>Ga0247778_1000196_pt1 | contig 105127 bp, 102 predicted proteins | sample UWRJL049202B5_FD_179939 | JGI IMG/M metagenome (GOLD analysis project Ga0247778, IMG submission 179939) | Plant litter microbial communities from Arlington Agricultural Research Station in Wisconsin, United States - UWRJ-L049-202B-5 | ecosystem: Environmental > Terrestrial > Plant litter >... | reverse complement strand
CCTCCCAGCCCCAATTACCTCCCCCGAGACCTGCGAGCATCGCGCTCTTACAGCTTGTAGTGTGGCGTAAGCTTTCGAAATACTAGCATCGAAAGTGAGGTTGCTGTAGCTCTCGAGGAAGTCTAGCCGTCTTTCGAGTTCGGAGAGAAAGATATCGACCTTGTGAAACAATCAGTTACTTGCTCTTTGCTCTTGAATTGGGGGAGACCAACTCTCAAAAGCAGCCCCTCGTCTCCATCCATTGCGTCTCCTGAGCTACTTTTCCTTCTGGGATGAAAAGAGGAATGGCGGCGCCTATACACAGGTTTCTGCTCCGCAGCTCCAGTAGTCGTCGCCGTGGAAATCTCCTCGTACTCCTCCACCGTCACGGCAGGCGAAGTGCAGCGCATCGTTCGTGAAAGAGTATGCGCTTTAGGCGCAACGAAAGTTCAAGCGGGGTTGTTTTGTTGGTGCTCTTTAGGATGTGGCGTTGAGAAAACGTAAAGTATTAGCACGTGGGTCATATGTGATGTTGGAATGGCATAGCATAAAGGAGTGGAAGGTCTGTCGAGCAGTCAATGGTAGCACGAGGAGCTTGAATGAGTGTCAGTGGTCGAAGAGGGACAAGTCCGGGCGAGCAAAATGTTGGGTCCAGTCGCTGGGCTAAAGCGGAGATCCGCTCGGCAAAGGTAAGATGCCGATTGTCATCACCATGTGAAGTATCGCTACAATTGTTATTATTTTTTCTCATGGCGCTTGAATGGGCTGATGACGGAATAGCTTAATAGCGCGATGACGAGTAAATCAAATATTGGACAAAAATTGGTACTTCTAAGCAGGATCGAAGGTTGACTGCCTCGCATGTGCATGACGACGGTATCGCCTCCGAAGCCCATTGGGCCATCGTTTAGGGGTCCAGCATGGATATGGCTGCAGGATTTGGAAACAACTCAGAGCATCTGCAAGAGCCTCACCTCACTGACTCGCTCCATTATATTTATGATCCCAGACTCTAGCTTTCAAAGCAATATAAACATGAAATGTAGTATTAGGTATGTATTAGGGAGCCCTGCCCACAAACGCCAAGCTATGCACAGTAAACCAACATCCCACTCAAGCCTTCTCCCTTCTCTCCCACGCAATGATAGCCGGGGCCTGCGGTCTTGTGAATAAACTCGTATAATCCGTATCAACAACCTTCTTGCTACCATCCAGATTCCTGAACTTGAAATACCGCACCATTGTCGCTGTAATTGTCAGCAGTTGCACATTTGCAAACTGCTCGCCAATACATCTATGCCTGCCAGCGCCGAATGGAAGATAAGGACTTGAGGCGCCCTTGCTAATGAGTCCGTAGCCATAATCGAACTTCTCTTCCTCTGCGTCGTCGCCGATGACACCTCCAGAGCCAGCGTCCCAGCGGTGAGGATCCCAGAGCATGGGGTTGGGGAAGTATTCCTTATCGCGACTGGTGCAGCCTGGTGATGAAAGGAGGGTGTGCGAAGTTGGAATTACGTATTTCGTTCCGGCAATGGGCATTGGTGATTTGACTTTTCGCAAAATGGAGTGGATGGGAGTATGAAGTCTCAAGACTTCCTTCAGGACGTTATTGTGGAGAGTGAGCTTCGCCAGGTCTTCGTATTTGAGGGGAGGGAGGTCCGCGCCCAATACACTGATTTGTTCTTGGTAGAGCTCTTCCATGATGTCAGGGCGAGCGGCAAGCCAAAGCATGATCCAGGAGCTGGAGGACGAAGACGAGTGTTGACCCGCCATAAGAAGGGCAATCATCATATGAGCGATTTCCTTGTCCGGAACCGGGGTACCGTCCTTGTAGGTTGAGCGCATCAACTGCCACATAATGTCAAGTTTCTCCTCCTCGTTTCCAGCGCGTCGATTTTGAATAATTTCCATATACGTCTTTGCAACAGTTTGTTGAGCATGATCGCGTGCGCGGTTGTGAGGAAGAGGAGCCCAGTGAAGCATGAAGTTGATGGGGCTGAAACCCATGTCCAGATCGTGGTATAGAGCAGCAAACTTAGAATCGAATCGGTCACGGACCTCCTTTCCTTGGAGCGCATGTGAAGCGGTGTATATAGTAATCTCTGCCATACTTGCTGGAATATCGACAGTGCCCTTCTCGCCCTTGAATGCTGCAGAACGCTTCATGAATGTTTCGACTTCGCCTTGGATAATTGGAACGTAGGAGCGGAATGCTTCAGTCGACAAGCCGATTTTCATGAACTGTTGAAAAAGTCAGCATTGTAGAATACAATACAAATGATTGATTACTGACCTTCTTCTGCTCCATCAACTTAGAGTTAGGGCAATCATATACGACATCTGTGCCAAAAACCGGTGTAGTCAACACGGTATAGACTTCCTCCGCATTAACATCCTTCAGCTTGCCATTGAGAATAAAATCGTTGCCCTGTCTCCCCAAATAAACCGTCGTCTTCTTTCCCAACAGTATAAAGGTAAAGACATCCCCATACTACGCGTTCAATCAGCCTCTCAAATCTCCCACGCATTCTTAGCAAATATACATACCTTGGCCCTGCACTCAAAGAAGAACCCATAGGGATCCATGCCATACTTGATCGTATTCCCTAACAGAGGAAACCAATGAAACACCACTGGCGGCTCATTAGCGTTCTTCAATAACAACTGATTCAGCACATTGAGCACCACAGCCAGGACGAGGAACGCAGCGAAACCAGCAGCGACAACGACGGCAGTGCCTCTCTGCGCAAGCTGTTGCGCCAACGGCTCAGTGACTTGCTCGAGGAGACCCATTTTGCGCGGGAAGGAGGAAATGGGAGGGAGGAGAGGTGAAAGAGAGAGTGGTTGAGGAAACTTTTGCGACGATAGGAGGCGTCTTTAACTTTAATTTTCTGGAAAGTGAGCTTGGCACTCTCGCCGCTCTGATTGGCGCGTGCCTGGATTTGCGCTTGCCGGGCTGTTGGTGTTCCGCCCACGGCCAGATCGTACGAGAGAAAAGAACAATGGGGTTATCAATTCTCTTGGAGACGCACAATTATTAGGTCTTACGAGTTTTTCTAATTGGTTACTTTGTCAAAATCGCATGCTTTGCCCTTGCTTAGTGGTTTTCGTGTTCGTCTTGCGGCGCAAGCCCCCGCATGCTTGGAAAGGGGGAATCGCTCCATTTGTCGGATGTTCACGTGTAGGCCCATATTTATCAGTAATAAATGGGCAACGCAGGCTGTGCTTGTGCGCCATTCAGCCTTGCAAGGTATGTATCAAGGTTACGTCTCCCGGCCGTATCGTAATCGGGTTCTCAAAGGCAGTAGATCTTCGTTATGTATTGTACAAATATTGAAATATACATGTTCTTCCAGTGAGACTCCTATACCCCGTTCTTAATTCCCGTCTAGCCAGTACCGTATTTCCTAATTATATCCCCAACTCAACCCAACCTACTCCAAAATCTGTATCTCCTCTTTCCGTTGTGGAGCAAAATCATCCTTCCACAAGTCCCATAGTCTCTCCAGCTCCTGCACATACTCCTCATGCACCCTATCAATGACATCCTGCTCAGGCTTGGCTGACTGAGATACCCTGATCGGTCTCCCGACAACAATGTTCAGGGGTCTCCGATACGGCATAAGCCCAACATCATAGTTGAAAACACCTCGTGCATGGAACAGCGGGATGGTGAAGCCAAGGAGCTTCTTAACTAATAGTTGGAACTTGTGGATCTTGGGGTGTGATTCCGAATTGAATTGGTCGTAAAGATCATTCTCTCCGAAAGCTAAGACGGGGACGAGATCTGCGCCAGTACGGATGGCCATCTTGACGAAGCCTTTGCGACGTTTTAGGACGAGTCTGAGGGAGTACGGTTGGGCATCCAGAGACTCGCGGGCTCCTCCTATGACGATGGTGATTGCACGACCCATTCCTTCCTGGATATTGTGTCAATGAATTGGCCAAAGATGTGAAAGAAGTTAAACATACCTTATTAGGGCCACCTTTAGACAGTAAATTCTCACATGACTCCTTAGAAACAGAGCTTATCCCCATAGCTAAAGCGTAATCTCGGTATATGGGGATACGAAAGTTCGAGTCCAAGGTGAGTAGTGTATTCTTGATCCCAGGGAATAATTGTGAGAAGCCCATAGCCTCCGTAGCAAAAGCACCGAACGCTCCCAAGGAAAGGATACCATGAGGATGGTACCCAAAAATATATTTCCTGGTTGGAGGAAGTTCCTGAGTCCGATGAAGCCTTGCAGGAAAGTAAGACGCAAACAGCGACCAGATAGGCAACGACCGCAGGAACTCCGAACGATGGCTAAGCGTTCCTGAAGTAGATGCTGTCGATGTCATGGTGTAGATCATATACGGTATCAATAGCGGCCAGAATAGTGGTATCGCACAGAGGAAGAAGAAAAATGATACTGAAAGCGCGATGCAAAGCGTATGGAGCAGAACCACGAAGGTCTGTAGCCGTCTCTGCAGAGGAACGTTCATAGGCGCAAACCGAATCCCACTGCTATGCCACCTTTGACCAGCTATTTTCCCACTGGCAAGCCCTTCTTCTTTAGTGGGCTTTGGGGCCACCTTTTCGTCGGTTCGATGCTCTTTTTCGAGTTCAGGATCGGGCTTGACGCTCACAAGCTTGCTGCCATTCTGCCTGCCCTGGACTTTCTCAAAAACAGTTGTGTTCTTTTGGTCGTCCTTCACTTTTGGGTTCTTCGCATTGCCAACACCATTGGTCTTTGGCCCCTCATCTGTACTCTTCTTGTCTTGTGACCCGTTCTTCGAAGATCCGGATCTGCGGTGCTTCTGCTTTGGAGGGGTTCTCGGTGTGTCGTCGAGGCCCTGGAACCATTAGTAACTATTAATGAGACATTGAGAGTATATCATACAGCAGCTGAGTACTCTTGCTTCGATTCTTGTCGTTCAAACTGAGGTCTGTCGTTCCCATTCTCCTGCTTCGTTTCCTTGTCCTTCACATCCGCACCTGTATCAACAATCCTCAATACCGAAGCCTTATGCGGCGACGGCTTCATCCATTCCGACTCATTACTCGCAACATTGTTCGGCCCATTCGTATTCACACCATTGGTGCCATTAACAGGCGGTTCTTCTTGCACAGCGTCAACATAGCTCTTTGGCTCCAAATGTTGCTGTTTGCGCTCGTCGGGTCGCGACGGCTCCGCGTTGAGCGGGACACTGACAGTGCTGGCCATTATAATTTCCAATATTGGATGAGTGATTAGAACCCGCCTTTCACACTCCAGATGATGAGACGCCGGCTGGCTGTGGTGAAGGTTGGAGTTGATTGCAAGCGGCTGAAATCCTCCGTACACATGACGTCGTTTTTCGCTTCCCCAGCCTCTCGTTTCGGAGTTTCTTCAGGAGATGGATGCATCTTCACATGTGATTCTAGACCCATTTTCTACAACTAATTACCTTCACATTTATGCATGCTGTAATGCGCTTCGTCGTCATAATTGAGTATATTTTGTTGAATTTTGTTGAGTGCTCTGCCTGCATAATGCAAGACTGTTAATTGGTCATGTATCACTCCTTGGTGGTCTAAAACTCCTGGAAGTCGCTCTGCGATTCGAGCTTCGGAAAGGGGGTTGGTGGGGCAATGGGTGAGTAGATTAACGAAACATTTCACATTTAGTGAAGGTAGAAATGGTTCCAGATGGTGTTGCAATTACCATTGTAATTTGTCCTGAAGCCATATCAAATATCGTCCGTTCCGTCCGGGGTAAATTATAGAATAGATTGGTATTAACGACAGAAATCTGAAGCAGAAACAGACATTGCTGTTTTGCAAGTAAAGAGGCCCCTGGCGGTAATATAAACACAGGAACTATTGTACACCTATTCCGCCACCCTCAATTTTTACCGGCCCCAACTTAAGCAAATCGAAAGAAACGTCGTTAGGTTGCAAGCGAGAGAAAGCTGATTAGCTTTTTTAATGGCAAGAACTTTTGAGGACTGCCCAAATTCAAAAGGTCCCCCCCCCAACGCCTCCACCTTATCATCAATAGGAAATCGTACGAGGATATCGAAAGTAAGTAAGTCTGATGTCTATCAATACATCGATTTTCGCTGCCCCGCCGACGCCATGCAGAAACGACTGTACGCCAGATGTGACTGAGCATAGGACACTTCCGTGTACTTGCATCCTATGGTTATTATTGTTACGAAGGTCCCGTCCCTGCAGGTTGTTGGGTTTGTGGTGCAGAGTTATTGAGTTGGAGTTGATTCCGGAGAAGAGTCAGCTCCTCGGAAAGCCGGTTGATTTTCTCTTCTTGACTCCTTTCCTTGCCCTCCATGAGTTGAACCTGTACAGATAATTGGTTGACTTGTCCTTCCAAGGTCTGGACGTAGGCCAGTACTCGAGGGTCACCTGCAGCGAAAAGATTGGCGCTGCTGTCACCACTGCTGCTTCCTTGGTGACTAGGAGGGCCCCCAGGAGCTGCACGATTAGGACCTGATCCAGGGCCTTGAGAAGGCGGGAAGAGATTACTGGAAGGTGTAGCCACTGAATTTTGCTGTTGTTGTTGGCTGCCGTGAGAGCCATTGGGAGAAGTTTGCTGGCCTGGCTGGCTTGATAACGTGAATCGCCCTTCTGGAGGCGCCAAACCCGGTAGCCCAGGTAACTTAGGACCATGCGAGTTATTGTGTGGAGATGGTAGAGACATGCCCGGAGGCGATGCCCTGCCAGGTCCGGATGGGCGACGCCCAAAGTGTTGTTGCTGGAATTGCGTCGTCAAACTTGGAGATCTTTGCCTGTTTAAAGAAGGATCGTGGCCGAGCTGATGAGAATGAATGCCGGACGGACTCAAGGGTTTTGGACTTTCTGTCATGCCACTCTGCGAAAACATCGAGCTTCCACCTGTGCTCAGCGGCAATGAGCCAATGCTGTTGGAAGGAGTATGACGACCTTGACTGCTCTGCATCCTGGGAGAAGTGCCTGAGCTAGACGAGCCACCTCTGTCCGCATTTGGTGGGAACAAACCACCTGTAGACTGGCTTTGATTTTGTCCTTGTACCGGTCTAGGTCCGGCAGGAGGATACGTGCTTGGTGTTCTTTGGTGAGGTGCATAATTATCACCACTGCTCTTTTCGGTTCCAACATGCTGAGCTTTGATGCTCGGAAGGCTGAATCTTCTTTCTTCTTCGGTCATCTCAGACTCATTGGAACGCGGGTTTCCATTCGTGTACATGACGCCATCCATTGCGTTGTCATCAGCATCTCCATTGGAACCTTCAAAATCGTCATCTCCCTGGAAACTTTCCATGCTAGCTCGTCTGCCAGCACAGCCACCTTGTCCTTTACTGTGGCGCGCCAAGGCATCACCTCGAGCAAATTTGCGATCGCATTTTGGGCATATATGAGGCCGTTCGCCAGTATGTAATTTCATATGACGCTTCAGATCGTGAAGCCTTCGGAATCTCATATTACAAGTCTGGCAAACATACGGTTTCTCTTGGCTATGCGTTAACAAGTGACTCTTGAGATTATGATGGCGTGTAAATTCGGTTTCGCAATAGGGACATTTGTGTTTCTTCTGTGATGGTGATCTCGGGGCTAGTTGCTGAGTCTGGCCAGGCATGGGAAGGCTCATTCCTCGCGGAGCAAATCGTGGAGGATGTTGCGCAGCAATGACGTTTCCTGGGTAGGAGAGTGCTTTATTGGAAGATTGCTCCTCTTGCGGAGGCTGTAACTGAATGGTATTATTTGTTCTGACTTCTCGATTTTCTGCCTCAATGGCACTCGTCAGTGAGGCTGGGCTGGCAACAACTGTTGAGCCTGCTGTTGCAGTTGGTGCTGTACTGCCCAAACTTGCAAGGCTTGTAACACTCGCCGGGCTCGTCTCGAGTTTATCGTCGTATTGCATCGGACTAGGTATAGAAATCGCGTTCGCAGCTGCTGACATTCCCTCGCTCATACTGGTTGTGGCAGCTGGTGCATCTTGTGGTTTGCTCATCTCAGCCCCGCCTCCCGCCATCAGCGAAGACAACGCCTTGTGTCCCGGATTCTCGCTCATCGCAGTCTGTTGATTCCTTTGACTCTCCTCTTGCTTTCGTCGTTCATCGGCCATTGCGGCTGCACCGGTAAGTGGCATTGGAGAGAATCTAGGGCTGAAGGCACCCTTGAATCGGGGCGACTTAGGCGATGGTGAGGATCCTAGTCCAGCGTTCGCAATTGAGGTCAACGACGTGGGATCCTGCGAGTGGTTCGGTCGATTTCGCTTTAGAGATTTTGGCCGCGTCAATTCAGAGTCAGGCTGGGCGACGGTCGAGGTTACGGGAATGGTGGCGGATTCTGGTACATTCACCGGGGCGGCGGCAGAAACTCCTCCTTGCTCTGAAGCCATTAAGTATGATGTTGTGCTCTGCCCGCTAAACAAATAAATGGTGAATTAATCAACAGGAGTTCGCTGTGATCCTGGAGTCACGTTTGCTGGCTTGTCAAAAACGCATCTCGAGTCTGCGCAATCGTGGCGTGCTGAGGGGTGTAGGAGCTTCAATCCGGATCGCAAAGATCCTATCTCGCATTAGAACACACTGGGACATGATATATTAGAATTAAAGGGAGCCTACTTGGATTGCGCTCCGAGCCTTGTTTTCACGATCGCCCGAGGGTCCAGCTGCGCGGTGGTGAAGTCTGATATGTCGGGTGGAGCGGTGCTCGTTGAACATAAGACGTCGAGTCCTTGAAACAGAGCTCATGCAACGATCAGGCCGGACCACGCAAATTGGGGCGTTCAATGAGCTGAACAAGTGTCGGATCAGTCCGCCATTTGCGCACATTCAAGATCTTGTTGTTTGGGGTTGCAGGTGGACGAGGAACAGCTGAAGGCTTGACCTCTGTCACAACGTCAGTCAGGCAGTTGAACAGCACAGCCTCCTATGTGGCTCAAAAAATCGGGGCTAGACTGTCCCAGCCTGCACGGCCTCCGGTAGATGCAAACTACTGGGCTACGACATCGTTTGAATTTTCATAGCCATAGCCATAGCCATAGCCATGGTCATATTGTTATTTCATTATTCATTATCTTTGAATAATATTACTACCGTATCTAGTGACCAGGTTCGTGGCTCGATTTTCTTTTTCTCGTTGCTCTGTATACCCCCATTTATGACCAAATTCCAGCGAGAAGTCCCAACACGGAACGTCTCCAGACTCCTTTGGGTCATCAAGCTAGCAGAGGTCTGACGTGCAGGCCGGTCAATATTTTCTCTCTCCGTTTTGGGGAGGCCCGCTTGAATTCAAGAATCCAACCTGGTCGCCGTACCTCTACCGGTAGCAAGTTAGCAACCAACGTGCTTTACGCCTCGTCCCATTGCATTAGTTGCCTTCCTATACCACCATCTACATGATCGATTCACACTACTTCTCGGACGCAACTCCTGCTCCCACAACCACCCATTGGACTGGTGGAAGGCGAAGGCGAGTCAGGGCAGCAGTGCGAAGCTTGTATAATTCCTTGCCTTCAATGCGGGCAAGATCCCTGCATTTTATTGCAGTACTTGGAGAAAGAGGAGAGCTGGTGGCACCCACACTGTGGCAGGGCTTCGCCAGCCCCCAAGAATATTGTACTGGACGCCACAAAGTTCCTTTTTGGCCCTTGCGCGAATCGGGGACTGTGACGCTGTAACCGGCTGCCTTCTCGGCTTCCATTTACCAGTCGATTTAAATCACCTACATTGGTCACGGTTTGACAACGGTAGCCGATGGCAGAAAAGACAGCTGAGAGGTTCGGATCTTTGAGAGCTCGTCGTCATCAACCAACCAGTCTCCATCCAGGAATTACTCCCAACGCCACACTGCCGTTCAGGCTTAGCAAATAGTTGTGGACCATGGTCAGCCTCCTAAGCCACCTTACGCCCACGGCTTGAAATACGAAAAGAGGGTGAAGACAAACCCCGCTTACCGCTCCGAAGACTCCCCCAAATGGAGACGACCATCCATCTACTGACATGTACGAAGTACCTCGAGCAACTCCGTCTTCCGTACCAGTTTGAGAGATTGAACTTAAGGTTCTCTCCGCATGCTATAGCGCTCCCGGCTGGATCCCGACAAATTGGCGGCCCACGTCATTGACCAAGCCAGGACGGAAAACTGTGGCGACGCGGAGAATCTGAACACGTGACCAATATCATTTTGGGATACCTGCGGGTGTATCCGGAGTGGCTCAGAGGTAGAGGAAGATCTACTCGTGCTTTCTGCCTTGGGAGCCAAGATGCTATTCTTCTTTTGTCAAATCTCCCAACTGCGGCCTTTCCGTTGATCCTCATGTTACCCCTAACTTTATTGCGTTCTCCTGCCTCTAGGCAGCTAGTATATCAGCTTGTTGGACACCCCAACGCTTTAATTCATCTAATTTTCGGGGGAGGCTACAGGGCTGAACTCGAGACATCGGTGGCCCCGAAAACTTCATCCTTCTCCGTAAGGACAACTTTACTGGTGCTTCTTTTCTCCTTAGAAGCTGCTCAGAAAGGTCATCTCGCTCCTCTGGGCGTGTTTGGTGGCCCTCTATGTTTAAGTGGAAGCCTAGCTGAAGACAGACACAAGGTTTCCATAGTCAGTAGCTGAGATGAGCATCAGTAGCACTGATGGGGATTATTCGCATTGCATGCCACATTGAGTGATTCCTCGAGTAGTCTCGGAAGACGAGAGCCACAGAAATCTACTCAATCGGAACATTTCATAACGAGAGCGCAATTTAGAAGTGGCCTTGCACCAGACATCTTTAAACTGTGCGGAGGACGCTACTAGGCCCGTTCTGTGTTGTCTTGTATCGGTTGAACCACCCAGTTCCTATTCCAAGTCTATATCTTTGGCTGCTCATTCGCAACTTCTTCAATGCCCTCGAGTTCTCCAGGTGCATCCCAAACCTGCATATTGAAGGTCCCCTTTGGGCTCTTCCCCAACCCACCACCATTCTTCTCCGTCAGCTCCCACTCCACTAGCCTGCCTCCCACAGCATCATCTTCATCCCCCTCCGCAAAATCAAATATCCTAAAATCTGCATTCTGATATTTCCGATAGCTAACACCAACCCTCAGAAACCCCGAGTGCGAAACAACAGCAATCACCTTCTCAGGTCTTGCCTTCAGCCACTTCCTAGCTGCAATACCTCTCTCCGTCAAACCTCTTTTCGAATACTCGTACAGGCCAGTTTTAGCCGGGTAGACAGGATCAACAGTCGACCAGTCAAACTGCGGCCATTCCTTCTCCATAACTGGGATTTCTGTTCCTCTGTCACAAGGTTTTGCGGAATTCTCTTGCCATTCGGGACGCAGGACACAAGGTACGCCGCGCTCTATTAACCAGCCGAGACTTTGCTGGGCTGTTTGCAGCGTTCGACGCATGGGTGAGATTACTATTAGGTCGATTTGGTGAGCTAGGGGGACTTCTTTGCGCAGGTGTTTTGAAAGTTCGGCGCATTGCTGGTTGAAACCTAGGTCTGTGAGGGCGGGATCGTGGAGGGTATAATCGTGTGTGTAGTTGTTAGTTGCAGCGGGGAATTAGTCAGAAGGGGGACTTATGAGCGACATCTGAATTTGAGTTAGTGCTTTCTTATTTGAAGATGAAGAATTTGGGGACTGACTGTGAAGAGCTTGAGCGTGTCTGATGAGAATGACCGTAGGTGCCATTCTCTTGATAGGGCCGAGTCACGAGTTTGACCTCTGTTTTAATGGGAAGAGGCTGATTTTAGTGTGAAGATATTCTTTGCCTCTTTTAAACCTTTCTGCTTGCTCTGTTTGCGAAGAGTCATGCCTGTCATAGAAAGCGGTGAACGATCGGTAAGGCTAGGCAGCTGTGCCTACCCGCCCCACTTGGGCTTAGCTGCATTGCAGTACCACTCGCCCGGTAGAGGTACACGACCAGGGAAGAAATCACTTGATAGCGGGAGTCAAAACCAAATACTGATATTGTACAGAGCTCGAGCTGAAGAAGAATGTGTCTCGCTGGAATGCCAGACACTTAGCGCATGGTGGGGTCGCAACTTTGCAACAGTATGCTTTCTGCACTCTGTAAAGGAAACTCAAATATTGAGGCGAGACAGTGTGTGTTATACTCGAGTCCTCGTGCTGCTGACTTGTGGTTACTCCATAGATTTCGTTTTGTTCTTATGACAAGTCCACCGGATAACTCTGGCATGCTGGTGATCTCTCGAAGGTTATCAAAATCTACAGTAAGCAGCCACCACTCTACAGTTTCTTTGTCTCCCAAACTCAATACATAGTAGAAGGCAGTCTTAAACACTTCGCAAACCTCAACCTCATTGAAACGAAAGTCTCATTCGTCCTCAACGACCTGTCATTGATCTCCCTCAAAATGACACCCGCACACTCATGCGAGTACTCCTGACTCCCACTCATATCATCAATCAAATTCCTCGTTTTCAACGCGTGACTCATGATCTTCCATCCGTACGTACACTACTGTGCTCGAAACTCATACGTAGTCCAGACCTCCTCCTGCTTCTCCTTCAACCACTGTTTCTGTACTGATAGTGTTGCGGGCTGCTGCATCCGTGTACCAAGGAAGGTCATCGAGGAACTCAAGCGAAGGCTCGTTAACAGCTTCGTGGAAGCATGGCAAAGGAACCCAGGCGTAGTGCATGATGTCGAATTGACACTTTCTAGACTTCGCCTCGATGATGCTTTCTCCGCAGTGGGGCTGGATCCAGGTCGTAGCGTCGTTCAGGAGGTATATTATAAAGATTGAGAGCAAGATGATAACAGCTACTGGGAGAAAGAAGATCTTAATCCAAGTTTTTCCAGATGTGCCCTTTTGTAATTGGTGTTTCCAAGTAGAAAGATATGTTAACTTTTCTCCCTCTGTTAAACCCACATCGCGGAATACTGCTGTCGATGAGGGCCGTGATGAGAGGAGTCACGAAAGGTTTCGATTCCTTTTTCCATTCTGATGTGCTGGAAGATTGTTAATATTTGGATGCTCCGTGGTGTAGTATAACTCACTGACTGAACTGAACTTTCTCGAGTTGGGCGTGAGAAATTGTAAAGTGTTCTTGTCAGAGTAACCAGGTATTAAGTCACAACAAATCGAATACAAAAGGTGTATACAATCTAGAGTGCTGAACTATCGTCGCGAAGTATTTAGAAAAGAGCACATCTACATAGATGGAGAGTCAGGGACAGGTTACTCGGCATCTACAATTGAATTTGAACTTATATCTGCATACTTCCACTCGTTTCAATTAGTAACGGTAGCAGAGCAACTCTGTTTCTGTGCTCATCACCTCTTTCACCTGCCTGTCTGGCGCCATACCGGCCATCGGAAGCAAATCTCCTAACGAAGACGATGAATTAGCACCACCATCTCTGAAGTCCTCTGCCGGACCATGGAACTCCCATAGACGGACGTCTGGGGCCCGCTGCTGCCAAATCCACCAAAGCCGATCTATCTGTGTATGATGCAGCCAGAAATAGGATCTAGACATTTCTTCAGCGTGGCATTTTGGTTGACAAAGATGTCTTCTTACCATTAGGTGCCGTAAAAGTGAGGAAATCCCCGGAAATGAATTGTGGTATAGCATTGTGCGCGCCGGTTTCAAATGTTTTGAAGAAGGAAGAGTAGTCTGGCTGGTTGAGTGTCTGCTCCACGTAGCTTGGCGAGACCAAAGACTTGATTGATGATAGCATTGGACCAGTCAAAAACCCACGGCTCAGACAATGAGGTTGGAATTCTGTTTCGTGGGAGTGCCCGTGGCTGTTGGCGAGGAAGTATCTCGTCGTGTTGGCGAATGGCCCGTCCATGAGACAACCACCGTTATGCAGTTTGATGCCATCCGGGCTACCATTACCGCCAAACCCAGTGGCAGTGTCCCACACGGGGGCTGATCCGAGATCTTGCCAGTCCAAGGTCCAGTCCCAATATCTAATATATGTCAGTGACTTCACGGGAGGAGAGATTTGGGAAACTCACGCAAGGTTCCCGCTGTATCCACAAGTAGTCTTCAACGCATCTTCGTATACATGAATATAATATCGATGCCATGCCAAAAAAGCTGCCGCATAGTGCGAGTATTGCCCAGCCTGCGTAGGTGCGTAAACAAAATCATCAAAATGTGATATTTCGGGCCTAAAAATCGAGGGCTTGTGCATTAAACAAAGTACAGCATCTATATATTCATGTTGCTCGTCGGAATTGAGCGTTCGCCATTCTTTCCTGACGATTGGATCTGGGCAAGGATGTGCCGGTTTCCAGACAGAAGACAGTATGGTTTTCGGTACTGTGAGAAAGCCAAGTACTGCTAATCCAGACAGGAACACTGTAGCGGTGAGAAGAATGCCAATGAGAGATCGGGACAAACGGGAAAAGCTGATCAAATGTTAGGAACAGCTAAATCGTGATGCTGTGAGTACTTGCCCACGTCTTGAGTGCTGAAATCTTTCATCGTAGTCATGATTTGGAACCTGAGCATAACGCCAGGAATTTGATCGAAACTTTTTTAACGGGAGCATTATTATAGTGACGTCTTGTAAGAGCTATCAAAAGGCATCGACTTGCAAAAAGCTAGCAGAGGAGCAAAATAGACAATGCACAAGCAAAGCAAGTGGTGATATTCAAAAATTGCAGGAACCAAGCTCGACTGTGCTTTGAAATTCATTACTAAGGTATCCCCTCCACTCCCAGCGAACGAACAGTTCTCGAATCAGAATTTTCAACGGCGGTAGTTTGGAAGAAACAGCAACGTTCCAGCGTCTAATCGCGAAGTCGTTGCCGAGTATCGACTGCACCTATAGGGACGAGGAAAGGGGGAAGGTCGACGCGAGTAAGCCCCGCAGATGCCACACTTGGGCGTCCAACCTCATTTCGGTCTTATCACCTCTCACTTGAGAGCGTTACAAAGCGCTACCTAGGCACTTAGACTAAGAGATAAATGCACAGTCAAAGTTATGCTGGCCACAGCTTTTCCCGCGATGCCAGGCCACCTGTCAACACGCGCTGCGCAACGCAGGCCATCGCTGAGGGGTGAGTGTGCGAGAATAAATGAGGAAAGAGAGTTCGCGCTTCAACTCAAGTCACTTGGCTAAGTATGGCTGTGATACACTGGTCCTTGGGGTTGGATGGAAGCATGCTGGATGCGTGACGTTGAAAGGTCCTGAGAACGTATTTTGAAGTAGGACTGAAGTTTTAGGCTAATATTAATCTATGCTGAGTAATCATTACCACTTACTGAAAGCCCGCTGCATTTTTTACTCTTCAACTTTATCGATATCTTGGTGATGGAAATCGTGGTAGTCAAAGAGAGAAGCCATGAGGTGTTTCCGGATGTATATTTTGGACTGTTCTCAGTAGAGAATTACTATTGTCGGGAAGTCTTCATCAGCTATCATCCAAATGGATAATCTCCTATTGCAAATTCCTAGTAGTTTCGCAGAATTATACAAACTACTTGCTCATATTTATAATAGCTCGGTCTATATATTGCAACGTCCCTCTCGGCACCCTTTCTGATCTTGAAGTGCATACAACTTGTTTGGCGATTTACATTTTCTCCATGTGCCACTTCCGGGAATTTCGCCCGTGTTGGTATCACCAAAAGATCCATCCTCTCGTTCAATTGTACCATCTGCATTGCATAATATCGTCTTCCCTAGAAGTTAGATGAAACGGAGTGCACTCATTTTTGAGGAGTAAATGCACTTACATTCCTTAAATACTCCAAACACATAGGCCACTGCTCGCCGCTCCTCCAGTCAACTCCAATGTCTATTCCATGCGTCGTTTTCTGAAGAGTCGCTCGGAAAACATATAGACATTGCAATTGATGAAACCTTTTTCATTCAGAGACCTCTTTTTGAGCTGGAAATTTCTACTTACATGCTAATTACCCCCACATCTGCATCATTAACCCCGTGTCCATCGCCTGTCTCAATGGCTGCAGTCGTAGCTGTCTCGTTCCATAACCCATCATACTGATGATCCAATGTCATATACCTCGAGTCCCACTCGAATCTCGTAGCTATGAAATCCCAGTCTACATGACATGCTTGCAGCTTGCTTGGCTCTGGAGAAGTGGTGGTGTAGAGTCGGAGGATGATTGCGAATTGGGAGAGTAGTATTAAGAAAAGAACGAATTGAGGATATGGACTTATAATTATAGAAGCAAGTTTTTGACGTAGATTGGGCTGGTATATTGTCTGCATTGAAACTTTCGAATTTTCTGGGTCTGGCGAAGCGTATTCGTAATTTGACGCTTTGCTAAGGCGGTTGTATCGTAGACTTTCGAAAAACATTGTGCTGCTCAAATTGATATAAAGGAAATCAGCCAGGAATGATCGGACGGGAAATTTCAAAGAGTTAAGAGAAAGCAGGAGAAGACAGAAATAAACAATGAAAGTGTAGGGAGGAATGACAAGGTAATTCCCATTGATGGAGCAGCATGGTGGGGTAGTTAGAGCCGAGACAATTGGTGGAACACCTGCAGTTCTTCAGGCGCTGCCTATCAGAAGCTTCAGCGCACTCAGACCCTGTACCTTAGTGAGAAACTCGCCAAACTCATGCCACAGTCTGCCTGAGCTCAAAAGCTTGGCTCGATATGAGATCGAGTCTCGACATAACGCCTCTGAGGCTATGTTCAGGAAGTAGCAATAAGTTCTAATATAATTTAGTCCGATGCCAGACCATCCTAGCTTATCTTCCCGACTTTATCTCTACACTTTTGCCAAATTTTGAAGTGAAGGGGAGGTTGGAAGCGTGGCGGGAAGGGAGGGTAGTGTTTGTAGACGGTGAGAATACATATTTGGGTTCTTGGGCCTGGTATAAAGTTAGAACTTATAGTGAGCCCTTAACATTGGAAACAACCCTTAAAACATTCCCCAAAAGAATGGAGATGCATTCAATCTGTACTGGTTATTTTGCCACAAGGCTGAGTGGAAGGCTACAGCGGGGCGTTAGCATACGATAACCGATAAGCCCTCTATTTACCGCTGAAGCCTCAGACTCATCCAAGGCTGGAGCAACAACAGCATCTCCATCGCCACCTCCATCAACAGCATGAGCACCTTCCACCGCTCCGCCGCGCACTCAACACGCATAAAAAAGCCCTCCAAACCCGCTGCCTTCAAACGTTCCTCCTCTGGCACATCCCCCTACTCCTCTTTACCCCGCCGAAAACCCATCGCGCGCTCTGTCTCGAAACCCGAAACCAACGACGACGAAGAAGACTTCTTCAACGATCGACTCGATGATATAGGACTGGTGAAAGTCCTAGCTACAGACCTCACGCTCCGCGATGTCAGTCAGGCGATTCTGTATATTAGGAGTAGGATGTGGACGCCCATGCCCGACAGGAGAACGGGCATGAATTCCGAGCGCATAGCTGAGGTATTGAACTTTAGAGCGGGACTACCGCCGCTTGTGACGGTGAGCCATCTACAAGCATTGCTGAACTCTGCGACGGCTGTAGAGAAGGAGATTGTGGAGTTGATACGCGGTGGTGCTATAAGGAAGATTGCTGTTGGAGGACGAGCTGAAGTTCTCATATTAGTTCAGGATCTGGAAATCATGATTCGGAAAAGTAATTTAGGAGCTGAGCTCAAGGAGACATTCATGAAATTGTTGAGAGACAACCCTACAGCTAGGAAATTTCCCAGGACGCGGTTTGAGGATGGTGATGCTAAGGCACTGATGCATGCTGGCTTCCTGACCTCCGCGACGCCGTCTTGGACGACTACGGATGCGTTTTCGAGGCCGGCCGAGGGGTCGAGGGGAACAATGACATCCATAAATAGCATATCGAGGGCGGCGTCGGGAAGTTTGGCTGCTGTTGGTGGTGAAGGAGCCGTACATGCTGCTGGAGGAAGCGGCGGGGGTGCCAAATCGCTTTCGGGAATCGCCGACTTTGAGTTGGCGATTCCTGCTAATGGGGTGTTCCTTAAGCTTGTCACGAATGCCAGAGCGCATCTCATGTCTTTGTTGGGGAAATCTAAGTATCGGGAGGCGCCTGAAGACTTGCTCCGTCAGCGATGGGATGGCGGAATAGCCGCAGATGATGCTGCTAGTGAGGCCCGTAGAAATAGAAGAGAGTTTGCAGGCGTACTGCCTGGCCGAACTAGAAAGTGGAAGCAATTCTATGGAGCAACATTCGAATGGGTATTGGGAGAGTGTGTCGGAGCTGGACTCGTAGAGGTGTTTGATACGGGCAGCATCGGGAGAGGCGTTCGAGCATTATAATTAGAATGGTATTTGGGAAAGGGTTTGACGCATGGGGAGATGCACACCTAGCATAGCATACCGTACATAGATGCCAGAAATCGATATATTGAAATACTTTTGAGAAACTCAAATGTGTATATGTGTATATGTGCAGGGAAGACCAGAGGATATTTGACACTGGGATCTCCTCGCCAATGAAGCTATAAATATGAGGAAGAGGCTCGAGAGAAAAAGAAATCATTGCTGGGGTGAACCGCAGTCCCCGTCCCTGCAATTAGGGCGTTGCATGTCTGGAGAAAAAAAGAAAGTCGAAAACCTGGGTCCCTAGTAATCCAGGGACTTCAGATGAAAAAAATCAAGATCGTGAGACTTTTGAAATAACAAACACCCCCCTTCTGTAGACTTCGACAGTTGCTTCATCCGTCTCCACTAAGAGATTAATCGCACTTGACTTTTGGATCTGATTCATCGTATCTTATAGTAAGCTTCCAACCCCTCGGAACCTTACAGCCGGGAGCTATCGAGAAGTTCGTGAGAGATCGTGAGAGTAAGGCAAGGTTTTGATTCTCCTCTAGACATCGATTTTGGACCTGACTGAAGGCAATATACTCCTCATAGCCCTTCGTCTCCGTGTTTCATCCGTATTCTCAGCACTGCCGAAACTCAATATCAAAAGGTCCAGGGCCATCATACGGGCATTGCGAGACAGAGAGTCATGAAAAGAAATCTCTCAACCACAGCCACAATAGCTTCCATAGGATGAAATGATGGAGTTTCAAAGTCATGCCATCATTCATACTATTTTCGATGATCACTGATAGAGGAGATGAAAACTTAGCCCCCAAGCACCCCTGGCAATTTTAAGCTCAAGCTGATCCTAGTAGCTGCACCAATGAAGCCTTGCAGAAACCCCATTTTGACCACAATCCGTGCTTCAACGGGACAGCGACGCCAATGTCGCGAGCCCGCTGTATCTGAGAGTCTGAGAGCCTATCGTGATGCAGCGCCTCGGAACAATTGTAAATTGCAGCCTCGAGTGGCTTGTGGTTCGCGGCTGGATGGCATCAGGTGCAGTTCTTGTCGGGCCGTCACAATAGGGCTTCAACTTGTCAAGCGGACAATGGCGAGCAGCAGTACGGGGTAAATTGAAAATGGTGCAAGATAATTTGTAGGGTGCAGTACTTTCAGCCACAAGCAGCACGTCGATGCAGGAACCTCGGGGTAGATAGTGAAGAGGCAATTGATAAACGTAGGCGAGGGGGAACCCAGCACAATCCCTTCAACCCTTGTAAATCTTTCCGCTTTCCATCTTTTCAAGGGACCATCTCTCCTCGAGTCCCGTCAAGGGTGGTAGTGGGTTCAGGAGAGGGCTTCAGCTTCAACTCAGAGCAACCCGTCGGCAATCTGCTCCCTTCTCAGTAGTTTCCGTCTGTGATCCTTAAAGCTTCTTCCCAAGTTCCCAAGGGCTAGCAAAATGTGCCAGTGCAAGAGCAAAATCCAATTTCCGATAAGACGAACCACGCCCGTTTAGGATGATTTACCACCTAGGGTCCTAGGGAGCTTCCTTGCCCCTGTTGACGACGCCGCCCCTTTTTGAAGGAAGAAGTGGGCTGGTCTGGACGGCGGGATTTGATTGCTGGGGAAGACGGCGAAAGACTACGGAGCAGCAGCCAAAGACTGGTAAAGACTTCCTTTCTCGCACTCACCAGCATTCGGTGCAATTAATACCCCATTTACAGTTCGAATCAACGGCACCGTCACCATCTTCCTGGCTGCAGTCTGCATTTGTACCACCCGCTATTGCATATTCTGCACTGTGTACAGGAACCGTTCGTTCTCTTCCCTTCCTCTGGCACTTCTGCCAGTTATCCGGCCGTCGCTCACTGCTCCATTACTGGCGGCTCCCCCACTCTAATCCAGCCCGCCGCAGGGCCCGTCTCTTGCCTCCACCACTGGGAAGGCAATCCACCTCCAGGGGTCGGTGAACGTGCATCTGCACGCTGCACCACCAAACTCCATCATTCTTTTTCCTTTTTCGTGCCGGTACTCTTCACGAAACTATCACGTCGCCCAGATCCTCTCTGTTCCAGCTTTTCCAAAGTGCTTCCAGCAGCTGGACGACGACTACACGCGCTCCCGCATCACCAGCGCTTTTCTCTGTATCTTTATCGCTCTCGAGTCTCTCCTAATCTCGCTGGTTGCCAGTTTTGCGCGCTGTGACACGACCCTACTGCAAGTACCCTCACTCTCGTCACCGTACTGCGTCGAAGCCGAAGTCTTATATCGCAGCCATTATCAACGGCACCATCGTCCTGGCCTCACCCGAAGATATAGTTGCGTTTCGACCCCAACGAAACCAGCATTGAAACAACGGCTCCGCGAATTCCACCCACCGAGTCTCCAAGATCGCAGGCATCACCTTGAACACGGAAGGATAAGGTAGAACGGGAAGCTTGACAAGTCAATCTATACTTTACGATTTGCGACGGCATGAATCCTTGATTGGTTTCATTTTCATCTACCCACGAAAAGTACGCCCAGCCGTGAATCGCACGAGAGACTTTCGGCAGTCTTTAGGTTTCGGACGAGCTTACCGACGCATTGAATATAACTGCACTATTACATGAGCCTTGCCGAACTGTCAAACGGTGCTGCCGGTACAAGGATTTTCGGACAATTCTAGCTTCGTCCCTGCACGCGTGGAACTTGACGTTACTCATCCTGGAACCCACAACTATTCGCAGTCGAGAGTCACGATTTCGGCAACCGGCAGATCCTGAGGAAATTCACATAGTACATGTTCGACGGCACACAGAAGGCGATCTGACCTGACTAGGAGGAAATTGTGCGCTCAAGTTTTGCTGGTAAGTTGACATCTCATCTTTTCCGGGGCAGGTTCACTGCCAGGGACGATCTGTCCATCAAACTATTATTTATGGCAACAAGTGATTTGCTCGTCTCCAGTCCATAATTGAATTCATGCGGCGATCTTTAAGATAACTCTAGAAGCAATCGCACTGACTAGTTTACCAGGGGTCAAACATCAGGCCTTTTTGCTCAGGCATAACGACTTGCATGTTATAACGTTTCACATTTTCCGGCGGACCGGAAACTCTTCAATCCAGACATTGTCCCCGGATCATTTGGCGCTTAATTGGACGATTCTCGACGAGTTACGGACTTGCAGCCTATCGGTTTCTTGTCCCGAGCAACAAGATTTAAACATTTGGCTTTTTGACGGCCCAGTTTCATGGACTGCCGGGTACCCACGTCTTGATAGAAGCTTCCCGCGGGTGGTCAATATATCACCGTTGGGTCTTCATTTCCACCTGTTTGCTTCTCGAGACCGTTATCCGCCATGGCTGCCGCTATACCTCGACCCTCGAGGCCTTCATATGGTCCACCTACAACTGCGTTACCAGCGTTGCCGACAACAAAGACGCGCAAGAGTACTGGTAATATCCCGACGCCATCACAAATTAGCAAGTCTGAGGGATCCCCGCCACGCATCCCAAAATCTTCATTACGAGCGCCATCATCATCCTCTGGGATCGCACCCCCAACTTCTCCGGGGTCAAGTACAGCTCTCCCAAAATTACGAGCAACTCCAGGAGTAAACAGCGCTGGAAAAACTATCAGAAAAACCATCAGTATCAACGCGTTCCCGCAACCACCTCGGGGTGGGGTAAGAACTGCCAGTCTACCACCCAGCCCGTTATCAGGTGGCGCAGTCCCAGGAAATTCACCCAATACCTTAAACAGGACGGAATCTACTGATACCAGTCCGCCGTCTGCCCCTGGCAGCAAACTTCGCAAGCGCCCAAAGACCGCCGCAACTACACCGGCCTCGCAGAGTTATGTCAATAACACAACACCGAGTCTTCTCAATGGCAGCGGGGACAGCAGATCGATATCCAGCGGACCAGGAGCTCGCGGATCAGACGGTTTATTAAGTCTCCCATCACCACCTCAAAGTCGAAGCTCTTCAGCACAAGATTCATATTCAACATCGGCGACAACGTTCGACGATAATGGAGAAGGTCCCCGTGGTCGGGAGGCTTCTGCCGAGGCCACAGATGACCAAGGATCGTCAAAACCATTGGAGGGGAAGGGTAATGTAATTGTCAGCGTTCGGGTGCGCCCAGATACAAACGGCGGTAAAAGTGATGGAGACTGGGGTGTTGACGGGAGGAAGGCCTTGGTCTCATACCGAGGGAAGGAAGGGGGTGATTACTACTACGGCAAGTCTCTGTCAGCTACCCGTAATCCATGATCGCTAACAGTGGCTTAGATAATGTTTTTACTACTCACGATAATAACGCGAAGGTTTATGATGCCTCTGCCAAGAGGCTCGTACGACGAGTGATGGAAGGCTACCACGGGACAGTTTTCGCGTATGGAATGACTGGAACGGGTAAAACTTTCTCGATGCAGGGCATTGCAACATCACCAGGTGTTATACCCCTTGCAATCACGGATATCTTTTCATACATCCGCGAAACGCCTTCTCGAGAATTCCTCCTCCGGGTCAGTTACTTGGAAATTTACAACGAGAAGATTCATGATTTATTGAGCACTCCACCTGCCGGCGGTACTGTTGGTCCAGGAGCTCCCCAGCAAGAAGAAATTAAGCTTCGGGAAGATAGCAAACGTGGGGTGTATGCTAGTCCGCTGAAGGAGGAAATTGTACAAAGTCCGACTCAGCTGCTGAGGGTGATCGCCAGGGGTGATCATGCAAGGAGAACCTCCAGTACGCAATTCAACGCTAGGAGTTCTCGAAGTCACGCAGTCGTTCAGGTGGTTGTAGAAAGCCGAGAGCGGATTCCTGGAAGCGGAGCAATGAGTGAAAACAAGCGTTCCGGCATGCTACCGGGAGGTGTCCGAGTTTCGACTCTCAGCTTGATCGATTTAGCTGGCTCTGAAAGAGCGGCCGAAACCAAGGAGCGGAGAACAGAAGGTTCCCATATCAACAAGAGTCTATTGACTCTGGGAACAGTCATTGCTCGACTGTCAACGGATAAGGACAAGGATGGAAAACCAACCGACAAAGATGGGAAGCATCTCCCTTATAGAGATAGCAAGCTCACCAGATTACTGCAAGGGGCATTATCAGGAGACTCCCTCGTCAGTATTCTTTGCACGATCCAGACTGGGGCAGCTGGCAGTGCTGCAGCCGCAAACAGCCACACTGGTGAGACTTTGAACACATTGAAGTTCGCGTCCAGGGCGAAGAACAATATCGTCAGTCATGCTAAGAAGGCAGAGGAAGCCTTGGGTGCAGGTGGGGACGGCGGTGCCCGAGTGCTCTTGGAGAGGTATCGCATGGAGATTTTGGAGCTCCGCGGTCAACTTGAAGGGCAAGCAAAGAAGAAAGATGATGACGAGGAGGAGAAACGCGAGAAGGAAGCTGAACAACGACATGAGGAACAGATGCTAGAGATGCAACTTGCTCGGACGGCGCTGAAGGAGAGGATCGAGCATTTGAATCGTCTCATCTTGAGCTCCAAGTCAACAGGCGTCAACGCCAGCGGATCGTATTCGTCTCTGGGTATGCACCCGAGATTATCGACAATGACTTCAATAGGTCATATGTCACAGATGTCAGCTCGGTCGTCTTTGGCCCCTTCTATCACTCCATCTACGATAGGACGGAATTCCCTCGAACGAAGTACTTCGGTCAACTCGGTGTCAACCATTGGACAACTTCCAGGACAACGATTATCGGGCGGCGACCAGGGATCGTTAGAGGATGAGGATTCGTTAGGTGAATTCGGTGACGGTACTGCGTCCCTGGCTGCCCAAAACCGGGCGCTTCAAGCGGATCTAGCAGACAAAAATCGATACTGCCAAACGTTGGAGAAGCGTTTGCTCCAGGCCAGACGATCGAGTCACTCGAGGACATCAGTCGGGTTCTCAACACCTGGTAAGGCCAGTGTAATGGTCGGCGAAGATCACGGCGTCGCAGCGCTTCTTAAGGAGAAAGATGCCGAAATCGCAGATCTCCGCGCCCGACTGGACGACAAAGACCGCATGTTAACGGCGCTCCGAAGCGCAGCTCGATCGCGCGACACCGCAGACAGAGACCCCCGCTCCTCAACAGCAATCCAAATGCTCGAGAACGGGCCCCTGAGCCCAGTCTCCGCGCGCGCGTCACAACTTCTCGACAACGGCCCCGCGTCCCCAGGCCTCTCGCAGGGTCCACTCGACCTCCTGAACCCGAAGATCCGCAAGCGCACGAAAAGTGTTGACGAGATGTCCAAGATGCTGGATGAGATGATTCAAGATCGGGTTGAGACTGGGCAGCTTGTTAAGGGTGTTCGGGGCAGCGTGCGGATCGCCAGTGAGCGGAAGCGCGATACGACGGTTGAGGCTATGGACCTCAAGTCTTCGGTGCCGTTACCGACTGAGGCTCCGGCTTTGGTTTCGGAAGTGCAGTAGATACGACAAGAGGCTTGTAAGATGAAATGGAAGAAGGGTGGCGTTTTGTTTTTTGCTGGGCATGGCATTCTATCGTTCATTGTTGTTTTTTTGGAACTTGACGCTTCTTCTTATACCCCAGTGTTACGCCTCATCAGCTAACAAACCTTCGCTTTTTGTTCTCTTTTTACCTCTTTTTTCTTCTCCTTAAGATAGATGCGCATAGACGCATGTGTAATATACTGAATAGGGAATGCTTCGTGCTGGCGTTGGAGGTGTGTGGTGGAAAGTTTTGTTGATACCAATGGAATGGAATGGACGGGAGGGAAGAAAAGAAAAGGGAAAATTAGGTGCGATAAGATGCATTATGAATGAGCGTGAGAAAGAGCGTGATAGCGAGCGTATTGAATGGAAAGGAGGAAATACAATTGATTGATTGTCCATTATTGTGTTGATATGCTGTGATCTGTGATGCGTATTTTGTATTGGACTTGACTTATGCGGTGTGATGGATACCGTACACTATGCGATGCTTATTTGTACCCGAGGAGGGAGTGGCTTCGTCTGGTCGACTGAAAGGAGTATTTTGCTTATGCTCTGCTGAATGTGGGATGGAATTTGTGCTTTGCTGGAGAAGGTTCATGGTTTGCTGGGTCTGGGTTGGGATATTTGATTGAGCGAGTCGAGGTGGACTTGGGAGGGTATGAGATTTTTGCGGATGTGAATGGGATGTTGTGGAACTTGAACCAGACTCGAGGTGGTGGTGTACTTGCTTGCGGATTGTGGTAGGGTTATGGGTTTGACAGATGAGAATAGCGACTCGAGAGACGATTTACTTTGTTTTAAATATACTTCTACAGTAGACCTGCGCTGCTCGTTTCAAGTGGGTTGATTTTTGGTCACTGAGCTGATTTATATGAGACAGTGAGTAAGGCGGACTCGAGAATAGAATTTTTGCCATGGTGGGACGAAGGGGATGTCGTGGAACGAGGTGGCTGCTGTTGTGTTAGGCGGACTCGGACTCGAGATATGACGAGTATGTTACATGGTGATGGCTACGAGATGATTGCGCGTCACTTCTTTTACATGCTTCGTCCGGAGCCGAATGGGGATAATTAATTCATAAGTTAAGATAGCAGCTGAGTGACATTTCAGAGGCAGCAGCGTGAGAACATGAAGCTCATGTCAGATGCTACGAACCCCGTGATCTCGCTCTCTATAACAGGATCTCATGTGCAGGATTTAAAGTACATCTATTTTTGCTCATTCATCGCGTGGTCTGCCTGTGGCGCATTCGCATTTCTCTCTTCCTTGCTTGAACGATAGTTCAGAGGCTCATATGGTGTCGAAAGATGCATGAAAATAGACAGCGAGGGGCCCGGCAGATTGGACGATAGCGCGGGGGAAATTTGGGGTTGGTTTGGTTGGAAGGATTTGTGATGCGAGGCTGAGGGTTTGGGTATGGGGATGAATTTATTATTGGAGTGTGAAGGATTACAGCGAGATTGGGTGGGGTTTGGATCGTCGGTATGACATAATGGAGGGGATTGTGAGAGTGAGAGTGAGAGTGAGAGTGAGAGTGAGAATGAAAGTGAGAGATGTACCTGAGAGTGAGGTGATGAAAAGTGAGGGCAAATCTGAAGCGGATGGCGGTATGAAAGAGTATCACTTCTTGAGCCGTTATTTGTTGGATGTGATGGTGGCGGTAAGAAGGGTGAGGTCTCAGCTGGTCACCTGCTTCGAGGCCATTACGGCTCCTGATTGGTATGAGGCGTCTTCGGAGCTAGAGACTTAGCGCGTTTCAGAGCTGCAGGGGTTGGCGGGGCGCAACGTTGATTTTCCTCGACAAGAGGGGACTACTCAAGAGAGCACAAATGGGGTCGGGTCTACCGAGATAGAAGGAGACAAGGGGAGAAGGGGAGAAGGGTCCACGGCTAGGTGAGAGTGGGAGTGAGAGTGAGAGTGAGAGATGCAAATACCGTCTGACGCAGATGAAGAACAGTTTTATATATGGTGACAAAATATGCAATATGCAGTTGGAAATGGACATCTATCTATTCATAAATACTGCTTTATCCAACACATACACAATGCAACCTGCACAATGCAACATGCACTCTTGCAGATCGAAAAGCAAAATTATCAAGCCAAGCTCCAAGGCCCAGCGTATCCCAGCCCGATCTCCACGATCATCCGCCACGCAGACCCGCTCTGGTCCAACAGCAGTGCTAGCACTTCTGCCGTGCAAACGCAACACTCACCAAGCCCTGATCCAGCAAGTCGGAACGGAGCACGCCCCGGGACGCACCCCAGCGCACGGCAGGGGCGATAATGGCGATGTCAAGGGGTCCACAGATCCTCCAGCCAATGATCCCACGCTTTTGGCCTTGGGTCTACGTCTACGCACAGTATCAGGAGCGTTTCCAAAATTCCCGCCTGATGCCAGCCCTGAGCCCCAGCTTGACTTTCCTTTGACTTTCCTTTGACTTGCCTCTTTAGTGAACTTCTTTCCATCTCTCATCTCTTCTGCGGAACCTTCTTCGCTTCTTCCCCATCTTTTTCCCATTCCTTCGTCCCTCGCATCGGCTTGAAGCTGTCTTGACTCCGGATCCGTGCCTCTTGCGGTACGAGTAAGGTGTTCTTCATCTCTTACCCCGGCCCTGGTTCCGGCCTCTTATTAGCCATTTCAAAGTTCACGCTTCTTATATTATTGTGGCACGTAGATCGTGCTCCGCCGTAGACCAGCCAAATACCAATTATACTCGAGTACAGTACCTAGTACCAGCCCCATTCTGTCTCATGTCCTGAGCTCGTCCCCTGGTTATATATCTCCGCATCCTGAACCCTTGCCTTACTCATCCAGAAAGGATTCGCACTTCTCCGACGTCACTTGTCCCTCGTTGCATTTCGATCAACGAGGCGCTGGCGTTTGAGCCGACTTCCTTCTCCACACTCGACGATTAGCTTTCGGCGCACCCAGCATTCATATCCTCTCCTGGTCCTCTCCCACATTTCCACTTTTGAATGCCGGAGCTTACGCCGAGTACATGAACAAGCTATCTGCACCTGCACCTCTTCTCTCCTCGGTACCCGACCATACTACCTGAGCTGTCTACTTCACGCGTTTGCTTCGTCATCTATCACTTCGACCCGTTACCTACAAACAGACAGACGGTCCTCGTCACTTGGACTGAATGTCTGCAATCTCTACCGAGGATTAACTATCCTGTCGTGCAGGCACAAAAGCACACCTCCTCGGCCTGATCTCCACCTAGATCAATTTATTCGATTCAAAGGACTACTTCACTCCTTTTCTTTTCCTGGCTGCGCCAACTTTTGACAGATGCCGCCTACTCTCGATCTCACCAAGACTTATACACACACCGAGATGATTCTCTCATCTAGAAACTCTCCGAGGATCAGTCTTCGACGAGCTGCCTCCTACCACACTATGGAGAAAGGTCCCTTGTCGTCGACGTCGTCACGCTTCAGCTTCAACCATCTCATCGCTTCCCCACCTCCTTCACCTGGGCTTCCTGCGTTAGTGCCAAGACATGGCAAGCCAATACCTACTCATCACCCTCGAAAGTACTTACGGGCAGCACTGTGGTTATTAGGGGTATTTGTGATAGCATATTATGGGTTCTCAAGGATATCAGGTAGTAGCCCAGTGAAGGCGGTAGGATGGACGACGAATGGGGCAGATCAATATGAAATGGTTGGAGAGTCAGAGTTGCCGGATTTCCCAACGCCAGTTGTGATTACAGACAAGCGCGGAAGATCGAAATGGACAGTCTCGATACCACCGGATCACGAGTTCCCGTTGGAGCCCAAGCAGTATGCTGAAATATGCATGCAGAATGCGGAGGTCTCAAAGCATGTTCAGGATTTGCATAGCCATATGCATCAGGGGCATGCGGGTCATTATGGCTACTATCACGTGGATCCGCATTTTATGGACGTTGCCGAGGCGGAAGCTCATGGTCTTTTGCCTGGACCAAAGGCCAAGACGAACATGAAGCAGCAGTCTTTGGTGGGGGAGAATACGGATGGGTTGATTGAGTCGGACGTGTGCGAGAAGAGTTTAACGTTTGTGATGGAGACACATGATGCTGGACTGGGCAAGACTTTGATGATGTTGTGGACTGCTTATGGCTTGGCACAGAAGGAAGGAAGAGCTTTCTTTGTCGATGACTCAAGATGGTAGGTTTAGCCGTTGTTCCACACGGACTTTACTAATGTGTTCAGGGCATACGGCAATTACAACAAGCTTTTCAAACCTCCGCCAATGCCAGGCTGCAGACCACCACCTCGCCATGAGATGCTTCCATGTCCACACCATGCTCGCCATCTCGTTGCTTCAGCAGCTACCGCTGCCTCCATGTTCGGTGGAGCCTTCAACGAGTACTATGAGGATCCCAGGAAAATGGAAGTCTACCGCCAAAAGCCAATGTTCGAGTTTGCCCGTCAAGGCTACGAAGCACTCTTCCATCTCTCAACCGAAGACTCAGACTACGTCCAAAAGCGAATTCAAGAACTCCAAAACAAGACCCTCCTTCCAGCTGAACAGAAAGTCAATGGTATGATCGTCGGCATCCACGTCCGCCATGGTGATCGTCACCCCTACGAGTTCCAATACAAAGACAGCTATGTCCCCCTCGACCGGTACGCCGACAAAGCTCGCGCCCTCATGCACCAAACATTCAACAACTCCGGCCCAGACGGAACACAGAATACCATCGCCGAGGCCCACAGCCTCATGGTCGTTGCATCCGATGATCCGGACGTCTACGAATCAGATGAGTTCTCGCACGCCTCCCGCGCTCAGGAACAGATTCGCTTGGCTTCCAAGCAGCACCTGCAGACTCCCAAGCCAGCTGAAGGTGGGATGCGCAATTTCGTCGACGACAATGTCGGATGGGAAGGCGGATTCTTCGCCGGCATGTTCTGGAGTTTGGGAAAACCGAGCAGTGTGCCCGCCACAGCGGCTGAAACACCAGATACAAGTCTGCCACCTACGCAAGAAGCTCTCCGACTTCGTGAATTGGTAGGACGAGCGTACCTCATGGACCTAGCTGTCCTAGGCCGAGGCAGCGATAAAATCGTCTGCACTGTCAGCTCGATGGGCTGCAAATTGCTAGCTGTCATGATGGGTTGGGAGAAAGCGATTGAAGGGGGAGGATTCGTGAATATAGATGGGGATTTCGATTGGAGAGGCGTTTCGTGGTGAAGCGAGCACTCATAGTTACACTCTTTGCATATTTTTCCTTTTGTTGTTTTGGATTAAAAAGAGGTTCAGCGGCATGCATAGGATGGCGTTTTGAGATACCGGATACCTTGGGCATTTTTGGGGTTTGGGTTGTGAGATTTTTTGTATATTCTTGAGATTTGAGATTGAGACGGGGAAAGAGGATTCAAAAGTCCTGTATATACGCAGCTGGTCACTGTCGTCTGAAGATTGGACGAGGATACCAAAAGATATTTATCTTAGCTTAGGCTTGAGATGAATGAGATATAAGATATCTATATCTGTGATGTTTCTTGGTGATATATTCAAGCAGCGAGTGCTAACTTGGTACCTTGGACTTCATTGATCTTTCCATATGTCGCGGTTATCTCGACGATGTAAAAGAATTCAGCAAGTGCCCTTCTCTCGTTGCAATGGAAGTAGCCTCGATGGCCACCTCCACTTCCACTTCCCATAACCTTAACGGGAAAGTGCTCTTTCCCTCCCGTCTCTCACGCACGCGTGTGCTCTGTACACTACGAAATGGTATGTAAACGCCCAATGATCCACCGCTAGAAGTAAGTCCACATCTGATAGTCTGCCGCAGACCGGATCACAGGAGGTGTGTGGAGAACGCGTTGCACAAGCCTGTGCCTGTTTAAAATGATACTTTTCAGCATACATCCAACTTCCCTTCTCTCCCTCTTCCCTTGAAACCCCAGGACTGCTACCGCCTATAAATCTTGCTGTCAAACTGCCTCTTACTGTCAAACTCCCCCGTACCGACAAAATCCATACCTCTGTGACTTCTCCACTTATCAATCTTATCCGCCATCACTTTCATATTATCGAGATAAAGGAAAGAGACTTGTATCTTGCAAACTTCAACTCATTCATGAATCGAAAATATAATTCGGGGTATTTTTTCTTCCTTGCTGTGTGGAGCTTGAGGTGGATGGTTTTTATATACCCTTCCCCCATTTTCTAACAGCGGGGGATGATGGCGCAAATAAGCTCTCTTCGTTCCTTCCCGTTTCAAGAGTACTGAACGGGGTAAATGATCTTTCTCACATTGGCTCGGAGGCGCAGTTCTGAACGGTTTGGAGATGTTGGTATTTATATGTGAGCATAGGTCCGCAAGTGGGCTCCAGCAGAATCGCCCATATTCGCCAACAATCCAATTTCAGGGAAAGATCTTCTAGTTTGTTTGTATTCACAGATGTTGCGCTACGCCGGGAATGGTGATCCATTCGGGCAATTCGGTGGGAGTGCTAAAATTCAGTTCCTTCTTGTTTCTGGGAGAGATCTGCTGTCGAATCCCAAAGCAGTCGAAATCAAACTCCCTTGCCCCAACGCAAGGTCATCTTCTCATATTTCTTGATCACCTTTTGACAAATGCATGGTGGGGCAATTTGTAGCAGACCTCTCGGAGCTAAATTCTCCCCATCATGATGCTGTCATTGATGTAACCTTCTCACCGTATGAAGTCTGGCGGTGACTGGTATATAAATACCCTTCCGATCATTCAGCATAGCCCTACCTTCTCTTCCTAAAGTCAAAGCTCGAATCGAACCTTCCCAAATTGTTTCTAGATGAAGCTCGAGCCTCGTTCGTTCTAATTCTGTGTTGAGGGGTGGGTATAAATTACACACTGGTTCTGGAGATATCTTGAGGACACGGGGAAAGTAGCGAAGAAGGTACATAGGGAAGGGAGAAGTGTTCTGGCTGCTCGAACGAACCCTAGTACTCGTTACTTGAGCTTGTGAGAGAATTTTGGTTTGATGCAATCGGGATGCTTTGCTTGGATATCAAAGTGTGCTTTTTGGTGGAGTTGTTGTCATGTTCGCAGCTGTTGTCAAGCGATTGAATTTAGCACTGGGCGGTTTTTTGTTCTGGGGGGAAAGGACGTCGTCGCTCGTATCTCGTTGATTTCGGAGACGGCGCTTTCTGAAAGAAAGGTGTGTTAGGAAGAGCACCGTGAACCCGAAATTGGAGATTATTTTGCTTGTTCGTCTTGCTTTATTTTTTGGTTCTTGACGCCGCATTTGCAAGTAGCTTTTGGGATGAATTGCTGTTACGAGTTTGTAATTTGGGCAATGAGTGGATGAGGTGGATGGTGTGGGTGAAGGAGCTTGCGATCACAGTAGTAGTATAAAGCAGTGAATTCTGGAGATTGGGGATCAATAGCCGACATGAGCTTGTTCACTAAAACCTGAGGGAGATGGGTGCATGTATTGTTTCTCTCTCTCTGCTTCCGCTGAGTTGCATTCTCACCAGGTGCTTGTTATGTCAGAACTCGTACCATGCACCCATCCGGAATTCTTGACTCACTGAACTTTACATTTCTGTTGTCAATTAATCCCTTGCTGTCAAGATCTCCAAGTGAAAGATCACCGAGAGTTCTTTCCTTTTCCAGAAGAAAGAAGATGAAGTAAAGAGGGAATGAGATATTCTGCTCCAAGCATGAACCTCCACATATCCGGATATCCACTACCACCGCATCAACTGTCGTCCAGATCCCAAGGACTTTGATGTACCTGGTATTTTACTGCCGTTGCGGAATTTATGCACGAGTGGGGGACTGCAGTTTCTGTTTGGGGCGTGGTCTTTAGTGAGAAGGGGTCTAGGACAGCTCTTATAAATCCTCCCAGGGATGACATCTTTTTCATTAATGAGGTTTAGAGCCACGAGTCACCGAAAGCTTGATCATGTCTCTGAGAATTCTTCAAAATGGGTCTCTGAGGCAGCTCCCTTTCCTAGTGTACTTGACGCGTCACACTTTGGCATATTGAAATGCTTTGGAACTCTGCAGTAACCTGGTTTGCTGTCACTTTCATTCTTATTGTCTGGATCTCGAGTTATATGTTCTTACAGACACGATGAATGGTGGATGCCAGCGGTCTTGAAGTGGAGAAGGACAACAAGAGATACCTTTTTAGTGTGCGGGTTCACCATCTCAACTTCAAACCTAGCTCATTGTGATGGTCCAGCGTGTGGTTCATTGCTTTCAATTCATCTTCTTTCACCTACATGACAGATTTCATATATTTCTTTTGGTATGAAAATGGAAGTGGGTGTTTCAGTGCCTCGAGATTTGACCATAAATTCCCCGGAAGCTGTTCACTTTCGAGGCATGAGCGGCGAACAAGAAAAAAACTCGAAAACGCGCATTTAGTGTTCTTCTTTTGCCGTGTGTGTCTGCTCTTCATCAGAGACTCTGAAGTCTCTTCGCTTGAGTATGTATCACACCCTGAAGTAATTTGAGATTATTGAGCGGGTGGAAGTTTGCGATCATTTTGCTTTTGCTGTCAAAATTCAGCTTTACACGACCAACCAAGGACTGGTACCAACCCCAACAGAACACAGCTGTTCTAGTTACAAGGAATCTTCAGGGCTGACCGCAGAACTAGCAGGAAAGGTTGCGAGCTGGAACCTCCTTCCTTGAGCTTGTCCAGCTTGGGTGAAGGAAGATAGTTGCAAGTTTTTAGAAGCTAGGGGGAAGACTCTTATACTCGGTGCCGTGTCGAAAAAAGAGACTCGAGGTACGTGTGGAAAGATAGTGGCGGGGTTGTATTAAATAGCAGGATCGCGCATTGAGCAAGTGGACCAACAGCCCAAGCCCTTACATTGTAAATTCAACAGGGGCTTCCCTCCATTTGAGAACGAAGTCACAAGGGAATACGATTTTCCAGCTTTTTCAACATGCAGTTCTTGGGTGAATTTTAGGAGCAATGAGATATTGTAGTAACAAATTTTCGCTGTCAATATTCTTAAATCAAAGATTTAGATGAGAAGAGACAGATGGCTTACTTGGATATTTATCGTCATTTATTATATCTCTGAGATGACAAGAAGGGGTTAGGAGGCATGAACGAAAGGCAGATACTCAGCTCGTGACCCGCGACCACTGGTTGTCATTGTTATGGCTTTTGACAGTTTGATTTGAGTGGAATATATGCATTTTCTAATGCCGTGGCAAGTTCGCTGTTGCTTCTGGAGAAGTGTCAAAAAGAAGTCTGGATTCTCTATGGTGTTATAGAATGCTGTTAGCGAGGTACTACCCTCGAGTCACTCCTTCTACTCGAGGGAAGCCCACCCAGGCGTCAGCTAATGGAGGCTACTGACTGCTATTAGTCTATAAGTTTCCTATATTTACAAGCCTCCGATCTCGCCCATGCTATCAAAACAGATATACATCTCAATTATTCGGCCTGCCATCAGTGATCTTCCCATAAGGAACAGCCTCATACTCCCCAAAACAAGCATAATCATAATCAGCCTTCTCCGTCAACCCCTTCACAAGTCCCAAGAACTTGTCAAGCTCACACAATCCATCTTCCCTGTCAGCCCCGCATTCCGGATGCGGCAGCGTTCTCTCATTCAACTTGAATCTCAAATACTTGGTTTCTTTCCCAGTGATATCGTATTCGCGAGTTGGGAGAACAGGATGAGGAGCACTGATGACTTCAATATCGAGACGTGCGGCGAATGGTGTGACTTGGGAGACGGTTAGGTTATGGAGGCCGGGATTGCGGTCGGCTGGGAGTAAGTCGGAGAACTGGGTAAAGCCAAGAGAGGTGATGATACTCATGATGTTGGTATCGTGGCTGAAGTCGAAGTAGAGAGATTGATTTACTGGGAACGTCTTTTTGCTGCTGTCGAGGGTAGTATTGATTTGTGATCCCTGTGGGAGCAGTCGGGTTAGCAGTCTGGCAAATGAGAGCGACTCAGGGGATCCAAATTATGGTTGGAATAATTTCCCAGAAGGCATGAGACCTTCCCTAAGTCAAGATGGCAAGGCTTTCTGAGAGTTTTAAGATGGTAGTACTTACGGAATAGCCGAGGGTCTGGTGCTTCAGCCTGGCCTCAAACTCTTGAACCCACCCAAGGCCAATTGCTCGGCCTGTTGGAGATTGGTACCCCACATAGCCGGCGAAAAAGATGTCGAGCGAATATTCGAAGGATTCCCACTCGGCTGGGGTGAAAAGGTCGCAGAACGGCGAATAGGCATATGCGGCCTGCCTCGGTCAGTCACGCATTCTCGTCACACTTTGAAAACCTTATCCTATCACTTGAAACCAATGGGTTGGGAGTTGGATTAATCTTACAAGTTCGTAGGGACACATCGTCTGCATTGCATAGACATCCTTCGAGGTGAAATTAAAGCCTTGGATGAGGGAGTTGATGCGTGCCGTTGTGTCCTCGAGGAAAACGCCTTGCCATTCTGCTGTCGCATTTTGGCCACCTTGATTGCGGAAAGTGTTTCCGTTGGGGCAATTGTCGTATCCAGCGAGGGAATTGTTCCAAGGATGCTCAGAATTGTCTCCTTCGATACCATAGCCTACATCTGCCTTGGAAGCCCAGTCGAAAGAGAAGAAGCCTGTTAAGAAATTCCAGGCAGACTGTGAATCAAGCAATTAGTGGGCATCCTTCTCAACCTTAGAATGTGCCAACTAACCTCACGCATTCTCATCTGCGTAGTGGTTCTAACCATGATCTTGCTGTTTGGGTTGTAAAGGTGTCCATAGAGATAGTAATGATTCACGCCGCTCTCGAACAGTTCGAGGCGTCCCTTGGGAACCAAGATCTCTGCCCCTAATCCATAAGACCAAGTATTCAAGAAGGAAAGCGCTCCAGTCGCGTTAAATTTCCCAGTGATATTGGCCATCTTTTCTCCGAAGGTCTGAACATTGCTCCCAGTCGTAGGATATCTAGAACCATGGCGGTGCAACGTCTGGGAATCATTAGCAAAAGTTACAGAGCATGGGTCCATCGTCTCACGTGAACTTGGATAATTTTCGCTCCAGGAGGAAGAGGGTACTCCTTTACTCCGAAACCGTTCTGGTTGGGAGCATATGGGGAAAGGTGACCAAAAAGACGTCGAATAGTCTCATTGTTCTTTTCACCCGTTGGTGCCATGGTTTCCTGAGCCATAAATGGAGCTCTCCCGGTAGCAGTGGGACCTGGCCATAATTCCGGATTGGGATCAAAATACTGAGGGACTTTGGTAGACTCTGCTGAGATTCCCCCCAAGCCAGACAGCACAGCTGGTGAACTGCTGCTCAGACCAGCCACAATAAGCATCGAACGGAAGAGCATAGCGTATGAGCAATACAATATCACCAAAGAAACAGACAGAAATGCCGCTTTCTTGAAGATCTGCTTGCACTTGAGGGCCGGAAAAGTCTCTCCATGGTAAAGCGTTGTTGATTCAACAGGACTCTTGTGGGAAAAGAGCCCTATTTCTGAATCGCTCGCCATGGTGACCGCGTACCCGCTCTTCGCTCACTGGTTTGCGTTAGCAAGCGTGTACTTGTGAGATGGACCCAAGCTGGGTACTTTACCAGCTCTCTTCGAATTAACGCGGCCCGCAGACTGAAGGCGCTCGACGCAGGCGAATGTTGCAAACACTCAACACCACACGGCTGATTTAAACCAAGTAGCATGCACCTATAGTATCCCACAGCCCATGCAGACGCTCTAGAGCACGTGGGGGACTATGTTGCGGAGATGCAGAACCTAATCGGTCGTCGGCGCGAAATGGGTTTCGGCGATAAGCTTGACGTCACGACAACCCCGCCACGAGTATTAAGTGAAAGTGAGTTGCACTTCCTCAATCTGTTTTATAAACTTGGTTCTGCTTGAAAACTTTTGCTGTCACGAATTTTAAAGTCTATATCCATTAGGTGAGCTTGAAGCTATCAAAATGGTCAAAGAAATCCCCGAAAAGATGCTCGCAGCTCAGGTTGTGGAGGTATACATCCAGCTACCCCTCAGTCTCTCAAGAATAGACAAATGAACTGATAATCGAATAGTTCAAAAAGCCGTACAAGATCCATGAAGTCCCCACACCAGGCAAAGACCTAAACGAATATGATATGCTCGTTAAGGTCGCTGTTGGTTCATTAGTCCGTAAACCTTTTGACTACTCCTAATTACAATTTAAGGTATCTACCATACTGATCTTTCAAAGTGCCACACGGATGGCATGGTAACGGATGGAATCATGGGAACAAAACTACCCTGCATCGCCTCACACGAGGGATCCGGCACCGTTGTTAAAGTCGGCTCTGCTATCAAGGAATTCATAGCCGGAGACAGAATCTTGTGCAATCTCACATACCACCGATGTGGAGTTTGCGGAGACTGTATTGGCCCTGAGCGGGATTCTCAGTACTGCGCTAATGTTGGTGGATATCTGGGTGTTACGAGAGACGGCTCTTTTGCTGAATATGAGATTGTTGATGGAAGAGAGTGTTGCCTGCTTCCTGACAATGTTAGCTTTCAGTCCGCGGCTCCTCTTGCTTGTGCTGGCATCACCATCTGGGGCGGGATTGTCAGAGCAGGCTTGAAGGCAGGAGAGGCGGTCGCCATTGTTGGTGGAGGTGGAGGATTGGGTCATCTCGGTGTTCAGTTTGCGAAGGCGTTGGGTCTCCATGTCATTGCGATCGATGCTCGTGATGAGGGCTTGGCACTAGCTAAAGAATCAGGAGCAGATACCCTCATTGATGCTAGGAAAGGGAAAGAGAAGGTTGTCGAGGAGGTGAAGGCCGTAACTGGAGGACAGGGAGCAGATGCCACCCTAAATGTCAGTGACCACGAAACAGCTGCTGAATTTGGCGCTGCTGTGACCAAAATGCACGGTGTGCTGGTACAAATTGCGCAGCCTACGAACGTCAGCGTTCCTTTTGCTGAGTTAGTATTTCGAGATATCAGGATACATGGAAGCTTGACAGGTCAGTCTCAACGACAAAGATGAGAATCCTCGGCTAATGAAAGCAGGATCACGGGAGGAGTGCAAAAAGATGCTCGATATTATCTCAAAGCACAACATCAAGGTGAAGACGAATCCTTTCAATGGGATCAAGGAAGTTCCGAAAGCGGTAGAGCTTGCACGCTCGGGTAAGATGCAGGGAAAGCCTGTCATACTCATCGACAACGAAGCTATCGAGAACGAGAAAAAGTCAGGACTGCAGATGGTTTAAACAACTTGAGCATCAGAGGCTAGAGCGTGTATATTTGAAAGGTGATTGTAGGAGTTGAAAAGCTGTATATAAATACTGCATTGAAGAGGAGTCATTGCAAGGAGTTGTATTGGAGAGGAGTTATGGAAGCGGGGGGGTGTCGAGCGTGCGGAACGAGAATCACGAAATATGTGCCCATAGTGACAGAATGATTTTTATTTGCTTTTTCCCCCACATTAAATGGGAGAATTTAGCCCTAAGTAAGACACTCTGATACATGAGGTCAAAAATAGACAAGAAAAGTAAATGCACTGATAGCCAGCCATCAGTGAGAGTAAAATGATGATGAGACTAGACTCATTTCATTCTCTTGATATTCCGATCCGTGGAGGTAGAGCCCCCGGACCTCTTTCCTGATGATGAACTAGGCCCAGGTCTATCTGGTCGTGGCATATTCTTCAGATCTTTAATGAGCCCACCAAGTTTGACTTGGTACGCCTGTGGAGCTTGACTGCCCCTAGGTCCTATATTGTATAGGATTGTTTCCAAGCGTTCGACGTAAACCATGGCCGCAGGGCCCAGACCTTGCAGTTCTTTGAGTACAAACACCCCACTAGAAGGATTTTCAGAGGACAATATTCCAATTAGACGTGCATAAAGGTTGCGATGTATTCGCCCTTCGCCGTGTCTCCTCTGTCTGTTCCATTTGATTCGAGCATAAGCATCCCGGTTCCGGTCGACGACCATCTCGAGGATTGATACAAGGGTCCCGGCAGCAGCTGTCCGGGCTGATGGGGACAGCCTTCCCCCACCTCTCTGGCTAATATTCGTATCGATAGCAGTGACAATGTTTGCAAGCTCCTGAGCACACCAAATAATGTCATACTGGCGGCCATCATCACCAGGACCATTATCGATGTAATTGTCCAGAAGGTGGAGTATGTCCACGGCTTGTTGCTGCATCTTACGAAAAAAGTTGATTGCTCGGTCATCCTTCGATACCAAGAGTTCGAAGAAGTGGAAAACTCGATCGTCGACAACAAGCAGGCGTGAGATGGTAGCCTCTAGGTCGTGTTCTACATAAACGTTGTTTACATTGATGTTTGTGGGATTCTCGAAGATATCCCGGCGATAATCCACAGGCTGGACCGCGGCAGAGAACGTGTTCATTATATCACGGACAGTGTTCACCCGTTCCGCAATTTTTGTTCTCGTCCGTCGACCTTCCCCGGCAGCCGGTACTTCGTCACCCATATCTCGAATAAGGGAACTGTGAGGTTCGAGTTCTGGACCTTGAAAAGGCCTGGAGGGTGGAAATTGTTTCTGGAGCTCCCATTCGGTTCCGGTGTCCGTGTCTCCTTCCCTGAACTCCCAATCAAGTGCCCTGCAGACGTCTTCAAGACCATGGCTTCCTGTTCTCCGAATCCGGTTATAATAGTCAACAGTATCAAGCCCGGGTCCAGCCCCAACGCGTTGTCCACTAGGTATCATTGAGAGCTGCCTCAAAAGCCACTCTCTATGCGCACAGTCTTCTTCTTCACAGGAGCAGGTAATTCGCCCTCCGCGGTCGTATATTCGTAGGCTGTAAGGTTGTACCTTTGCATAGGCAATCTGAAAGGCATATACCGGTAAGGTGTTGTCGGAGTTATATATAGGCCGACAGTGATCCAGTGCGATGAGATGCCCATTGTTAGAGCTTTCGGTGGCTTCTTCGGGATCTTCATCTTCGTCCTCTTCGAGTTCGTCTTGATCGTCTGAATCGTTTGAGCTTTCCTCCTGAAGAGGAGCTTTGCCCTTGCCCTTGTCTATTGATGAGGCATGAGTTCCTCGAGATGTTTGTTCCATAGTCGGTGAAATCGAGAGCTTGGAGAATTTCGAAAGCGGAGAAGGAGACATGAGGATCAAAGGCCTCTTCAACCGAGTTTGTTGACACCATGGTGCTGGGAGCGTATGGTTTTATAGGAGTGGTTTGGTTTCCTGCCTGTGTAATGTCTGCTGTCTGCTGTGTCAGTTCAAAGCTCAGCCTTCTAGTTCCAACAATGTTTGAGTTGGTGAAAGGTCTCTTTAAGGGTCGCACAAGGTCTATGCGGTCTCGATATGGGTCGGCTGGATCGAGGCATTCAAAGAATGACTGTGAGATAGTGTTGTTGTACCTCCGTAAAGTGTTTCTAGCAGGCACGGAGGTTTCCATGATGGAAGTCCTGGTGGTCAGCCTGGCCTGGCTCGCCTGACAGGGGCAGGGGTTTGCATTCGCTAAGCTGGTACACTAGTACAGGATTGGCACAGGATTGGCAGGAGCGCCTAGGGCTGAATCGCGATTTCGAGAATTCACTTCCAGCTCAATATTATTACATTTTTATTACATTTTCATTATTGCTATTCTCCTTAACATCGAATTTCATGCCTCCTGTTGGCTGGCTCCGCCCAATTGCCCCTTTTCTCTGCTTTCATCGTATCTTCCTTGCGTATGCATATGGGTTCGTCGCCGCACGATATATTGCGAAAATAGACGCAGGTACAGCACAGGAATCAGGATCTGATCGAGGATTGAGCGGTGATGTGGCATGCTAGAGAGGATCCCATCAGTTCCTACTAATGCCCTCGAATGCCGTCATGCCGTCCTCAATCACACCGAGTCCTCCTGCGAACTTGTATAGTTCGGATGATATACGCCGAGTTGACAAGTGGCAGCCTCGCGTTCGTTCTGTTTGTAGCTTTTTTTGCACATGACCGTTCCTGGTCCAACACAGATCCTCCAACATAGATCCAGCCGTGGCCTGCCGCAGTACGGTGTAGGCCGGCCACCATTGACGAGAAATTCAATCCCGAGAGCACTTTCTTCTCGTACCCCACAAATCGGGGGGGTTGTTCCCTGGAGTCATACCGGTACGTCTGCATTGCCGGTGCAACCATGGAAGACTTCCAACAACCCTTATTTTTCAGCTACTCTTACGGCCTATCCACTGGATCCTCAAATCAGTAGGGTTGGCTTTACATCTCACTTTTTTGGAGGGACACAGCCTCTGGCGGGGTATCAAATTTTCACATGTGAACTGTTCTGAACTCATTGTCATTTGCCTCTTCAGCCCTAAATTCCTCTGTCCGTTCGCCTCTCTCCCCCTTTTCGCCACGCTTCCCCTAATCAATATGATACAAATCATTTCTCATAATCTATTGGAGGTCCAAGACGACTCTCCCTTGCATCTTGCCTTCTGACATTTGTTGGAACACTTCTGTCAGTTTGTCCATTTTCTCTGTTCGAAGATGTGTTTTCACAATGCCTCTCGCAGCCATATCGAGTACCTAAGGTTGTCAGATAAAGGGGCATGCGTGTAAGGGGCTACTTACTTCCAACGCCTCCCGTTGGTTTCCTACCGCTGATCCCTTGATATTGTGCTCCATTGCTACCTGCGGAATGTTAAATTTGCCATGCTGTGCGTTCAGAGGGGCATACCATATTAGCTGGGAATGATTTTGCAATTGGTTGAGAGTCTCCTTCTGGCATTCCTGTTTTCAAAATCTCGAGTCAGTACCATCTCATAAATAGGATGCAGATCCGACTCAAGGCATCACTAAATTTTGAGCACCTACCCACACAAACAAGCGTTCCTCCAAACCTCAAAAAATCAAGAGCCTGAGCGTATGCTTTATTTGATGCCGTGCAAACGATAACTGCGGAGGCTCCGAGTCCGCCTGTGGCCTTCTTTACTTCCTCAGCGATGGATTTGTCATCAAACTTGGTGATATCGAGAAAGACTTCAGCGCCACATGACTTTACGAGCTCCTCCTTGCTACCATGATCGATACCAATAATGCGCAAAGCCATTCCGCGAGACCCAATCTGGGTGGCAAGGTGTCCCTAAGATCCCGTCATTAGTCATGTCCCACCCGAGAGAAAGGGGGTGCCGAACGAGACCACCGCCAGCCCCAGCTACGAGAATGCGTCAGTCAAACAAACTTTATTCCAGATCGCACGGAAATGACCGTACCAATGACAACCCATTGACCAGATTTCGCGTCAGATTTTCGCAAGGCCGAGTACCTAAATTGGGGTTGAGTGAGCATGCGGCCAAATATGCGACCCCGTGAGGCTGTACTCACGTCGTTACTCCAGCACATAGCATAGGTGCAGCGTCCTCAGAACTCAAGGCATCAGGAATCGGTGTGACGTAGTTCGCCGGTGCTAAGGCATATTGTTGGAATGTTCCCGGATCTGCGAATTGCTCAGACTTAGATCTTCGCGCTTGCCGCGGCTGTGACTCAACTCACAGTAGTAACCTGAAATCTTCTGGTTCTAACAAAAAGAAATATTAGATAGGCATCACCGAAAATTTCGAGTGGCACTCACAAAGCACACACCGTCCTTTCCTTCGAGGCATGGAGGGCATGCACCGCAAGCGTAGGCAATCCACTTCGCGCTGTCAGCATACTTTCAACTAAAAATCCATCGAAAGATCTTGCCTTGATCCCCACGCGGTCACCGACTTTGACTCGACCATTTTCAGAGCCAGGACCGAGCTTGTGGACGATTCCAACGCCTTCGTGACCGCCGACTTGGCCAGCTTGGGTTGGGTAAGGCACTATTCTATCAGCACCAACATCTTCCTTCAGAAAAGGAGTTTTTCTTACAGCCCCGCCAGGTGTTTTCCATCACTCCCATGTCGGAGTGACAAACACCAGAATGTGTACTAGAAGGATGAGATTAGCCAACATCGGGGTCGCGTATCTCGTGACACTAACAGGCGGACGAGGACATCTCCGGGACCCGGCTCAGGAGTATCAAGCTCTTCGATCTTGGTGGAGATAGTTCCGGGCTTGTCATAAACGATAGCCTTGTATTTCTTTGGAATGTCGAATGATTGCTGAGTTGCTGCTGCGGCCATTTTTGTGATTTTTCAATTACTGGGTTCGGTTTTTGCTTAGAGTAATACGTTGAGTACAATGAAGCCGCTTTCGGGCAGGAGACAGTGGGACGACAAGTATTAAATACCTGCCCTTTAGAAATTCCGAGTCTCAGATTGATCTAGAAGCGGGGATATCTCCACAATTCAGCTGGAACTCGAACTGGAACCGTACTCTAGATTTGCTGCCATATGAGCGCCGAGGTGGTGCATTCCGTCACCATCGCGGGGTACGATTTGCGGGGTAACTCCCGGAACCATTCCCGTGCTTATCGCCACAGAACGGAAAGTTCGAGCTTCTCTTGACCCTTTCAAATTTTCAGATCTTAAACATCAATTTAAATTACAGCTACAGTAGGGCGACCAAAGAACTGGGTCCGACCGAACTTTTAAAGTTCACTACTTCAGTTCCTGGATTTTATTGAGCTAAGGCCTCTACTCTCGGCGATCTTCGGAGACTTGTGTCAAATTACATAGTAAGCCTAACTCTACTCCATGTTCGAATAACCCTTTAAAAACCGGAACCTTCATCCTTTTGGATGCTGAGTTTGTTAACATTAGCTGGTTTTCTTGTAAGAAATGATACCCGGTTATTCAATGACGCTCACCTCGGCATTTCTATTTGTAGAACCCCGAAACATCCCACTTTCTGGAGTTTAATTTTCCTAATCCATTTCCCCGACAGAGTTCATTTACGGCGATTCATTTGTAGAATTAGACCTTGTACGCAGATCATCGAGCTGATAATGTCTTCCACAATGGATAAGCAACAACCCCAGTCGGTGCATGGCACTGACCAGAGCCGTAAATATGGGGCCTTTCAGAATGAATTATACAGGGGTTCGTCTCCAAGCTCTTTGATAACACAATGCAATTGCTGATAGAGTTTCAAGATGGAATGTTCTTTGGGAAGATGCCTGTCGTTACTACTGATCCAAATCAATTGGAAGAGCAGGCAAAATCGAAATTACCAATCACTTCCTTCAATTATGTTGCTGGCGGTGCCGGGGAACGGGCAACAATGGATGCCAATAGACTGGCATTTAGACAGTGGAAGATGGTTCCCAGAATGCTGCGGCCAACAACTACTCGGGATCTGAGAACAAAGTTATTCGGGGAGACTTACGGTAACATGATCCCCTCAAGTCCCAAATTAGATCTCATTGTCCCAAACTGACAATTGTCAATCATCAAAGAAAGCCCAGTCCTCATGGCTCCAGTAGGTGTACAATCAATCTTCCACGAAGACAAAGAAACCGGGCTCTCAGAAGTATGCTCCGAAATTGGCGTCCCTTACATTCTCAGCACAGCATCCAGCTCTTCCATCGAAGAAGTGGCCAAAGCGAATGGGAAAGGCCCGCGCTGGTACCAGTTATACTGGCCCCAGAATGATGAGGTCACTATTTCCCTCCTCAAGCGTGCGAAGGAGAATGGATACAAAGTTTTGGTCGTGACGCTTGACACGTGGGCGCTAGCTTGGAGGCCTGCGGATTTAGATCATGCCTATGTGCCCTTCTTTAAAGGGGTTGGGAATAAGACTGGGTTTACGGATCCGGTTTTTAGGGAGTTGATTCAGAAGAAGTACGGCGCTACTCCGGAGGAGAAACCGCTGGAGGCTTCGAGGGAGTGGATCGGGGATGTTTTTTCTGGAGCTGCGCATTCATGGGAGCATATTGCTTTGTTGAAGAAGCATTGGGATGGTCCGATTGTCTTGAAAGGAATTCAGGTACGTTCTAGGCCGGTCTCAACAAGCAAATTTGTGCTAACGCGACCAAGCATCCTGAAGATGCGAAACTTGCTGTGAAGCATGGTGTTGATGGTATTATTGTGTCGAACCACGGAGGTGAGTCGCTTCTAACGATGCTGCAACAACTAAGCTAAAACTCTTCAGGTCGACAACTTGACGGTGCAGTTGGCTCTCTCGAAATGCTGCCTGAGATCGTTGAAGCAGTCGGGGATAAGTTGACCGTCCTCTTCGACAGCGGCATCAGAACCGGAGTAGATATTATCAAAGCTCTTTCACTTGGTGCCAAGGCGGTGCTTGTAGGACGACCTGCAATTTACGGTCTTTCCGTTGGAGGGAAGGTGAGCTTCATGGCTGCTATATTGGGATGGAACGGCGCTAATTATGAATAGCAAGGAGCAAAGCAGGTTCTGCAGGGCATTTTGGCTGATCTAGATCAGTCCATGGGCCTTTCCGGAATCCAGAACATCGAGGGTTGTAATAAATCTATGATTCGGAAATGCCAATACCCTGGGGACTTGAAATCTAGCAACTAAGAGAGATAATCTCATAAAATGGAGGGAAAACTGGGCAGAAATGATAATGAATGTGAGCGGGAGCCTCAGAGCCAGTGAGAATCTTTAGAAATTTGAGAGGGACAAACTTGGGAAATTTAAACCCGCGCTCGGAGTCGATGAAACACTTGAATAGAAGAAGTTTAAAACTTCACAGAATTCAATTCGATTTTATGTATTGCAATTAAATGTATCTAAGCATCATGACATGTGTTATGGCAAGGCGAGAAGCGTTCCTTCCAACTTTATGGCCACGCAGACTCGCAGCTTCCCAGGCATGTTTACTTCCAGACTCAAGACAATACAGGGCTTCATCCACTCTTTCCTTTAATTTTAAAGCTGCTGACAGTATTGGTGCTCGTCTTATTCCCAACAATAACCGTGACATTATAGAACAGAAGCGAAGGGGTGTGTAAGACACCATACATGCTCAACAAGCTCGCCGACAACCTAGAAGGACCCAGAGGGTACTTCGGGTACTTGGGATTAGGAAGAGTCACATTGAAGGAAATGTCATTGTAGATGTTGGACTTTGTAGGGCCGAGATATTCCGAGTCGAGGAGCAAGCCCAGGGAGCCTGGGTACCCTGGCATTGGGTTGATGCCAACGGCTACAGCTACGTCGTTAACGGGTGAGATGTAGCCTTCGACGTTGAGAGTTACTTTGAAGGGCTTGCCGATGGCGACAGTCTGAGGTGCGGTGATACCGTAGATCTTTGCGGAAGCGGTGGAGAAGAGAGAGATTGTCGCGAGGAGGGCCGCGGTAGTGCTAGTTGTGAACTGCATTGTTGTTGTGGTTCTTGAGTAGAGGAGATGGATTGCTGGTTTTTTATTGCAATGATTTTGCAGAGGATATAGATTACGTTTACGTTATGATTCTACTGGACTTTCGAGTGCACTTCAAGTTTTCAATGCTTGAATGCGGTGATTCGAGTCCGGATCGGCCGACTCCTGCGGCGCATTTTATAGGACTTTAATAAAGAACTTTAGAACATTCTATTTGGGTCACTTTCGGAGGTTTAGGATGGGCTTTTGTATTGTTGGATGATATTTGAAAGAGGAAACCCCCGTAAGATCGGCTTTTTTCTTTGTTGGGCCTACTTTCTTCTTTGTCTTGAGAATGAAAATGGCCCAGCCTAGAGCTGGTATAGAATTATGTACCTCGTGCTTAATGTGTATTGCACACCATTTTGTGGAATTCTCGTGTTTGGACCCCGCAGCTGGAAGTCCTGAGTGAAAGGAAAGACTCTGTTTCTAACCGCGGATGTTTCTTCACCCTCCAAGAAAGAACCCACGCAAAAATGCTCAAATACGATTACAGTATTGGTATTTTCGTACGTCTCTCATAACGACGACTAAATGTACAAACTCATGTACAACCCCATTCGCCGTTTGCCCAAAATACCTACAATTCTAAATGCCTTACTTCCTCGCCAGCTAGCTGTCGACCTGCAAGACGGATGAGATGATGGCTTGCTCCACGTCTTTCTGGAGATACCCAGGCCCCTTTCCAAGACACATCGAGATTGCTGCCAAGTTCTGGAGCAAAAGTGGAAGGTTGAGCGTAACCATCTGCCGGAAAGAGGATGGCGATGAATGCTGCTCGGGAAGTCCGTGAGGATCTGGAACACCGAACGAATCCAAGGAGGGCAGAGAAGTATCTCCCGGCGTCCCAAAGGTACTGGAAGTGAAACTCGAGCCCGTCTCCTGGGGCGATCCGTTTAGTTTCTCAAGTCCGGGTCCAGGACTCCTTCCCCGAGTAGTTGAAAGCAGGACTCCACCCGCAGATAAGTCTCCTCCAGCTTCAATCTCCATTTGAACTACATTATCGTCAATGTAGATTGCTCCCATCCTCCTCAAATAGCTCTCGACACCAACCGCGTTGAGCAGGTCACTTTTGACCGGCTCGTTGTTGACCTCTTCAATAGCTGAGACGTCAACAAAAGGATTAAGAATATTAGGAGATCCGATACCAAAGTTGATGCTTTCGGAGTTTAGTGGAGTGATGTCCTTGTTGTCGAATCCGAAGCTTGCATATCCCAGGACCGGGAAATTAGAACGTCCTGGACCTAGAAACCACCTCAGGTTGAAGAGAAGTTCTTCTCGGCTGTGATAACGTAATGAAAAACGGAACATCTGCATCTGAAGTTCTGCTATATCTTTCTCTTCGCCCAAGAGTGCCAAGTATGCCAATTCCAAGGTTGATTGGATGATTTTCATCGCAAAACTTTCTTCAAATCGACCCCCACTGTGAATTTCATTGGGAGAGTTCAAGATTATATTATTTGGCCTTTGATCAAACCAACCATTCCCAAAAAGCGAGTACGGGCCAAGGGCATCTGTGGCGAGTGGGTATGGATGCTGAGTTGCGTCCAGAACTCGTGATGAGCTGGGACTTACAACAATTTGATGATCCATCATTTCTAGTGCTCCAAGATCCTCGATTTCGCGATCTGGCTCCACTTCTGGTACCATTTCGTTCGAATCACTGCTTTCATGGATCTCTCGTTCAGTCGAACGTCTTTCCTCTGTTCTGGTAATTTTCATATCATCCACGCGAGTCGAGGTCTCATCCTCTCCATCTTCATGGACAGCGATTTTAGCTAAGTCGACTATCCTTGATGTTGCTTCAAAGAGATTTTTGCTGAGCTCCTTGTCGTCGCGCAAAGTTGCAGAGCTGAAAATGGACTTAGTGAAGTCCAAGAACACATGGCTCATTTGTTCGACACAGTCTTCAAGCGATACAACTCTGTGCTCGAGCGAATCTATGGCCGCTTGTTTTCTTCGACGAAAGGTTTCCTGAGCTCGTCTGACTTGTGCCCGCCGTTGCTATACAAATTAGTTAGCCAGGGGCCTTCTTCGTAGCTTCCATTTCGGAGCAAGGGAGCGACAGTGAGAATCTTTGGCTTTGACAGCTAAGTCGAAACGATCCCCGACGCAAGAAGCTTTACTCGTAATTCCTTACCTCCGAAACATCTCCACTAGTCTCCTTCATTGGCCTCCCTCTCCGACCTTTCCTGTTCTGGTCTATCTCAGCAGATTTTCTAGGCGCCATAATTTCGTATTCTGGGACAAATACAGTCGTATATTCCAATAAGAAAGAAGCTCAGATTTGGGTGTTAAAGACCAGGACCAGCATATAACTCCGATGTCTCCCGATTTATAAGCGTTGCTGATTACAAAGGCATTCCATCCTTGCCGACACGTGATGCTTCGCTTATTAAAGGGGTGCTAAATCCGAATGGACAAGGAAAGACAGGGCTGGTTTCAAGCACCTGGGGAAGATAACAAAACTTCCGTTGAGAGTCTTGAAATAGGCAAAACGATTAAATAATAAGCACAACAGCATGCCACCGAACTTTATATACAAAGTTGGAAAGACCGGTACCGTTCATTACTGCATTTATTCAGCTACGGAGTTTCTGTTACTCCTCTTATCGTCCGGTATAACGCCAGTAGCACATCAAGATGAGCATTTTTGTAATCCAAGAGGTGGAAGGGCAGTCTCAAAAAGACAATGTTCCAATAACTATACTCCGTGCCTACGGCGCCACGATCTCCGCTCCATCAATGTGTTGGATTGTAACCTTGGGTCACCTGACAAGAGATGTTCCAATTTTCAATCCAGGCAAAATCCACATGCATACCTTGTATACCGGCCATATTCAGCGACTTATTCGGGAAGACGTAAGGAGCCGGGAGGGTAAAGCTTCCAGTAACAGACTGGGCGGTCGATGAAATATTTGTATTGAAGAACGTGCGCTGATTGTGACAGACTTCGAGATCTGAAAATCCGAACTGACTCGTAATATTGGCCAAGCTAGTTGGTTGTCAGCAAATCCAGTATTACAGGACGAAGGATGGCTTACAATTCGATAGGAATTGCACCGGCGCCATCATACTCCTGAGTTGCGAAGGAACCGGCCAAGTCACCCTTCGTCGTAACGGCACCTATCTGAGTGGCACATCTCCCCGCGGTGCAGGGTGAACTAGATTTGTATGCCTCGTGGTCTAGAGTAAACTTGACAGGGATTGGGATGTTGCCATAGCCCTTCAAAGCGCCTTGCGAGCTTGTCTGAGTGCTGGTAACGAGAATGTATTTGCTATAAGTGAAGCTCGTATAACCGTCGCCAAGATAGTCAACGAATGGGAACAAAATACGAATTGACTAGGGGTAGACATCAGTTTCTTATAAACTCTTGAACCAAGAGAGTGATTTACCTGAAAGTCTGGAACTACAACTTGCCCGTACATCTTCATGTCGTGGTCTTGGGCCGTATGGACAATGAGGGGATACGATGAGGATGGGAAACCGGGGTATAATTCTCGAATAGCCGTGGAAAGAATCGACCACTTAGCGGGGATCAATGATCTCGCCGTGGTCATTGGGATGGGCACAACGAATATGGTGCCATTAGTAGTTCCAGTCAAGAGATTCGGGTAAAGCGAGCAGATTGGATTGGGTGCGGATTCACTGTCGAGATGTTAGCCCATTTCCTACCCTAAGGCTCCCGAGTATATTCGAAAGTGACTAGAATCGAAACAAGAATGAGGAGGTCGTATTCGTAGAAAGGAGATACTAACAGGCTCCATCTAACGTGGACGTCGACATTTGGAATGCCAGCTTGAGGGGCTGCTCCCACAAGGGCACCGAACAGCAGCATGGTCAAGATTTCAAGAAAATACATGGTGAAGCCGGAGAGTATCAGGTAATAGTAGTAGAAATCGCTTTGATGCAGATTGTAGTAGAAAGACATACGAATGCAATGGGGGGTATGTTTAAAAACCTGGTGTTGTGAGCCGATTTCTTGAATATCTTTCGATGCATTCCAAATTTAGTAAACACTAGTTTCCACACTAGCAATGTGATGGCAGTAGGACATATGAAGTGAATGAACACAAGAAGAATAAAATATGTGTGAACTACCACCTCTTTTTCCTCCATGAAATGGTGTGGTGGCAAGACTCGACGGAGCAAAAGCGAAGAAGGGGCGGAAACGAGTGCACTGATCACGGAGAACTTCCTTTATTTTGGAATCACTACTGCAATTTCAATCTACCTTAACGCTTGAGGTATTCACTGTCCTGCTGGACCAGTTGACCCATTCAATTTACCCCATGTATTCCGACGTCTCGCCGCAACAACGCCACCATGTAAGATCCGGGGCTACCCTCTAGTATGGCTGCAAGAAAATCTTGGAGCTCAAGGGAGCAAAGGGGCCCGCGAAGAAGTCGCAAGAGATGTTGTAGTTCTCGATGAAGGCGTAATCCATCTTCATACCGTAGACATTCGTGAAGTTTGTAACGTTCGTGAACTTTGGCGAGCCACCAAGGAATGAAGCATCAAGCGTAACGTTTCCGACGATAGGAACAGGAGTGTTGGAGCCAGTGCTGAGTGTTGTATTGAAGAAAGTCTGGTAGGAGTCATGGGAAGTTAGCCTTTACCAATGATCCAGCAGCCGTGGGGAATTCTCGACTTGCAAAACTTCCACATGCTCGCTGAGATGGGAAATAAAGGAATATCTTACCTCCTGGTAGTGGCAGACCTCTGCATCGGAGAATTGTGGCTGAGCTGTGACATTGGTGAAGCTGCATATGAGTTAGGAAGGCCAATGAGAGGTGAGTTCTGATAACTTACAAGTCATATGCCCATGGACTGTTGCTAGTTGGCTCAAACATTGTCTGCACAATCGTGGAACCAGTGGTGTTGTATGCACTCGAAGAGATCAGGTGTCTCTTCTTGTGGGTGTGTTCAGGAACAATGTCATAGGCCTCGTGGATAGGCTTGAAGGTAGCTGAAACAGGCGTGTTGCCATACTCAAGAGTTGAATTGAGCAGGATCATGTTACCATTGGTGACGACGATGTGCTTGCTGTAAACAAAGCTCGTGTATCCGTTTCCGAGATAGTCTGTAGGTCCTCAAAGTCAGTATTGCTCGATCAGGGATAAAGATTGCTTGGATGATTCGCGAGTAAAGGAAGAAGTGGGAATTACATACCAACGAATGGGAAGAGGAGGCGAACGGTCTACGGTCTTTGATCAGCATGATTCCTCAATGTCTCCTGCGACATTGAAGGTATCTCACCTGGAAGTCATCAACGATTTGCTTTCCTCCAATGCCGACGTCGTGATTGAAGACAAATTGAATCACAAGCTGGCCAGAATGTCAGCTTTACTGAGCAAATGTAAGAATGATGAGGTGAACAAACAGGATACATTGCCGTGGGAAAGCCAGGGAGAACCTCCTGAATGGCCTCATGGCGAAGGTCCCACTTGCGAGGAATGATGGTGCATGCTAGCTCGAGCGGGATGGGGAGGAGAGCAATGGTGCCATTGGTGGTGCCGGTAACGTTGAGAGGATACAGGGCGCCGATGGGGTTTGGATCAGAGAGGCTTTCGAAATAAAAGTCAGCAAATTTTTCAATCTAAGAGTGCCTGGCAGGAGACGAGAAGCCCGAGGAGTGATGTGAAAAGGGAGACTCACTATGTGACATTTTCAGGGTCATTAGAGGGCGATGCTTGTGCTGCAACGAAGCCGCTGAGGAGCAGCGTGGAGATCAAGCTGAGGACTTGCATGTTGGACGCTTGAATATCAGTGGAGGGTACAAGGGCTGTTGTAATTGGAGACTAGGATCGAGAACGAAAGATGGTCGATTGAAGTGTTGAAGGAGAATTTTTTGAAGAGGAAAGAAAAGTCGTAGCAACGAGAGAAACTTGAGGCCCCTTTATAGCCGTGAAAACAAGAACAGATCGATGCATGGCATTCACCGACGAGAATTGAATGACTGACGTAAATAAGGAATAATTGAATGGAAGGCTTGCTAAGTTCTCCGAAGCCGGACTGATTTCCGTGAAATAAATTCAATTACCTTTATTCGGAATTCGTTGTTCCGTTCGAGAGGGTAAAACTATGAGATTGAATACGTAATAGAAAGGTAAGGCTCTTCACGTCTATCGTTTAGGCCAAATATTTGTTGAACCATTCAACACCCTGCTGCTCGGCATCATCCATAGCCTTGCGGTCTTTATCGCTGCTCCAATCAGAACGCAACGCGAAGCCATGGACCTGGTCCTCATAGATCCTCAACTCGTGAGGAAGATCTACTTTCTTAGCCATCAGATCCTGGATTTGGCCAACAGTGTTGTTATCCAATAAACTGTCCTTATCACCCACAGCCAAGCTGAGAGGCTTCTTCACTGCCTCAAAATCTCCAGGAACAGCAACCAGCGAAGGATGGCAAGCATACGCAGCATCGGCTTCGCCATGTGCAGCAAGAATGGCATATCTCCCTCCCCAGCAGAAGCCCACAGCTCCAACCTTTCCAGTCCCTGGGATTTGGCGGACCGCAGAGATAAAGGAATCGATGAGCGGTTTGGTGACACCCTCACGGTGCTTGACCAGCCAAGGAGGCAGAGTTGTGCCGACAGTTGCGGTATTCTTTGTCTTGTCGAGAACAGAAAGTTGCTCACGGACCTTGAGGGGGGGCTCGACAGAGTTCAGGAAGTCGAGAGGAATTGAGTCGCCTTGATGAACGTCGGGTATGTAAACATAGAAACCCGCCTTTGCGTAGTTGTCCGCAAGAAGGCGGACATTCTTGAATTCCCATCCAAAGACTGGCAAGGATCAGTTGAAAATCTACCAAATGAAGAACAGCTACTTACTATCTACAAGGACTACAATTGACTTGGCTTTTGATCCATCTTTTGGTGCCGCAACGTAGGTTTGAAGACCTGCTATTTCCTCAACCTTGCCAGCAGGAGTACCTTGAGATACGTGTTAGGTACAGCAAAATCGCTAGGTCGGACGAGTGGAAGTCATACCTTCGTGGACTTTGCCAGAGAGACAGCACGAGCTCATTCCTACACCTGTTGACATGATGAAATCGATGAATTATTCAATATATCGAATTATTGAGAACAAATTATTTGGGATCTGAAATGTAGAGGGGTAACCGTAAATATAACTATCTCGTCGTCGTCGCCGCTATGACGTATAGCTCCATTGCCGGGGAAGGCGGGCTCGACACCTTGTGGAGTCCTTTCGTGGAACCGGAACATCAAAATCACGCGTGCACTTTAATCTAGAGAATATTCGGAACATCGCTTGATGGCATTTCACAAATAATTGCAGGGAACCAAAGCTAAGGAAACTTGGTAAATGCAAGGGTATATTGCTCACTTATCATCCTTCGCATCTATTGCTACAAAATCCCCTACCTTGATGGTAGGACACTGACTATCTTTTGTCCTCGCGTTCAATGGTACATGGCACATATGAGACCCGAAAAAGATCTTTGAATCAAACCTACGGGTCTTGGCCAAGGTGACGAAAGGCTCCGATGACTTCTCTGCGGTGTTTTGGTCAACGCAAATCATGTGGCATCGCCGGCAAGATCCAAGCATCTGGAAGTTTTGCTGGCCAATTCTTATAAAGGTCCAATGGTCTTCACCATATGGTTGTTCGTTTTCAGGATTGGCAGAGGCGAGTACGATATTTGCTCTGAAGACTGATGCGGCCGCCGGTTTCCCACCTGTTTGGGCGATCATTTCATTCAGAGCATTGAGACTTGATCTGCTTATGGCGAGAATAGGGCTTTCATTTGAAAGAAGTATGGGTCTCTTCTGTACTTCGCTGTCCGAATCAGGGGGTGTTGGAGGTGAAGGATACGCGCCTGGGATCCGAATATTGCTCGGCACATTTCTATGCCGCTGATGCTTTTGCATGTGAGCCTTAGAATGGCGCGTGCCAAAGCCCGATCCGCCGGCTGGAAACCTGGCGAGAACACAAGGCACATCAAGTACTGCCGAGAAGAAGTCATTGACCTCTTTGCTGGCATAAGTTTGCGCTAACACTGTATCGCCGCAGACACGCGACGAGATAGATTTGGCGCCCGTCGGGAATGAGAAGAAATTCGGGTTGGCCGAAAGGGGGATTGAGATCTTGGGAGGCAAGCCAACTGGAAACTGTCCTCGATATGAAACGTGCAGTAATCCTTCATGAAAGTCCAGGGAAGGTCGAACGAGTGCCATACGAGGATGTCGTTTCTGACTCAAAGCCTGACCAGTGCCTCTGTGAAGGAGACACCACTCGCGATCCCACGTTAGCCCTTCAGGTCTAACCTCCCAGGAGGTATCTGAAGGAACTGAAAACCCTCCACAGCTCTTTATTGGGTAGACAGTGAGACTCTCCACCAAAAGACTAGCGGGGGATTCCGCGGTGACAGAAGAGTTAACCATTTGACCTGGGGCGACTGTATCACTGTAAAATTCCCGAACGAAGGATACGAATGATTCCACATCGGCTTTGGTACTCATAGCACCAAGACTTGCCCGGAGGATACCTGTAGGTTTTCCAGCGAGAATATCGTTGTCTATGCCGCACCTAAAGCCCGCTGAAAAATTCCGTCTTATTTCCCAAGGCTGGAGAGAAAGAGAATGTTAGTTATACTGTCACATAATGAATTGCGGTCGGCGCCTCTCGTGAGAGAGCAGTAGACAAAGTCTTACCTCGAGGTTCAATGCTGTTGCTACACCACCGGGGTTACAAAGACCTCCACTTCTGATATGAAACTTTTTGACAGAAGCTAGCCTTTCAAATTCCGTGTTACTGACCCAGGCGCCATTGCTATTTCGAACATTGAAAGCAATGATAGGCCCTTGACTATCGATATCGTGTTTTGAGGCGAATCCTTTTGAATGCATTATACAAACAGGTTCTGAATTCGCATGTCGTAGCGATATTAGGCCATTGTACAGCTTTTTAGCTAGAAACGAAGTATGCCTGGAAATACGATCTATAGTACCGTAAAGCTCTTTATGGGTATCAATGGCTGCATCCAATGCCATGATGTTGTGAAAGGGCATAGTGCCATCCTCGAGAGTCTCATGAAGTGAGCTCTCCTTCAGAACATGCCATTGCTCTTTAACAGACAACACAGTATCAACCGTTCCCCCACCGAAGTACTTTCGTTTCTGCAAAATGGCCCCGGAGTCCTTTCTCACAATCAAAGCTCCTAGGTCTGGAAATCCAAAAATCTTATAGAAGCTAAGAACTGTAAAGTCAGGGGCTGTCTTGATATCGCTGAGGTCGAGTTGTGAGGTTGAAACAAGCGCAGATGCATCTAGCAATGTGTATATTGGAGCGGAAGCTTGAAGACATCGTGCTTTTCCAGTCCATGAAAGTGGCAATCGTCTGCCGTCCAGGTTCGACTGAGCAGGATATGCGAAGAGATACGGAACATTTTCCAGAGCCATATCTTCACCACCAGCCAGCCAGCGCTCGACATCTTGGTCATCGAGACAGCGGCTTGCCACAGCGTTCTCTCGCACTCCAACAATGCTTGTATGAGCGTCTTTGTGGTAGCTATAGCTAAATCCACCTTCCTGCTCCCGGAATGCATCCATTACTAGCTTTATACCAGCGGTAGCATTGGCTAAGAAGACAATATCGAAATCTTCCGGATCGGCGTTGAAGAACTGAAGAACCCGCAGACGGACATCTTCGACTCGATTTGTAGATAGTTGGGAGGATGGGGACGCAGAGTGGGGGTTGCCATAGAGGTTCGACATCATGTCGGCCATGAATTTCTCCATGAGCGACTTCGAGTAGAGCGTTGTCCCAGCATGATCGAGATAGATGGCATCTGAATACTACGTTAGGTTTACAAAGAGTCCAAAGCTTCAACATACCTCTGAGCATAGGATACTCCTTCTCTCTGAAGGTTTCCACATCGACATTGTAATCATCCTCCATTGCAACTCAGTTCTCCACGTTATGGTGGTCGCAGAATGGCCTTTGGTTTCAATAAGCACAGCACAAAGTAAAACCCACGAGTGATTTTCATCCTTCTTGAGCAGCAAAGAAAGAAGCCACAAAACGGAGCACAGCGAAGCAAGCAACAGCCCGTGGGTGCTTATCGATTTCGGAGGTCGCCTCGCGACGGGCAGAAAAAGCGGCACTAATTATTGCCCATTTTGAATGTCTTACTTGATGTGGCACACTCAAAATTAGTGCCGCTTTTTCTATCTAACACCCTCCGGTTGGATCAACTTTTCCCCGGTCTAAGCTTGTCGGCGTGATCGAAATTATTCAAAGGAGGCTCTAGAGTGCATCACCAGAGTCAACAATGTTGCGACCAGTACTCCCTCGGATAGGGAACTCCCTCAGAACCTTCCGCCGGTCACTCCATCATGTTCCTAGTCTCGGATTCGAGCTCAAAGATGGCGTGCCAGGGCTATTGTCGCCGGCGGGCTTCAACATAGCCTGGACGCAATATCAAACTTTCATGATAGAGAAGCTCAATACTCTTACAGCAGGTATGCCAATTCAAAATTCTCATCTCTCAATTCAGCGATTCAGTAGCTTCGGAGCTGAGAGAAATGCTTTGCCCTCGAGAATGCCGCTGGAAAAGCAAATTGAAGCACAACGTCCAGCAAAGCACAATACTAATGACTTTATCCAGGAACGGACGCCTCATCCAAATCCGCGAAAGATGTCCTCATCCAATACGCCCGCGATCCAAACTCAGCCCCGATATTCAACTACGCCTCAATGGCCTTCAACAACCACTTCTTCTTCCAAGGCATCTCCCCGAATCCAGCACCTCCCTCCTCCGCTCTCCTCAAGGACCTTGAGTCCTCGTTCTCCTCCATGGAAACCCTAAAGCGCGAATTCGTCCTCACAGCCAACGCGATGTTTGGCCCCGGCTTCGTCTGGTTGGTCATGGATAAGAATCGAAAATACCATATCCTTACAACGTACTTGGCAGGCTCGCCGTGGCCGGCTGCGCATCATAGAAAGCAGGCTGTGGATATGAATACGGAAGATGAGGATATGAGGAGGATTAAACGGGGCCCGACTGCCGACGCAGTGGCATCGACTTCATATAACAGTCAACTCGGCCCAGGAGGTGCAAATATTATACCTGTGCTATGCCTCAATACGTGGGAGCATGTATATCTTCCGGATTACGGAGTGGGTGCTGGTGGTGTGGGAGGGAAGAAAGCCTATGCTGAAGCTTGGTGGGAAACTATTAACTGGAATTTCGTGGCTGAGAATGCAGATCCCCCCTCTAAAAATCCTGCTCTCATGTCATGAGTAGATGGGTTCTCAGTGTAGAATATTGGAGTGGCGTTCAAGGTATAAGCTCCCCCTTACGACGCTTTGTACTATATGAAGGATGGACTCGATAGGAGAGTAGGGATTAGATGTAAAAGACAAAATCTGTTATATACACCATTTTCAACTCAAAGTTTGCGCTTCGACTTTCTTCAACTATTGCCTCAAGCGAGTTTACACCTGGATACTTGAATCCAGACTTCAAAGAAGGCCCAGTCACTCTTCTCAACAACTCCCCTTATGTGTTCATTCCACTCATATAGGCTGGGAGTATCAAGCAAAGAGTTCACATCAAGCCAGAGACAGCATCGCTTTTATGTTTTTCATATTATTCGAATTAGACTATGCCATCCCAAAGGAGCGTCCTTCTACCTCTCTTCAAGTGAAGCAGACACCCATATCATATCCCAAAAAACACCGACAAATGCCGCCAAATCCAGAAACAAACGCTCGCTCGTTAACGCGAAATAGAGCATGCTCAAAAAAGACCAAGAAAAAGATTCAAAGGAGTGATAGGCCCGCCTGTCCTACTCAAAATCAGATCATATTCCCGTTAACATTCACTTCGTACCCCTCCGTCTTCTGCTTCAACGCCTTAGCAAGCATCAACTCCCTCATCCAATCAATCCTCTCATCCCTCGACTTCACCGCAAAATAATGCGTCTTATTCTTCGCGCCCGCATCCTTGCCCTCAGCCTGTCCATTCGCAACCATAGCACTCTCTCGCTTCCGTAGCTTGACGCCCTTTTCGATCGCAGCGGGGATGAGCTGGAACGCGAAGGCCGCGTCGTCTTTCTTGTCTTTGTTGCCGCGCGAGATGTTCATGGCTTTGAATGCAGCGTTGAGCTTGGAGCCTGATGCGAGAGAGGAGCAGGCGATAGCGTAGTCATCTACGTCTATGTACTCGAGTGTCTCGAGAGCTTGTGCGTCTTTGTGCATTGCGAGTCTGGTGCCCTTGAGCGTGAAGTGGTGCTCGTGCCATTCGTGGCGCAACATCTTGGTCTTGCGCTTCTTCATAAACCCAGCGTGCGAGATGTCATCAGCTGTTCTTGCTGGGGGAGCGTTGATAGGCGACCAGGGATAGGTGTGGTTTTGTGGTGGTGGTACGGTTTGCGTTCTCGGTGGTGCGGTGGGCCTGTTCTCATCCACGCGGGGCATTGCGGGGAAAGATGGGCGGCGTGCGGAAGAGCGAGATTGGGTGCGTTGGATGGGTTGGCGGTACGACATGTTGGGGGGCACGGATTGAGAGGCTTCTCGTGCAACGGGGCCGAGTGGGACGGCTGTCACTGGGACGTCCATCTCTGAGAATGGCGTTCCAAAACGGTACACGGAAGCTGGGGATTGTGTTGCGTTACGCAGCTCTGGTGACATTGCTTCGGCTCGCTCCATTCGGTAGGGAGAGAATGCATTTGCGCTTGCAGAACGTGGCGGTGGTGCTGGGCGAGGAGGAGGGATCGCAAGACGTGGGAGGCCGCGAAGTCCAGTGTGGGGAGACTTGAGCGCTGGGAACATCTCGTAGGGAGGAGTAGGAGGCTCTTCAGATGACCACACCATGTTATTGGGATCCATATGCTGGAACTTGATGAACTGCTTGACGTTGTCTTGCGGATCCCGCGACTGGACGTTTCGAAGACTGGCCTCCTCCAAGTGCCTGAATTGGGGAAGAGTCTCTGGACCAAGAACATCTGAAGAGGCAACGACTGATGGGACTGCATCGGAGACTGGTCGGATAGCCTCTGCAACTGCTTCGGAGGTGAGGGGGTTTCCTGGGTCGCCGGCAACCCATATTGATCCACCCTTTTCTGGGCTGACTGGGTGCTCCTTCTTGAAGTTCTCAATCAAACGTTGCTGCTTGCGCCATTTCGAGCAGTTCTCACCCTTCGAACACTTGTGTGGCTTGGGCATAAGCTGCTCAATACCAACAATGGAAACGGATTCGAGGGGAGTAATAACATCATCTGGCTTTCTGTGTCGTCTTCTTGAATTCTTCCGTCGTCGAGGTTCCTCGTCTGAACCGCACTCAAAATGCACCTTTTGTCTTGAACTCGACCGCTGTCTTGATGACTGTCGAGGCCGTCGAACTTCTGTACATGGCGACGAAACCTCCTCGATTGGGGTGGGAGGCTTTGGTGTACTTGGCGCGCTACCCCTGAGAACATGAATCTCATTCCAGACCTTCGTCCTTTGTCCAAAAGAAGGAATGTCTAACTCTCTAAGATCTTCAAACTTCAGTGTGATCAAGATGGCCCCTGAGATATCGTTCTCCTCGAACTTCTCGACAATCGATGGCTCGAATCCCGCATCAAACATCCATCTTGCGACTTGTCTTGGTGTCCATAGAGACACCTCGTTCAAGTTCAGTTCTTCTACTGCGTTTGTCAACGAACTAAAGGGACGATGGCGCGCAGGAATCTCTGGAACTCGTGGCGCATCTCGGGCTGTTTTTTGTATACTCGATGGTCTAGGTGTCATTGGGGACATTTCTAAAACGTATTGTTGGTCCGAATCAAGCGACGAGTCGACAGAGCTTCGGAATAGATGCGGCCCTCTTGGACCCTCTACTGGCTTCTTCGCTGTCAAGTCGAAGTTGAATCCTTGAAACTCATTCGAGTCTGGGCCTGGCGTATGTATTTCTTCAAAAGATGATAACGTTGTTTCGCTTCTTCGGCCGCTCTAATTTGTGGTCAGCAAATGCAAAAAGAGTTCGAGAGCGTTGACTTACTGAGTTTATACTGAGGCGTGGAGAATTGTCTTCTACCTCACTCTCATCATCCTCAAAGTCGGTATCGAACATCTCGGTGGCATCCGACACCGGCCGCGGCGCGAGCGCTTTCATGTTAAAGAACGCATCTGTGGACTGTCCCTTTTGGAACATCTCAACCCGTGGGTCGATTGGTGACATTGGTGACATGGCAGGCTAGATTTTCTGTCAGTAAGGGAAGGCCAAATATTCAAATAGGGGTGAAGATGTACCATATTTCCCGGTGTAAAAGGGTATATATCTTGAGCGAGTGGGGGTGCTAGATGTCTAGCTGTTACCGTTGCCGGTCAACTTTCTATGGTATCACGCTTGAGTAGGATAAAGAGACGAGATAGGAAATCGCTGAGAATGAAAATTGGAGTCGCAAAAATTCAAAAGTATCAAAAGAGGACAGTTGCGAATGCCGGCGCCTAGCAGAGTATATGTATCGAGGTTTGCGTGTCTCACCCGCCGTGGGCACCTTTGACTTTGTCGCCAAAGCGCCAATAACGCAGCATCTTGCCGGGCAGAGGTCGCCTGCGGTTTGTGACCTGTGCACAGTGTTCTGCATGACTTGCTGTGACTATTCTGGAGGGGGCTTCTTTGTTGGCTGGGGAATGGCTGGAGTAGCGGTCGTTCGGCTGTACTCTGCAGATGGAATCGACCCCAGGTTGCAGCGGCCCCCATCTATCCGCTTCCAAACTGCCAGTAAGAGGGCTGCGGATGCATGCGAGGCACAGGATAGCAGCATCTGCCAATAGGAGGGGCATAATGCTCATGGAATTCGCAAGCCTAATCCTGCTATTTTCGTGATTGGCTCAAGCGAGAGTTTTTACGCGCCGGCCGTGCAGAGCAGCGATCCCTGCGGTTGAAGATAATTCGTCAATCCCTCCGGAATCCAGATCTCACCCACTCTCGGCGCGACGGGACGAGAATGTCCCTTAGGCCGCCATAAACGAGGAAAAGATGAAAGATCGCACGATAGTACCCCGCTGCAAAGCCAATGGCACTCGCAAGAAGATGTCTCACGAAGAAGACCCTTTTTCATCTCCATCTTTCACAGCGGTCAGCGAAGGGAGCGGGCCGAGGAAGAGACGGTGTGCAAGAGTGCGGAGTCAGGAAGGATCGGCTCTATCCGCGATGCCGCAGCTAAAGGACCTACCCTGAGCAGGCAAGAGAGAGAAGAGGGGTCAAAATGCACCGAAAGTGATGGGATATCATGATATGCAACCAACAGATGCACTTGAATCCGAAAAACGCAGCTGGTTCGTTTGAACAATAAAGTCAAGGCCGGGTTCAATTCTTCCCATATGCAACAATGCACTGTGCCGTTGCTGCATTCCCGTTGGTATCCCAATGGGTAAAAAGCCTTCTCACTGCAGCTCAAGCGAGGAACGTTGCACAAAACCCACCACTATCTCAACTTCACTGCATGAGAAGGCTCTGGAAATTGTTGTCTTTCTGTCATGTATCGATACGAGTTGTACACTCGAAAAGTCTCATTTGTCACATGTAGGCGAAATTTTCACCTCATGGCCAACTTTTTGGTCAACAAATTGAGAGGTTGGAGCTGAGGAGAAACAGCCCACATGACATTCTCGTGGGCCGTCTCTTTCCGCAATTCTCCATGTATTGGCTACAAATCCCATCCTTCGCTCTCAACAACAGAGGTGGAGAACCTATACCTCGTTGTTCGCCACCTTTGGGAGTACCTCCGAGGGCCAATAACGTTTTCTCCAGGTTGTACATAGTGTTTGACCAATTGCCTCGAGAAGAAGCACTCACACCTGACTCACATGACTGAATTCTCATGCGAGTCTCCGGCTTGGAAACCTCCATGAGACTGGTTAAACAGAAAGAAGGTCCGAAGAAGGGTCGATTGGTAGTGCAGAGAGACGAAGGATGGGGATCACGATGGTGTTGTGGTTGAGGGGATGTCGAATCGGTGGCCGAGAAACGCGATTTTCGAGAACGCAAGAGGCTCGACTCGGAACAATCAAGAGCGGGATGGCGCGTCTTGAACGCCATGCGGAGATTCTCGAAAACACTAGCTCCAACATGACGAGTCGCATTGCGATGCTCGAATAGTGTGTTCATCCTGGTGTTCATCCAGGGCGGACGTGCGCTCAAATTTGGAATTGTTTAACGACGACGTCTGGATTTGACTTGTAGGGCTCTCTCGAGTCTCATCACAAAAGTGATATTGCAGTGCACCCCACGGGAAACCGCCTAATATCGTATAGCTCCCAATAAGAATAACAATTTGGCTTTCCCCGCCGGCAGCTAGATCATAGCAAGCACGGTGACATTTGATATGTCCATCATGTCATGATCCGCACTCCGCGAAATGACGAATTGCTCGATCTGGCGCAACGTTCAAAGCCTTCACAGCAAGCACTTAAAGATCCTTGGCGGCGATGATGATATCGGGGATCCAAAAGGTTAGCATGAGATGAGCCGAGTCCGCGCTGCAGAAAAGAGCAAGCAAGCTGACAGTTCAGTGTGGGGGTGGGATCCCAGGAAGAGTGTCCAGGGAAGGGGGAGTCGAGGCCGAGTTTGTCGAAAATGAAATGACAATAATTAGGTATGATTGTTCCCGTGAGACATGTTGGTTAATGATCAAAAATAGAACTGAATCGGGCGGCAAGCGTGACGAGACGTCACACCTTTTGCAGTCCTGTAGGCGCTGGGAATGGTTCAAAATTAGCATTCAATAGTCTGAGAAATGCCGCTAATGTCCCGAAATGGCACATTTATGTTTCTTTAAATATCCTGGGGGCCAGAGCGGGAGCGATAACATGATTATGATTATGCAAGAAATAAAGGGCAGGGGAGGGGGTAGGGGGTAGGGGGGGGAAGTGATGAAGGAGGGTTCAAGGGGGGCCTAGTCATGCTAGGAAGCGACAAGGAGTCCCAGCTTAGTTTCATGCAGAACAGTCACCCCGCAAGGGCTTGGGCCTCCTATTGGCCGTGGCGGACGACAGGGCTATCCTCACACTATGTACGACTAGGCATTGTATGGTTCCCGTCCTCCCGTAGCTTCGCATCTGCAGTGTTAGGTCGCGGCTAGTGCACGGCCAAAACTCAGTCACGACGTCCATTCCACCAACCACAGCCAGATCACGCGATGACAATTCCCATGCTACACCCACTCAGAGGCAAGAAAAGCCATGGCTGGTATGCAACCAGCCTCGCCTTGTCCTTTTCGGATCTTCTCTCACTTCTCTCACCTCCATGGCTGCCATGCCCCTTGTCCGACCTTCAACGCTTCCGTGCTCCTCTCTCGTCTCTTCGTACTACGGTGGACCTCGACACTTTCCTTGGCCTAAAGCCAGCCGAAGTCTTCGGACGGTTATCACTGGTCGAGTCCTCTACGTCTCGGCCAATCTGAGCTTGACCGCCCTTTGGCGCTACACGATTCGAGGAGACTCTGAGATTTGAAATATCAATCATCTACCGTATCGGGTCAATTCGTGCAACTGACGGCAAGTCCTGGCCCTCACCGCCGACTTCGGTTACTCTATCAGGTCAGGAATACCTTTTTCCGCCAAGCTTCCAGGGTCATGTTGGACTTTGGAAGGGAAAGCTGCGGACAAACTTCTCCATAGCTAGCTTGAGAGATTAGATTCAAGCATCTGGAACCATCGCAATCTACAGTGTTTGGCCGGGCATTCGGCATGAAGTGATCGACGAAACCCGCGGCACTGCGGCAAGGCAGACCAAACTGGCAAACTTCAGCTCATGGACCATGGACCATGTACATGATCCGCAGACAGCTTCAGAGGAAGCTTCTGCAGCACAGGGACCGGAACACCGTTGTCTACCCGTGACGCTGCTAAGAATGCAGAGAAGGTCAAGGGCCGGGGGAGCAATTGACGAATATGCACGGAACGGACGGCCAGCCTTGGGTTGACAGACGGGGGTAGCTCCCCAAGCCCACTCCTGCTATCGAGCTGCAGAAAGCATGGACCAGTTCCTGTCCTGCTCTAGCCTTCACAGGGACCCTAGACAAACCCTAGAGCAGACGGGAGGAAAGGGCAGGGGCCGTCGGCAGGCGATCCCACGTCGCGATCTCAAATCGTGAGTTGGTGAGGCTGCGTACTAAAGAATTGCTTGTCCTGTTTTGGGATCATCCCTTATTAGTGTCCATTGTTCAACTGTGCCGAAGGGCACTAGGATCTTCCCCTGCTCTCCCCTGCACGCCAATCGAAGGATGCACAGGCGTTCGGGGGCGGGGCGGTTGGGCGTGGGCTGCATGAGGCGCCTCGCGAAAATAGACAACCCTCCAACCCTCTTCGACTACTGCTCTCCCACTGGCTGGCGACAACCACCCCCTACAGCTCACCCGCCTGCCATTCGAGGCACGAAGAGCCTGCTTGCACCCTGGCACCTACATCCAGTACTTGCCAATTGGTGTGCTCCCCGAATTGGATCCAACCAGCGTACCCTATTCTGCCCCACGGTTAAGCTGGATACCAGGTCGCCAACTGGCCGCTCCTGGCCTGCTCAACGGTACCACCCATACCATACCAACAACGCAACGCATCTCTTCCTAGTTTGCTTTCCCTTATGAACTCCAGCCACTAGCCGCACGTGTGCATATTGTGTCTTAGCAGCAATAGGCCGGCCGCTGGGCTAGGCAGGAATAGCATCTCCCCATTCGATATCCAGAAATAGCATCTCTGAATGTTCGATGGCTTGCCTGGCATTTTCAATGTTTTCATATATAGATCTCCAGCACGCATACTTCATATACATCAAGACGCTACGAGAGTTGAAGGTCATCAGTGTGTCCTTTCCCGTCGCCGTTCTTCCTCCTCATCGCTTCGTCCGTACTCACCCTCTCCCGCCCTCAATCTCAAATCATCAAAGTTAAGCTGGACTTGCTTTGACCCGTCACTCATTAATAATTTAATCGCTCCCCGGTCTCGCCAATTATCGACTCCGCACATCCCAGTCTCCCATCGCCGTAATATAGTGCCAGTGCATTTAGACCCGAATCCGCTAGGCCCGAGTCACGCTGCCCCCACCATCGCATGCGAGGTACAAATGTCAACACAACCCCCCAATCCACAATTGATGGGCAGATCGAACGTCGCCATGGCGGTCGCTCAACCAAAGCAAAAGCCTGCTTCAAAGGCAAACTCTACTCCCAAAGGAAAGATGCAAATGCACAGACGATCAAGAACAGGTGTGTTATGCTTTTCACTTTAACTCCAGTCGCCGTCCTCGCTGTCGCTACTTCGGTGACTTAGTAACTGACTTATTCTATCAAGGATGCTACACCTGCAGATTACGAAGAAAGAAGTGCGACGAAGGCTCTCCCAGCTGCACTGCATGCAAACACCTTGGCCTTCGATGTGAATACAAAAGGCCCATGTGGTGGAGCAACAATGACCAGCGCCGCCTTCAGAAGGACAATATCAAGATGATCATCAAGCGAAAGAAGCTCTCGGAGAAGACAAACTCAACCACCGCAAACCAGAGCCAAGTCATGACGCCAGGTGCGGAGACCCCGCCAGGCCTTTCGCACTCGCTGCCTACCTCTGCGACCTTTTCGGATTCTCTTGATCGTACTCGGTCGGCGTCAATTGACTCACAATTATCATTGTTTGACTTCAATGCGCCTCCTGGTATTGCCGACTACACCGCATACAACGCTCAGATGCACTCATCTCACTCACAGTATGCGTCAATGTACCCTGAATATTCCCCTTACGAAATCGACGTCAAGACCGAAAGACAAATGTTTGTCAACGACATCCCGACCCGTCGCGAATCAACGATTTCAACTTTCAGCACATACCACCCACCACCACCACCTGAGTCAATGCTCCCGTCCTTCCCAGCTGAACATGAATGGGAAGGAGGTTACGACGCACGAAGAGAATCACTGGCAGAAGAGACTCTCAATGTCAACCTCTTTGACTTCGCGCATGGCCCACCATCCACTGTTCGTCAAGTTGCGATCGAGCTTGATGAGGGCGACCAAAGACTCTTGGATCATTTCATTTCTGATGTTTTACCCACCGTCTTCCCAATTCTTGAGACAAACCAACATGGATCTGCTCGGACCGACTATGTTCTCCCTGCGCTTCAGAGCAACAAGTGCTACCTGCACTGTTGCCTCAGCATCTCTGCGCAGCACATGAAATCGACCATGAACATTCAGGGGGAGCAGATCGACAACGACATCATGCGCCACCGTTATGCGACTATTTCCGAACTTTGCGAAGCGCTCAATCGGGACACCGATCACCAGGAAATTCTGGAAGCGACCTTGGGAATGATCTTTTTCCAGTGTTCCGTCGGAAGATTCGATGACTCGCTGCCAGACATCCCATGGCACCAGCACTTCCAGGCTGCGATTTCACTTGTTCAGAAGTTGGATCTCAGCCGTCTGGTTCTCGAAGCGCAAGACCACAAGCAATTTAACATGACCCTTACTTCCTGGATCGATATTCTTGGCTCCACCATCCAAGGCCGCGCACCCACTTTCGCACACACCTACCGGGAAAAGCACCTTTCGCCAAACAACTCTTCGATTGGACTCCGTGAACTTATGGGATGCGAAGATCGTGTCATGTACTTGATCTCTGAAATTGCATGCTTGGAAGCCCTTAAGAAGGATGGTATGGATGATATCCAGCTCTGCCAGCACGTGCACGCCCTGGGTGACCAAATTGGTCTCACTGAAATCGGAGAATCTGGACCAAAGATCCCGTTCAACGCCCACGGTGTTTTGAGCCCAAAGCAATTGAGCAAGAACATGACCTCTGCCTTCCGTCTTGCTGCTAGAATCTACCTGTGCAGTCTGGTTCCCGGATTTACCCCAAGCCAGGCGAGCTGTGTAGGTCTCGTTGAGAAGCTCACGCAGGTCTTGGAATTTATTCCGTCTGGCCAAGTTGGTTTTGACCGCAGTCTCGTATGGGTTTATCTTATGGGAGGATCAGTCAGCACTGCTGGATCCAGCTTCCGCAGCTTCTTCGAGGACCGATTAATGCAACTTGGCGAGCTCGCAGACTTTGGAAGCTTCGGCCGCGTGGCTTGTCTTTTAAAGGAGGTCTGGGGACACGTTGATGGGCAATATAGTCCTGGTGGTGGAGAAGCACACTACGTCTCCTGGAGAGATGTCATGCAGATGAAGGGCTGGGATTTCTTGTTGATCTAGAATCCACGGCTTGGGGACCCTTGACTGGTTTAAGGGCCTTTGAAAAACTTCACATCTGCAGTGCTGCGATACCGAGTATCGTATTTCACTTCACTTCACCTAGGACGTCGAGCGCCCTCGATAGAGTCCTGGAGACGATTGATTCACGCGTTGGGTTTAGAAGAGGCTGCTGCAAAGCACAAACTTGGGTTGAATTACGCCTTGATTTATTGCTCAGGAATGCATGATGGGACGGCCGAATTTTAGGGTTCATGGGAAATCAATGGAATTGATGGCAGGGAATCAGGATGGGATAGGATGGGACGGAATGGCAGGAAGCATCACAGGACGACATCCACGAAATTTCTTTTACACTCGACACTACACATACTCTAATATCTCGTTCACTAAGCAAGCATTTTGGCATACCCACGGCAACGGCGTTTTTCGGTTGGGAATGGATTTCAATGCTTCGGGGCGATTTTGATGGATATCAAACCACCTACGAGCAATATAGTGCGTACTCCCCTAGAGGGCCAAATGGGCTGGATCTAGCACGAGATTACGTTCTACGAGGAGGATAAAAGCGCCATTTTGGGGCGTAGGGAAAGGAAGAGGTGTGTGTCTCAAGGATTCTGAGAGGAGAGACACGATGGAGGGAAGGGGTTGCAGAAGGAGTTGAGCATTGCTCCTCCAAGATTAGGGATATTAGAACTAGGGCAATCACTGAGTTACGCATTTGGTGTATCTTCTCGTGCGCTATGCGTAACTTGGGATAGTTAATTGAAAGAAAATATAACCAAAAATCCTTGTTCACTTTTGGCCTCGTGTATGCATAATGTGATGCCGTTTAATTCTCAGACCCGGCGCTCAGCCTCGACGCCGACTGTACAGCCTTCTTGCAGAGCACTGTTGAAGCAAAGTACCGACAGTTTGGGGGTTTCAAGCCAGAAGGATCCGAATCTGCACGCCGCACCGGCACATGAGCAGAGCCCCTCAGCCTCGAAGCTCATATCAATGCGTGCAACGCTCGCCTCGTACCTCGTAACGCCTATTCAGGACTTGATGAGCTTTGTCAAAGAAACTCAGCTTTTGTTGCTCATCGCATCGGTCATTTACGGAGCATTAATCGGCTGGATCCGCCGATTCTACGTCTGAAGGATAGAATTACAATGTAATTTTGCAAGAGTATTCTCGTGAAATGGGGCGTCGTGGTTCGATTTTCTGGGGCCGCCGTACAGAATACCGCCGTACCGGCAGCTTGAGCTTCGGGGGCCGCCGCAGATGCATTGTGTGGGGTTACGGACCTTGCGGTCAACCGCTAAGAACAGGTGATCTGTGGATCTCTCTCCTGTGAACGAATTCTCGTCTTTCTGTGCAAGGGTTGGATGAAAGATCTTCGCCGGGAAGGCACAGCTTGCCTTTGCGACATTGTGAGGAGGATCTAGATCAAATGACTGCGCAGGTGACCCCGCGATGTGCAGGTCGTGACTGGTGAGGGAAAGGTACAAAGGTACACCGCTTTTGCGCCCCTGGGCGGACTCGGGAGCCAGTCATCCAACTTTTTTCTCGAGTTGGGCAGCAATGAGTACTGATTCAGACTTTCCTCCGTTCATGTGATGTTGTAGCTCTCATCTGAGGCTTTTCCAATAGATTTGTTTCTCTCGTGCTCATGTGATGTCTGCATCGTAATTCCCAAAATGCCATCGGGGTCCAGAGTTCCCGCATCCTCCCTTGAACTAACCCTAGAACTGCCCTTCTCCAATCGCGCGTCAATTCGCGGCGCCGAGCTCCCTCGTCCAATCGACTCCCTCCTCGTTTCAGCTCCAGCGCGACAGTCATCAATCGACGACCTCACACTCCTTGCCAGCGCTTGACAGCCACTCAAGCAGCGCGACCACGGCCATGTAGAGACGAAACAAATTTTGCACCGCCGCACCTTCTTTAGACCACCCTCTGCAAAGCGCCCTTACCCTCACCATGAAGATTCCGCAGCCTGTGAAGTATTCGGCCCCTCGAACCGCCGCATGTTCCTATTCTGGATGCGCGAGAGTTATTCGAAGGTACACGGCCGACGCGTGAAAGACCGTCCTCAGCTAGCATGCACCTCGATAGGATCAAGAGGCTGTTGCCGCTCTGCAGCAGATCCCTGATGACGAAAGTGGTGTGGAGAGAGGTAGGGTGAGGTAGGACACAAAGAAACATCCGGAGGTTAAGAATAGGTCGCGCTGTTTCTGGACGATTCATTGTTCGCTTTGTGCTTCTCGAGTTCGCCTGATATTTTGTTTCTTTGTCGACTAATCTCTCTTATACACGTCGGAGTCAGTAACCGCGCGGATGTCCATGACTGTTTGACCTTATAGTAGAACATTCTCAAATCATTCGTCTGATATATATTTGCCTTCTATTCCTTAGTTCTCTTAAAAGGCCCCAGGTCACCTCACCTCTCGCAATCTGCAGTTCTGGTACTCGAAGTCTCAACCTCGAGCACAAGAACGATGCGCCGAGTCCACATATTTGAGCGAGTGACGCTTGCGGCAGCATGGCTTTCAATACCGACTGAAGCGTATGCTTCTTCCAACCTCTTCGAGCGAGCGTCGACTTGCCTTGCCCCAAACTATTCACAATGTGCTGGTATTCAGGCATCGTTGCCTCCAACCTTCTGTTGTCCAGCGAATTCAAATTGTATACCTCTAGCAGGCAACACCACACTTCTTTGTTGCCCAACAGGCCAGAACTGCGCAGTCATACAGACCATACCCTGTGATGTTTCTCTTCAAAACGCTACATCACACCCGAATAACATTCTGAAGACAACAGCACTTTCGGTACCATTAGCACAATGTGCCGGACAGTGCTGTCCTTTTGGATATTCTTGCGACGGCGCGAACTGCATTTTGAACAAAAACCAAGACTCGGTCCCCTCAGCAGCATCGTCCACCTCAACAACGGTGGTTCCTACCTCTCCAGCGAAAGCCACGAACTCGGCAGCACTTTCCGCAACATGCAACAAGTTCCCAGTACCCGCCATCCTCGCAGGCTTCTTCCCTGGCCTAGCACTCGGCGTTCTCCTTACAATAGCGAGCGTTTGCCTCCTAGGCGCACGTAGACGCAACACCGACCGACGACGCAGCGGCTCTTCATTTGGCAACATCAGCGAGCCGCAACCTATAGGCGACACACGAACGGATTTCCTGCGAAAGCCGCCTCAGACGCCATCGAGCACAGCAGGAAGCAGAATGACGGGCGTGCAGCGTGTGCGCTCACTGTTCCAAAAATCTACGGTCCCGAATAGTCCCGCTAGTACGGGCCGAACAGCATCACCGCGCCAAGCGCCGCCGATTCCAATGACGCAGAAACAGCAAGCGCGACCTGTGACGCCTCCACTGCAGAGAGAGCCCAGCTATGAGGATATCAATATTTTTGCGGATGGGCATACAGCGAGCTCGTTGAGGGAGCAGGGTGGACATGGAGGTGGCCTAGCACCTCCGATGGCAGACCCGAGGAATTCTGGTCAGACAACATTTACGGATATGATGGAGCGGAGTGGGTTGGCGGGACTGCAAAAAGGACAGCGTAAGTCTCCTCATCCTCTGCCTCAACACATGAGACGATACTGACTTGTGATTAGCCTATGTTTATAAAGGAAATTCTCCGGGGTATTCACCTCCTCCAAGAGGAAGAGAAGTCTGATCAAATTATCTTTGGAGGCGTTTCCGTAAGGATATAAAGGAGGGCGCATTCTTTTAGCATTTACAAAGGTGTTTTGGAGTAAGGAAAGGGGATACCCAACCATTTCTAACGTTCGTTCGATCCCTTTTTACATTAGCGTTGTTAATATTACTTGAATAAAACATTCATTGTTCTTTGCTCCCCTTTTCTGCTTGTGTGGGTTTTGATTCTGTAAACAATTAGTCGACGTTCCTTTCAGATCATGAGGCTGACTGTATTTTCGGCAATGCAGCGCTAAAGTTGCCGTATCGCCCCCCCACAAATCGAAAGACAACCTCGACATCTCTGCATGTCAAAACCGAAACACGCCACCCCCCAAGCTACAAGAACGGACATTCTGATGTTTTGCGACTATTGCCGTAGGCTGTTTGAATTCAAGCAGCAAGTCGAGCCATACACACCACCGACAAAACGAGCTCTTGTTCAAGGCACCGAGAATGGTGTGCCACAGCTGGAGATCAAAAGTCCGAGCAGCACTAGTTATGCCTTCGCCGCGCAGTCCCAAATCAAAGTTTATGAAGACTTCAAAGATGTATTTACGCCCCCTCTCCTCTGGTGGAAAGTTCCCATTGGTCAGAACGGTCTGCGAATGGGAGACATTCATACACCGCGGGCAGACTGCCAGATTTGCGATATGATATTTAGCAATGTTTCGTCCTCGTTTGTCGAAGCTTTGCTGAGCAAGGAAAACGATGTGGGATTTGTGTATCAGTTGAAAGGCCATCATAAAAGCCATGATAAAGGCCGTGATCGGGAGAGGACGACGAGAATTGTTCCAGAGGCAACTTTGTCTGTTTGGCTTGAATCAGGGAAACAGTTATTGCCAATGATCAAGCTTAGTATTGTTGCTCAAGGATGTATGGCTCTCTTCAGTCCAAATACCAAGCGAAATTTCGGCTGACCAGCCACAGATGCAGAAAAGCTACCAGCTGTCTTGCCAAGTTCGGTTCAGTCGACTTATACTGGCTCTGCAGAAACCCTTTCGCTGGCTTCTTCGTGGATTCGCCAGTGCAACGTCTCCCACAGAAGATGTTTGGGGTTGAAACTTGTGAACCCGTGTCTCCCAACACGATTGATCGATGTAGGAACACTTGATGGCAAAATCAAACCCCATTTATGGATTCCTGAGAAGGAGTCAGAGTTTGTTCCCTACATGACTCTTTCTTACCGTTGGGGCAAGGTACCCAAAACTGTATTGACTCAGGCTTCATTAACCGAATTGTGTAAACACATTCCTATAGACAATCTCTCTAAAAGCAATCAGGATGCCGTCCAGATCACTCGGTATCTTGGCATTCGCTATTTGTGGATTGATGCTCTTTGTATCATCCAGGATCTCGATGGTGATTGGCACGCCGAATCAGCGAAAATGGGGAATATCTATAAGAATTCCTACTGCACAATATCAGCTTCACAAGCCCTGACGGGGAACCAAGGATGCTTCGTCACGCATCAGCCGTTTCAAACGCATTTTGGATCACCGCGACTCAATCTTCAGAGTCCGCCAAAAAGAAAGTTACCAAAGAAGAGCTCTCTGGTGACCAATACCACGCGTTATGATACAGATGTTGCTGGGCATCGCTTAAAGAAGCTGAAATGTGAAAGTGCCTTGAGCTCAACCTATGAGTCCACCCAACTTCATAGCAATGTTGATAGTACCTCCGGCCCAGACCAGACGGATGAGGAAGACTCAGACCAAACTCTGGTAGAGGAACAAGATCCTAAGGCTGCCAAACGACTGGCTCGTAACAGCAAAGACAGAAGAATACATCGCGATGCCGAAGATGTCCAAGATCGGCTACAGAGCTTCTCAAAGTCAGCATTTACAATAAGAACATTTCAAACAGACCTCTGGACTTCGGAAGTGGACTCTAGCCCTCTGAGCCGGCGAGCTTGGGCATTTCAAGAACGACTTCTATCTCCTCGGATACTTCATTTTGCCAAAAGTCAACTCTTTTGGGAATGCCAGACTCATAAAGCTTGTGAAACATGGCCCAAGCCTGTCGTGAGAGGAGTGGCAGATGGGGCCGACCCATCTTCCGGTGATAATATGCTCAAAACAAAAAAGAATCTTGACCTAAGGGGGCCAGTCTTTGATCCCGTATACGAACATTGGGATGAAGTCGTTGAATTCTACACAGATGCTGTTCTGACACGTCCTGGAGATAAGCTAGTCGCAATATCTGGTTTGGCTGATGAAGCCTTGAGAGATAATGAAGATAGATATTGTGCTGGTCTTTGGCGCAACGACTTTGGGAGGAATCTTCTGTGGTATGTCCAAACTCCACAAAAGGATACTGCGCCCAGGTCGTATATTGCTCCATCCTGGTCCTGGGCCTCTATCGACGGGAAAGTAGTCCATCTAGCTCGGAAACCAATGACAGAATATCCCCAGACATTAATGGCATCAACCATAGAGACAGTTTATACTCGGGGCTGTGATGGTCAACGGTGGTCAACGGGTCAAATAAAGGACAGTCTCTGCCGCATCTCTGGGCCTCTATTGGAAGTCGCGGGATACCAGAAGGTAGAGAAGTGCCAATATCTTTTTTATCTCGGCGAGTATCTTTCCAACAGCCAGTGTTCTCTTGACTTCTTCCCTGATACATATATCAACCCGATGGAGAGGAGTATACCAAAGAACTTGTCGTGCCTGCCTATCTTGTACCATGGCGCGTCGCCGGGGTGTGAAGTGAACGACGGGGATCGATCGGGATATCTTTCGGGTTTGGTTTTGCAGTCAATTGGAGACTTTCGCGACGAGTATCGTCGAGTGGGAGTCTTCCGTGTTTCTGGAGACAGTGGCAGGGCGTTGTTTAGCCAGCTAGAAACGAGAGAGATCACGATAGAGTGAAAAGGGCGATTCAACGGCCGTGACAAGTGGAAAGATAAGAGTCTTGCTCAAAGGGGTATCCTGCAGGGTCTTTGAAGGTCAGCTATCAAGGGCTTCGGCAAGCAAGCTGTGTCGTTGCCCATCACTTGCCTGTGTTGTTGAAGTTGCAGCTCAAGCGTACCTAGCTGGGGTGTAGGTATCTGACAATATACCTTGGACAATGTTGATTGGGACTGTGCAGTCTTGTTTGGGTTGAGCAAAGTCTGAACAAAGAATCATGGTAGGAGTCACCTCTGTATCGCAACATTGCCATTTGAAGGGGTCAAGCGTTCCTTTTAAAGGGGCAAGGCTTTCTCAATCAGCAGCAAAATAAAAAATATCGCACACTCTCCCCCAAACAATACACAACCACAACAACCAAGTTTCGTCTTGCAACTACATTCTATTTGCAGCATTGCATTTTAAAGCGTCAATTGGAGATGCAGTAGAGCCTTCTTATCAAGCACAAGGCCCTCTTCCACATCGCGCAGAAAAAAAGTTGCGTTCCTCCTCAAAACAACGACACACCCACGGTCTTTCAATTTACATTGCAATTGCAATTATTTCGCGGTCACAGCACAATCGACACCATCCTCACTTACTCTAGGAAGAGATGGTAGACCCAGCTGGTCAAAGAGATGTGGCATCCGAAAAGGCTGCCTATTTGGCAAACAGACTCAACGTCGATTATGGAGACGGGTGAGGCCAAATCGAATACGATTTATTCAAGACACTGCTGACATGTCCAAAGTTCCCAATCTTCCGAAGCCGACAAGTTGAGCGCCGCGCTCGATGAGACTAATCTCGACGGGTCGCGCCCCCAAGTTAGCAACTCAAATCCACAAGTTAACAACCCGAGTGCCGTCTTTACTCTGTTTGAAAAACTTCCCACCGAGCTGAGATCTCATATATGGAAGCTCGATTTCCTTCGATTGCCAACTCGCATTATTTCTATGAAGATTGGTTCAGAGATATTGTAAGGACTCTTGCGAGCTGTAGCAGCTGCCGTTTTGGAAACTGGAGTGCTAATTTCGTTCTCGCAGCGAATTCATGGACGATCTCCCCCCGGTACCCCCTGCTCTCCTCGCCTGTCGCGAAGCTCGTACAGAAGGTTTCAAACACGGTGCTCTTATTCAGAGATACCGACTCGATCGCGGACCAGCGGATGATAATGAGCAACATGGACCTTGGTAAGATCATCTTCAAAATCCCTCACGTACACCGCATCATTCTTCAATACACTTACTCCTGACTACCTAGGCCGCAGACCGGACGCCCACAGCCTCTTCAATCAACACGTCGTAGACTACTTCCGCGTGCGACACCATGTCCGGATCAATTCTTCTATACCAACTTCGAAATTGACCAGTACATCTTAACCGTGGATGATTTTCCCAAGGCGTATCCTACTTTCCGAATTATGAGAGATTTTTACCGCCCAGACGACGGTAAGATAAACGGATGTGGTCTTCTTTTCAGGGCGAGGTTCGGGAAATTCTGCATATGTTGAGAATATCCCACAGCCCCTGATTGATTAGAACACGCCTCATCATAACTGCGAAGAAATAAAGCTAACTTTCCGTTCTTACGTAGTTCCTACCGGTCTCGATGACGCGCCCCTTGGCTACAGAAGACTCTTCCCAGCGTTCGACGATGCCATAATTCCTCCCATTTTCAGCAGAATTCGCCGTCTTGTCTTGGAAGTTAGCCTGGAACGCACCAATCTCTTACCCAATGACCCACAATTTGCTCAATGGATCATCAGAGCAACAAGAGGATTGTAAGCCTACCAAATGTTCCCCTACCCTTTGAAATTATCTCAAGTCTCCCTATGAATTCATAATGTATGAATGCTAACTTTACAAATTTACAGTATTCAAACTTATGTTAGAACTACGTTGGTTAATTTCCCGCTTCTCGAGTCCATCGGCTTCTTAATCGAACGACAAAATCGAACCACACCCTCCAGCCTCGGATATCCCTTTGACGGAGACCAAGAATTGCGAGAAATGGATGAGGTATGTAACATCTTAGAGTCTGCCCAGACGAAGTCACATGTTTAGTATCTTCCTAAGTCTTCCAATTAGCATGACAATGAAGATGATTAATACGTGAACTATCCTGCTGAATCGCATCTGTCTGCTTGATCATTACTGACTCTGCAATCCTATAGGTAGCCATCCAGCCCGAGAGTCGTTTCTCCACGGGAAGAGAGACTTTGAAGAGATTGGAGATTGGGTTTCGCAACGAAATATGGAGAAATCAAGCCATTAGGTGTGGTCCACAGAACCTAAAGTTCATGTTCAAGATGCCTAAAAGCCTTCCTCGAACAAGATACCTCTGAGAGAGCGGCGGGAAGATATTTGGAAAGCTGTGTATTAGGATGCCCTCTAAGCCTTTTAAAGTCGTCATGACGAGGTTGGACATTGTTGTCTTGTATGTAGGTGGATTAATGTTGTACGAATACGGAGCAGGCGAAAGTAAATAGAAACTCCCCCAAAAAGTAGAAAATTGAAAATTAAAACCCTCAAAATATTGCTCTGCTTTGGTCACGACGTCAATTCTAAAAGCTTCTTTTCTCTCTACTCCTATTAGTCTCACATCAACTCTCACACTGTTCCTCGCCACCCCTATGATCAATAAGCCTCTGCCCCCAAAGCTTGAAAGGTTGTTGTGTGCCCACCTTCGGAGCTCCATTGACGACCTTAATATAATCATCCAGCTCCTGACTAACCCACGTCGACTTTTCTTTCGTCTGGAGCTCACATTCCTGCCCCAGTTATCAGCCTTCCTGCTACAATATCCTTTCTCCAATCCCCGAATCCTAGCCACCGATAACAAAAAGTAAACTGTGAGACAACTTACAGGCACAATCTTCGCCTGAACCTCGGAATCCAAGCACCCAACACTCAACCTCACAAGCGACGGAAAATCCTTCGAAAAAGACGCAATGCTGGATCCGCATTTCGGGCAGAAAGAGCGCTCGACGCCTTTTGTGGTGTAGGATCGTGGGGAGCCTTTGACGTGGATGCTGAGTTCGGGGCAGGTGGTGAAGACTCCTTGTTTATATCAGCAGCTGTATGGGGATCGGGTTTGCGGATTTGGAGAAGATGGAATGGAAGGGCAAATACCAAAGGCAGAACCAGTGTGAGCTTTTGTCTCTTTAGAGTGGTCCCAGAATGTGCCTGGGACCGTGACTTTCGGGTCGGTGGTGACGGTGTAGGTTATTTCTCCGCAGAGACAGGAGCCTTTGACTTGTGGCATGATGGAAATAGAAAAGCTTGGTTTGGGGGAAATTGAAAAGGTAACGGTGGAAATAAAGAAGCTGTAGAGAAGACATTTGAAAAGGGATGATGGTATCGCTCTGGTGATGTGTGCGGAATGTAAAATGGGAATGCTATCACGTGGGAATGGCATTTTCCTGAAATCCGTATCAGCATGGAAGACGCCGAATGTACTCGTACAATATCAAAGGAGGTGCTTGAGCAGATTCTTGTTTGATTAGTGCAGAGCTCGCCGGCATATGTAGACAGAAAATCCGCACTTGCTGAGAGTCTTGACAGGCCAGGTAGTCCTCGATGTTCGGAGAGGAAATACAGGTCTGGTTAAGGGGTGTAACACAAGTGAGAAGGTCATGCTTCATAGCCATCCAAGGCTTATTTTTGCACATTTTAGATTCCTATCCAGAACTGGAAATTTCCGAAGAGGCTCTGAAAGTTGAAAATACAATGCTTCAAATCCTTCCCTCTGGACCAATTTGAGAACATAAGAAATCAAAATTACACCTGCCTCCTGAAACCCCCGTAATTTTCTTCATTGCTTCTTCTTCGAAGCAGATCGCGTCACATGCCCTCCATTCTTCTTGGAAGCGATCTTTTCCTCCTGCTCCTTCTCGAATTTCTCAACCTCGTCCTGCTCCTTCCGCTCCGCGTACCATTGGCCAGCTTGCAAGACCAGTACCCCTACAAGGACTAGCGCTAGGATTGTATTACTGGCAGCCATGACCCGCAGACTGTCTTCTCGGCCAATTGCCAATTCAGAATCGCCCTCTGTCACACCATAGAGACCAAGCGTCACAATACGAAGTCCCTTAACGATATTGGTGATGTAGACCACAACTCCAACGACATAGAGAACCAATGATGCGCCATCGAATAGAAGATTAGCCTCAGATGGCTTGAATAGCTTGGTGAAGAAGCCGATAAAACCAATCGCGATAATGATGTGCAGAATTCGCGGGATAACGGGAGGAGACGCGTGTAGGAACTTGAGATGGGTTTCTAGCTGATCGTAGTATGATTCTGGCGTGACGGCAGAAGTCCACAGGAGAGGGTAATCGTAGGGAAATGAGGAGAAAAGCATCCCAAGGAAGAAGCATACAGCTGTATTTGTAGTTAGTAGATGGACATAACAGAAGGACCGAGAACCTACGGGCGATGATCATGAACGTCGCGAACGACCCCGAGCCACCCTGCCCCCTAGGCTTCTCATATGTCTTGAACATTGAGACTTTTGAGGGATCCATTTTGCAGTTTGCGCCTCAGAAACCCTTTCTTCCGCCGTATCGGTCTTATCGGCAGAGGGGTGTTGACGCGGGTAGGCGGTGATGACGATGTGTTCGGCTTCAGGACCAAAATTGGCTAGATGGAAGGACAATCGTGAGACCAGAAAGAGCACACTGAGATGCTGTCGTCGCTATGCCAGGAAATATCAAAGTAATGACCGACGAGGAGCTCAGCGACGGACAGAGGACAAGTCGAAGGTTGAAGTCAATTTGACAAATAGCGCTAGCGAGCCGCTAACAAAACTTCGGGCTCGTCAAGGGTCCTTTTAGGCAGGTGGAGTAAACTGCAGGGTTGCTTTCTTCAATAATTGTGATTAAGCTCAAGTACTTTCTTCCCTCGTACCTTCGTACCATCACCTACAGCTCAGTCTTTCAAATATCATGGCGAATACCATAGTCTATATCTGCATCGCAGTCGTTTTTATCACAATACTATTTCTCGTCGCCGCAATCCAGAATTCGGTGGACGAAAGCCGCCTCATGGGAACCCCGACTATTCCGAGATCCAACGCGGTTTTTACTTCATTGGCCTCGACCAAGATCAAGGCAACCCCAGAGGAGGTACTCGCTGTAATCACGAACTTCGAGGGATATGACAAATGGAGCACTTCATTCACAAATCATCATTGGCACGATCTACAACTACTCTACGGACACCCTGGACCTGGCAGTACAGGCACGTTCCAGGTAAGAACATTTAGATATTCATTCCTATCAATGCTTCGAATTGAAGCTTTGCTTTGCTTTTCCCGCAATGTCTGGCATGTCTCCAGTGTGTCAAGTGACTACTAGTATTATGTAGTCAAATCACCAAGAATGAAGCAATATACTTTTTGATTACAATAGTTTTACGCCCGAGTCTATAATCGCGTGCCCCACGAACAATCTTACACATTTTAATTGCCCCTCCAACGAGACCTCCACTAACGAATCCTCAGTTATCCTTTGAAGGGTTTGGCTCCCGACCCACCCCCTTCGAATTAACTCTGTTGGACAAACAGAGCGGAAGGCTTGCCCAGAGAACAACTACCTACCCAAAATGGCTATTGGGTTCGGAAAGAGTCCAGGAAGTCGTCCCTATCGAGGGGAAACCAGGATGGAGCGAGTACAGGACTTATTATACGCTCGAGGGTGTGGCAGCGTACTACCTCCTTGTGACTGCAACGGAAGAGTTGAACGAGGGCCAAAGGCGCGCCGCTGATGAACTCAAGAACCTCCTAGAGCACCGACAAACTTAGACCGTATCTTCCTGATGGCAATCCTTCTTGGAGCCTTTCCCACAGCATGGCAGCTATGGCGGTGTCGTATGCTATCAGGCGCCGACTTGTCACAATACTATGTGTTTTTGTGGTCAAGTAATTAACTTCGTTGTCCCGGGTTTTCGAGCGATGGGCCCCAAGAGGACCGTGCCGGCGCCTGCTCGGCATATGATGAAAACTCATCCACCAAGAATTCGTTCCTCTCAAGTCTTGACAGACCTTGCACCCTCAGGCGCTATCGATGGGCCGGGTGTGACGGTCCCGGCGGAGAACTGCTAGTTCTATTGCAGCGGTGCTTTCAATAGGCATGGGTGCTGCCCTGTCGATTTCTTCCGCAAGTTGTCTCGATTTCTCGGTGGCAGCAGTGCCACCCAAAATAGCCCCTTCTCCATCAAAGTGCTTGACGATCTCCTCCAAAGGCGTATTTCGCGTTTCGATATAAAACTTGTAGACGATGAAAAGTTCGAACAAGAGCCAGGCATCATAGAAGATGTAGTACTTCCACGTCAAGCGGGCTAAGGCGATCGGGTTGATATATTGGTTGAAAAACAGCGAAAGATCAATCGCCAAGTACATGATGGTCAGGCCCTAAATGTTCGTCAGCTTCCACGATATTTGGTATGAGGGTGTGTTCATCAAATTACCTTTGCGCGAAGGTTATACGGCATGATCTCAACTCCATAGCCGACCAACAAGCCAGACCAAGCGATGTTGTAGAAGACGTAGTAAAGGAAGATCATAACAATAACAGCATTTGCCGACTCTTTCGAGCGATGTATTTCGAACTGTGCAGAGCAGATCGTCCAAATCACAAATATCACGAACATACCACCTGTGGAGACCAGGAACAGCAATCTCCGCCCCAGTCTGTCAACGAAGAAACACATGCCCGTGGCAACGACGATATTCGTGAGCTGTAGTACACCATTAATGAGCAATTGGATACCGGAATCTTTGACTCCAATCTGATCCAGGACAATGTGGATATAATAGCTTGGGGAATTTGTCAGCTTCTGCTAGGTCATGCCAAAAAATATGTTTGGGTCTTACCTGACGAGCCCGTTTCCAGACCATTGCGAGAAGAAACCGAGAGATATCAAGATGATAAGACGGTGGCGATTTCCTGGCTTGCCCCAGAGTTCGCTCCAGTTGTTTCCCTCTATTTCTTGTTCTAATTTCAAGGTGCCTCGGATCTCTTGGTATTCCAGCTGAACAACTTCATCCAATTTATCGCCACAAGCATGTGCATTGGCGAGGATTCTCAAAGCTTTCTCGTTCTTGCCTCGTGAAATAAGCCATCTTGGCGATTCGGGGACAAACCTATTGGGATGTTAGTTATCAGCTGAATCGTTCCTAAGATTGTATGCATTACCAGATGAAGATCATTTGCAACACCGACGGAAAAGCCTGAACCAGTGAAGGTGCTCTCCACGCCCAGTCAGATCCGATTCTGTTGGTGCCTATCATTGGGTTAGCTTGAATTCTGCAAGAGTCCATCAGCTGAGTGTTTACCGAATGTCAGCCACGCGGCGATGAAGCTGCCAATATACCAAGTGGTGTTGTATATTGCGGTATAAATCGCGCGATGTTGAGGATGGACCAGTTCCGTAATCAAAAGGGGCGACGCTCCATGCGCAATAGCAACTCCAAATCCAATGAAGAATCGAGCGCTGACAAACATGGCGAAAGTAAAACCTAGGCTTTGGAGCGCAACACCTCCAATCATGATTGAGCAGCCGATCATCACGCCAGTGCGTCTTCCCAACATATCCGCTGTATAAGGTACGACGGGCAATGCGACAAGCGACCCAACTGCCCATATACAGTTCAAAAGACCTAATTGCGACGGTGATGGGCTATGATAATCTAGGGGTTTGTTAGATCGTGAATGAAAACAATGTGGTGCTTCTCACAATCTCGCCATTGTTGAAGGCTCTGGAGGCCATTCATCATCGAACTATCATATCCGTTTGTCGCAGATGTCAAAATGACAAACAACAAGCACACGTACAGCCCTCGCATTCCCTTCTGCTTGTACCAAGTAACGCGGGGAAAGTGCTGCCCCGCCAGCTCGAAGGTCGCTTTCGTGTGTTGGAAGTCCATGATGATGTGAGGAGGAGAGCAGTCGCGGGTCGAGGTGGTGAAGCGATCTCAAAACCCGGGCAAGTACATGTATGGGGTCCACATGGTATTATATGAATGTTTCGAACACTCTATTCCGACCATCAATCAATTGAGTCTCCACTTAAGCCGGATACCTTATTATGCGCAAAGCAAGTCCAGTCTAGACACGCGGCAGTACGGACCGCTTAATATCAATCAAACATTACGGTGACCCAACACTTTCGTCTCACGAGGGTGGCCAGTAAGCCAAAGGCACGGAGTTGGGGGGCTTTTAAGCCGTGAATCAGCTCTCGTCCCAGTCTTTTGAGATGGGAAGATGAACAGCGACCAGGGTCCCAGAAGCACTCACTCATGGAAGGTCAACGCGTTTCCCGCTAGCCGGATAAATCTCCCTACTCTAAGCCAAAGAGTGCTCAGGGAGCATTTGGGCTCATCCAGGTGACATCTCTCTCCCCAGCTTTTAAGCACTTCCCCCGCATATTATAGGGGACCATAGCAGCTTGTCCAGGCATGGCATATAGGGTGGAAGAAAGCGGGCCTATCAGAACGCAGGCAAATCTGCTGTATCTCACCAGCATTGCCTTCATTGATGCAGGTTAAATTCAAAGTGCAGACGATTTGCAAGGTTCGACTCGGTTAAAACTCGCCATTATCCTGCACCTCGATACCGAGATAGGTTTCTCGACCGTCCCACGCTCGTCGTGTGTCCCGATGCGGTTCGTGTGTTTGAGCAATCAGAAGATCTGCGATCAAGGTTTCCTCGCCAGCGAGCCAATGGCCTGCTTCCATTTCCGCCCCGACATCCACTCTTCTGAATTTACACACTGAATTTATGCTGCTCCGATCGACCCAAGGCCATGATCCGACGGTTATCAATTCGATCTCCGGTCGGTTTTGGGTTTAACGCTTCCAAAATGTCCAAAATGGAGAATAATGTACCCTGGCGTTATACTTATCCGACTTCGTGGAATACGGAGCACGGAAATCGGATCGGGTGTGTCCTTCCACCCAGCCAGTGCCGTGCCGCTTCGCTACCTGGACCTGATGCCACAGAGATTCTGGCCTGGTTCTGGTCCATAAGTGCTGACTGTTCCTCAACTTTCGTCTTTTTATCTCTAGAGATACGATTACTTGTACCTGTGCTAATTTTTTCGGTGGAATCTAATGCGCTCTCTCCACTTTTTCGTCTGTCCATTTTCATCATTTCGTTATCTCTGCGAGGCAGCCCCAGCGAAGAATACAATAAGCTTCAATTGAACTATCGATAAGGCTCGGTTTACCCCTTTTGGAACAAGCAGCTGCGTCTGAAGAAGCACGTGGATGACGGGAGTGACGGGAGGGGATAATTTGGCAACACTCGTTTGTATTGAAAGTCAACTGCATTGGGTGTTGGCCATTTCAACCCATCATATCAGATCAAGGGGTTAGTTCCCAAATCAAGAGTAAGAATTGGCAATTCTCATATCGTAAAGCGTCTCCATTCATGGGCGTGGTTTGTAAGAGCTCACGTTTTAAGAACGGATCGAATATTCTGGCACCAGTACCCCCTGAGCTTGAAGAAGGTCGATATCTGGACGACGAAGCTGTCAAAGAAGAAAATATGAAGTCGGGTGGCAACTGGAAGTCAACATTTCTTAAAGCTGAACTTTTGGATTGAAAAAAAGAGTGAGGGGTACATTTTTCTCAAGTTGGACTTTTGGAGTTGAAAAAGAGTAGCAGATTTTCCAACATGACTGTGAACGTTGCCTGTCTGTCGACAGATTAAGGGGGGCAAGTCACATGTCACACCTTTCCTTGAGGAACCTATCAGAGGTTATACCAAAGCATGCTCTCCTGGAGACAATGCAAGAGGTTGTCACTGATGTACGTCTGCATCAACTTCAACCTGTAGGATTCAAAGGGGCCTTGATTCGCCGCAAGCACAAGGATTTCGCAGGTGATTGATCAGTCATGCATCTGCATTTCACACAGATCCTTTAGATCTTGAAGATTCTTACCGCCGGAGAATGATCCTGCAGCCATGCCTGTTGCCACGAGGTATATTTACGCCGCGTTCTGACTTTTGGAACCAAGTGGTACCACTGAGGTTGAAGGATCTAATTCAGTCCAGGTCAGTTCTTCACCACGAGGTCTCCTACATGCTGGCCTTTTCCTGCTTCTCTTGTTTATAAGCGTTTATGTGTTCTTCTTGCCGGAAGCTTCGATTGCTCCTGAGCGTCGTAGTGCTACAATGGAGCCAATGTTTGAGTTGCTATGGGACGTACTCGATGCAGACGGTTACAGCATATCCCTTTGAAAACTTAGAAGCTCTGCGAGAAAGATAAAACAGGTATGCAAGATTCTCACCCACAGAAATGACTTGGAAGCTCATTGACATTGGTCAACTGAAATTTCGGGGTTTGGCGCTGCGGATGGGCCTCGCAGATGGCCGAGAGGAGCAACATATAGCAATCTTGAGCCAGTCATGAGTTGACAACGTACAGGCGCTCCATGATTTCCATGTGGCGTTAAAGTTCTGAATAAGCCAGATCGTTGGATGGATGATCAAGGTCTTGCGAGCAGCGGCCCAGAAGGTTGTCAAGAAAGTTCTACTGGCACGTTCTCATTTGATGGCACCTGCTGTCAAAGAGACGACGACTTCCCCACAGTAGCCGCGCGCAGAGCTAACTCTCTCTGTCCAAAGACGACTTGGGGCCTCCATTGGTGCAATTGAAGTTATCAGCCACTCAGACAGAACACTTGAGCCTCTTTCTTACATCGCTGGTCATGTTCTCGTGGCTGGCGGTTGCCACACATCCTTGCAGCGTAGTGAAGCGCGCGGGATAATCGTGCCTTGCCAAATGTACCTCAACTGACAGGCGGCGAAGTGGACGAGTGCATCTTTAATGATTCGACCGTTGAATCCTACTCAAAATTTCAAAGATCGTGCCGCGCGGGCAGTTGTAACAGGAGCGAGGACAAGCAAAGAGTCGGAATCTGGAGAAGTACATAATGAATGAAGAATCCTAAGACATGAGCAAGATCTGCCTGAAAGAAGCACAACGGCCAACAGACTCCCCATCAATCACTATTTTCGTCAAGAAAAAACTCTTCTCCAGTTTTTCGTGCAAATCTCACCAATTCGAGTTGGCCCATTCGCAATCGCTTTCCGAGAACCATCCCTTCGGTGCGATTACGCTCGCCCCGGCCGCCCATCATCCGTCTTAGACTCTTAGCAAATCCTCCCGCTGAGAAGATCAGCTTCGAGAAGCTCTTCCGCCAGATCTCTCTAGCTGTGAGCAGGTCGAGCCAATCACTGGTCCTGGGAGCTGCTCTTCGCGCCCTCCTCATTCTAATTATATCCCGTTTGCACGAGACCCTCTGGCCTCTCGCCTACCAATCACCAGACACCCGCTGAGCCCGCTCGCAGACGCTGTTCCATCCTGCACTGGAGGCGCGAATCACATCCAATCCCAGCGAGCCTGTGCTGTTACCCGTCGCCAGCGCCCACGGCCCCGTAGCCAATACCTTGTGCGCTTCTTAGTCGCTGCCGTGCTGTACTGTAGGGCGCCAGTCTCCCGAGCGTGTGCCCCAATCACGACGCGGCGTATCAGCTGCGTTTCCAACCCCCAGGCTCTCCAGTAGCGTTCCTCAAGACCAACCCAAAACACAGCCGGCCCAGCAGGCTTGTCCACTGGCACTTCTTCCCCCGGCCCCTCGCTTCCCAGGTAAACATCGGCCTCTTGCATCACACCCGCCGCTTTGAGAGCGTAATTTTCCTACTCGGAAGGAAAGAAACAGCACAACAAAGTTGCTGCACTCTGCAGGCTGTTGCAGCCCACCAGGCCAACGTCGCCGCCCAGCCCCAAGCGCCTTCATCTGGTTATCCACATAGCACTGGCTGCTATATCGGTCTTGACAGGCCTGCCACACGGACGCGCTGCACAGATCAACCTTGACTGACTGGGGAAACAAGAAACAAGGGCCGCCTCAAGCTATCACATTATAATACTTCCTACCGCCCAACTACCGTACCTTCTTTCACCACGGACTGCCCCGTCATAGCAGCTTGAAGGCTCTCGTGCTCCGAGTCATTCTTTTGAACTCACCGACACTCGTTATCTCGACGAGCAGACAATATGGCAACCAAGCCCAAGCTTGCGCAGCTCAAGACCCCGATGACTTCTACCTTCCCCTCCGAGCTCTCAGCTCTGTCTGCCAGGAGTCCACTGCCTGGCTTTGCGGACTTCATCAAACAAGAGGACTATATCAAGACCCCGATTACACCTCCAACCGCCTATACAGACTTCCTCAAGACCATGGGCAGTCCTGCTCCTGGAGACAAGTCCTCGGGCAGAACGACACCCACCTCAGCTCCCTCCACCGGCTCGAGCGAGCATAGCGACTGTTCATGCAATTGTGACAGTCACAAGTCACCGACCTCAGCCGCTGCCACCCAATTCGTCTTCCCTTCCTCTGCGCCCTCCACCGGACGATTAGGACGTCTTCGAATCCCTCCCTCTCCAGCCTTCTCTGGCGCAGATTCTCCACGCAGTGCGACTTCCGCAATCCGCTCCCCCTACAGTGCAAGAAGCGCACGCTCACCATACGACTGGGACTGTAAGAACAGAGGAAGATATTTTGATATCAAGTCACCAAAATCTACCCGATCAAGTGTCCGCCAAGTAAGAGAGATAGTCACACGGACCGTCACGTATACACCACGAATGAGTCCAGCACCTAAGGGCAAGCGGAGGAAAATCGAATAATGGAACCTTATTCGCCATTTACTACTTTCAGCATTCGATTCAACACCATCATTATCATCACACTTCACAACCTCTACATATTTTTTTTGTCTTCACATTTATCATCACCACCCCCACTACAACCATCGACATACTATCTTCCGTTTACGAATCACGCCATTCATTTCTTGTCACGAAAATAAAGAACGGGACGGATAAATTCAAATTAGGGAGGAAAACGTCACTTCATGTTACGGCTATCTTGCTCGGCGCATCGCCTGGAGCATCGTTGGAGTAAGGTAACGGAGGACCCGAGGGAGCAAACCGGGTTTGACTTTCGGGATTGGCATGTCATCGACATCAAGCAGTTTAAAGGATTGGGGAATCTGTTCTCTACGGACGAATCAGTAGCTACGTGGGCGTTCCATCGGCGTTTTTGGGCTTGGGATTGGGCTGGTGAGGCGTGGCCGTGGAGTGATACCAGAACAACAAATTATAACATTTTAAACAAACGTGACCACCGCCTTGCATGTCCTGTCGAACAAGCAAAAACTCTGAGCCACCATCTGTAAACAGGACCGGATCTGAGACCCGTGCCGATATCAAAATATTTATCGAATCAACAGAGCCTATTCAGCGGCCAGCTTAACCTCGCCATCGACCTGCAGGGCCACCTATTCACGTCCTTCACGAACACCCCGTACCTTACGGGCGGTACACAAATCTTTGATGCGAGATTCAACTGCTAGGAAAGCCACATGCCACACCCCTCCTTCTGCCATAAGCATAACTCTGGCGTGTTGGAGGGTGGCATTTCAGCGCGGATTCCAGCCTCACCAACAATCGGTCCCAGAAAGCGTACAAGAGATCGCCCTCACATTTCCATAATTAGCGTGTATTTTTGGAAGTATCAAAAGCGGCGTGGTGAGCCTAACGGCACCGAGATCCTGGCTCGCATGGTTGGCGCAACATTGGCCTTTAAGCGCCGGTGTCTCCCAGATGATCTCAAAATGAGAACGAGGCAGGCAGGGATGCCACGGTGGTGTGCAGGAGTGGGGGGTAAGCGCTCTCATTGGCCCACAGCTGCTTGCTTTAAGCGCTGGGTGGGAGCAGAGCCAGAGGGGCACGCAGCCTCAGGGCAGGTTCGACGAGTGTAAGATTTTGAATGGAGCTCATGTTTTGATGTGTCTTCAGATTGAGAGGGGCTGGTCGGCATTACTCTTCAGGCGTCAAGCTGATTGCCAATATTCCTTGAGTCGGTGAGAATTTGGTCGTTCGATGCTAGGTTCCAGATTTGGGGGCCTGAATATGTAAGCTTCCTTTCTCTCTTCTCTCAGCCAATAATACCCAGCACTGATCGGATACTTCGGTAGCTTCACTGTGTTTGAAGCTCCATATTTTGACCCTTGAACACTGCTACAGAAATCCAGTCACCTGCAGGAAGCAATGCTCATGAAGCGAAACAAGACTGAGGGTGGCAGGTGTTGAAGCGGCAGTCTTACGGCACTATTAGTGTGCTGCAAGTCTAGTCACCTTTACGCCAGCGAACCTTCACGAGCAGGCTGAAACTAGATGTGCCTATTTCAGATGCACTTAAAGAGGTACGAACAGCTCGCTGCTACTTTATGGTTACGCATTGATTTGTACGTGATAGATACCAAGGCTCAGCGGACCGAAATACTACTGGCCAGTCGCTCGTGACTACTGGCAAAAGTACACGATGCTATGCAATGCAACCCAAGTGACCATGCCCAGGCAGAGTACTTTCATTAGCCGCAGTGAGTCTTGAAGCGAACAAAGCTCGCTTTGTCCATTTTCCGGCATTAGGTAGGCCTACTCCTGCAATTCAACTGAGACTGAGGTCGAGCAAGGACAAGGCGAGATGGAGAAATGCTTCAATGTTCTTTAGAGCATCTGAGAGCCACCAATAATAGTGTGCAAGTATCCCTAGTGCATGTCGGCAATGAATATCTTCCCGTGTCTTGTTGTGAAAGATACAGCGCTGATCTCACCCTGAGAATAGTGCTTCAATGGAATTGCTGCTCAGAACCATTATGGACTTCAGATAGGTTCTAATGGTCGTCTATTGGTGTACTTTTAGTCGGCGAATTTCCATTCCATCTGTCTGAGATTGATGCGACTTAACGAACGTTGTATTGCTGCCGGGAATAGCTCTCATGTCTATTGATTACTATGTCAACATGCATCCAGACGCTTTGTCGGTCTCTTTCCTCTACCTCATTCCCTTTATTACATTTGGAATTTTGGGGGAAAGTATCAATATTGCTCCTTCAAATGGCTGGCCCAATGGCGCCAATGGTGCAGTAGCTTATGTGTCCGATGTGCGCAGCTCCTTGCAGCGATCATCGTCGCTATTCTGCCTTGGATCGACTTCGATTGCCGTGGTTATGCTTCTGTCTTAGCAATGGCGAAGGCATGAGTTGCCACGTGGTTGCACACCCTCCATACATCGAAGTCACAGTTTTCTGGCCAGCTACTGCCACAACGATCTCTATCGTCGCAGGTTCTGATGATACTTTGAACTACAGGCCTGCTGGAGGAAAGCCAACTCAGTTACCGTATGAATTTGAAGAGTTAACCATTGTTGCTATCCACCATTACAACAAAAGCCCATCCATCACTTCTATATGCATTGTCCGAAAAGACTGTCTCGTCCGAGCCGCTATACGATCCTATCCAGTCCACGTTCTACTCATGGAAGCGCCTGGAGAAACGCCGTGTAAGTCCAAGATGTTGAACGTGTGATCGTTAAAGATGGGGTGTTGATGGCTATGACAGGAGGATATCTACTCGAAAGCCATCTTAGTAGAACGCCTCCCATATTAGGGTTTACCATGCCGAAGCAGCCGATGATTGACAATGTAGGGTTGTCATGAGGATCAATATTGTTGTCAGAAACACTATCAGTGACGGTGATCCTATCACTAGAAGGCATTGGGTGGCCGACTTTCCAACTTACCCGACGTTCTATTGAACGGGCACCATTTCCTCGCTGCCGGGCAAAGCTACTCAACTAGTCCTGTAGCAAGCGCCAGGATTCATTGGAAGACTCATGCCGGAAAATATATTTTGGCCTTCCAAGAAGATACGAAAAGTTCGCGTTCACTTCTCGATCCGCTTTCTGCTTTGGACCCCAGGTTGTGGGTCCGCTTGTCGAGATGGGTGTAAAGGTTTGCCTTACATGTCCAAGATTTGCGGCTCAGCCTTACAACGTTCCATCGATTCGATCGAAGCATCAGGCCTCTGAGTGCTATCCACTCTCAATATTATGCCGTACGTGGCGTTCTGGAAATTTCGAAACCAAGGGGTGAAGGTGCGAAGGATTGCAGGATTCAATTTTAATTTCATTCTAGAATCGAGGAGCACATGGCAACCATGCGACCGAGCGTGGGGGTCAAGAGATCTCAACCCTTGTTCATAATTTCAAGGTCAAACAATATTCGTCCCAGAAACGAGTGTTTCCCGGTTCCAATTCATCCCAGTCTTTGCCGCAAAATCTGCCGCAATCATCATCATGCGCTGCTCCTTGCCTTCAAAACATTTTCAACTCGTGCCCCGAAATCCCGATCAAAATGCTCAAATTTATCCTGCGCAGGCACGAACTGCATTGGAATCAGGTTCGGAAATGTTCCTCCCGATTCGTGAAGATCGTACCGCTAGCTGTGGTCTTACTGGGTTTGAAGCCGTATGTATGCTCCCGACAAGACACTGGGCAGTCGGAAGTAGGCCTTACTGTGTCGACTGCTTTAGTACGCAAAGTCTACTATGGCCAATCTTCAAGCACCGCTCCCAAGGGACTTCTTCAGTATGCGAGGTCGAGAAGACAGAGTCCAAGATCTCTTGCTAGATAGTATGGCCTCTCCATTTAGAATTTGTCGGGTGTATTTTCCTGCTTCTTAATGGGTACAGTTGCGAGTGCTTGAATGAGCTGTATACACATTAATACTGCTACTTGCATTTGGAAGGGTCCAAAGTCAACACCTTAGTTCTCCTCCTTTTCAACCCGGCCCGTCTTGGTCTGCTAGACTCAGGAAACTGCTCTTATAGTGTCATTCTTGATTTTGGGCTACTGCTCAAAGTCTAGAAACTGGGAATGCCTTTGCGCGTGGGGCGATTCTTGGTCGTTGCGAGTCACTTACAATTCTTCGCGCTTCTCTCTGGCGAGGCATCAATCTCAATTTCTGCGTACGCCTCTATAGTGGATTTCGGCACTTGCTGTGTATTTTTGCGGGGTAGAGAGTATGTTCAAGGGGTCACCGGATTCTCCGGTTCTTAGCTACATCGCACTAGCAAGGTTGCTTTACCAAAGTTTCACTAAATAATGTTGATTGGTGGACATTTCCATTGATAGTCCCGATGAGAGAGAACTCGAAATTCTATGTACATTTGCTCTGTAGCTGTGCACGCCGAAAATTGCAAGCATACCAGCAAGATACATGAATCTGAGAATAGACTTTCCACCAAGGATGGTTATTCTTCATGGTGTAAAACATTCTTTACGGAGCAAGAGTAATCCAGTCCCCTGTGATCGGGTCTGGAACACGACATCCGTTCTTGATAACCACTGCATTTTTCAAAGTAGCATCAAGGACCTTGTGAAAATCTGATGCAAAAGCTTCCAAATCATCCACCTCGGCCTGGAATTTGAAAGGTGTCGGCTCCTTGAGATTCTTCAAGTATGGTCTGGCACATACTTCCGCAATAAACTGGCGTAAAGCATGACCTCAAGGTAGTTCCGCGACCTCTCGAATGTGTCGTCCTGAAAGTGCATCGGGATGTGAGAGCACCTGCTTTCTGAGCATTGCGAGCACGGAGTCGAAAGGCCCCAATAGAGACAGCAGATCGGCAAACTTCATGAATCCAACGAGCTGGGCGATTGCTTCTGGTCCACCTCTGCAAGCTGCCGGGAGAATAATCTTTCCGCTGATCATCCACTGAATGGCCAGCTCAAAACAAGTCTTAGTCGTCTCGTTTAGCTCCATTCTCTGCTCGTTCCCCTCCTTAAAATTTCCATTAAAGGCGCAATCGAAAAAGCCTGACGCGTCGCAAAGCAAGTTTTTAGGTAGCTCATACTCCTTATCCTCGCTTTGACGATAACCTTGGGACTTTTGAAATATTTGTCTATCGTACTAAAAGTACTACATGGGTCAGCGTGATATTTGCCCTCCCTTCAAGCGATTCAATGATTGAGGCCTAAGAGACTGACATGGCAAATTGATCTGAAGGCAGATCTTTGACTGATGTACTTGCAGTCATCTTGGCCTTTGACTTTGGGATCAGAAATGGCAGTCGATGTGACGGCGGCGGTGTTTTATGGTCTGGTCATCACCGTGTTAGTCTCATGGTTTCTGACGTCTCGAGTCATGACGAAGCTCCCAAATCGATGTGAAAGAAATAGATCTTTCCGGATGACCAGAGGTAGGCGGTTTTGTCTCCCTTGTTTGTATGCCTCGCATATTTCTGTTTTAAAATGTTTCAGAACTCCAGAACCATTGAAGATGGGCATTGAGGCGTCTGGATATGTCTTGGATTTTGAAAACTTGCAGTGGGCCTCAGGTAGAAAATTGAATGCCTTACTTACTGTTCGTGAAAAAGCTTCCAAGTCGTTATATTTCTTTGATCCTGGGTTGCCTGTCTTAAGCTCCGATGTAGAACGAACCTGAATTTATTCAAAAGGCTATGTTATCTGTGGAGATCGAATTAAAATTGGGCATGGCGTACCATCTCAAAGTGAATAACTACACGGAGACATGAGCAGCTGACCCAAAGTCGCCCTGGATCCTTCACAGTTTGATGATTCTCCATTAGCTATGAGAAATTCTTAAGCACCTCTATAATTCTGCAAGAACTTTAAGAGATCACGTGCACATTCACATGCCCATTGGAGTCTCGCCCTTGAGGGGTTCAGGGTGTAAAGGAGAGAAGAGCCTTTTGTATTTGGTTCCAGGCTAGAAAGTAGCAACAGCTTCAAGCGGCCATCCTAGAGGAAAATATTCCCCTGATCAACGTTCCTCTCTCACAAGCGCCTAGAAATCCCACCTCATCATCCCAGCTTACCCCGAACCTCCAAATATCTGCAGCGCCAACTCTTGCAGTATATTGAATCATTCCATATAAGGAGGTCCCTCACGCCTTGAATAACTCTTTGGCCAGGGGATCCCAAAATTCAGTGCCATAATAGCCGTCGTTCCGTACTCGGATTATGGACCGTCCAACAGACTCTAGCAGATCTGAAGAAAACGAATGGATTTCCTTCAGCTCTGTCTGGAATTTGAAAACTTTTTTACCGGAGGATCTTAATGCGAGGATGTACTCTTCCACACAAGCGTTCGCAAACAGCGAGCGTATCGCATGTCCCATTGGGAGCTCAGCAGCATCTCGAATATGCGTAGGCTTAAGTAGATCCCGATCTTTGATAAGCAGGGGCATCATTGAAGAAACAACAGAGTCCAGTGGACCCGTGAGATTTAAGTCGATCGGCAAGCTTGACGAACGCAAGCAGTTGGTTGAGGTTCTCAATAGCGCCGTTGGAGGCAGCCTGAAGTGAAAGCTTGCCAATGTAGATCCACTGAATCACGAGTTCAAAAGTCTTCGGGGTTGTCTCTTCCAGTTTCAGCTCCAAGTCTTGTGATTCTTTGAAATCACCGTTGAATGCGCTGTTGAAGAAGGTAGAGCTATCGCAGATTCGATCTTTCGGAATTTTGTACTTGTGTTCCTCCACGGTTATGATGACGAGTGGGCCCTCACGATACTTATTCATCATTCTAACTCAATGTTAGCTTGGTGCTCAGTAGGAAAATACGTGGAAAGGCACCGCTTACTTGATGAATTCGTCTGCAGCAAGATCACTGAGTGGCACAATTTTCGACATCTTGCGACGCTTTGCGGGCTGTTCTTCGGGTGTCGATGTGTCGTCTACGAGGCTGGACATTGTGCTTTAGCTCCTGAAGAAATTGGTTAGCTGATGGTGAACTTAATGCAGACTTTCGCAGAGGGCAACCCCGCAGCCTCAATAACAACCCAGAAGCTGTGGAGGAAGTACCTTGCTTTCTTAGATATGCTCAAGATCGCTCCGCTTCGCCAGATACGTTTGAGGGATTGAGTTGATTGTTCTTGCGAAGGGTGTTTAAAAATGAAGTTCTAGTGAAGCATTCACTCAAGAGACTTGAAGTTTTGAGGTGTTTGGGTCTAGTGAATCCGACACCTCTGAGTTATTAGACCGCTGCGAGACCGTGCCATTTCGACGAATCCCATTCTCAGCGACCCTGACACCAAATCCAATCTTGAATTGACATCAAGAAATGAGAATCTCGTAATTTAATTAGCATATAAACGCTCCACCCTTGACGGGATTCTTTACTTGTGTTCAAGATAGAACCTGATGATGTCAGAGTAGACCATCGACTTGACGGAGATATCACCGAGAAAATACTCGGATCAACCACAATCCGCGAGCTGAAATTGGGTTTACCATAGTGCTTACCATCAAAATACAGGAGGGGGTACGATTTTTCACTTCGAAAATAGCCTGGTTGGTCTCTGGTGGAAAGAGAAGCGGCACTGATTTCGAAATTTCCACTCGGCGTGACATGTTCGGAAGCAACGCCACATTTGTCTTGGAAAATTGTTGGGGTATTAGGAAAACACGAATTATATATCTATGATTGGATCACACCACTTGCTGTGGAGAAAGGGTTCTATCTCTTGATGCCTATATGTCAAACTTCTGCTTCATATTGAAAGATATGATTGGTACTCTCGCTGGCTGCCACCAAAAATGGGGTACGGTAAGCGAATAGCTGCCGCCACACAAATTATTACCAACTCCACGAGTCCTGCTTCGAATGGGACGATTACTGCATTGCTGGCGCCGCAAGAGAGTATAAAATCGAGCTGTAACAACATATAGCGTGTTATCTACGAGTGTGGTAGTTGTTTCTCAAGTGAAATTGCTGCCGCCACCAAAAGAACAAGCGAGCCCGCCACAAAAGATTTGAGAATTTCACACCGGATTGTCCGAATGAGATGAGAGTTACATCAAAAGTGCCACATGGTTCCATGTAGCTTGTATTTGACTTCAAAAAAACTGCCGCTACTGCGTCTTGTGATGCTGCTGACCGAAAGACTTTCTGCCGCCCCCAAAATAAGCGAGCCCATTCAGGGGAAGGACGTTTGGTGAGCAACGCCTGATATTTTGCAAGCGGCAGTTGTTTCTACTTTGGTATTGTAATTAGTATATATGAACAGGCTCTAGAGCCAAGTCTGCTTTCTACAATAGGCTCTGGCGGCAAAAATATTGAGAAGTTATAGACATTCGCTTACGAGATTTGGTGGCGGCAGATCTTTGGCAAGCAATAGCACAAGATACTTTGTAAGCGGCAGGTAGTTTTATTATGGAAATTCTATTTTTCAACCACAATGAGCTCAAATAACCAGTCATTTCTTGGAACTGGGCTCCGGCTGCAAAAGTTGTTAGATTTTGTGTGGCGGCAGTGTACATTCTGCTGAACAATTTCCAAAAATTTGCAAGCGATACTTGATATTCTTACCTCATTCGATAGCTATTTGGCCATAAAGTAGTTCCAAAGCTTTTCCCAGGGCCAATAGATTCAAATGCCAAAGTTGGTTGAACTTATAAGGCGGCAGATTTCTCGCTTGAGGAATTTGGCTGGCGGCACACCTTAGACAGACAATTGCACAAGAAACTTCCCAAGCGGCAGCTAATTTTATTATTTTGGGCTTTATAAAATATGTTGCGGTTAGCCTTGACGAGTGGTTGCAACTGGAGAGGTCGTATTTTCAAAATCGGTCAATTTTACGTGGCGGCAGTTTTTGGGATTTAGGAGGCGGCAGGACAAATTTGTATGGCGTCAGGTAATTTCACCTTAAACACACATTAATTAGATGCTTTGAAGTGTTTTACACTATTAGAAACTCTCAGCTGGGCTCTTGACTGTGACGTGGTGGTGATTGAGATGTCGAAGCTTGCTGGGTTTGGCTGGCGGCACGAGAAGATTGCAAGAAGGCAGTCAAGATCTCTTGAAATGTTGATTTCTGTATACTCAAGAACTACTTTTGCGTTTCAAAATATTTGAGAAGAGTTAGTGTTGTGGATTGCGGCAGAGCCAAAAATCGGGATAGAGTTGGTGTGGCGACGGTGAGAATTTGGCAGGCGGCGTTATATTTTTGTACTGCGGCCGTCGAGCTTGTTGGTTAAGCTTATCATGTAGGAGAAACAAACCAATTTCCATCTATGAAAGTTTCCCCAGAAGCCAACATTTGTTGCTGTGACTCGTTCCTGGGTTTCGGGTGGTGTTGATCTGGAGGTCTTTGCCGTGACCTCTTTGTGCAACAAACTACTGGTGGACACCTCATGCGGGAAAGGAAATGGATGCTTAGGTAGAGATTCCCGCGGTAGATAGAAAAAGGTGTACTGAATACCACGGATAATCAATTCTCTACTCGGTGTGCCACGTTCGGAATATGGCTACCTTTTTTGTCTTGCAGAAGGCATCAAACTGACATCTACCCTATTTCCTAATATGGACCGCTCTGAATCTCTTATTCACAAGCGCTCTAGATGTGTCCGTCGCAAATCCATCCGATCCTTCCACCTCGTCCGAGAAATTGGAGACCTGCCTTATATGACCCCCTGTTGTAGGCTTCAAAGGCATTTTATGTGCAGGGATACATACCCTTACAAACAAATCGCTCACTGAATGCCGAGTCGGTAGCGGCTGTGAATTTCGAAATACGCTGCTGCGAATTACGACCGCGAGGACAAAAGTCTGCACAGGCTTCATGCATGTTGGCCCCGACAACGAAGAGCACGGGATGCATCGCCCACATAGATGGTAAGAAATTTGACTCGCTCTTACGTAGTATCCTGAAGGATAATTGGAGATCGATGAAGACGCCAGAGAGTAGTAGCTCACTGAAACATCTAAGATTACGGAATGAAATTCCACCTTTAACATGATCATCTCATGAGGCGAAACTTCCACCTACAATGAACATCAAAGGGGACTCGTACTCGAATGTAGAATGCCAGAAACTAGAGATCTGAATATTAAAATAGGACATTGACATCCTTAGATGGGGAAAGGAAGAGCTTTAAACAGAAGAGTTGATTGAGACTTCAATAGTCGGAACTTCTGAGGTCTCTGAGTAAGAAAAAATCAATTTAAGTAGATCTCAATCGTCCCCTCGTTTTCACATCAGTATTTCTCCGAAACCAGCCCGGGAAGGCTTGCTATATCATCTATTCGTTAATGAACCGCATCTAATCCCGTCTATATCAGCCTCTATATCTTGCTGGCGCCTGTATTTCTCTGTGCAAGGTTCCTCGACGAATCTACAGCCAACGCAACGTGATGGCTCAAGCACACAATCTCGCCTCCTTCATCTAGAATTACAATCTCAAGATCCATCCTCCCATTTTTGATTTGCTTAGCTTCAACCCTCACGAATAACCATTCAACACCCTCCTCCGGCAGACTCTTCTTCACATCCATATTCAACAACAGAGTCGGGTACCACATCGTCCTCTTCTTTTCTTTCTTCTGGGAGCCGTTGCTCGTCACATCGTAAGGGTTGTCCTCACTAAGGTGGGCTTCGATTGGCATGGGCCACATATCAGCAACAAACCCAAGAGTTGCGTTCATCCATTTCTCGCCAGTACTCAGTCTGATCCACTCATCTGCAACACTTCTCTCCCTTTGACCATCTCTAGGAAAATAAAATTCCACCTTTTTCGTTGCTTTCCGGAACTCTGCAAATGGCATTTCAGGCTGTAAGCACCAGTTCTTATCTTTATCTTGTGGGAGTTGTGAGAGCGAAACGGGTAATGGTGCTGGGTTGGGGGCCCAAGCTGTGCTGAAGGATACACCAGTCTCAGTGGCAATGTTTGAATTGGTGATGTAGCCAACGACTTCTTCACGGCCTGATTGGGAGAGAGTGACATGAACGACAGAAGCTTGCCGGCCTAGCTTTGTGTCTTTGACGGTGAAATGTGCTGGTCCGGCTTCTGTCCGGCGAAGGAAGTCTAAATGCAGAGCTATGGTATGGGGCTGGTTTTGCTTCGCCAGCGTGGTCCCAAAATGCTTCGATACGACCTGGAGAAAGGTAGCGGTAACGAACCCTCCATGGGGGACTGAATACGCTGATTAGCGAGTCCTTGTGATTTAAGACTTTCTATTTATACCTGATCCGATACACCAGTCATCGTAGAAGTAGCTTTCGTATGTGTGGGACGAGAGCGGCTTCACAGACGTGGCCTCTGCAAATGACTTCTCTTGGCTTCCTGAGGCCATTTTGAGACTTGTCGAGGTGGTGTTTGGATTATCTTGCCTCCTCGGTCACAAGCTCAGCCACTTGTGCTTTGCGGAATTCCGGTGAAACACTGTCGTATGAAGCGGAGGATAACGTCGCAGTTTCCGGTATCTTCGATAGTCAGACTGAATCGCTAAGAGAGAGTTTGTTCAATTGATCGACTGTAAAAATATATTTAAGTCCAAATCGTGAGGAATAGAAAATGTCCAACCTCGTCGGCATCCCAAGGCTGAACTTGGAGTTACCGTCCATTGTACCGAGGCAAGCTTTAGCCCCGACTATTGCCTGCGAAGACTGCGCGGCCCCTCGTGAGTTGACAGTAGTCAGTAGGACAAGCCCCAAAATACCGCGTACGACAGCCTGGCTTGTCTTGGTCGTCAGCCTGGTGATGGGGACCTGATCAGCCTTCTTCTGTGCGACCCCTGACTCCACTGAGGCAAGAGGCGCATGGGGTTGGTGTTTGTATGGATCAGATCAGAAACCTTCACGAGGCGGCCCGGAAAGAGTCCTTGAGGCTTGCGCGAGTATTCTCCGCAGTGGCATTCAATCTATGATCAGAGCAACACTCTTCGCGTGCTCTTCCCGCTGATCTTTACTTATGACTGATATTCCGCACGTCGCAGCGATCCTAACGGTCTCGCAAGCCATCACAGCCTCGTTGCCCCTAGAACTGTACGTCAGCGAGATCATACCAAGAGCAGTAAGGTACGGCACTTGCACCCGCAATTATACGGGGTTACTCTGCCTAAAATACTCGCTCTCTGCTGCAACTATCTTTGGGCGCAAGGTCCGGTCGCTTGGTAGTCTTACAATAACTCGAAGTAAATATATCAAAGCATATTTCCGCCAAAAGCCGTCACATTGTTACATTTGACCTCCCTATTTGCCCCTTCAAATCGAACCCATTATTGACGCATCGTCGCCCTCTGAAACGTAAATTGCATTCGCGCCGCCGTCTCTCATTACATTTCCGGTCCGCAATTCTGGAGCAACATTAGCGTTAGAAGGAAGCGAGGACCTCTGCATCCCATCTCCAACCAGACCAGGCTCCCCAAGAATATCATCAACATATTCAACTTCCCTTCGTCAAAGCATTTGTTCTTTGGATACTCATCATACCGGCATACAGCTAGATGCTATTGATTATCACATCAACAGCGTTCGATCGCAGTCTCCGAGCGAGAACAACCGCCCGCTCACCCAGCCAGGAGCGCGCCTTGGAGGGGTAAATCGACGCCATGGGCAATGTCAGCAGCAGGCCCGAAGAGGGCGCTGCACTCTATCTTCGAGACCAGACTCGATGTCAGTATTTCCCTGAAGATATCCTGCCGTAGTTGCGGTTGATACTGACTCGTTGACAGTGACAATTTCGTCACTATCTGTTACCAATTCACGGCGGCGGACAGTCCTTAATGTGGTTCCAAATGCATTCCCCGCCTCAAGAGTATCGGCGACACGCGATCTAGGAGACAACAGTGTGGTGGAATATGTCCAGGTATGATCATAACCGTAGTTTGATATATAGATCAAGGCAAATGCTCACGATTCTTCTAGGACCCTGAACCCTCAAGTGCTGCCTCGCCGAATTTTATCATAAAGCTCAATAACGATGATGAACTTACTTTCAGATTTACATTTGTTATTCGACAGACGCGACAAGTTTCGCAGGGAAGCAACGGATCGCAGGAACCGACGGGCGCCATGGTTGACACTGTTGTCAATGGCCTTACATATGTATCAGCCTCGACGGCCAAGGAAGTGGAAAATTTGGTAACAAGAGAATTCCACGCGGATCCGAACTTACACAAAAACGCAAACGTACAGTTAGTAGGGGACTATTCCACAGGGGGAAGTCAATCAGTATCATTCGAATGGTCGTGGAAGTGGAGGCCTCCAAAGTCGACTGAGGATCGCGGAGGAGGCTGGAGAAATAATTGTAGCGTGCGTTTACCATCGAACTGGAGCATGCTTCGTGCTAATTGTGTGCAGTTTGTTGAATACGACCAACGAGCACACCGGTTGAACACACTCGCCAGCTTCTCCTTCTGGGTTTCAAGTACCACCCCCTATCAGAGGCCCACATTTTGCGATGCTAATATCAATTTAGATCCCCAGCAATACCTCAGCGCACCGAATTCTCCTTCCCCGCCATTTAATCTAGTTGCGCCTCCAAAACTTCGTGTACCTTCTTCACAATCTATGGAATCCCGAATGAGCGGCATGGACACGAGGGATTTTGAAGAACCTCCATCACCAGGTATGCCGGCCTCTGAAGGACCTGGTCCAGTTCTGCAGAAAGACTTGGTCAAGGTCGACGTCTTGTGCCAGCGCCCTGGTGAAGATATGAGCGCAACCGAAGACGGGCCCCTTTTTCGAGCTACTATGAAAGCGCTGGAGAACAAGACTGGAAATATGAGGTCACGCATGAAGAAGGTGTTGAAGAAGGCTGAGGCCGCACACTTTGCACAGGTCGAGTGCAACGATGCTATTGGAGGATTTATGGAGGCTTTACGAGAAGCCTCCTCTTCAAATGCGAACGCCGTGCAACCAGCTCTGGATCATTACTTCGATAAGATTGCACGGGAAATTTTGCAATACGAGAAACAGAACACTGTTAATCTACAGAAGATTATTATCGACCCCTTGACGAAGTTATATAACATTGATATCAAGCAAGCAGAATCTAAGAAACGGGACTTTGAAGAAGAGAGCAAGGATTATTACGCCTACGTCTCTCGATATCTTGGACAACGACAAGACTCGCTGAAGCAGAAGAAACGAACCGAAAGCGATACCAAGTATCAGACCAAACGACGAAATTTTGAATTGAAGCGGTTCGACTACTCCTCATTCATGCAAGATCTTCATGGTGGCAGGAAGGAGCAAGAAGTGTTGTCGCACTTGACTAAGTACGCGGACGCTCAGACGAGGAGTTATCTCGCAACAGCCAAGAAGGTGGAAGAGATGTTGCCTCAACTGGATGCTCTGAGCAACGAAGTTCAGCAAGCCGACAAGGAATTCCAATACCAGCGCACCGAGCGCGAAGAGAAGCGCCGAAACCTCGAGAAAAGTACAGTCACCTATGTGGAACCGGAGACAGTGCCAGTTGTTGGGGTTATTCCACCAGCAAGCGGCAGTGGGGCATATACGTCAGATACAGAGCTCGGTAGATCCGACAGCACTGCGTCTACACTGAGAGCGGTATCAACAAATGGAACATCCATGGCGCACGCCGCCAATGGAGGAACATCCGAATTCTCACGCTCGCCTGGTAGTCTCTCTTCTGGCGTTGGGTCTATTTCGAGCCCCGGTACAAATTCTAGATTCAAGGGCATTCGGGATCTGGAGGAGAAGGATCATTCACAGGTATCAAGTAGTGAAAAAATGGGCACTCAGCGGAAGGAAGGCCTCCTGTGGGCCTTGAGTAGACCCGGTAGTCATGCAGATCCTAGGGGCTTGAACAAACAAGCCTGGCACAAGTAGGCCTTCTTGCATGTTGTAGATGTGTATATGCTAATTGTCAATAGATTCTGGATCGTTGCTGATGCTGGCAAACTGTCCGAGTATAGCAACTGGAAACAAAAACTGGATCTCCATATGGAGCCTGTTGATCTGCGTATGGCTTCTGTCCGCGTAGCTCGCGCAGCCGAGAGAAGATTCTGCTTTGAGGTGATAACACCAAATTTCAAACGAGTATACCAAGCGACTTCGGAAGAGGATATGAACAACTGGATATCGGCTATCAATAACGCCATTCAAAGTGCAGTGGAGGTGGGAGATACGAGGGAGCTACCCGCCCGGCCGGCTCAAACAGAGCATCATTCGATACGAAGAGATATTGGATCAATCTTGACCGGGAAGAGCTCATCTATGAATCATGGAACCCACCATCAATCTAGCAATGCTGCCGCCAACAACGTGTTCAGACGAACGACTGTGGGTGCGAGGCCGGCATATAACCGTCAAGGAAGCAGCGGCTTTGACGAGAGCCCAGACAAGTTACTTCAGCTACTTAGAGATGCAGATCAGGGTAATTGCTGGTGTGCAGATTGCGGGTCTGGAATCAAGACCGAATGGGTATCTATCAACCTTGCCATTATTCTTTGCATTGAATGCAGCGGTATCCACCGATCTCTCGGAACGCATATCAGCAAAGTTCGCTCACTGACCCTGGATATCAATTCATTTACTACCGATATCGTCGAGCTCTTGCTCCTAGTTGGCAATCGGGTATCGAACATGGTCTGGGAAGCAAAGCTTGACCCGGCGACTAAGCCTACGCCTCAAGCCACTCGCGAGGAGAGGCTAAAATTTATCACGGCGAAATATGTCGACAGGGCGTACGTGGAGCCGATTTCATCGACGCTGTCGCGTTATGCTACTGCAGACGAGACACTCCTAGCTGCAATCAAGAAAAATGAGATCCAGCAGGTCATCTACGCCTTGGCCTTAAAAGCGAACCCCAACGTTGCAGACAAGTCAAGAGGCACACATTCAGTCTTCTTGGCATTGGCAGCTGCAGATCCAGCACAACCTTCTCCGGTGGCTTCATCTGGAAGACCCGCAACTGCTGCCAAAGTAGTACCGTTCCCTATAGCAGAGATGCTCATTCAAAATGGGGCAGAGATACCCACATCATTGCCTGCGTTCCCATTGAGTCGCAGCGCGACTCTATACATTGAGCAGAAGAGTGGTCGAGGGGGTTCATCCAGTGATACTTTGGGAGCACTTCCCATGTTAGGTGCGGCCGAGAAACAGAAGGAGCGGGATGCTCGATTGCAGAAACGCGTTAGTGCGGGAGGACGACTAGCAAAAGCACCCATACCGGAGCGGTGATGATTAGGAGGTATTTTAATGATTGATGCGATGATTTGGAGATACCATGGGAATAAATGCATTGCTGGCGTTGGATCTGTTCTCACCAATTTTTGGTCGCATGGCTCGGAGGGAGGGAAGGATGGGCTGGCTACAAGGCCGTGGACGTTAGTGTACACAATTGGGATTGCCATGAGATCCCTGGGTTGGAAAGAATCAATCAGTTATGGGCGAAGATACTTCGCAATATAATATTAATGAGTTCTCTTGACCAGGGCTCCTCATTCAAAAATGTACCTGTACCTAGGCATCACGTCTTTAGCCATGGCATGGTTCATCTACTGAATACGGTTACATTTAGTTGCCGGGGCCTCAATCGTGTATGTACAGTGACGTCAACGCCGCCCTCCTTCAGAAGAATTGCCGCACTGCCATTACGGTTTGCAACTTGGAAGTTGGATGTTAGTGTTAGTTGTAAGGGATCTGCGAGAGTTTCCACTTGTTGTGCTGCTAAAACATGGAATCCTTCCCATTGCTTGATTCTTTCGATCGTGCCAGCCGGAGTCACTGTTGAAGCGCAAGCCACCAGAACCCTTAAGACCTTCAATTGCCAAGCTTGCAGATTGCTTCTGACTCCTCTTGGCGAAAGCTTGGTACCGATCGTCGATCAGCAGACACCAACCAGCGACTCGACCCTTCATTTGACACTCGCCGACTAGACGGCTTGCTAAACAATTAGCTGCAGCTCCCCGAATTGTTTCGCGATAAAACCACTAACACGGCAGACGACTTGGGGGGCTCTTGTCGCGGTAATAATAGAGTAATCATTGCTGACGGGCGGCCGATTTCAAGCTGGTCAGATTCTTCTCAAGCTTCTCCATCACGAGTGCGACTTCTGCAGCTTCTTTCTCAAAATTCCGCTGATAAGAGCAACGGAATCAACAATAATGTCGGAACAAGAAAAAGCGCCGGCCTTGCCGACCAACGGCGACTCGAACGGCGTCCCGAACACCACGCAAAATGGAGCTGGCGACGCAGAGAAGCAAGCCGAGCATAAGCATAGAAGCGCGGCAGCAAAGGAGAGATTGAAACAGCAACAGCAGAAAATCAAAGATAAGAAGGATCCGCCGGGAGGATACGATGCGACGCCCATCCCATCAGCCCGCGATGGCTACACGGTCAAATTTACCTTCCATCGCGCAGAGAATCTGCCAGTATCCGATCTCAACTCGAGGTCTTCAGATCCCTTCATCGAGGCGACGCTGAGCTCGAGTCTTGCCAAGAGACATAAGGAGGACCCGGAGATGGTTTTCAGAACCCCGACGATACACAAGGATACGAATCCGGAGTGGAATAAGCATTGGATTGTGGCCGGGATACCGTCTACCGGATTTCGCTTGAAGTGCAGAATCTATGATGAGGATCCTTCCGATCATGATGATAGACTTGGAAATGTGACTATTCATGTGAATAGCATTGATAGTAATTGGAGAGGCATTCAAGAAGAGCAATTCGATATCAAGAAGCGGATGGGAAGTAAGAGAGCATACTTGATCCGGGGCTGTGCTGCCATGCTAAGCAGCAATGTGCATATGAGCGGGAGTTTGTATATCAGTGCCGAAGTGCTAGGAGAATCCGAGCCTCCTCATGGGCGCATGTACACAATTGGAGATACTGCCTGGGTAAAGCATTACTCGCCCATGATCGGGCGAATTGCAGGAACCAAGGCGCCAGGAAGCAGCGAAGGAGGAGCTGACAACAAGACCGAGAAATACGAGTAAGCCTCACTTTCTCAAACCTCAAATATTTCTAACAGAAGCAGTTTCCAAGCAAATCAATTCCAACTTCAAGGTCCAGTCCCACCAGAACTTTATCACCGCTTCGTAGAATTCAAGCCTTTCGTCAAGGGCATGTTCTCCAAAGCCGGTCTCCGAGGTCGCGTCCTAAACAAAGCTCTCCACCACCAACACGCCCGAGTCTATAACTTTTCCAACACCACCGAATACGGCATCGTCCCCCCACGATCTAAAGAAGCCTCGTCCCAATTCCTCAAAATGGTACACTACGACGAAGGTGGCCGGATCTTCACCTATGTCCTCACTCTAGATGGTATTCTCCGCTTCACCGAAACAGGAAAGGAGTTCGGGATCGATTTATTAAGTAAACACACCATGCACAGCGATGTTAACATCTACATTGCCTGTTCTGGCGAGTTCTTCGTAAGAAGACTCAAGAAACCACACCATTCAACCGACGATCCAGCCCAAGAAACACACCCGGACGCCGACATCCCCGGCGGGCCCCCAGAGTCTCCCCCTCCCGAAGCACCAGAGAACTACGAGCTAGTAATCGACAATGACTCCGGGACCTACCGTCCAAAGGGCGATCTTTTGCCAAAATTAAAGACGTTCTTGAATGAAAATTTCCCAGGCTTGCACGTAGTAGTGAAGGAATGCACAGATGACAAGCTCACGAAAATGAAAGAAGGACAGCGGGAGCGCAAGAAGAAAGAGGGCAAGAATATTACGATGGTGCAGAATAGTGATGATGAGATCTCGAGTAGTGATGAGGAGATGCTGGATGATCGGACGAAGAAGAGCGGGAAGCAGAGGGCGCTGGACGCGTTGGAGAATCCGAAGGGGGCAGTTAAGGATTTGCTTCCAGGGGAGAAGGGAAAGAAGGAGAGGGGAGAGAGAGAGATCGGA
>Ga0247778_1000195_pt1 | contig 105177 bp, 118 predicted proteins | sample UWRJL049202B5_FD_179939 | JGI IMG/M metagenome (GOLD analysis project Ga0247778, IMG submission 179939) | Plant litter microbial communities from Arlington Agricultural Research Station in Wisconsin, United States - UWRJ-L049-202B-5 | ecosystem: Environmental > Terrestrial > Plant litter >... | reverse complement strand
CCAAATCTCCCCCTCCATATCCCTCTCCACCCTCCCACTCCTACTATTCAACCACCCAATATCCAATTTCCCCATACCCCCCTCAACCACACTCCCCTCCGCCGCAGCCCCACCAACCTTCGCTCCCCCCATCGCAAACATATCCCTCTCGCCCTTCTCCTTCATCTTAGCTTTATCACTGGGTATGATATCCGCCTCTTCCAAGCCCCAGACTTGCCGCTTGAGACCGATGTCGGTTTTTTGCAGCGTTTGCAGGTAGGTTTCGCAGGTGCTTTGGAAGGCGGCTTTGCGGCTGTCGAGGGAGGTGGTGGTATCAGTTAGGGTTTTGAGGGCGAGGCCGGCGGAGTGGAGGAGGGTTGTTATGCTCTGGGGAGGAGGTTAGAACGGGTGAGAGGTATGCAGAAACGGGGAGGGAAGTACTTTGTCGATGTCATTGAGCTGTTGGATGCGCTCGGCTTTTGTAAAGGGCTTGAAGGTTGAGTCTGCTTCTGCTGGGTTTGATTGTGCCATTGTGATTATCGTAGCTTTGTACTTGAGTATCGTGATGGTTGTGAGAAGGTTGCGAAGTTGTAGATTTCTTCAATGCAGAATGTTCTGACGCAGTCATGACATTGGACCAAAGCCCCATGCAAATGGAAGCCAGCAACGATGCGGCTCTGCGGCTCCCCGCATTAGCGCGCCTGCCCATCGCGCTTGCAAACATCACCTACCTTCCTCAACACTCACTCATCAACAACTCCACCAACTCCTCACTTCTCCTCTCAAAGCTTATACCCCCATCTTTACCTCTCTCATCCAACTCATCGAGGTATACGGGGGGATGTGGAGCGTCTTGTACGATCGGTGAGGGATGAGTGATTAGGGAACAGCAATCATGTCGAATCATGCTGCTGCCGGCCAGAATGGCCCGCCCAGTGCGGGTATACAGCAGGGACCGCCGCCGCCGCCGCAGAATATGTCGAGTCAGAATTTGAATCAGATTGTAAGATCAAGTTTTTGTTCTTTGGTTTGAGCCCCTTTTTGGCTTTTGGTGAAGCGTGGTGAAGCGAGGAGCAAGTGCTGAGAAACGGAGAGATGAAAACGGGAAACGGGATGAGAGAGAATTGGTGTTGTTGGAAAGATTATGTTGGTTTTGTGTGAACTGAGACACAAAGTCAAACAGACAGGGAGGGTCAAGTGAATGTCACCTGCTCGCACCAACGCGACGTACAGTCTGCCAAGATCAAAAGAGACGGTACTCAAGTCAATGTCGATTGTGATGGCTGTCAATTCAATTCTGAGCTCGCGACGGGCTCCGTGTCACCTTCGAGTCCCCGTCACTTGAACTTCTCGCGTCGAACGGGGTGCATTCAAGTCAATATCAGAGCCGGGCAGTTGTCAAAATCGACACCGGAACGGGGAGCTGTCAAATCAATATCCAAACAGGTCACCTCTGCGTACACTCGCTTGGCTGTCAAGTAGACTAGCTTTGACGAACCGCTCGATCACCTTCACCTCACGGGCTTACCCCTTCATATTTACAGCGCCACCGAAAGACGTCACTCTCCTTTCACCACGACAGGCCTTCCATCAATCCTCACCATTATCAACCCTAATATCTAATTGCAATCTACCTCGCATTCTCTCTTTTTTATCATTATTCATTTGCAACAGCGTTTTCATCACCATGTCTTTCTACCGCAGACCGCCGGCACAGCCACTGGCCTCGAAAAATGAGCCTAACATTATGCCACAGGTCATCGAATACCTTGTCAAGAAGGGATACAATAAGACGGAGCAGATGCTCCGACAAGAATCAACACATCTCGACAAAGAAGGTAAGCCTGTTCAAGAGAGAGCTGAAGATCTTGGTACCGGAAAGTATAAAAAAGGGTTTCGGCTGCTCAGTAGTTGGATTGACCAGAACCTCGACATCTACAAGGTGAATCTCAACAGCAAGTAAGGATCTACACATTCACTTACATGCAGTAGTACGAACTTCGCCGCTTATTATGGCCGGTGTTCGTTTATTCGTACATCAGCCTCATTTTGGACGGATTTCCCAGAGACGCCGAAGTTTTCATAGCCGATTTTGGCGCACAGTTTGAAGCCATCCACAAGGACGAACTCCGCACCCTCGACAAAATAAAGCAGCCTCCACAAGTACGAGAAAATCCAATTACGAAGCTGTACCTAGACAACAAATATCGCATTCCGCTGAACACTCACGTCTATTTCAACCTGCTCACTTTTCTGGAGTCGAACGGCAAAGCCGGCGGGACCGTAGTCATCTACTTGCTCCAGACCTTCTGCGACATTCGCGAGACGAGCCGCGGCCCTATCGATCAGTATAGCTTCGAAGCCATCATCAATCAAGCGAACGGCATCGAGACCGAAGACACCGATCTACAAGAAGGAATTCCGGGCGCCTTCACGGGAGTAACGAACAAGGATATCATGTCAAACAGTGCGGCTCTTAAACTTGGATCTCTGGCGATGGAAACGGATCTTGCGAGCGACGTTCGAGCAGAATTAGAGGATGAAGACATCAAGAACCCGGCAGAGCCCGGAAGGCCGTCCCTCGTTGAGGAATTTGATCGGAACATTAAACGCGAAGACAGTGCTGATGGGCCAAATCGCAACGATATCCCCTATCCACCTTCGCGAGCTCGAGATGTAATGATGGAGGTTCAGAAGATTAAGGAAAATCGGGACCGATTCAAGATCGAGAGCCGCACAGGCGGGATCGGCCCTGCTGTTTCTGTCTGCATGTTCACTTTCCACAACACCCTTGACACGTAGGAACTCCCACCTGAATTTGCCAGCCTGTGCTAATTTGCTTCAGAATCACCTGCATAGAATTTTCCGATGACACGAATCTTGTTGCTGTTGGAACAGAGGAGTCATACGTCCGCGTATGGCATTTGCACGGCGATGTCCTGAAGTCGAGTCTGCCTGTTGGGCCCAACGATGCTCCACCATCAAGCTCGCGGCGTCTTATTGGCCACGCTGGCCCTGTCTACAGTGTCTCGTTTTCTCCCTCTATAATGGGTCCAGAAGGGGCCGAAGAATCTACAGCACCAAGACTGCTGCTCTCCTCTTCCTCAGACAAGACTGTGCGTATGTGGTCTCTAGAAACCTTCACCTGCCTCTGCGTCTTCAAAGGTCACGACGGACCAGTATGGAATGTGCGGTGGAGTCCTTTCGGCCACTACTTCGCAAGCAGCGGGTGGGATAAAACTGTCCGGGTCTGGGGCCAAGATCACATCTCCGCACTGCGCCTCTTCGTTGGTCACGACTCCAGCGTCAACCAAGTAGCATGGCATCCCAACGGCGCCTACATCTTCTCCGCCAGCGATCAAGCCGACAAATCAGTTCGCATGTGGTCTTTCGCAACTGGCGACTGCGTCCGCGTTTTCCCAGGCCATACCGAATACATATCCGCGCTCGAATGCTCGCCTTCTGGCAAGATTCTTGCCTCAGCAGACGCAGGTGGTTCCATTATACTCTGGGACCTCGCCAAAGGCACAATGATTAAACGCTGCCGCGGCCACGGCAAAGGCGGCATCTGGTCCCTCTCTTTTAGCGTCGAATCAACAGTCCTCGTCTCGGGCGGCGCAGACGGCACAGTCCGAGTCTGGGACGTCGAAGTGCCTTCTGACCCATACAAAGACGGCGCTGGAGAAGTCATTGGAACAGGTGGACAAGCCGATGCCACGAGAATCACGGGGGCAGCGGCGGGCGCTCAGCCTGTTGTGCCGGGCAAGAAGAAGGGGAAGGATACGATGATTACGCCGGATCAGATCTCGGCGTTCCCGACGAAGAAGAGTCCCGTTTATAAGGTGAAGTTTACGAGGATGAATCTTATTATGGCGGGGGGACTGTATTTGCCTTAAGCTACCCAGCGTACGGGAGGAGGTTGTGATTGCTTCTATGTTGTATTTTACTTTAGGGGGTTGATGAATGGGAGGGAGGTGGAAAATTCAGACCAGAGGCGTTGATGATTATCGGGTAGCTGGGTGCTGATGCTGGTGCTTTAAGGGGGGTTTAGCTAGAGCAATGAAATAGAAGTGTGTAAATTTGAATTTGTCCTTTGTTTTGTGGCTTATCTTTCTCTTTGGTCTTGTTTTTTGATAGTCGTGGGTTTGATATTCTTGGTCTTCATATTGTGAGTTCAAGGTGCCAAGAGAGATGCCAGATAGGACTTCTTGAGTCAGATTTCCCACCCTCGCCGCACATGATGGCCATAATCCCTGAATGCTCTTTTTGGTTTTCCTCTTTCTCTTTTTTTGATAAAGGGGAGGTGTCTCAGCTATCAGTGCTCGGAATGCCTAGAAGACGCATTCCTTAAACGTAGAACGGTGCCCAATTTCAGCGTGATTTGTTGAAAGCTTCAATCTTGGATAGGTGGGTGGACTTCGAATCCTTTTAGCCCCAACGCCCTTTGATATCTTTCCGGCGTGGGGAATTTGTTTTCTATCTTTTTTTTAGTTGGATTTTTGGGGGGTGTACGGAATGGAGATTTAGAAGCTCGTTACGCCGGGGTTGGTTGGACGAGGCAGGCGTATTAGATATACCTACGTATGTGGTTTTTTCGTCGTTGACTTGACTTATTATGCTTAACAGATCTATTCCACGACTGAATGTAACCACGACTAAATATCCCTAGCTGGTTGGGTTGGGGGCCTTGGTGATGGTGGCGCTCATTGCCATATCAGCATATTAGATTCTTTCGGATCGGGAGTTGTTGGAAATGGGGAGTCTTGGATTTGCTTGGAGGGCATAGGTTGCTGTGATACTAATGAAGGTGTCAAGAATAGCCATATCCGGCCTTCTGGAGTAGGATTGCAGGCTTTTATTCGAGCCTGAACTGGACTGGATGATATTTCAGGGGGAAGGTATAGGGGCGACCTTTATCTCGTTGGGGAGGATAGCGTGGCTGGGGTCTTGGAGATAGGGGCCTTTACTGGATGAGAGTCGGCTTCGCGAGATCTGTGGCCATAGCAGATTGACATTGAGGAGGGAAGGATGGTCACTCAAGTTGATATGTAGAATGGTGGCGGAGACAGGACCTTCGGCTGGAGGTGATGCTGATGATAACGCATAGGCTGGGTCTCTGATTATTCTACGCGGTCTCTGTCATAAAGCAGACTAATGTAGATATAATCCGTGGAGTTTTTACAAGTAATAAATGCAGCTCTATTCGACTTCTGCTTAAAACCTCACAGAGGCGACGTATCGCACGGCATTGTTTTCTCAATCAAGGAATTCAGAGCTGCCATCGAGGGGGGTTGGAAATATTGTTTTCCTATAGCCCCATAGCGTAGCCTATTCAAAGCCTATATATGTTGATGTCTGGGAAAACCTACCCCGCTGAATGGAGTACTCTAGGCCTCGTGTATTTGGTGTTTGGTGTACCTGACTCTTACCCTAGCAGCTGGAGGGCAAGTCTTGTTTCAATCCAAATCGCTCCTTCTTTGACTAACGTTCTTGCCTCATGTAAATCAGACTTGGAAAGCTATGGGAGTAGCGGTCTGTCTGAAGAAAAAGCGCGAGTCCGCTCGCCAATCCTGGTATTCGGGTGACCACATCACACGTTTGCCTCAACGCATTTTGACTAATCACAAATTGTCCGTTAGTCTAAGCTTTATAGGCGTCCACTCACCAATTCCTGCTGCAGTGGCATGCCGGCTCTGCTGGGAAACTGGTCGACTTGGTGCTAGTCGAACTCGGATGCTGGTCGATTATTGGATACTAATCGAATTCGGATACGTCGAATTCGGATGCGTCAAACTCGGATGCTGGTCAACTAGGAAATTGGTCGATTAGATATTAGTTGGCTGGGATACTGGTCGACTAGGTGCTAGTCGACTAGGATTCCGGTCGACTCTGGGAAGTTGGTCGACTCGCTGGTCGACTGGGAGGGTATATGGTGGCCCGCATGACGGCTTGTCTCACCTCAAACTTTTGAATTTTTGACATTTTTTTCTCGCATTTTGCCACGCAACCACATAGCTAGAGAGAAGTGTAATAATATAGGATTCATAAATGGGGTTTGAACTTATATTCGAAGCTTTTTTTTTTTTTGGCAGTCTTAGACCCTTTTTGGGGTGCATGAAGGGGTAGTCGAGGGGTTGAAATGTTTTGAATTTTCAAGCGAAGCTAACCTGCGAGCCTACCTTAACCCCTCCCAACCACCCCCTTCTGTACCCCCAAAAATATCTGAATTATTAAAAAGAGGCTCATAATATAAGAACCAAATGGTTTTAGTCATTTAGACTATGTGTGCTGTTATCCAAAGCCTTGGTAGACCCATGATTGTCGTGCAAAAAAGGCTCAAAAATTCAAAAGTCCAAGGTGAGACAAGCCGCCATGCGGGCCACCAAAAGGGTAGCCGATTCAACCTGCCGCTTTACGGCTGCCAGCGTATCTCTGTTTGTTCTGTTTCCTGTTCTACAATCACAATATAATGCCTCTTCAGTTAATTTTGAGTCGATAATCGTAAATTTCTACTTGTATATGCCTCCCAATATCCTCACCGATGATGCTCTCGGGAAGGATCATAGTTGGAGGCTGCCAGACTCGGTCGCAATTGGCCGTAGCCCCCTTGAAAATACTCTGCTTCCCCACCACACCAATATTCTCCTCCACTCATCCATGGTGATTTCATGCACAAGGCTGCAGATTCATGGCAGTGGATCCCGGGAGTCCGGTTGAAGTCAACCCCGCACCCTTGTCAAAATATCGCGCGTTTATTTTGCTTGAGATTGAAAATGGCATGGTGCATATTCCACCAGGGCCAGCAGCTGCTGGCCTGGGCGCCCTCCCCACCCTCCTGAGTGCTTTTCGCCGTGGGCGGCATGCGAGTTGCATCCGTCGCAAGGACCTAAATGTGATATTGTTCCAGAAAGTGACAGTGTTCCATTCGTGGGAGCTATTCCAACATGATTCGACTTACGATTTCCTGGCAATCCGCGCTAAGTAGTAGATACGCTCTCCTGGTGGTACGAGCTGTTTGCTAGTCACTTCCCCTCCCGAGACAGAATCCGCTTATCACATCCATCATCCATGCACGAGATCGGCTCAAAATTCAGCCGACTGTATGGCTGAGAAGATAGCTATTTGTTCACCGTTGATCGGACTTGCGACCTTTTCATCCTCATTTTTCCACTCGATTTCATCACTTCGTTCCCACAACTCAACTTTCTTACTCAAGCTCGAACTTAAGCCGTCTGTACTTCAGTATGTCAGAAACACGCGATAGCTCCCCCTGTCCCTCTGTCGCTGGAGAGGCCGATGATCACTACCCCGCCATAACGAAACACCTTGCAGACGCTTATCCCGATCATGGACTTGTGGATGGACGGTCGCAAAGTGCCAAATTCCTCAAGGTAAGCTCTCGTTTTCCTCTAGATAACAGCCAGCGTTTGCACCGTGCAAGGTTTTACTGTGTTGCCCACCTCCCTCCTTGCCATGTCTAAGAGCAAAAACTTACTTTGAGGCACGAGATTGCACGAAGGTTGGCACAGGTTGGCCACTCGAAGCAAAACGATTTGCGTGGAGATATATGCATGATAATCGACTCTATGACGCGAGAGAAAGCAACGAGGCAGAGCTAGACTGCCTTGCAAGCGCTATCGAGGAGTACATGGGACTCACAGGTACATCTCCAGAACACGAAGATATCCTTCGCCGCTGTGAAAACTTTGTCGCCAGACACATTTCCGTCATGGAAAAGGCTGGAATTTTAATCAAAACCAGTAAAGGCCGATGTCAGACGCCGGTATTCACAAAGTTTTGGACACCCATCCGGCAAAAATGGCACGAAAGCCACGACCCAGTCCATCAGGAGCCTGAGGAGCCTTCTGTCCCAAGAGATGTACGTACGCCCGACACTTTTCCATGCGGAACTCTACTAAATCGCTGCAGGAGCTGGCCTCATGTACCCCTCAGAAGTCACAGCATCTGTCTGGTCGGAGAAGAACAGATCCGCCGGCTCCCGGTACGAGACGAACTACAATGCAGGTAAGGGCGCTCGATCTCCCCTCGTGAATCATTGGATCTTGAAATCTGGTGAACGGTATTGGATATCCAACGCTCACCATCTCATTAGACACTTGACCTTGACAACTCGACAATTGAAGTCGCCTGCCCCACGAAGCCTCAAACTCCTCTACAGCTTGTCGCGGCCGCTGTCCGGGCGGCCTTACCTCGCACGAATCATTTGACGAATGCGAACACTGCGAGTTCTGCCGTGAACATTGCCGCTGCTAATGGGCAGCACGACGAGCACCAAGCAACAAATGGGTCTTCGAATGGGAAAGAGGCCGCGAGCTCTAGAAATTCTGCAGCACAGACTTCGCGGCAGGCCCCAACTCAATCATCTCGCAGCAATCGCAATGGCGATCGCGACAGTCAAGCCCCACCGCCTTCACGGGTCGCCGCACCGGCCGCCAGCAAGTCTACTGTCCGTAGGCTACAGTTTATCTTCGAAGGCTCTGATGGCTGTCTAGATTTAGATGCTCCTGTCTCCAGAAAGCGTCTTTTTGAGAAGAGCATATCTCAATTGTTTGCTTTTGTATGTGAGCGCGCCGCTCTTCCCCAGGACCTGATCGACTGCATGACCTTCCGATGTTTGGACTGGGGTGAAGGCCTGGCTTTTGTTATTCGCAAGTCTGATGCGGAGCAAAAGTGGAAAGACTTGCAAAGGCGGCTTAATATTATGTTTCAAGTTGCCAAATGCGAGTTTGATGAGGAGGACGATTTCTTGGTTGTGGTTAAGCAGGGAGATATGCGGAAGCGAAAGAGGGAGGATGACGATGATGACGATGATGACAATGAATGAAAGATTTCGTTCTTTTTTTATTGTCGTCGTTCGGGTCTGCTTTTCTGGGGTGCATTTTGGTCAGTTTGGTCGGCATTGAATTGGCGTTGGCTGATTCCCCTTCGTGTATTCTAGTGAGTACTCTTTTTGGCCGGCGCTCATCTCTACGTTACTCTTAACTTTACTTCTATATTTTTAACTGCATTTACTCTTATCTATACTATGGAGGAGGTATAAAACCCTCCAGTATGCACAATTATTCTTCTTAATTCCACGACAAAATTGATAAACTACCTGCAACCGATAGTGCTTTTCGGGAAGTGACAGCAGTTCTGTTGGGATGGCTAGGAGTGTTCGAAAAAGGCGCGCGTTGAACTCCATCTGCAAGTAAATGAGACCGCCATAAGCCGATAGTTGTTAAGCTCTCAGCTGCTGTCAAAGCACTCGGACGTTCATTCATCCTGCGGTCGGCGAATCCTGATCTTTCATGTTTCTATCAAGATCCAACTTCCATTAATCTAATAAATGTCAAGAGAATACCGTAATCGACGACACCAGGAAGAAACGCCGGACATACGATCACTAGGTCTCCATTGGACACCGCACGCCGCGTACCAAACAATCCGGTGGTGTTTCTTTATACCCCCAACTTACCGATGCGCCAGAAAGCAGTATCCCCCAGTGACTCCATCGTCTTCTCCATCAAACTTAAACTATGAAATATTTTAGCTAGATAGCACGTTTAAGAGTCCTAAGAAGATAATTGGAATGGAAAGCAAGAAGATCGTAGGTGTTGCCATATTGCTTCAAGCAGACTATATGTCACCCTTCTCACAAATAACTTGCTGTGAGATTCTTAGCTGTTGTCAACAAATCAGACGTTCATTCAATCGGCAACATCGAGTTTTGATCTCTTACGGCTTATGGTGGAATCAAACAGTTTAAAGCACAGTCCGATGGCAGAAGTCTTTCCGAGAAAAGAGACCGAAGTCTGCTTCGCGCCGAACGTGGAACCGAATACTGCATCGACCTTTGGACTTAGGAGCAGCTTAGAAGAAGACGCGATGGTTTTATAGCCAATACTGTATTGTCATTCCCAAATGAGGTGGATGGCCAATTATAGAGCTGAGAGGTTGTGATTCGCTCACAACACTGACGTTCAACTATAAAACGTCTTCTTTAGCCCCCAATTTCAACAGTATGTCTCCATTGCGAACGGTGAACTGGAGTGATAGTCTTTTGAGAAATACATTCTAGGACTCACGTCGATATTGCAACTAGCCATAGCTGTACCTTTGGAGTATTGCACGCTGGATCCTGGCCAGTGAAAAGGGGATATTAATTTGATGTCAAGGGGTGAAATGCTGTCGAGAGATTTAGCCAGTCGTTCAGTTATTGTTTCCGATTATCCACACCCTGGGACGTATCAGGCCGTAAACTTTGCAGAGTCATGGCTGGTATATGTAGTCTCCTAGAACTTTCCCCTCCTCAGATCATTCAGTACTTCGCGAGCCGAGATTCTTTGCTCGATGAGGTCGACCGAGGCTGAGAAGTCCATCTCGTGAAAAAGAAATTTGAAAAGGAATACTCGAGATTTCTAGGTGAGATAGGTTGAAGTTATTCATTCCATTCTGGGTCGAGAATCCATTGAATTACCTGATGTGTCTGGTGAGCTACGTATAAAATGATGCCTTGTCCATAGGAATCTGCAAAGAAAGTTGCGAACACCGTCCAACAAATTTTCCCACGCTGTTGTTGCTGGGATCTCTTTTGTTAAGAATCCCTACATTTTCTAAGTTCGCATAGCTGAGGATAAAACCTCAAAAATTGAATGCTAAACAGCACTGGAGGTTGATCTATTTGCTCACACGTATTGACTTCCTGTCATTCTATCCAGTCATTCAGTGGATATCGTCATACCTGCACACTATAAAGCATCTCCCAATATCCGGGACATGAAATGAAAAACCAAGCATCCGATCCCTCGTTGCACAGCCATCGTGCGAGTCCCTGAAATACATCTACCACAAATATCAAATTCGGTACCCGAGAAATGTAACAATCTGTCAATGGCTTTATATGACCCCAGAGCCAAAAGTCATAGGTGAAGAACAGACAAAGTGGGCTGCGATGACCACATAAAAGCACTCCCTCCTCCTCGCACAGACCCCAGTTTTACTCGAGGCACTGCTTGATATGTCCTATTGAGCCCAGTATTCACAGTTATTTACCAACCAGTGACCGGGTTAAGCATGGAATTGTAGGCCAGGAAACGTCAGCAAAACTTCATCTAGAACTTTATGAAAATTATAAAGAAATGGTTATTGTCAATTTCTAATCTGTTGTGGAGATTTCCAGACGTTCATTCGCGAAACGAGTATCTGTCTAGCGACAATCACTCGTAAGTGAAGGTTGGAAAATTCATATTTTGGGCCATGAAGCTCTACGGAGGATCCGGTAAGACCTTGCTCTCCCTAAATTTGCCCAAAGTGTACGTAAATTTGTATGAGGCATCGTTTATGAAAAGAGTGGAATGTGGTTTTATAGAAATCGAGGATCAAAGCTACCAACTGATTTCGAAAGTAGTTGCTGATTCACGGCCACTGCTCCTAACAATTCTTTGCTGCCCCTTTGCTCGAGACCTGGATGCTAGGCGAACAGGAATCTGAAGTATGAGATTTACGTAACCGGTGGAACATTTTCTTCTGAGGTGGCACGATTCAGTGGTCGTGTTCGCTCAAGATCCTTCAAGGTGGTGATGGTGGAGGAGAGTTTGAATTTGTATTTGATTGTAAGAGAATGCGCATTCTCTACCAGGATACCAATCGTTATCAAGATCTTCTATTTGATCCTCTTGAAAATCGTGGGCACTTTGGCCCTTTTGAGAGATGTCAAGTCTCATAATTGCTTGAACAAGGGCAAAAGGATTAATGCCATCCTCAATTCTCTGAGGCATATCCGTATTCCAATCATAACAATGACCTCCTGGAGCAATGACTTCATTAATTCTTTCCAATTTGCCTAGGTAATGTATATATTTTGTTGATAAATAAAAGTGAAAAATACAACAACTGAAAATACACCACGTGGAGCAAGATGGGCTGGGCAGCCAATCACATCGCTTCCCGCGCTACGTCATCCAATATGCAGCTTAAAACCCCCTCTGTCAACATAACCACAACTCTTCAAACCACCAAGATGTAACTGCCAAGAAAATCTATCACCACCAAAATGAAAACCTTCAAGACCTGGGCCAACTCAGGGTCTTCCTCAACCCGCCCGGCGCACCACACAAATGACACAAACAGCGGCTTCAAAAATCCCTGGCCGTCCGCCGATGCGCCTACCTGGTCCGAGCTACTATCATCTAAATTCCCGTTAGGCTGGTATGAAAATCTGGCTAAGAAGCATCCGGGTGTGAAAGACGTGAAAGTCGTGAAGCCAGACTGGGGCGCTGCTGCGCTTGCGAAGTCCAAGATTTCAAAGGAGAAGTCGATCATTGGAACATATCTGGGGCATGCGGGAGTGCTTACGGAGATGTTTTTAGAAGGAGGAGAGAGCTTCTATGCGGTTTATGATCCCATATTCTCGGAGAGAGCTGGGCCCACGCAGTATACTGGACCGCAGAGGTTGAGGCCACCGCCTTGTCAGGTGACGGATTTGCCTGGTAAGTTCTGGGAATATGGCTCGTATACACTTGCATCTTGCTAACGAGGGTAGGTTGCGACGCTGTGATAATTTCACATAATCATTACGACCACCTGGATCTCATCACAATCCAGTCCCTTCTTGCAAAGTTTCCTCTCGCAAAATATTTCGTGCCATTGGGGAATAAATCCTGGTTCACCTCACAGGACATTGCACCCGAAAACGTAATAGAGCTAGACTGGTGGGACAAACGGGAATTTAGTCCCGAAGATTTTGGTAAGAGTGCGCGGAAAAAGAGAAGTGGTGAAGTATTACTACGCTTCACATGCGTCCCCGCCCAACATAATTCCGGACGCGGCGCCCTAGACCAAGGCACCACCCTCTGGTCCGGCTGGGTAATTGAACAATTCCTTGTCTCGAGCGACGAAGCCTCACCTTCTTTAATCCGTCGAAAAGGCGCCATCTACCATGCCGGCGACACAGGCTACCGCCGCACCGCAAAATCCGAAGCTGTGTGTCCAGTATTCAAAGAAATAGGGTTAAAATTCGGCGGTTTCGATCTCTCATTCGTGCCGATATGGCGCGGTGGGACGTTGAGCTGGATCAGTAAATTGGGATTGAGGCTAGATCACAATGATATTCCTGCCGCGCTGCACGCGAGTCCCCTTGATGCGGTGGATATTCATAGGGATGTGGGGAGTCGTGTTAGTGTCGCGGTGCATTTCGGAACGTTTGTGGGCAGTGAAAATGAGAGGTTGGAGGCTGTGTTGGAATTTGAGGAGGGGAGGGAGGAGAGGGGTGTGGGAGCACTTGATGGGAGTGGTGGTGAGAGTGGGAAAGGGAGGGCGGGGATTGTGGATATTGGAGGGAGTGTTGTTGTTGAGGTTAAGGAGGAGGAGGCAGATTCGTAGGGCGCGGTGTGGCGTTCGCAAGCATTTTGTTTTCATACCCAATTTATTACACTTCCCCTAATATCATTCTATTGCTTTATCCATTCACCAATACATTAAGACCTCACTATAAAAGCTTACTCTCTGAGATCCCTCCCTTCGTCTTGCCCAAGAACCTACGAGTATCGCAATTGCGCCTTGATGCTTTCTTCTTGTTTTTTGAGAGCGGTGAATTTAATCTATTTCATAGAGAAGCACTGGGCTGAAATTCTCAATGACGGAAAGCTTTGCTGTCAAGGAACTCCTTCGTTCATTCATTCACTATTCTTGATCGCAATTCTTCCAACACACCGGGAAAGCCACGCCTGCAAGAAATCACATTCCTTCCACATCAGCATTAACCCCATCCACCACTCCAAAGAGAGTGGGATCATTGCTGCCACTCAGGCTAACTGGACACTCAATACTAGTTACTGGGATAAGAACTCTGAATCTTGGTGGATTTTGTGTCGAGTATTTGTCTGCTGTCGAGAGAGAGCTGTTAATACTGACCAAAAGACATGATTATGAGGTTAGCATGGAGAAACTGGAATTCAATTACCGATATTATAAAAACTCTACATGGAGGTATGGTTATTTGCATTAAGTGAATTTTGCGTCACGTATCAAAGACTAGAAGTAGCGTCTAAGCCAGTTGTATGCTCTGGGTTATCCAGGTTGTCAATTTGGTGATTCCGTTCCAACAACGCAATTTCATACCACATAGAAGTAGATTTTCCCTTGCGCAATAGCTGCTCCACTCACATCCGCTCAGACACGTTGCACAAATCCTCTGCTCGAGCACTTACAACAACTAAAAAGAAAAAAAGAACAAGCTCCCCAAAATCGACAAATTCCAATCGCATGCAAATTTTATTCTGGATTCAATATCCCCTGTCATATATGGACTTAAAGCCCGTCATCAAAATATTCCTCCTCGGTGTCAACGTCCTCAGTATCGAGAGAGTCGATCCTGGATTCGTTCCATTCTTCCAAGGCTTCCTCACGATAACCCTGGAGCAATTTCACAATGCCCAAATGACCATGTCCTTCAGCCAACCGAAGTGCCGTTTCATAACGCTGGTTCGCTGGCAGATGCAAGTCCGCATCGTGATTGAGCAGGAATTGAACCATATCTAGCCTGCCGTGGACGCAAGCACACTCTAATGCAGTCCATTCACATTCATGTCGCCCTGAATCATTCACGTTCGCCCCGTTTTCCAGTAAGAACTGCGCCGTGTTGATATGGCCTTTCTCCGCGGCCACTTGAAGAGCTGTTAAGTCGTCCCAACTTGCCGGCATATCGATGTCAATGACATATTCTATTAGAACTTTCAAGAGCACCGTGCTTGAAAAGGATGCAGCAAGAATAAAAGCGTCGATGTACTCAGTGAATCCAAAAGCGGGATCGTGATAGGATGATTTTAACTTTAAAATGGTCTGGACCATGCGTGTATCGGCAAAATCGCCGTGGCGGGCATGGATGACTGCTAGAAATAGAATTGTCGTATCGTGGGGTGGTGTATTAACTTTAGCACCCCGCTCCAGAAGCTTTCCAGCGATTTCATATGTCGAGGATGCCGAAGCTCTCCACGCGTATTCGCGTAGACACGATTGAAGTGCTGTCGGCGCATCAGGGTGTCTAAAGTTGACGTCTGCCCCTCTTTCTAAAAAGAGTAAAACAATTTCGAACTTCCTAGACATTATTGCATGTTGCAATGGCGTGTGGTCATGAGCCTTACGACTGTATCGAGAGCACGTGTCGTTGCAACATGGTGACAAAGCATTGATGTCTCCTCCTCGATCTAGCAAAAGCTTTACCAAACCTATTCGCTTCCATTTAATCACCTCGGGAAATAGAGATGCCAGACTTTTGGCCGTTTGCGTACCAGACTTTGACCATTGACTCAGTAAAAAGTCTAAGAAGGAGTCACTGGCCAGTGGGCTTGCCCAGTGAAACATCGTTGCAGATTTGATTCTGGCTATTATTCCGACAATGAACACACTTCGGGCGCATTCATCTTTCGAGTAGCCCCAATTATCATTTCTTAATGGCTCGAGGTCGATACGTGCCCCTCTTTCACAAAGATATGAAATTCGCTCTGAATCATTGGCGGCGATAGCCTGGCCAAGTAGATTCCTCATGATTCTGCAATCAACTCGATCTGCTGTTGGTGGCTCAAGTGCGCCGGCGTCCATCAGGCAGGAGACAAGAGACGGATTTCCGAGCGCTTTGGCAGCATCCAATAATGTCGCTCCATAATACCCAAATGCGGGAACGTTTGGGTTGGCCTTGAATTCAAGCAAAAGTTGAACCATTTCGTAATTGTTGTCTTCTACCGCAGCCAAGAGAGCCGTGCAAGGAAACTCGGTGGATCCAGCACCAGGAGTATCCGGGTCAGCGCCATGCTCGAGAAGTAACTCAACCATCTTCAAATGCCCTTCTTCCACTGCATTCATAAGACATGTGCGAGGAAACTCGTTAGAGACGGTTCCGAGGACATTCGGGTCAGCACCGCGCTCCAAAAGCCATCCAACCATTTCAAGATTCATGGTGTCAACTGCTGCGTAAAGCGCCGTTATGCCGTCTTTGCCGTGTGGGGGTTCGTTGATGCTAGCCCCAAAAGTGTGTAGCATGATTACCATCTCAAATTCGTTTTTGTTTGCAGCTGCTTGTATCGCCGTAGCCGTGAAATCGTCCGACCAGATCCTATCCGCACTGTAACGTTTGCGATGGATACGTGCTCTGTCTGCCCGGTGACGCCCCCACAATCCCGAAATAGATTTTGAGATGGCATGCACATCCGCCTTGTGATCAAGAAGCAGATTGAGTAGCTTCAGATCACCAACAGAAACTGCAATTCTCAAGCAAGCTTCACTAGTCTGATCCCCATAGATCCAAAATTCATTAACATCAACTCCTGTGTCAAGCAAAAAGCGCACAAGGGCAATATCCCTGGATTTTGCAGCAGTCAAGAGCAGTGAATTATTATCCAAACATGACAGATCGACGCCCTTACTAGCCAGAAATTTAGCAACAGAGAGAGAATTGTCTATTGAACGCAGAGAACGTCGCCAGGTCCGTTTTGTATCACCATCCACTTGGGGACCTCCAGCGTTCCAGAGTAGCTCGAGAATTTCAATGCATCCAGATTTCATAGCATTTTCAATTATGCATTCTGGTTCCATAGAAAGTGAGATATCCAGGAGAATGGGATTTAGCTGCAAAAGACGTTTGACGAAATGAGCACGCCCAGTTGCAACGCCTTGACGGAAGAAATTGTATTGGATCTGCTGTAGAGCCGGGAGAGGAGATTGAAGAAGAGCTAGGAGACTCTCAAACGGCGTGTTTTTCATAGCCCACTCTAGTGCAGGATCAGGATACTGTTCCTGCACTAAACCATTAGAGTACAGATATACTGTTATCTCCAGAAGGCTAAGACCCGCATCACGATGAGGTGGGCCTAGAAGCTTCTCCATGGTGAGATCACGTTCCTGTCGCGTTCTTGCTGGTATAGTTTTTATCAATGCCTTAACCCGAATCTCAATTTCTTTGAGATGGTCTAAGGTGTCAATTTTGTGCGGGACATCGGCATGTTGCATTTCAGGGAAGAGGATATGAGCAAATGATTTGTATAAGCCGAAATGAGTATGTCCGGGTTCAAGGGCCTGATCAAACGCTGTAGAATCTTGGGAGCAAGTAGAATATAAAGATACTTGCTGTTCGTCGTCTTCGAATTCCGCCTGAGCGAGGAATATGGGTCCAAAACGTGGTGAAGGTGCTGTGTCAAAAAACTCGCCCTCAAGCAATGGCTTTGAATCGATTTCTACCAAATTCAGTTCTCGAAATAAAGACCGAAGAGAAGCCATACCGAAATTGAGTGACCTGATGTAATCCTGGAACTCAAAGAAAGGAAGAGGCTTATTCTTCATGGCAGAATAGGTTCCGCGTATCACTAATCCTTGGGAACTTGGAATGCTGTTCACCATGGGTTGTGCTACTACACAATGTCAGTCAAGTTGTGTTCCATGGACATGAACATATTTACAAGAAAGCCGAGGTTGCTTGGATCGTTGAAGGTCAAAAGTGTGCTCGGCAAGTTTCCCTCGCTTCTTTGAAGACATTGCGGGTATTTCACGTGGTTCGACGTCAGGCTCGACCATAGGACTACTGACACCCATTAACGGGGGAGTACGAATCTGGATGCTTTCCGACGCTGGTGGACTCGGAGCTGGAAGATGAAGTTAGATCGCTATTCCTCAATTTCTTCAAGTTCACCTCGCGTACCTGGCAGAAACGAGGGCAAGACATATCTTGGGATCTCTTTGGCGAGCTTGACCGCTGGAATGGGTCTAGCATTAAAGAAGACATCGCTTTTTCTTCCCGCCTTCTCGCGCTTTGCAAGCTGCCTCCCAATGTATTTCCATTCATTCTCATTGAGGTTCTTTCTCCAATCCCATTTCTTAAATTGAGCCGTATATTGATTCTTCCTACCACAAAGTTAATATACAACGAGAAAGATTTTACGGAGTAATATATACGTTGCATTGAAGCCATGGCTGGTAGACATCCTATTCATGACATGGTCGAGAGGCTTGTTATCAATCAAGTACAATTGTCTCAGGCTCTCCCGTTGTTCTTCCCAGTTGAGGGCCATCTTGCAGGCAGAGTGGTCTATAGATCAAGAACACTGATTGTAATGTTTGTGTTTGACGATATTTGGCAGCAAAGTAGTTGTCAGTGGCAGTAGATGCCGGATGAGGTGTTGAATCAACGAGGCTGTATTTCTATTCCTGAGATGAGATGGTCTTTGAAAGCTGCAGGTGTAGGTGCGATTTAACTCGTTCGCTTCCAAAAACCGAATCGGTTCTTGGTTGGCCATTTCCAAAATCTGGCCCCACTCGTATATTGCTTTGCAAGGATATGTACCACATGATGCCAGCTGATTTGCCTAAACTTTCGGATTAACGATGATTTGCGTTTGCACTATGAAGGCATCAACTTCGAAAGTAGACCCAGTGGCTTGGCGACGCCCTTTGGCATTTTAGTCTGTAGAACCTCTGGGAAAGTTTCCCATCTTCACACTACAGTAGCCGCATCATTTTTGATGTGCATATTTCAAAGCGACATGCTCGGACTCAGCTAGTGTTTGTACTCTGACACCCCATAATTCTGCCCAATGCAGAATCTTAACGAGTTGCCATTGACGAAACTGCGATGCAGAATCACTAGGAGATTTCCTCAATAATAGTTTTCAACATCAACTAAAATGCACACTATGGATAACAATGAGCTGAATTTCTATCCACGACTGAGAAAAACACCTCCTCTTGTATGATCAGCTTTTAGTTTCGACTCCTTTTTTAGCCTTTCAAATACTGGCACAGCTTTTTTTGAAGAGGCGCAGGGGTGGGGATGAGGGGGGCTTCTTTTCTATCATAGATCAGAAAAGACAACTTCTTTGGCTTCAGAATGCTCCAAAGATCTGCAGATGGAGCGCCATGGGGTGGAGACTCAGATGCTTAAGCATGTCCCCGATTTGATGAGGACTGTGGTACAGCTGATATTTGTATCGAGTACGGCGCAGAGAATACTATTTTGCACCAGAAAGACGAGATGTTGCAGCAATAGCAAGAGCCAGCAACTGTACAGTCCTTATACCAAGCTCCTTCGCAACTCAGGCCGTGCCTCTACAGCTCAAAAAATCGAAGTCGGCCCCTTCCTCAGCCTGGGTCACCGACCTCTCATACAATCCTCTATAGCCCCTCTTCGTCTGCCTCTCCTCCCAAACACCAGCAATCTTCCTCTCTGAAATTCGCTTCTCGATCTCTTCATCCCCAACTTCCAACTTCAATGTCCTAGATTCCACGTCACAATAAATATTATCACCCTCTCTCACAACCCCGAATACAGAAGTTGGCACCACAGTCTCGGGGGAGACATGCACTACTATCGTTCCGCCGGCTGTCCCCGAAATTCTTCCATCACTTATTCGTAGCATGTCTTGCACGCCTTGTTCCGCCAATTTTCTGGGAATAGGAATTAATCCCGCTTCTGGCATTCCGGGATTGCCGATTGGCCCAATGCCTTGCAGGACAAGCACCGAGTCTTTGGTGACAGCTAGATTTGGGTCATCAATTCGCTGCGCTAGGTCTGCCGAATTTGCAAATACAACTGCTGGTCCACGATGTGATAATAGATGAGGATATTTAGAGGCAGAAGCTTTGATAATTGCTCCATTTGGAGCCAGATTTCCTTGCAGCACGACCAGCGCGGATGAGGGGTAGAGTGGGTTAGATAGAGGTCGAATTATTTGGCTGGAGAAGAGAAAGGTACGGAACGGCGAAGCTTCTAGTACTTCACCTAGAGTCTGACCAGTTATGGTCATCGCTGATAAGTGAAGTAGTGGCTTCAATGTATGCAAAAGCGCGAGCATGCCGCCGGCGTTGTGGAAATCCGTCATATAATTATCGCCACTCGGTTTGAGGTCAATCAAGAGAGGGACCCGTCTTCCTACGGCGTCAAAGGTCTTCAACGATATTTTACCTTGAACTGCAGGATGCCTATTGATAATTGCCATGAGGTGTACGACCGCGTTAGTTGATCCCCCGATCGCTTGTAGCACAGTTATGGCGTTCAAGAAAGATTCCTCGGTAAGCATTTCCTGTGGTGTTCGTTTTTTGGCTGCGACAGATACTGCATTTGCGCCAGTCTCTTCTGCAATTCGTAGTCGTGTCGAGGACACTGCTGGGGCTGAGGCACCACGGAGTGGCATAAACCCCAATGCTGCGGTGATGCAGGCCATTGTACTTGCTGTGCCCATCACCCCACATGTTCCAGCCTGGCGAGTGTTAATTGCTGTTTTTGGGCTGGAGATATATTTTATAACATACTGTGGGCGCCAGTTCCTCATTTAGGGCCCCAATATCTTCCACGTCAATGGTCCCGGCCCTGTATGCCGCCCAATTACTTCGACAGTCGGTACAAGCCCCAAGTCTCGTCCCGCGATGACTTCCTGGCATCATTGGTCCAGTCACCAAAGGTAAAACTGGCTTGTTGGCCGATATTCCTCCCATTATCTGGGCTGGGACAGTTTTATCACAGCCTGTAGAATTATCGATATTCAGTCAATCACTTTAGTCGGTAGGGAAAGGCTGACCTCCAATCATGATACAAGCGTCCAGCGGCTGGGCCTTAATCATCTCCTCCGTATCCATACTCATTAAATTTCTCAAAAACATACTCGTAGGCGACGAAAATGATTCATGAATACTGATCGTGGGGAAGTCTACCGCGAGTCCCCCATTCAGCTGGACTCCTCGCTTCACGGCTTCAATAAGCTGGGGAACATTGGCGTGACACGGGTTCAACGCAGAATAAGTATTAATAATTCCGATGATAGGCCTTGATAATGCATCTTCAGTATACCCGAGAGCTTTGATAAACACTTTCCGCAGAAAAAGTGAGAAGTGGGCGTCTCCGTATGAGGTAAGCCCTTGACGGAGGCCAGAGGTGGATGAGATTGGCCTAGTAAGGTCATAGTCGTCCCTATTGATCTGGCTCATTGTAGTAAATTTAAATTATGATCATAGGAAAAACCTATGAATAAAATGTCTTGTCGAAGACAGGAGTCTTGAATAAAAGGCAAGGCCAGACTGTTTGCCCATTGAGACACGACTGCGGGGGTGAGTGCACGAAGAGTGGGGACTGGACAGCCGAGTCCAAGTCGCGTTCGGGAGTTCCGCTCCTCGTTTGCGGTGGTCCCGCTTCCAAAGGTACATCACAATAACAAATGGGGACGTCTCCGTGGAATAAATCCGATCCTAAGAGACCTTTTCAGCTATGAAATTTCGAGAAAAAACAATTCTTCTAAATCTCCAAAATGTTGAGACTTGACGGGAAAATTGTTCTCATCACTGGCCTTGGTCAAAGTGCCCCTGGAGGCTGGGGAACCGGCGCTGCAATCGCTGTACTGCTAGCTCGCCAAGGTGCCAAAGTATTCGGCGGCAACCGCACCCTCGCATCTACGACTGCCACAAAACGAACAATCGAAGAGGAAGGAGGGATCTGCGATATAATGGAGACAGATGTGACTTCCTCAGACTCGGTGAAGGCCCTCGTCGAGGCTTGCATGGCCAAATATGGAAGGATCGATATACTAGTGAACAATGTCGGTCGTTCAGAGCCAGGATGTCCTGCAACAATGTCAGAAGAGACTTGGGATTCACAAATCGATATCAATCTAAAACCCGTGTTTTTGGCATGCCATCATGTCCTCCCGATCATGGAAAAGCAGGGTAGTGGTGCAGTGGTCAGTGTTGCCAGCATTGCTGGCATGAGGTACATTGGAAAGCCTCAAGTGGGATATTCCGCTACGAAAGCAGCCATCATGCAATTCATAAAAGCAACTGCGGTCATCTATGCCCCAAAAGGGGTGAGGCTCAATACCGTTGTACCTGGTTTGATGGATACGCCATACACAAAGAATTTGGTGACGCGGTTTTCCAGCAGCGGTGGCTACGAAGAATATATGAAAACTAGGGATGCACAGGTCCCGACGGGAAAGATGGGTGATGCGTGGGATGTCGCTAACACGACTCTGTTTCTTGTCTCGGACGAAGCGAAATATATAACGGGACAGAAGATTGTGGTGGATGGAGGAATCACTTCGTCGACTGGAAGAACTTGACCTGGAGTGTGCGGCGAGGCCCGAAGCGAGCCCCTATTTTTGGGCAGCCTCAGCGCACAGCAGCGCGCAGCAGCGCACTGTGGGTATGCAACATCTAGATACATTTCAAAAAACAATACACTTCGAGTTGAAATGTCTGTTTTTAAAATAGTTCTTTTAGACAAATATTGCCTTGTAAGTTGCCTACAGAAACTTGAGCCAGACCACATTTTCAGCACTTGTGCTCAATTTCGCGCCCTTCATCATAACAGGACAATACATACCCAGGTAATGACCAACATAAAGCAAAAGACAATATTTCTCTCTAAAGCTTCAGCTAACTTGAACTCGTATGTGGTCCAGGAAACCCTTGGAAAAGGGGTAGGTGGACACCAAATCATGGATGGCTCCCAGGCGGAAACTCCGCACCTTGGTTGCCCCACCTTGCCCCGCGCCGTCTGACGGCAACTGGGATCTATAAAGTCAAACCTCATAACATCGACAACCTTCGTAACCACAGCCAAAATGGCAGAAACAGAGACAAAATACATTTATGTCAAAGCAGCCAATGCGAAGGTGTTCGTTGAAGGAGTCCTCATCGGAAATGGCGTGCCGGCCGCAAATGCAGCAATTATAGCGGATTGCCTTGTCCAGGCGGACATGCGTGGTGTAGACACACAGTGGGTCATTTTTCCATTAAACCCCTCGCATAATAGTCCATTGACTTGCAAATGATTGTGTCTCACACGTCTAGTGGCATAAACCGAATCCCATCCTACATGGCTCGCGTGGCCCAAGGAGCGCTAGACGCAAAAGTTACGCCCGACTTGAAAAAGTTGACTCCAGTAGTTGCCCAAGTACGTATGGTGGATTTTCTCCTAGTAGCCCTTACTTATATAGTAGTAGGTTGATGCAAAAAACGGCTTCGGCTTCTTAGCTGCCCACGAGGGCATGAAATGTGCAATTGAAATGGCGAAAGAATTTGGCATCGGCATGGTGTCAGTCAAACACTCGAACCATTGCGGCATGCTAGCCTGGATCATACAGCAAGCTATCGATGCTGGCATGATGAGTTTAGTATTCACGAATTCCTCGCCGGCCTTGCCTGTATGGGGAGGTAAGTCCAAGCTCATGGGTGTTTCGCCTATGGCATGTGGTGCGCCGGGAGGGAAAGAACGCCCCTTCATCCTGGATATGGCACCGTCGATTGCGGCGCGAGGCAAGATCTACAAAGCCAAGCGAAGGGGTGAGAAGATTCCTCTGGACTGGGCTTTGGATGCTGAAGGGAAACCGACAGATGATCCTGCCGCGGCGTTGGAAGGAGTGATGTTGCCAATGGGTGGTCCAAAGGGCTCTGCGCTGGCGGTGATGATGGATGTCTTCTCTGGAGTTCTGTCCGGGTCGGCATTCGCTGGGCATGTCACTGGTCCTTATGATCCTTCTAAGCCTGCTGACGTGGGTCACTTCCTCGTAGCAATCAAGCCGGATCTATTCATGGACCTGGAAGATTTCAAGGAGCGGATGGATTACTTGCACCAAAGAGTTGTTGGGTCGGAGAAGGCGGCTGGAGTAGACCGGATTTATTTTCCTGGTGAAATCGAACAACTGAGGATGAAGGAGAGGATGAAAACTGGAATACCATTCGTCGAGGCTGAGATAATAGCTTTGAATGCTGAAGCTGAGCGGGTGGGGAGTAAGCCGCTTGCGGTGTCATGATTTTCTTAATTTCAATTGACTTCAGAGGACCGCTTTTATATCAAATTTCAAAAGATTTCTACAGTTTTTACTCGTCTTAAAAATTGCCCCCGCCCAACAGATACCGACTATTCCCGACAAAAGCCTTTCATCAACCTATCTCCGACCAACTGACACATATAACCGTCCTCAGAATCGACTTCAAAGTCAAATCGCATTAGATCTTCCTTATATGGGAACATATATGTACTCGTAACTCTTAGAAATTTCTCGTTAGTAACTCTTTGCTTGGCTCCCGGTGCTTCGCTAAATCACTCACCTATGGTGCTCACTACTGGCCTGATACTCTTCTAATGCCGCTCTATCCTTATGATAACTCAACAACGCATAGTGAAACCCTTTACTCCTCTCAATTGGGTCTGTAATTGAAGGGCCGCCTACAATCAATCGACCGTCGAGTACGCATGGAAGATCTTTAAGTGTTTTCAACTCTCGCACAAATGTGGTTTTTATTGTATCGGAAACCGTGGGAAGGAATTTGAAGAGAACTGTTGGCTCAGTCAAAAATTTGCTTGCAATTTATGGGGAGTGGCTGTACTCACCAATATGAATGACCGTCATGGTAAAGAAATAATGATGGAGAGTATGGACAGAAAACGCTCAAGGAATACGAGAAATTTAAGTAACCAAAGGGTTAATGTCAATATTGGCGCACATGAATCAGTGCCGGGGGTGCTGGGGGGCCAGCGGAGATTCCGCACAGCCATTAGCAATAGTGGGGTCGTTTATTGTTTCGTGGCTCGCCGGTCACTTGCCGGGAATTTCTCCGGTTATTTTGCGCAAGGTAGTGTATTATGTTTGTTTCTGCTGTGACTTTTGCGAGACATCTTAGAATTATACCGGATACTTTTGTGGCGCTTAGGGGGTAGAAACTTCGCGCTTTGGCTATCTCGAGTCATGGATCTAATAAAGAATCGAGGCTACTCTGAGAGGGGTTACACCGCTAAGTTAAGCTTGAAAGAATTAAGATAACCCCGAGTGCAGCTCAAAATATAACTATTGTTTGGCTATAAAAGGAGGGCGATGTACGGTACAGATAACAGCAAAACCTTTCCTCATAATCATCCCAGTCATGCCAAGCATCTGAAAGACTAATGGCCAACTTGTAGGGAACCCCCCACAACAGTAGATGATATTGCCCCTTTATGTCCATTCCAAATCACTAGTCAATGAATTCAGAAATCGATTTTGTATGCCGTCCTCTCCAATGCAAGCTACCAGCAAGGCCCTTTGAAAGTCTTCTACGGCGCCTCCCGCCTGGCCGCCATCAAATGCTTCAACAAACTCGTGATAGGTCGATACGTCTGGCTGGCTTCCACATGTAGCTTGCATCCACTCGAATTCCGACTTGGCTTCCCAAAGCTCGCCCCTGACCGTGAGCGGTAGACCCGACATCTCGGGGACCAAGCTACAGTAACCATCCTTGATACCGAAGTAGATCGCTTGGAGAAAGATGGCCATAAGTACCGCTCGTCTCGCGCTTTCGATGAACAGCCATTTCCGGTACGGCGAGGATTGTAATGAGGGGGTGAGCTCCAACTCACTCCGTTGGCGGAGGTGCATTGCCCATGTGTTTAAGATTTGGAATTGTGCCTCTGCCATGCCTCGTTGGCGGATATCGCCGTCGAAGAGGCGGATGATTTGGTATATAATAAGCGCCTGCACGGAAGCTAACTCGTCTTCTAAGGAGCAATAATGAATGTTTGAAAGTAAGCCGCTGAGTTTGCTGGACAGTATGTCGAATATCAGAGACTCGTTCATGGGGTTCTTAGTGAGGTAAGCGGCGCAGACGCAATAGACGTCTTGTAAACAGGGAGGGAGGGGTTCATTGTTGTAGATTTGAGGATTGATGAAAGGGGTCCGTCCAGAATGGACAATATTTGTGAGATAACTTTTGAAGTGTTGGACGCAGGAGTCAAGTTTGTCTTTGCTAAGTTCCTTGTTCCGCGAGGGGATCAGGGCGGGGTTGACGACGTCGTCGAATTGGTACGCGAGGGTGGGGATGCCTGTGCAAAGTGGAATTTCGAAGGCGAGGTCAAAGAACGGAGACTGGGCAGCCTCTACGCCACTATAATTGGTTCTAGGCTTGGAGATAACAGGCCTGTTAGCAACTGTTCACCCAGTCATTACACCTGACGATATTGGTGTCCCAGAGCTCAACCTATCTGTAGGTATTCTTAAAACCGTCTTAACCAGCGTATCAAAAGAAAAGATACTACATCTTAATAGTAGTCTAGAAAATGGAGATTTTCAATCATACTCACATAATTACAAAGCAGGCCTCGAGTGGTGCAGCGACTGCAAAGCGGATTTTGCAAGTCACAACGCCGTTTGGCCTTAACGCAAGCGAGGCATGACTTGCGACGAGTGGACACCTGCTGCTCATCCGCCATCATTAGGGGTTCAATTCCTGCTCTATCGTGGCTATGGATACAGGACAGTGAACGAACGGTGGAGAGAAAGTCAGAAAAATGCCAAGTCCTGCAAAGCCCGAAACGGGAATAGACTGGCGGAGTTCCACTCGCTAATGGGGAAGTCCATTCCTGACTCGTATTACTCGATAAGCAATTAACCATTCATCTGGGGCAAGGGTGTCGTTACGGACGTAGTTGACAGGATCTCAGTTATAAGCCAAAACTTCCAACAATATAAAACATAGCTTCGGAGATCGTCACAACTGCAACACGTTTCCCCTTCGAACTTGCTCTTTCGCCAAATTTTCCCTTCGTAAACTCAAAAATTTAAAATTTATCCCCTGACATCGAAACTATGGCGATCACAGAACTCGCGATCCCGAATTTGAGAGCTGGCCCAGAAGTCAAAAAAGGCTTGGCCGAGCAGTTACCAACCTCACTCCCGATCCTTGCCTCCCAGCCAGGTTTAGTCGACCTATTCGTTGGAACAGTCATTCAAGAAAACGAAGTAAATACCGAAGAAGAAAATAAGCCAATTCTCGTTATTGGTAGGAGATAACCAATCCGCTTTGCCGAATTCAAGTACTCACACGCTCGCTAGAATGGACCGAGGAGGCAGCGTTTCATTCCTTTATTGCCTCGGAAGACTTCCAAACTTTCATCGCGCCAACTAAAGCATTCTCAGCCGGCCCACCTGAGCTTCAGGTTTTCGACACTGATGTAGGACCATCGAGAGTCGCATCATCGCCTGTAATGGAGGTGATTCGTATTAATCTCGGGGACGATCCAAACTCCGTCGCCACGGTTGGAGAAGCCTGGTCGAATTTTGTAAATGCCATGCTTGGTGTTGCTCCTGTTACCAGTGGCATGAGTGTAAATTTGAAGGACAAGTTGTATATGGGTACAATTGGCTGGAAGAGCCTCGAGGTTCGTATGCGCATTCCATCCAAGATTCAAATCACTAAACACAATCGCAGACTCGAGAAGAGACGCTTGAAAGTCTTCCGGTCCGTACGGCATTGTCAAATCTCCGAGCCGGAAAAGAAGCGTCTTCAATTTTAATCAAGGTTCAGTCTATCAAATCATTACAATAAGGGTGCCACTTCAAAGCGAGTGGGCTGTGTAATATAGAAAACTCTTCTCACTTACTTTACCAAATTATTGAACAAGTGAAAAATTATTCTTATTTGCTTCTTGGCCTACAAAACAAGCCCACGGTTGAGGTCCATCTGTAGCCCAGCAGAAAGCTGGGGTACTTGAGTGTATTGAGATTGGCGCAAACACATGTGTGTGTCTTGTAGTGCCTTGATAAGGTCAGTAATGCCCCAGCATTCGTCTAAGAAAACGAAGAGTGTCCTACCTGAAGATATGTTCGGGAAGGAATTCTCCTTATTGTCTCTAAGAAAGCCCAAGACATAGCAACCTCGCTTGTTCCATTAATACTAGCATCTGCACTGGTTTGGTCATCTCTGCACCCAAAAAACATTGTCACCATCTTGTGCTCTTGAGAATAAGCACTTTAATTGTTGTCCTGACCAAGACCCTCTGGCTGAGATTCTCCCATATGCTTGAAGCTTCGAAAAAACGAGGCAGCACCAGCAAAGAGATTCTCAGCTTCAGCCAGATTGTCGAAGCTGAAGCCTCCACTGAATAGGTGGTTGGCTTCGCCGAGTAGATGAACTTCTTCCTTCAAGTTGTTCGCTAAGTTTACATTTCCGTCATCGTCACTCCGGTACACGAATGGCATTCTAATGCCGTTCCTGAGTGACAGCAGTCCAGATTCACAAATAAAGTACTGCTCGGCGGTAACTGAGATACCAAGTGTCTGTGCAGGGTATCACTATTGATTTGACCGCGCTCCCGGAAGTCAACTGGGCAAATTGTATCAAGAACACCAGAAGGGTGGCTTCCGGTTGGGTCTCTAACCTGAACTCCATGACCGGAGTAGTGCAAGAAGTTGCAGGTACCGGGCTCGCTCACCAACCAGTCGATCGCGGCCTACTGCGGGTCAGCGGATGTCAGTGGAATAGAGTTTCCCGCATTGTACGGGAATGTTATGGCCACTGAGATAGTACGGGCCTTCCATATCACCTCGGAGAATGACTTGAGACCTTGGATCGCTGGAATAGCCACGATAACCCAGATATTCTGCCACGTTCTCGACATCTTGGTGGCATCCCCGTAGCTGATTTTGGCTACCGGTATAGTTGATGCCAATGAGAAGCGACTTCTTGCGCATCATGATGAATAACTAGAGCGATGGAACTTTATTTAAAATTGGAGCTGATTGCCAAGAGACCCACACATACATGGGCAACGAGAACGGGAGCGGAGATGGGGGTTTGACAGACAGACTTTTGTGGCTATGACGCCGCCAGTTCTAGTCGGGAAACTTTACCCAAATTGTTTTAGACTTTCTTTCCAACTCCACGTGTTTCTAGACTTTGATGCTTGAAACCTCGAACCTTGACCTTTTAATTTTTCTGAGCAGCTGGATAATTTCTGCGATGGATCGTTGACAACATGCAGTCTGAAAGGCGCATTAGGGATTTCCGCACGGCCTGGTTGCATAGTGGGTGGAATTCCGCTTCTCAGTTCGCCTTGGACCGCTCTAAGTGGAGAAGCAACACCAAGTCGTCGGACTCAAGATTTGAAAGCAAGAAGATTTAGAAACGATGATTTGAAAGCATGAGGGCTGCCCTAGGACTCGGTCCAGTGTATAAAAGAGCGGGATTAGAATCTCTTGTGATGGTGCGTTCCATAATCAATCATCGGCATCACTTGACAGCGTAAGCCAGAGCTCTTGAACATATTTTCCGTACATTAAACATCTTTCACTACGGCTCGATAATTGACAAGATGGATCCTGAGCTTGCAAGGAAGCTTGTGGTGGTTGTGGGTGCCACTGGTGGACAAGGCGGATCCGTCATAAGGCGGCTTCTCTCTGATGGATCTTACCAAATTCGTGGACTAACTCGCGACCCGAAAAGCAAGATTTCTCAAGATTTGGTTGCGAAAGGTATTGAGATGGTTGACGCTGATTTGAATGATCTTCAGTCAGTCACAGCCGCTTTTGAGGTAATTCATCTCTAGACCTCTGGAAGGTTAAGCTCAATCAAACGAGCTAAAGCTAATGCTTTATTAGGGTGCAAACATAATATTTGCGGTTACAAACTTCTTTGAAGTATTTCCAATAGATGGACCTGAAGTGGCTACCCAGACCGAATATATTCATGGTACCAACATGGCCAAAGCAGCGTCGGCCACGAAAAATTTGGACCACTTTATCTGGAGTACTTTGCCAGATAGAAACGCAGTCACCAACGGGAAATTCAAAGTCCCACATTGCGATTCAAAAGCCCAGGTTGATCTCTTTATCAAGAATGACAAGGCACTGCTTGCGAAAACGACTTTCTTGTGGGTCGGGTTATTTGCAGCAACACAGAAATATCCATTGTTTACGCCTCTACTGGTAGTATGCGACCTTATCTTACCCTATATTCTCCAAGATCGGAATATGCTAAATCGTAGTAGCCAGCCACCGGGAAGCATGTATGGTTAGTGCCGTGCAGTGCCTCTACCTCCGCAGCCACTATCGGAGATCACACGATCAACGTCGGCCACTTCGTCCGCGCCATAATTGAGCAGCCCAATCTGACTCTGTCTGGACAATACGTGTTTGCAACCGCGGAAACCATCACCATGGGACAGTGGCTAGAGACTTGGGGCGAGATCACCGGGAATAAAACGCAATATTTGCAGATCTCTCTGGAAGAATTCGACCAACTTTGGCCAATGTGGGGAATGGAAGTTGGAGGTGACTTGAAGTGTTGGGAGGAATTCGGAGCAGAAAGCTGGGGTAGTGAAAAGTGGATAGGAAAGGAAGAGTTGGGACTTGGACAAGAATTGGTGGGCTTTCGCGAAGCGCTTGTAGCTCTCTTGGGGGCTACCTAGAGTTGATCCTCTCTATTTTTGAGGGGAGCTTGAAGCTTTGACGACAGAACTGAAGGTGGTTAAATGTCAACGTTGGGTAACAAGATTTCTAGTGGGTCAAAAATACTTGGGAATAAATCAGAGAATTTGAAATTCGACTATAGCTATAAGTTACATGGAAGAGAGTGATGGCAATGGAGATTCTGCTGTGAATTCATGCTTATTAAACGTCGGTTGAAGACGAAATTAGCATATTGCCAGTTCCGCAACCTCGCCGGCGATTTTTCAGCGCTTGGAGACCTAGCGCGCAGTATCGCAGGCTGAAATGTGGAGTCAATGCTTGCCGGGCGGACATGCCGCGGCTGATTTCGACGAACATCCGCAGCGAAACGGATTTTCCTCATCTGCATTTTTCTACCTCCGTTACCAAATGTTGTCTTCCCCTTTTTCAAAATACAGCCAGACTCCTATATTCCCCCGTCTCTACCCAGACATTCTTTGGACACCCCCCATCACGTTGTCGCAATGGACGGTCTAACGGATATTCCGACACCACGCAATTCTTCAACAAATAATTCTGGCAAACTACAGAGTAGGCAACGCCGGACTGTCCGAGTGCGGATTGCCTGCTTACGCTGTCAACGGAGGAAAATTCGTGTATGTTACATTTCTCTCATACGCTGCCCTGCCATATGGTGGCGAGGTTTTCGTCGCAGCCGCCATGTCTCAGGGGATTGGGAACCTAGACGAAGTAGAGCCTTAATGTCGGCGATATCTCATAGTAAATAAAATATCATATTTTTCAGATTATATATACTACTAGTACCATTACAAGTAGCGGATTTGATTTGGTGCTCAACTGACTGATCCCAGTGTGACGGAGCGGTTCCCGTATGTGGAGGGTGTCTCAAAGCTGGAACAGAATGCATTGATGGGGGAAAGGAGCAAAACTCCGAATCTCCAAGAGCATTGATATCTAGCTTGAAAGATCGAGTCCAGTGGCTTGAAAGTATCATTCGTACTAGGTGTCCTGACATCAACTTAGAAAGAGAGGCGCAAGATTCTGGTCACGTCGATCCTATCCATGCCAGTGATATTGCGTTACCGGAGTACACTAGGACAAATGCTCCGCCGGACCAGCACCACGAGCTACAACAGACCCCAATAAATGAAGTCGCATCACCCGACCATGAGATACAAGAAACGCCACGGGAAAATGGGACCGTCCAGCAAGATCAATCTACAGAACTTCGACACGAGATTGGTCTGATTTCCTTGTCAGCGGGTACAGATCCCCGATATATTGGTCCGTCTAGTGGCTACTCTTTCGCTAGAATCCTACTTGCATGCGCGACACGTCGAGATAGGTCCATTAAGCAGCCCTTACAATCCCGCCCTGACGTTGGTGATCGATTCGCCTTTCTTCGATCCGAGAATACTCCATCAGAGCCTCCAGTCCTTTTACCCATCGATGTGGAGTATGCAATCAAGCTTTCGGAAGCATATTTTGAGACCGCCCACATACAGACCCCTTTTCTCCACAAACCAAGTCACGAAAGTCTCATTCGAAAGGTCTACGAGCAAGAAGAACCGAGTCCCGTTGATGCCTTTCAAGTCAATATGGTTTTGGCGATCTCTGCAACGATTCTTTCGAGACGCCTAAAGTTATCTCTTCCTGGGGCTGGATACTGCGCGAGTGCGATGAAATATTTCAATAAAATATGTATCGAGAATTCATTGCGAGGCCTTCAGTGTCTGTTGTTGCTCCTTGTCTATACGCTTATCAGCCCCTCCACGGGTTTGAATATGTGGTACCTCAACTATCAGTGCATTGCGGCACTCTTGGACCTAGGTCTACAGAGGGACATCAAATCCAGGAGAGGTATCTCATTCCTCGAACAAGAGTTGAGAACAAGGACCTTTTGGTCCATCTACACTCTGGATAGGTCTGTGGCGACGATAATGGGAAGGCCAGTGGGGTTCAGGGATGAAGCGTGTGATTTGAGGGTAAGCTTTCACCTTTTCTATTCAATTACATTGATCTATTTTTAATGATTCTTAGTTGCCGGCTGATATGGATGACAACAATCTATCTGCGAACAACATCCAACCGCGACGACATGGGGATCCTCCAACTCATATGAGTGCCTCTATACATCTTTTCAAGTTAGCACATATCAATTCGGAGATTAAATATATTTGTCACAGCGTTTCTCCTCACACACCATCGTATTCATACCCAGCCATTCCGAATATTCTGCAATGGCAACGAGGAGTTCTAGACAGACTTGCTATGTGGAGGCAAGAAATACCAGAATACACCGGGGATCAAACATGGAGGACCAATCTATGCGAAGCCAAGTACCATAGCGTAATGTTACTTCTCCTCAGCGCCAGTCCAGCAATACCCCGTCCCTCAAACGAAGCCTTGAAATCATGCTACGAAAGCGCTGTGGCAGTCATACGAATCTACGACCAGCTTTACAAAGAGGACGTGCCCATGAGCTACGGCTGGATGAGTGTACATTCTATCTTTCTCAGCACACTGACTATGCTTCATTGTGTCTGGACAGTTCCAGAGATTGCTTCTCGGCTACAAGTCAATGAGTTGATCGTCGTTGTCAATGCCGCATCAAATGTACTCAGCGCCACAGGCGAATATTGGTCTGAAGCGAAGAGGAGTCGAGACGTTTTAGAAAAGCTCTCTGGCCAGACTGTTCGTTGGCTTTTGGAGAGGGATTCCCGAAATGCGGGGGGACAAAACCAACTCGACGATGCCAGTGGGGATCAACTACCGTCAAATTTGTCCCTCACGCATACGAACAGCATGAGTAATTCTGAAAATCTGGACTCGAACTCGAACAATTCAACATTCTCTCAATCGATAGATCCGAGTCTCGACGGCCAGTTCTGGGGATCCACATTATACGGTTCACTACTCGGAGAAATCAGCGTCACGAACAATGTCGATTTTAATGATCCAGCGACGGTGAACGCTATCATGCAGGGAATGTTCACAAACGATTTCCATCTCGGGGCTGACTACCAGCAAGACTTTTCTACGAATTTCTCGTGATACTGGTTTCCTGGTGGACAAAAAAAGCGGCATTAATTCTGAGTGTTCCACGCCGAGTGGGTCAATCAAAACGGGCAATATTAGTGCCGCTTTTTCTGTCTATCGCGAGTTGGTGTTCCCGGAGTATTCGCTTACCATGCTGCTCTTGGCACTTCAGTGGCGCTAGGCCCCCCTTTGGCTCGCTTACCGCTGCTGCCTTGAGCTGATCCTCGAATAGAGGCTCTTGAAAAAAATCACGACAGGCATTAATGACTCCTATTTCCTCTCAACAAATAGCTCTCGGATGTCACCAGTCGCCCAGCTTGTGGCTTAAATCTCGATGAATTGCTGGCATGGCAGCCTCGAGCTTCAGGCAGGCAAGATGCAATTACCGCAGCAAACTGCAGAAAGATAGGCATCAAATACCATGTGATACATCTTGCTGTGAAACTTGAATAGGTAGAATTGACGGCCGAGAAGTATTTATGAGTTCGAAATTCCCATGGTAATGCCACTGGACCTCAGTCATCCTTCAGACACTTCATACTTCTCCATCAAACACCTTTCAAGCACCCAACTCTAAAGTCACCAAAGAAATTCCGGCAATGACCAACTCAACAACACCAGCTGTATCCATCGGCTCCGATCCCGTGTTGGTCGATGCATCCGATGCTCAGAAGTCCACGCCAGATGAATCTCTAACGACCATGAAGGACAATGTCTCCGAGACATCATCCGATGATTCAGACTGGGAAGGATCCGTAACCGATTTCGTCACAAGAGAAGGCAATATCCCACGACCCTTCAGACAAGGCCGTGGCCGCCCCGCCCGCTTCATCCCCGACCGCGACATGACTGACATCCCCATAATCAGCAACACAAAGCAATTCAACGCCCTCCTCTCCGAGCCAGACATCTGCGTGGAGACAGTAGGTTCATGCGAAGTCACTTACATCACCACCACCCCATTCCATAATGCCGATCTCCAGAAACTAGCCTGGCTATTCAAGAGCGTCATCCCAGACACTTGGGTCCACAAATCCACTCGCTCCCCACATGCCCGTCCCCCATATTACGGCAACGGCACCTACGATGATCCATACAGACGCGAACCACGGGACCTCGTTCCTCATGCCCGTCTCGGGGCTGCGCTTCGCATTTTCAAAGACGATTCGGAGAAATATGGGACTTCGAAAGTCAAGTTCGTGACTGCTGTTCAGGGAAATGCGGGGGATAATGGTGTTAAGTTGATTGTGAGCTATACGCGACAGGCTGCTACGGTGGATATTTTCCATCAAATTTTGAATAATCAGTCGATTCTTTTTGTGGGTGCTGTGTTGTGTGATGTGGCTGTGCCTGTGGAGGCTGCGGGCAGGAAGCATGTGAAGGTCCAGAGGGTGAATTCGGTCAAGGAAGCGGAGGATGTTGGAAAGGGGGTTATTGGAGTCATCTGCTGAGATGGCCATGCTGATCGAGAACGCGAATGTGGGCAAATTGGGCGAGGAGATTGGGACTAGGGATCGGGAATATGGGATTCAGACGAAGGAAATTACGACTGGCGATGATGGGACGATGGGACGAATTTCTTTGAATGTTTGCTTGAGAAGGACCGACTTGGGAATTTCCTCACCACTGTACCTGGAATGACTTTAGTTCATGATCATGATGCGCCAGCTGAAGTTACCTGCTTATCACACTCGCTAGCACTAGCTAGATACAACAGCAATATTACTCTATTCTGGGTATCATACAACTAGCAAAGTACATTTATGAAGACTCTAGACTCGAAACCCATTGCAATCTTTTGGAACACCATTACTCCAGTCGCGGTGCAAATAGCCATCCCAGTAATCCAGTATTGTTATAATTCCGCCCACCAAAACGCCAATTCATAGTCCGTACATGCCCGAGACCGTAAAGCTGTTCGCATCCTTATCCCACTTCAAAGTAACCTCCTAACTCGTAATTTGCAGATAGCCGTAACGAATCTGTCGAATAATTAGCCCCGTCCAATGTGGCCCGATCGCCTCAATCCTCACCGACGCAGTCATTTCACCAGCGATAGCCTCAAACTCTTCCAGCGAGATTTTCTTCTGCTTCCAAGCCTTCTTTTCCTCCTTCAGATTGAACATCGCGTAGAAGACAGCCGGGGAAGGAACCATAGAGGAGTACGTCCAGCGTTTTCCGCCCCGCTTGCAGGAAGGCCTATGAAACCATTGCGTTAGCCCATGAAGAGAGATTCGGCCAGGAATCGTACTGCCACTTCATTTGTTTCTTGATCCCATCTGCCATCATCTTTGCCAGTTTATGTGCCTGCGCCTTAACTGTCTGCGGGTCTTCGACAGCTGCTGCATTGCCAGACGCGTCGGTCAGAACGCCGGACGAATTTCCCTCTGACGCGGCTTGGATGTCTCAGTAGACGCTCTGAAGATCGATGATATAGTCGGCAAGAGCTTCGTGGGAGTAGCTATAGAGATCGTCTCGGGTCAAGTCGAGGAAGTCGTCAACAGAGAGCTTGGATGTCGAAGAGCCGGTTGAAACGCGCGCCTTTTTGGCCGGTTCAGGTCGAGGCTCTCTGGGAGCAGTTGAGGCGTTGCGTTTAGACATTTTCTAGGTCGTAGATTATCGATTTGGGGAATGAAGTCGGGTTGTAGTTGGGTTACCGGCCTTGACAGGTTTTGCGCTGAAATGTTGAAGTGGGAAATAAGGGGCGACGCGATCGAAACACGAAAATTGACGCGACTTAGAGTAAATCAGGTGACTATTTGAAATCAATGATTCACTGCTGTTTGTGTCTTGTTGATCTCAAAATTCCACGCTGATCTGTATGATCTTCCTAATAAAGTAGATAACAAAATGTTTTCATCAAATTCTAGAATGAATTGCGGTCGGATTTGATGCCGAACTTACTTATTGAAAATGAGAGGGGTTCATAAATAGTACACTAGGTACTTGTGTTTCCTCATCAATAATAACTCAACACAAAAGTCTGTCTTCATATTTTAGATGCTCGCCAAAGCTTGACGAATTCTAGAGGGCAGATCAGTGCTGTCTCTGAAGTAGTCTCGGTATTAAGGATGACTAAATAAGTAGTGCAAGTATAGTTCGTCGACATGACTGAAGGGCGTCGTTGATCCACTTCCCCCACTTCCGTTCAGATGGTAAATAATTTTTCTTTGGCAAGATTTCCAATTTCTATCCTTCTTCAAGTCATCATTAATTTTAATTTACGATGCTATTATATTTAATTTCACGGAGGTCTTGTAGTACCCAAGATGTTACAAACGAGAAAGAAGTCGAAGATGATACCGCGTGGACCCAAGTCCTCATGGCACACCTTCTAAACTTCAACACCTGGGGCTCCATCAATTCCTTCAGTGTTTTTCAAGAATACTATACAACGGAATTCCAGCAATCCTCATCATCAATTTCCTGGATCGGGTCCTTGCAGATATTCCTCACGCTTTTCCTCGGTACTTTTGCTGGAATAGCCTTGGATACGGGTCTCTACCGCACCATGCTCTTTGTGGGCCCCTTGCTGCAACTTATTAGCATATTTCTTACCTCCATCTCGACAAAATACTGGCACCTTCTCGTTTTGCAAGGAATTGTTCAGGGAATAGGAGATGGGCTGATATTTGGTCCTACGATCACGAACCTCAGCACTTACTTCAACAAGAAACGCAGCATGGCGATGGCAATTGCCGCTTGTGGAACAGCTACAGGTGGTATTGTGTTTCCGATCATCGCGCAGCAGCTGTTACCGAAGATCGGGTTCCCGTGGACGATTCGAGTTCTGGGATTTGTGGTGCTGTTCAATTCTAGCATTGCGCAAGTCTTCTCCAGAGAACGGCATGTGAAGAAGGCTTCTGGGCCACTATTTGATATGAAGGCCTTTAGGGATATAAGATATTCGATGTTTAGTGCTGCTATCTTCATGATGTTTTGTAGTCTTTACGTGGCATATTTTTATGTAAGTTTCCCAGCTCGTTCTTTGTCGGAATGGCTGCTCATTAATCACCCACCAGATCGGCACGTTTGCACGAGATGCCGTCCATGTGTCCACTTCCACTTCGCGAACAGTCCTGATCATCATGAACGCGGTCGGAATTCCGGGTCGCATTGTACCTGCCGTCGTAGCAGACGGTTACATGGGCCCGATGAAGATTCTTCTCCCATTTGTTTTCTTCTCGTCGGTTATTCTCTTCGCGTGGATATCCGTCACATCACTCACCGGCCTCCTTCCATTCGCAATCCTGTACGGGCTCTTCGGGGCAGGGGTCCAAGGTCTATTCCCATCTGCACTAGCCAGTCTTTCAGAGGATCCGAAGCAGAAGGGCGTGAGGATGGGAATGATTCTCTCTATTGCTGGCCTGGGAAGTTTGGCTGGACCTCCAATCGCTGGCGCCTTAATTAGTGCTGATGGAGGAGGGTTCTTGTATGCGCAAGTTTTTGCGGGGTCTACCATGATGGTATCCGCTGTTATTTTGTTATTGGACCAACTGATTGCATGGAAAATGAGGAGAGCCACATCTCGCGTTGGTTTGGATTCGAGTCCGTGAGCTGAGGCTCCGGCCATCCTGCTGGATGTCAGAGCATCCGTAGACATCTATAGAACTTGTGGAGCCTGAAAAGTTATCATAATTCTTACGTCACGATATGAAGGCTTGTTCACGATCCTAAGTACCCATAGACTCAGCATTAATTTTCCCTCTCGCTGGTTCTGTTTTAGTCTGCGGACGTGAGCAACTGCTGCTTTAACCTGAGCTGAGGGTAAGCATACCTGAGCCGAAGGTGAGCGTACATGAGCAAGCCTAAGCAGAGCCTAAATAGAGCCTGAGTATCCTGAGCACGCCCTAAATTAGCCTACGTATACTATGAGTTAGCCTGCGCTTATAATATAGAACCTATTTTGGCTTCCTGTATACCCCGGCTGCAGTTTCCTTGCCAAATTTTACCCAGGAATCCATTTTTGCTCTCTCGTAGGATTTCTTAAACCAAATTTGGGATCCCTCCTGTCAAATAATACATAACTTATAATTCAGTTTTATAATCTATTCTAAGTAATTCCGACGCGAAATATTATACGTTTCCAAAATATAATATCGCTTTTCTATCTCGAGAAACCAATATCATACTTCCGTAAACATAACCTAATAGCATGGCAAATAAATCTAGATCAGATATCATCGAAACTAATTTTATTAATAATAGGTTAGACGTATTTCGCGATTTTTTCTCTTCGATTTATGAGAAACTGTGCATCGCGTGTTCCACGGACGCGTTGGATCAGATCGACGAAGGTAATACAGACTAACCGCCAAAGTAATCCTTTAATTAATATATAAATCTCCCGAATCTCTCGTTTGACCTTCTATTAGCGCTACAAACTTGTCCAACTACTCCGTTACTCCGTTCTAATAATAGTGGAAAAATCCTCTTGGTCGATTTATCGAGGCTTAATTCTACCGTTATCTCTGATAATTTCGACTTTGATCGCGTCAAGTTTCTCTTGAGCGCCGTTCTTAATAATGAATCCGATAAGCTTATTTGGGACAAGGTTTATAATGCTGTCACAGAGTCCATGCTACCTCCACACCTTTTATCCTTCCTACAAACACCCCGCCGCGTAACACAAGCAGCTTTGCGAACTCCTTCGAACACCGTAAATACGTGGACGATGTACTCAAGGAGGAGCTAGGGACTATAACTATATATGGTCTCTCCTCCTCCTTTGCCTCCGCACCCCTAATAGCTAATCGTTCATCATTTATACCTCGTGCTTGACTCATTAACGTCCCGATATATATTACGCAATATGGAGTCCGCACCGTTTTGGCCTCGCAGTAGAGCTGGTATCGCTAGCTTTTGATATGGTTCGCGCCATCTAGAATCACTATATTTTTAAAAGAACAGGAACAAAATCGCACCAAGATATCTCAAGACCACCATGGCTTTCTTGGAGCTACGTCGAAATTTCTGTATCAGATACAGGAGAGAGGAACGAGGTATCGGTGGACGTCGGAGTCATCTGTTTTTGAGAATCTGGGGTGGTTGAAGGGGCTTTGGGCTAGTAGGAAGACTTTACGTCTTTCTTCCTGCATCTCTCTGTTCAGTTTGCTAATTATCAGTAGAATAAGCAAGAGAGAAGTTTTATTGAGCAACAGATTGAGTTGTTTTGAGAAGAACGAGGTTTTTGAGGCGGGGCGTCGAGGTCGTGGAGTGGGTTAATGATTTGATTGATATGTTTGGCTGAAAGGGAACGAACAACAACTTCAATTCTTCGTGCAAGGCTAGAACAATCAAACTTTCCGCGAATTCTCTCAAGAGGCGTTCGGATCCAACTGTGATAAGCTAGCTTGATGCAAGAGCCCTGCTAGATCAATGTTCAGCTGATCTTTAACCGAGTTGCAAGGCTGCGAGCCTCACACTTCACCTCAAGAACCTCACATTTCCACCCCCCAAAACCCATTCCGGCTATGGCAGAACCTCTACCACCGGACCCTTACAAGGCCCTCGGTGTACCAAAGGACGCTGGAACCCTCGAGATCCGGTCTGCACACCGCAAGCTGGTTCTGAAATGCCACCCAGATAAGATCCAAGACGCAGCTCTGAAAGCTGTGAAGCAGGATGAGCTTCAAGCGGTGCAACAGGCTTATGAAATATTGGCCGATGATAGGCGCCGGAAGGAGTATGACGAAAGGATCAAGCTTGCCGATTCGAGGAAAGAAACGACGGGGCAGCGCGGCTTACCGACTCGACCGGTAGCGCGACCGGTGCCGGCGTATTATGCTGAGAATGTTGTTTATAGTGCTGCGCCGACAAGGAAACCGGAGTCGTACGAGGAGGGCTTCTATGAGACGAGAAGAAGCCCCTCGGGGCTAAGACATTACTCCAGCCAGGATGAAAAGGCTAGAGATAGGAAAGCGCGAGAGGAAGCAGAAAGAGCTAGGGAATTAGAGGAAAGGGAACGAAGAGAGAAAAAGAAAGATAAAAAAGAAAAGGACAGAGATAAAGAAGAAAAGAATAGAGGGAAATACCGAAGCGCATATGTTGAGAATGATGATTCAGACGACTATTCTCGAAGATCTAGCGCTAGAAAGCAAACCCGGAGTGAGAAGTCGTACAAGATATCTCGGCCTCCGTCTCCACCTTCACCTCCACCTCCACCTTCATTTGTGCGGGCGGCGATTTATAATGCCTATGCAGATTCACCGTATATACTCCGCCAAAACCCCGAGGAACCCCCAACCCGTGAGGATGACGATGATTCTGACTCCTATGTCCCACTCTCCACCAAGAGGAAAGAGATTAAGGGCGAAATCAAACACCGGAATGAGTGGATGCAAAAAGTCTTCGCTTTAAAGTCGGCCGATGCTCCTCCTGTGGAATCACAAGATCCGAAAGAAACCGTGGACACCAGCAAAGATGCAGAGATTGAAAGGAAGCCCGCAAAGGTTATGCTCACCTCTGTGCCGCCAACTCAGCTGGGCATAAAAGTGATGAATCCAGAAATAAGCGACCCCTCCATCGACATCATTGCGGTGCACGGCCTTGGAGCAATCCCAGAGTTTACGTGGAAAGCAAAAGAGACTGGAGTAAACTGGCTCTCGGATAGTAGAATGCTGCCACCGGCGGTACCTGAAGCGCGCATTATGAGGTTTGGGTACGATTCTTTGTGGCTTGGAAAGACTCCAGTCCGGACGAGACTTGGTATCATTGCGGATAAGTTGCTGCTTCATTTGGGCAAGGAGCGAGATGTAAGCATGGCCACAATTCTCGGTTGATGTATTAACTTGGATAGGCCATCCATAACCCGAAGCGGCCCCTGATTTTTATTGGACATTGCTTTGGTGGGCTTGTGATACAGCGGGCAAGTATTCCTTATTGCAACAAGGAAAGTATCTCTAATAACTTCTTCATAGGCTTTGATCACCGCAAAACTGGAAGAAAACACATATCGTAACATCTTTCAATCTTCGGTTGGAGTTGTATTTCTAGGGACGCCTCATCGCGGAAGCAAATCATTTCTGGCAGAAGGCGAGCTTCGAACTAGAATTGAAATGAGAAACGACCCTCAAAGAGGGGAATCATCTCTGCCACAGGGCAAACTGCTTGCTCAGATTCTATCAAAGTCCGATCTTTGGCAAGGAATCGAACCTGGTGTACTTGACGAAATGAGATCTGACAACGGGACTCTTCTCACGGACTCGGAGTTTTTCTCGCGGTTATGTAAAGGCAATGATCTGCTGGTTACTTCTTTCTTTGAGCAGCGAGGATCAGACCTTTTGAAAACGATTGGAGACAGTGGTCCTGAGGTTAGACTTACTCATCCTTTCTTTTACACAGGCCTAGAAGCTAATGCAATGTGATAGGAATTCATAGTCCCCGAAGAATCCGCAACGTTCGACTCGCATACGAACATTGGGCTACCTCTAGATCACTTCAGCCTGAACAAATTCTCCGATCCTCAGGACGGCAACTTCAAAGAAGTGTGCTGGGAAGTCACCAAGATGTACCAAGCAGCGAAAACGAAGCTTCTGTCCGGACCACCAGATGCAAGTGGAGTGAAGAAAGACGCGTCTTCGAGATTACTGCGCAAGATTGCGCCATCTGTGTCCTTGAAACGCTCCTTCAACGAACTTCAAGAAGAAGAGAATCTCAGAAAGCTAGCAATGCAAGAAATCAGTCAAGAAGAGGCCGATAAACTGGCCGCGGCGAAAGAGGAAGAGTTCGAGAAGAGATACCAGGAAAGGCTAGCTGCCGAAAAGAAAACGGAGAGTGAACAGGCTGAGAACGAAACTGAGAAAAGGTATAAGGATCGGTGGTTGGCCAATATGAAGAAGTATCGGGTTCAAGACGCCCAGGAAATTCTGGACGGCGACCCGCTTCCTAACAATAGCGATCTCACGGCGCAAGAAATCACAGACAAATTGCGATGGTATAAGAATCGTATAAAAGCTTCTCTACGCGAACGCGGTGTGCCCGGTGGTATTGTGGACGAAATATTGAACGATATGGCTGGTGATACTATGGAGATTGATGGGGAGCGGACGACGTTCACCAAAATGGCTCTTAAGTGGGTATATCTCAAGACGTTGAATCGCTATGACGTGCCTTATATACTTGACAAAGTAAGAATTCCTGTACCCCCTAACCTAAAATGATCTTGTATTTACCTAGAAGTAGGACGATCCATCAGCCGTCATAATAACTCGATGGGTCCCCGAATACGAGCAAGAATTCTTCTGGGACCATTCCTACAAGTTAAGGCAAAAGGCAAAGGAACGAAAACAACGACCTTCCAAGAAGAAAACTGCGTCCAAGTACCCAAGGGTGCCAAGTCCACCCCTGGCTTCCAAGCACAAGGAGTATGCAGCGAAATATATGAGTAGAGCGTCGCGGAAACACAGCGAGTATTTCGGCGAGGTTGCTTACGCTCCTTACTCGACTACCAAATACGGCGAGAGTCCTTACACCATTAAATATGCCGAAAATCCCTACGAGTCCAAGCCATACCCCACCTACACCTCTTCATATGACCCTGAGCCCAGCCCCCGAAGAGGAAGGAAGAACTCAGGTACGCGCAGCAGACACGCAAGCACAGAGACCATACGCTCTGCGCCGGATTCTGAGGCTGTGGCGAGAAGGCGACAGCAAAGCAGGACTTTGAGTGAGGAGCGTCCGGTGCCGGTGGAGAGAAGGAGCTATGATGGTGGGAGGGGGGAGGTGACGTATGCGAGTGATGGGGAGACGGGGAGGAGGAGTAGTGGGATTATGTCGGGGCTTAAGAAGAAGGTGTTTGGGCAGAGGAGCTCGGATGATGAGAGGGCGTATCCGACATGGGCGGCGACATATTATGTGGATGGAGGGGATTGGCTCATTATCTTAAACTAGGTATATATTAGTTACTTATAATATAGAGTGAGAAGTTATGGAGGTTGAAAGCTAGGTATATAGTCAAAGAGGGGGCTTAGACAATCACGTGCAACTCCATCATGTGTGACCGACATATTGCTTCGTGAAACAAGGACGCACCCAGAGTTTCTGAATTTAAAAGTGCATCAAATTTGAAGTTTAATAATTGTATCGAAATCGTGATGCGATTAACAATATATAACTATTTAAGCGGTCATGATTGGATGAGGCTGCAGCTTAATTTATGCATCTGGCTAAGCCACGCTTCATTCATCTTCTATTTTTTCCCACCTTGCTATCCTCAGCCAGTAACACCACTATAGTTCATTACTTGTTGTATACTTATTTTGCACTGTATATGACGTTCCCTGTAGCTCAACCCGATCCTGTACTTAAGATCCAGAATCCCCAGACATTTAGTCCCTACTTCGTAGACTAGAAGCCGACATCCGCTCCGAAGACCACGCCAATGATAGGTAGCATTGCTCAGGTCATGATTGCTCAAAAGATTCGAGGTTCTCCTCACCTAAGAAGCCCGTCAAGGTATTCCTCCAGTGACGTTGTCCAATGTTGAATAAAACAGCTGTCCGATTCGGATCCGGAAATGCTAAGCAGGGGGCGAGTGTTGGACCGGGTCTTGTTACGCCTTCCACATTCAAATAGAGGCGTCAGGTACGAAACTATGGATGTATGGTAGATAAATTATCTACTTCTCGGTTGTGTGGGGAACATTTACGAACTCGTTAAGGGGAGCATTCTCCGCCACAATTTCCCCATGGCGGTTCGCTTAGCTCGTATATCTCAACCTCTCTCCTTGAATTTTCTCAGAATAGATTGGGACTAGTGAGAGTAAGCATAAAGTAGCCAGGGAATAATCTTATACCAGTTGTTCGCCCTGCGTAGGTTGAAAGTGAATATTTCCTAAAGTTCGGTACGAATGTGGCGTTCCGCCTCGTAACGCCTCAGAGCTCTTTTAATCGTATATACCCAAGACCAATGTAAATGAAACGGCCTTGTCGAAAATAACAGTTTGCAAAACAAATGGCTATTTAAGAACCTCTCAATGCCGTTGAGAGATCATTAACAACGAACTTCCTTCAATCATCACAACTCAAAGCTATCAGCTTTCAACACCCTCTCCAAACACATACAAAACTTCCTCTACTTCAAATTCGAATCGATACCACCAAGATGTAATTCACCACCTCCATCATTCTTGCTCTCATCACTGTCGCTGCCGCCATCCCAGCCCCCATCAACGACGCCGAAAGTCTCAACCTCCGCGCCGCACCCTCATGCAGCGCCGCTCATCAAGGTAAGTCATAAGTCATTCCGAATCTCTGTTCTCAAATTATACCACTAATATTATTTTCCTCCCGTAGGCAAATACTTCTGCGCCGGTGACTCAAACCGCAACTCCTTCATTTCCGAATGCGTGAATGAGAAACTTGTTGTTATTGGGGCTTGTGGGAAAGGCAGCTGCTGTGCTGTGGAGGCTGATGGACAGGCTCATTGTACTTGTTAGAAGACGGGCGCATTTTTGTACTTGTAGTCTAGCGATTTTGACGGAGAGGAGGGAGAGGTTGGTGGAACATTCAATATTTTATGAATTGGTTTAGCCGCAATTGGAGTTTTGTTTTGAATCTGTAAACCCATTGTTTATTTTCTCCACATAGAATATGTTGACTCTGTTTAATGTATGTTTTTGCCAATTTGAATAAGTAGCGCAGGTTGGTATTCACTTCCTGAGACCCGGATAATATTTTTCCGGTCTGCCCACCATCTTCAATTCAATCTCACATTGTCAAGACTCAACCATCAGAAGATATGAACTTGCCCTCAGGGCCTCTGTGAAATGTCTCCTACTCCATCAATCTGCGCATTCCGTCATCCGCAGTGCCTTCCTGCTAGAATGAACTGCGCCTGGACGCCAAACGCAGGACGACCAAAGCGCCTCTACCGCGTGGTAAACCCCAACTCAGCCTGCAAATTCAACGAGAAAGAAGGATTCATCGCCGCCGACACATCAACAGTTTACAATTTCTCAAGCAACGGCAAAGACAGATCGGATTGGTCCGCTTTCTACGCCTCAATCCAGAGCCACAGAGATGTAGAGCGGATCCGCAGTCCGTACATATCCGTGTTCGCCGACCAGACGGAAGCCGAGAGTTGGACTTTGGCTGCCGAAGAGATTTTTGGGAAGGGTTGCTATCTTGCAGAAATCGATCTTACGCATGAGAAAATGACAGAGAGGCCTGTGTGGTTTGTGCAGGACATACAGAAACGATCTCAATATAGCACCTTCAGGAACTCAGCGAAGGCTCGAGACGCCAACCCGAACTTGCCGCCTCGCGGTATCAGTCTCACGCCGAGGAATTCCGAGTTCTTGGTCTTGTACAAGATTCCGATTGAATCTGTTATCTCCAAGATCACCCCGGAGCAGATCCGAGAAAGTAAGTTGAATGATTCGCAGTATTGAATTGAGCTTACATTGCCACAGAACGCAAATCGCCTCCTCATACCCCTCTTCTGCCCATCGCCGATAAAGATTCCATTGCAAGGACTTGTGGATCACTTGGCGAATACTGGCTGTTACCGAGCCCCTATTCCTTCGCGGCAGAGTGTCATTGTATCGACGAGCCTTGCACGTGTAAGATGGAGAAGCAGGTGCCCGAGTTCACGGTTGCGGATCTGAGGAATACTTTTATCAAAAATGGGCCATTTCCCGGGCAAGCTGTCGATACAAACCCCTTTATTCGGCCGGTTCTGTTTAACCCTTTTGCTGAAGACGACTGTTAAATTGGAAGGCTGCTTGGCGTGGAGAGCATTTTTGGTTGGTTAAGTTGGATAGTTTATGGCGGAGTTCAATTTTAGGGGTCCACTGGACCTTGGAGTCGTCTAATGAGGCAGTTGCATCCTGCAAGAGGCTCGACAGTTTGAGCGTAGGGCAGTAGCTTTAGTAGTATATAAATCACACTCAACTGCGAACGATCCGAGCAAAGTTTCCTCCGTGATAGCAACCCCTCGTCCAAATAAAGGACTGCAAATCGGCAAAAATTGGATTGTTTGTAATACGGCCAATACCGGCAGGGGCACTCAAGTGATATTTTTCTCTTGGTACTTCAATACCGCCTTCTCTGCACATTGTAATGTCATGAGATATGAAACTAATAACATTTTGACTTTGCGTCTATAGCTACTTCCCTCGTGAAAGCAAGTTATCGCTTCAAGTTCATCCTAGCCAATTTATTGTGCAGCTCCAACACGCCTCTGCCTTAGTATACGTGTTCTAGTGAAAAGAAACTTAGTTTGTAATGACCGAAGATACATATTATTATTCGCAGAGACAAAGATTGAAGAAGTGAAGCATTCTGGAACTTCTGTTATAGCAGCGGGCATTTCCCGGGAGCATCCGCCTGGCCCGAGCGCACGCGCTTTGTCATCATTTCGGATCCGGTGCCGCCACCCAAGCCCACCTCAAATTAATATTCCAGTATCATTACACCGCTCAATTGATACCTGTAACGTCATTATGGCCGACACGGAGCTGGGATTCGCTATTGCCTTCTATCTATACCCTTGCGGCCTCTTCGTAACGCTGTTCTCATCACAACTGGTCCGCTACCGGTATCGAGATGCCGAGGAGCCTTCGGCCGCTATCAACGAGAAGAAGGCCGAAAAGACGCATCGACTGTACACGAAACTGATATGGATATTTCAGCTTTTGCTATTCCCATTGCTGGTTTGTATAGCCTAGGCTTCTGATACCTGATTTGATATACTCACAACCATACAGGTAGCCAGCATTGCCTTGGCGGTGAGCGCAGCTGTCGCTCGTCGAAATGATATCCCTGAGGATGTCAATTTCCCTTATACAGCGTACTTAGCCTCCCATACAGGCGTCTTGCTGTATTTCCTTGCTGGACTACTGCCAGATCCTGATGGACCCTGGACTCCGACCACGTCCCATTGCTTCTCATGGGTAGTAGGCGTGCTTCTTGAAGCTGTCATTACTGCAGTATTCATGTCGCAGAAGAATGTAATTCATGTGCCTTCAGGTCTTCTCGATAGTTTGTTTGGTCTGAGTATAGCCCGAGTCGTGGTGCTTGGCATTATGATCGTGCTCCTTATTTGCCGGGAGCACGAATCAAAAGGCCCGAAAGGAACTGAATCGGAACAGCAGTCACTCTTGGAGAATGGAAATGGCAGTAATGGCTACGGATCTGTTGGCTCTAAACCGAAAGCCAAGAAATCTCGCGACGCTCAAAGTGCTGGGTGGTTTGACTACTTCGCCGGCTTTCGTGTTCTATTCCCATACCTCTGGTGAGTTCTGAATGGCTGAAAAATGCCTGAAACCCCGAGGGAGAATCATGAAATTAACAGACCCAGGCCATCTGACTCCCACCTATACCAGGCCGTTGTTATAATTTGCCTTGGGCTAATGATATTGCAACGCGCCGTCAATGTTCTCGTCCCGATTCAGCTGGGTAATCTTGTCGCCGCTCTTGGTTATGGCCGCATTCCGTGGAAAGAGATAATACTTTACGTAGTATATCGAAGTCTCCAGGGTCAACAGGGCTTCATCGGTGCCAGTAGGTCTCTCCTCTGGATTCCAGTATCGCAATCACTGCTTCGTCGCCTATCTTGTGCATCATTTGAGCACGTCCTTGGGCTATCGATGGATTTCCATCTGAGCAAGAAAATTGGCGAAGTGACCAGCGCACTTAGCCGTGGCAGTGCGATGAACTCATTCCTTGAGAACTTTATGTTCAATGTTTTCCCCATGATATTCGACATCTTCGTGGCGTCTGTGGTCTTTTTCGTCAACTACGACGCCTTCTATACCCTTATAATCCTTGTGATAATGTGGTCATACATCTTCCTCACAATCTACATGGCCAAATTTCGCGGGAGGCAGAGAAGAGATATGGCAACAAAGAATCGAGAGATGGAGGCAGCGAAGTAAGTGATAATACCTAGTTCTAACCGAGACAATTAACCAACAACCCATAGGACGGATGCTATCATTGCTTTTGAGACTGTGCAACACAATTGCGCAGTAGCCTCCGAGACCAAAAGATATGGAGAGTATATTACCGTCTATCAGCGTGCCGAGCGCCTGGTCCAGTGGTCGTTGAATGGTTTGAACGTGACCCAGAGCACAATTTTCAGCTTGGGCACAGCAATGATAGTCGTCTTGTCTGCATACAAAATATCCATAGGACAGCAAACAGTCAGCGAGTTTGTCACACTCATCACTTATTTCGCCCAGATTGCAGCGCCACTGAATTTCTTCGGCACGTTCTACACAATGATCCAGAACAGCTTAATCGAAGCTGAGCGGATGCTTGATCTTGTGCGTTTCCAATTACTCGTGTCATGACACTGCTGAATTATTATAGTTCAAAGAGACTTCAGGGATAGTGGAGAAACCAGATGCAATCGAGCTTCTATCCCCGCGCGGGGAGGTCAAGTTTAATGAGGTGAAATTCTCTTACCAAGGCAAGGAACCTGCCATAAATGGTATATCCTTCACTATCCCACCCGGCACCAAAACAGCCATTGTCGGGGAATCAGGCGGTGGAAAGTCAACTTGCTTGAAACTTCTATTCCGATTCTACGATGTTAACAGCGGATCTATCACCGTTGATGGACATGATATCCGTGATCTCACACTCCTCAGTCTTAGGAAACACATCGGTGTCGTCCCGCAAGATACCGTTTTGTTCAACGCAACCATCATGTATAACATTCGCTACGCTAAACCTGACGCCTCGGAAGCCGATGTATTCAATGCTTGCAAAGCTGCCAATATCCATGATCGCATCCTCGCTTTCCCAGAACAATACGATACTAAGGTCGGCGAGAGGGGCTTGAAGCTCTCTGGTGGCGAACGTCAACGTGTATGTGATTTCTCGTTCGCCTTCTGAATTTTGCTAATGTACTCTATATAGGTTGCCATCGCACGAGCCATTCTCAAAAACAGCCGTATCCTCCTTCTTGACGAGGCGACCGCTTCACTAGATTCGAATACCGAGCGCGAAATTCAGGATGCGTTGGAGAAGGTGACTGAGGGTCGCACGACTATCACTATCGCGTAAGTGACCTGTGAAATGAGACGTATTGCGATGCTAATAACGGGTGCAGACATCGTTTGTCAACGATCACCAATTCGGATCAGATCATCGTGATCCATCAGGGGAAGGTTGTGGAACGTGGCACGCATAAGGAACTTCTTGGCCTTCAAGGGACATACGCCGCAATGTGGGAAAAGCAGACGAGGAGTGAAAGAGAAGTTGCCGAAGCGCCTAAGGCAGAAGAGTGAAATGCCTGGATAGGTTCGCTGCTTTTAGAATACTGTTTAGATATTGATAAAAAGTTCAGTCTGTTGCGAGCTTAAATTGCTGCTCTTTCTCCCTCTTGGGCTCATGCGAGCTAGGTTTTGAAAAGGATATGAAATAGCTTTTACAAGACGACATATATTTGTGGTTACACGTCGCCTTACTTCGCCGGGAAACTGAAACTTTATGAATAAGTATAGATGCCTCTGGATAAGTAATGCATTCTGGTGGCCCAGAGTCGCATTTTGGAAACTCGATGGAGGGCTGTGGGGTATTTGTGTAGGAGAGTGGGGAACTGTGTACCAATACGAAGGTTTTCGCGAAAGGTAACCAGATTAGCGGATGAGTCCACTTTAGTGGGTAAGGAGCCCATAAGAGCCTGTAACGAGCCCGGCCTCAAAAGTCCGTGTTTTTAGGGTCTTTAGCGAGGTGCGCACCTTACTTTTTTTGAATAACCTCAAAATGCCTCCCGGGACCCCTTTATTGCAATTTATCCATCTTCTAGAACAGGAAATCCTTATTAAATATAAAAAAATAATACACCAATTCTATAATTTTGTTAAAATATTAATTGAAGTTTTCATAATGTAATATAAATTCAATAAATTTATAATCACTAAAATCCTGATATATAAAATTTTAAAATATTCCCGGGTTTTATATACTAACCGGTTTTTCCTTTTTATAAATAAATAAATTAATGAAATTATTAAATACATTATTGAATCATAGAAATACAAAATCCTCGATTTTATTTTTTTATATGCCGAATTAGGACTTATATATTTTATAAAAATCTTAAAAAGGAGGCTCAAATGATAGGACTATTTCAAATATATAGTTTGTTAAAAGCTCTATCTTATAATTGTATAAATTCTAGTTAGATTTTTATAAATTATTATATATATATATTTTAGATAGTTAAATAATTGAAGATTTTATAAAATAATAAAATAATCTTTTTAATAAAAGGAAAGATTGTTAAATAAAGGATTATTAGAAAAAGCAAGGAGTGTTGGCACCCTACTTATATTTAATATCAATTTTATAAAAGAGGTATAATATTAGTTAATATATAGGGGGTTATTAGATATGACTATAAGAATCCTTTAATATTTGTATATAAAATTAATAAGAAAAAAAATTTTATACAAAAAAATTATTTAATATAAATTTTGGAAATATATATTTAGTTTATATTAGAAATTTTTATAATTATTATATATATTTTAAAATCTGTTATAAAAATTTTTTTATAGAAAATAGAAATTCTATTTATAGATATAAAAATTCCAAAAATTATTATATAATTTGATATATAATATATAAAATTATATTAATATTATATTTTTCTATAAATTTTAATATAAATCTTATTAAGAAATATTAAAGATTGGTGAAATAAAATTATATAAATAATATAAGTAGTTTATTATTGAAATTGAAATGAAATAAATAATCCGGGAAGAATAAATTAGAATATTATAAGATTGGATCAATAAGTTAATTTTAAAATAAAAAAATTAGATCAATTATTTTATATAACGTTATGAATGGTTTACTTCTATATTACGAATGGAACCTAGGAGAAGGGTAATTCTCGGTATGAATAATATGGCCCTGAGGCTCAATAATGGAAATATTGTATAAAAAAACTAATATTTAAAAAATTATATAATAAAATATTATATAAAAAATTTTTTGGATCTCTAGATTTTTTTTAAATAAAAAAAATCCAAAAAATTTAAAATTTCTATTAAGAAAAAATTTATAAAAATATAAAAATTTTATATAAAATAAAATTTTTATTTATTAAATAAAAGTTTTATATTCAATTTAAATAATATTTCAATATATTGATATTTTTATATTTATAATAACTACATCAATATTATGATAATTTCCTTCTAAGGACCTCAGACATAAACCCAACGCACGCGCTGAGTCAGCAACCAGAGCAATCGTTACATTCTAATTAAATTACGATTTGTGGTTGCAATTAAATAAATTGGTAGTATCATGATTGACCCTTAAAAACATGGACTTTTGAGGCCGGGCTCGTAACGAACATAGGGATAGAAGTCCGTGCCTTCAGGGTATTTTATTCGCTAAAAAATCCCTCCAAAATCAAGGTTTTTTTAATATTATTTCAAAAAATCAAAAGGATTATTTGATATAACTTTGTATAATTTTACATATAAACAGATAAATGTCAAAAGTATTATAATCCGTCAAAAAAATTATTATATTAATAATGTTCAAAAAAATTGAGCGAAATACCCTGAAGGCACGGACTTTTGTTCTTATGTTCGTAACGAGCCCGGTGCCTAAAGTCCGTGTTTTTAGGGCCTCATATATACGCCAACTTTAATAATTTCAACAAATCGTAATTTAATTAGAAATAGACCATCCATGGTATTCTATAAGGCAATTGACCCAAGAATACTATTTTAATATCAATTTATTTATTTAATCTTATAATATCCTGGTTTATTTTTTTTATATTATTTCTTTTATTTCGGTTATTATAATAGACTACCTATAGCATTTATATAGGGCTTGTTTAATCCACCTCCAATATTTTTTAATTGGATTTATATTAGAATTTATAAAAGGATATAATATCAATATAATCTTATATATTATATATTATTTAATATAATAATTAATAATATTTTTATAATTATAAATAAAATTTCTATTTTTTATAAATAATAATTTTATAAAAAATTGTAAAATATATATAATAATTATAAAAACTTCTAGAATTAATTGGATATATATTTCTAGAATCTAGGCCAAATAATTTTTTTATTTTAGAACTTTTATTTTATTAATTTTATAAATAAATACCAAGGGATTTTTATAATTATATTTTATTATTTTTTATATATTGACCGATGTTATATATTTTTTATAAAATTGATACTAAATATAAATAGGATAATATCTTTCTTTTCTTTTATGAGTAACTCTCTGTTTGATAATCCTTCTTTTTATATAAAATATAATTTCATTTGATTAAAAGATCTTCAACCATTCTATTTCTTAGAATATATATATAATAATTCAGAAAAATCAAATTATAATTTATATTGTAATAAAATATAATTTTTAATATATTATATATTTGAAATAATCCTTCTATTTAAATTTTTTCTCTAATATATAAATAGAATATTTTAATTTCAGTTCATTATATAAAAAGTAGTAATCGAGGATCCTATATTTTTATAAATTTGAAACATATTTTATAATATTATTTATTTATTTATTAGTCAAATAAGAAGGTTTATTAGTATATATAATCCAAGAATATTTTGATTGGTTATATATTAAGATTTTGGTGATTATAAATTTCCTAAATTTATATTATATTATAAGGCTTTCAATTGGAATTTTAGTAAAATTATAAAATTAATATATTATTTTTTTATATTTGATAGATATTTCCTGGCCTGGTTTGTGGTCAAATTCAAATAAAAGGGTTCCTGGAGGCATTTTTATTGAAATTGGTTAAAAAAAGAAAAGTGCGGGTGGGCCTCGCTAAGCCCCTAAAAACACGGACTTTAGGCACCGGGCTCGTAAGATCACCCCGCTGTAATTTCAGCGTATAAGCAGGAGTATGGAGGGCTCCACTTCCTTATTTAGTCCCTATCGCTACGCTGACAGTACCTTCCTTCGGGGGCTCGAGGCACAGCAACCCCTATAAATATAATAGGTCTATATGGGAATTGACCATTTAGGGGCCTACAGGCTCCTACAGGCTCTCTCTTCACTAAAATTATGCCCTTTCATTAAGCCGGCGGAACTTTATGCGGGGACCTTCGTAACGTGCGTTTCTCTGTGACTACGAGGACTCTTTAATATCTTCAGCGTCACCCGGCTCAACATGACGAATAGAATTTATTGAGACTTCAGACAGGCTGTAGCATGGTATTTCTGTTGGCCTCTATTGTGCTGCGTGACCTTTTCTTTTTTCTTTTTTTTATTACGCCCCAGGTACTATTGCATGTAGCTGCTTAGCAAGTTTCCACATGCCTCTCGCGCCTCAATATCCTCATCAAGCGTACCCTCTGAAAATCTGCCGGTGTCGAAGTGATGGATTTTCCTGTTTTGGACCCGGATCTACTGCGAGTAGTAGAGGCAGAGTCCTCGATGGGACTGTAGTCGACCTCGCATTCTTCGTCGATTTCTACGAGTCTTTGAAACCACATCTGGCAGGATTTGCTGCATACATGTCAGCTGCTGGTTTAAATGGCGGCGTTGTTTCGAGAACCAAATTTCCCAGGCAAAATATCCTCTCTGGGTATTTGTACACAAAAATTGATCTAATGATCTTCTCTAACACTTCGCCGTGTCACTCACCATTTGGTTCTGGTTTTGGGGAAAACTTCCGATTCTGTACCACAACGAGGACAATAATTACTAATAGCACCAATCTCAGAAGGCATTACAATCGCATCACTACCCCGTGTAACTCACCATCTGGCCATATCTCCCGCAGGAATACTTGAGTCCACACCATGATGGGGACGACGAGCGTCGCTCGCATTGAGATCGAAAAAAATCATACTCATATCAATCTTCTGACCCGGGCGAAAGCACGTAGTGAAGTTATTGTCCCGAGTAATGATCCGTCCAGTTGAACCCTCCTCAATGGCGAATTCGCCCCTGAGGACTTTCTGGTACCCATGCCGGTTTGTGAAACGCTCTTTTAGGATGAGATCAAATATCTTTCTTCAATTAGTTAAATTAAGGAAAATTAGCTGATGAAATACTAACTTCCCAAGAGGTGACTGTCTCCAGAGGGATCGGAATTTGAAAACCACAGGCGTCTTCTAAAGTGACAGGATCGTGTTGCCAGCAGGTTCCAATCCCCCGAGGAGTCGATTGCTGTGCTTTCATCTGATTTTCGAAGAGACATAGCGATTTTTTGATATCGATAGTCATAAAGTGAACCTGTGAACTGTTGCAAAGAATCAGTGCTAGTGAACACACAATATTAGACAGGATGCTGGAGATGCTTACAGAGATGCAATGCTATCTTTGACATTACTCAAAATGAAATCCGACCTTTGTAACTGCACGTCAATCTTCTGCTCTATTAATTTGAGCTGTACAACTTGTCCTTCAGCACGCCTTTTCGCATCTTCTAACATCAAGTGGACAGCTTGGACTCGAAACTTATTTTCACTCTCAATCAATTTGTTCGATTTCCTATTACGCTTTAGCATTATAAACAACTAGAAATGACGGCTACGTACCCCATAGCCTCAAGTGTTAACAAAGTGACTGTTCGACTTGCGGTGCTCAACTTGTTCCTCACTTCCGAAATATCCTCCTTCTCTCTGAGCCAGAGCAGCTTCTTCGACACATCTTTTGCGAAATTCCCAGATCCAGAGACTCCCAAACTCCTGCCATATTTTCTATTGACCTTCTCTTGGAAACCACGCAGCATATCCAGCCACTCTTTCACGGTGTCGGTTGTCACGACATCGGGACTGTCGTAATTTTGCCAGAGCGCAACGGTCTACCGCACAGAAGCATGAGCCATTCCTACCAGCTCTCTGAAAACATGTTGAGAACTCACCTGTAACATCGCCCTTTCGAATGCTCTCAGCTCCTTAATTAAACCTTGATACTGCGCGGCAGACCCTTTCACGTCCGTCAACGCCTGGATAAGCTTCCATGCCGTCTGTCCGACGGATATGATGTCTCCGACGCTTCCGAAGGTTAATGGCATTTTAATAGAATAATATCGGCTGACGATTGGCGAGTCTCCTTGAATGATTGAGAAATAGTTGTTGTGGAGGAAAATCGATTTCAACACGAGGCTGCTCAGGGGCATCTCCACTCTGCTAGACGAGAGAGCGCGTTGGCGCAAATACTACTCTTACGGGGCGCGGTAGTTGGGGGTCAGAAATTAAAACGTTAGCGCTCTGATGATTGGGTCAACTGCTGACACAAGGATACAGCTTCATGCAAGCCCTCATCCTCTGTAATGGAAGTATTTGGTACCGTCACAGTCGCTTTGAACGTCACTCCTTTGGACGGGCTCGAGAGGTCAGGTGACAACGATTGGTGAGCTTCTGAAGTTGGCGCATACTCCCCCTCTGATAATGTAATGCGCGGATTTTTCAAGTGAACTTTGGGTATCGATGGCTGAGTGCCAAATTACAATTCCCTTCTGTGAGGGAAACAATCATATTCTTGCCCCACTAACAACATTGCTCAAGTGCTTACCTCACGAAATCTCCGACTGCTAGGGTATACTTTAGGCTCATCAAGTCCGTCAGAATTTGGACCACAGCTCTAGAAGACTTAATATACGGGGAATTAGAAATGTGTAGGAGACAATGAATGTCGTATATTTCTGTAGGCTCAATTTGTATCAATGTGGTTTGATAAGCTTTGATGGTGATGTCCGCGGGTAAGTATGGGCGGAGATACAATTATTACCCAAATCAATTCCCCAGATACTCCCATATACATATTCAACGCCGAAAAGGTTACGCACGGTTGTTCAGGACTAGTGTATCTCAGTCTCAACTATGTGTTTGAGTCTCAAGAGGTCTAAATTTGATTGGTTTGAGGGTCACTAAACAGAAGGCCCCTGAAGATAAGCGAATCAGAAGATGGGGGCTTAAAATGGATGGACCCAAGGGGAAAGAAAACACTGACAGAAATATTCCCACTCGTACTCGCTCACTAGATAATCGTTTTTCCTGCCCAGCTGCGCGTCAATCATCCTCGGCATCGCTCCCAAAATCGTCATCGGATAAGGATTCGACCTCGTCCGAGTCCTCCCCAAAACTCTCGTCCTGTCCCACTTCATGTACCCTTTCCATATCCCATTGCTCCCTCAATTTGTCTCTATGCTTTCGAAGGAGTGAAACCACCCCAAGACGGCCACAATCCCTTGCGAGCAGTAGAGAAGAGACATATCTCTTTCTCCGAGGAATATTCGTGTCAGCACCGGCGTTGATCAGAAGTTGCACCATGTCAAGCCTGCCATGCCAAGCAGCGAATTCCAGAGCCGTGTGGCCGTGTTCTTTTGAGCCTGGAGCATTCGCATCTGCTCCTTTGGCAAGAAGATACTGGGCTACTTTTGTGTGGCCATTCTTGGCGGAAAGTTGGAGTGCTGTGCCGCCGTTGAATTCTGATGGGGCAGCATTCAGCTCAGCGCCGCGAGCCACCAGAATCTTCACCAGGTCTATGATCCCGGAACTAGAGGCGGCTTGGAGGGCCGTGTCACTGCCTCTGGCGGCGGGAGCATTGATGTCAGCAGCATGGTCGAGCAGAAGCTCTACGAGATTGAAGTTCGAACCCCAACACGCAGTTTGCAATGCCGTGGAAACTTGAGAGTCCGATTCGTAAGCAGGAGCATTTGTATCTGCCCCCAAATCAAGTAGGCGTCTGGTTATTGTCATCCAATGGCCCCCACCGGAGCGGGCGCCTTGAACGGCCTGTTCCAACACAGTTCTAAAGCCAGTGGTATTTACTTCCAGTGCTTCTGGTATCCCGAAACGACCGAGTAGAAGTTCAAAAATTCCCAGGTCGGGGTCAGAGCCTCCGAAATAGCTAGCGGTATAGCCACTGAGAAGTGAATTAAGCGGAATTCCAGCACCAGGTAGACTGGCATCGGGATTAGCACCAGTCTCCAGGAGGAAAGTGACCATATCGCTGTCATGGTTATACGCTGCAACATGTAATGCAGTTGGTAAGATGTGGTGGAATCTTCTAAGATTCGAACGCCCCGAATACAAGGCATTGACATCCGCCCCGGCATCCAGCAAAATTTTGGCAAAATCAGTTTGTTTTCGACTTACAGCATCGTGGAGATAGGGAGGCATGGATATACAGTCCTTCATATCATTGATGTTTCGTATATGGGATACTAAGCGTCGGAAGGTTGTAAAGTCCATTTTCTCAGAAGCTATCGCCCAATGAAGGACAGTGCCCGTGGTCATGTAAGGGTCACCTGTTTCCGACCAGTGCGAGTGCAATTTGGAAACTAGCTTTGTGGGCCTCATATCGGGTGCCTTTCCAACCTTCATAAGATAATAAATTCGAGATGTGTCACCGCGTACAATGGCTTGCACAAGTTGAATTCTCATCCACTCATCTCTGACTGAATCATTTTGCGGCAAGACATCGCTGGCCCCAGCACGCACTAAGGTGGAGATAATGTCGGGATTCGATCTCAATGTCCTAGCGGCCTCTAATATTCGTGTCCCGTGGTAACTGAATGCGGCAATGTTCGGATCGGCCCCGTACTCCAGCAGGATATTTATGACAGGCAGATCATGCCTTTCTACCGCGAGTAACAGAGGCGGCCTAGGAAATTCCATAGAGGCGGTGCCCGCAGCGTTTGCGTCAGCGCCATTTCTCAAGAGAAACTCAACCATGTGAACATGCCCAGTCCTTGTAGCGGTATAAAGGGCTGTCTGGCCACCGTCTCCATATGCGGGGTCGTTGATATTTGAGCCAGCTTCAAGTAGCAGCTTCACCACTTCGATATTCCCTGTGGCTGCAGCGGACTGCAGTGCGGTTGCAGTAACCCGACGATCAAATGTGGTGGATTGAGGAAAATAAGAACCTTCGCAAGCAGCGTGGACGTTGGCACCGAATTCCAAAAGCAAACGTAGCATGTCGAGCTGGCCAGTTTCTGCTGCTCTGCGTAGACATTTAAAGTTCCCAGGCCAAAAATATGCCGCATTTACGTCTACCCCAATGCTCAGCAAAGTCCGAACCAATTCTGTGTCGCCTCGGTCGACGGCGAAGGGTAAGGGTCCCCGAACTTTAGTATCGTAGTCCGATTCACAAACAAAGAAACTTGCATTCGCGCCGGCATTGATGAGTAGTCTCACTATCTCGCCCGTGATTCGGTTCGAAAGATTAGTTTGATGCCAGTCAAGTGGACTGTGCGTTGATATCACCTTGGGATCAAAATTCAGTAAAAGACTCACTATCTCTGCCTTGCCCGACATCACGGCCACCTTCAGAGGCATCCTCGAACTCAGAACGAAGTCTTGGAGTCCAACGTCTAACTTAAGGAGCTCTTTTATTAGATCGAGGTTGTTGGCCGAGAGCCCAAACAGGAATAATGCTGACTGAAATTCCTGCAGAGTCGGAAATCTAGTTCGTAAGATGTTGCTGAGGGTTTTGAGAGGAATAGCTTGAACCGTCCATTCTAGAAAAGGATTTCGTCTCACAGCATCCTCTCCCCCCAGGGTGGAGTCGAAATAAAGGAAGTTATTCGAGTATAAATACATCGCGATTTCAAGAAGACGAAGCGCGGCGGAAAGCTGAGGTGGACCGAGTAAGAGATCCATAGTTGACTGGTATTCTCCTTCATATCGTTCTGGCATATTGGCCAGAAGCCGTGGAAGTCGCTCTTGCAATCTTTTATTTGCATCTAATCGGTCTTGGCTGGCATAGTTTTGAGGCACTAGGAGGTTGGCAAATGATTCGTAGAACTTGCCCGATATGGCCTGATTTGAGGAATATTCCATAGATTCTCCAGCCCAATTGATGTCATTGCTGATGTCCAAGCTCCAGCTAGAATCTGAATCGGCTTCCAAGGGCGGAGGGTTTGAGGGAGGGAGCAATGGGGATGGACCCTGGTCGAAGAATTTGATTTGAAACGAAGAGTCGCCTGATATTATTAGATGATTCGCGGGTGCATGGGAAGGCAATCCCACCTATTTTGATGGATCTGAATGAATCCAGAAATTGAAAGTAAGGGAGGTTGTCAATTCGAACTACCACTTGATCCAAGGCTTCATACGCCCGCTCGATTGTCTGTGTCTGGTATAAACCCGTATTACCAGCATTACACGCCATCTTCGCCCGTGGGGAGCTGGTCACAAGTTGGAGACTCCGCTTTCTCTTTACTCCGGGCCTTGGGATGGCAGAGACGTTCGTGTTGAAATATGCTGCATCAGGTGGGGCTGGAGCCAACAGCGGCGATGGAGTCCGGATTCGGATATGTGCAAAGGTTGATAGCCCGGGATCCATGGAACAGTTAGAAAGCTAGTCTGGTAAGGGGCACTATGGACTCACCTGCCGCGTTGAAAATGTACCTGGAAGACAAGGGAACGTTTCGGCCGATATCTTTTCTTAGCTTTTTGTCTGAAATTCGAACATTATCGATGTAAACCTCGCTCTTTTTGCCTTCTTTACTACGTTTGACAAGTGCCTGGTCGATAGCTTTCCACTGAGCAGCTGTGCGGTTCTTTTCCCAACCCCATGCCTCGAATTGCCTGGAGTATTGGTTCTTTCTATCTTTGCGGTCAATAAATCATGCATACATCCGTATAAGATTTCACCTACGACGCAATGAAGCTATGAGAACGCTTCATCTCCTCTGTAATTTGAGCGCACGTCTTGTTCTGAATTAACCAGAGATCTTTCAAGCGATCACGATGCGTCTCCCAATCGAGTGCCATAGTTGCTGAATTCTCGAGCGCAGGTGTATGTGGCAAGATGGCAAAGACTAATTGACAAAAACTGAATCTCAGCGATGACGAGAAAGTGTGTTGGGAGAATATTCCGAGTCGGTTTGAAAATCGAAATTCGTAGCCTGATAATCAAAATTGACAGTTTCCCTAAGTTGTTGCGATATTCAATTGGCTCGCATCATTCTGTGGCGGCATACGTTGTTCCACGATGATTGGACTAGGCCAGAGTCTGCGTGCATATTGCAGCTTACGAGACGACAGGCCCGCAGGCTGTGTCGTGCAGATACGCCCGATCAGAGGCTCAGCCCGCGGTTTTTGTGCTCGGGCTCCACTATGATTGGAGGAGGCCAGAATATTCCCAGCCCGGTAGAAGGAGGGTTTCGACTCAAGAGCTACCCAAGACGTGAAAACCGGTGATGTGGACATCGGTTATGCTGCGCGGGTCAGACCAGGAGACAACGATTGGACGAGGCCGGAATATTCCCAGCACGATACATGGAGAGGTTCGTCTTCCGAGTTGCTCAAGACGTAAAGGTCTGAAATTGGGACAGGCCCGAAGACAACGATTGGAGGAGTCCAGAATATTCCCAACCTGCCACATGGAGGGGTAATCCTTCCGAGCTGCCCAAGAAGTGAAGACCTCTGATTGGGAGATGCCATAATATTCGTAGCACAGACCAGAAACGGTAAGCGAAAACAGAAGCAGGCGTCAAGATCAACAGTTATGAATGATACTTAGAAGTTATAATAATCGACGTCTGGTCAGACCTTTTTCTCTACCTTCTTTTCAATATCCCAACAAACATGACCATGTCAACGGAAGCCCTTGTTGCGCTTTTGACTCTGATAGTCACATGCCCACCCACTCTACTGCTGTTATGGCAGTGCGTCCTGAGAAGGATTGGATCTCGGATGGAACCTAGTAAGTTACACTCCAAAATCATCATACCAATGAAGAAAGTATTAACGGAACTCAAATAGACTTCGCGGAAGAACAATACGCCCACCGCACTCCGAGTTTCAATGTATATCATCGCCACGAAATCATGATGATGTCCTGGTCAAATCGAGATGGGGTTAATACAAATTGGAGGTGAGTCGCGTCAAGGCTCTCCATCATTCGGGTAATTACTGACAGAATGTTTCCAGGGATCCAGTAGCGAATCAAGACTTCATACATCCTTCTCGACAACGGACATCGAGCTATCATGGAAGGCTTCCTCTACAGTAGGACTTATTGAGTAAGGGTTTTAGACATTACGGGGAGAGACACAATTGGGAAGAGAGATGGCGAAAACTTTGAAGAGAGTGGTCAGGCCGAGGATCAGACATATCTGCTTTATCCTCGATATTATCATCTCATATATTCGAGATTCTTTTCTCCCTCCTACCGACCCTACATCTCATGTACCTACTTAAGTCACACTCACCATTCCTAGGGGAGCGATAACACGTTTGTTAGCGCTTCTAGGATCCTCAGAGCTTCAACACCTCTGATTAGAGCCATGCTAGCATTCTCAAAGTCTTCATATTTAGTTTCCCTTTGAAGTGATGGTTGCAAGAAGCATAAACTATTACTACATAAAGAAGAAACTCCGACGAAAGACTCACCATTTTGAATGTCTAGTAACTTTATGGTAGTTATACTTTTCGTCTCCACAGCAGAGGCAGATCCGACGACTTCACTTTCAGCCCTTAGAAATGCATTGTGCGTCTTTATTACTAGAAGAGCGGCGTACCAACGCATCCAAATTCCGCCACAATGTTTGGGAGATTTTGAAGTTCGATCGAGGAGGGGGTAGAGATAGCCTTGATTGAACCCGTTCAATTCTTTGATAACTTCTTTGAATTTAACTCAAATATGTCTAGCTCAACCTCATGACCCTAATCAACAAACAAAATAATAAAAAGTAAAGATTTGAGTTGTAGCCTTATAGAGAAAGTCCAAGGATTTCAAGCAAAGCATCTGTTTACGCCGAAATTGTAGTGGTGCTGCACTGCCGCTGGTGATACTACCTCGGCGAATAATTAGCGCTGTAATTTTAGCGTACATTGAAGCCTTGTTCACCATTTCGATTGGATAGACTGTACTCCGGAACTCTCTATAATGTTTCAATGTCCAATTTTTGATCAGACAATATTATCCTTGGGGAAATTTGAGAGTACTGACGATTGTGAAATTGCCTCTCAAGTGATGAGACAATTATCTCATTGGGCTATGTATGAACCATCAAAGTTGCGGTCGAAAGATCGAAAGGTGGCATGAAGAGGCGGTTGGGGGCCAAAACGCCTCACGTCACAAGCTGTAGCTGGCACTGCAATTTTAGCGTTTACAATGGTGTTGCTGGCCACGATGATTGGATCGATTAACAGTGTGCGGCTCAACGAGGCTCTCCTGGACGCTAAAATTGCAGTGCGCAGGCAATCTCACCAAGATACTTGCCGGGAAAGCCTTGCAGCCTCATCAAGACTGAATCAACCAATAGAAAATTCGACTTCAAAATTATGGGAAATATATGTACCATTACAGCTCTTGATTACAATCATTGGCCCCCAAACTCCATCCCCTTAGCGCTCTCAACCCAATTATACCAATCCACATCATTCGCATCCAAATCCAAATCCATATTAACATCCGCAAAAACATCAACTGACGGATCTGTATCTGCCCACAGCAGGGGAGCGAAGCCAGGCCATGTCGTGGGCACGGCGTTGTATGAGTCTTGACCGATTTGAAAATCGGTTGGGGGTTGAAAGTTGGGGGATGTGGTGTTTGAAAAGTTTTGGGTTAGTGGGAAATCATTGGGGTTGAGGAATGCTGGGTCGAAATGCATGTTGGTGTTTGTATCGAAGGCGGGTATAGAGCCCGCGGGAGTTGGTTCGACCGTGTATGTAGACTGAGCAGATGAGCTACCAGGCCCGGGCGTCGGCTCTTCGGAGCTCTGAGGTGTCTTCAAAAGATCCCGCCAAAGCTCCCGAAACTTCTCAACAGCATTCGACCCCTTCGGAAACGGCCCCGCGCTTCCAGGCACAGGCAGCTTCCTATCCTCCATCTCCAGCAAGTCCGCAGCCCTCGGATCATTCTTCAGCCGCTCAATCTCCGCCTCGCGATGTTTCCGAGCCTTAGCCATCAGTTTCCGAAACGGGACCCAGACTCGTTGAGTCTTGTCTAAGTGCGTCTGAGCTGAGATGAGCCATTTGCTGTGTAGCGCCACCCAAGCCCGCTCTGCAATGGGCGACCAGGGACGCCGGGAGACTTCGAGTAAAATGTAGATGACTGCGTACCAGTGGGTATACGTCTGATATACCCAGCGCCAGTGACGGCATTCATACTCTTCGTTGAGAACGTGGTTGTACTCTGCGACTTCGATTGCTGCGATAAGAAGATTCGTCTTGATGGTGTCGGAGAAATTCCCCCCAGGGGAGGAAAACAGAGCAGGTAAGTAGACGAGGAGTGTCAGCTTTGCCATTACGAGGCGTGCGACCTGGACTTGGACCCAGTAAGCGAGAGAATCTGTGGAGTATTTGAGGTAGGAATTTTCGACTGTCACCCAAATCTCATTTAAGAGGCGGCTTTGCTCTTCGATGCTTGATCCATCTTCTTTGGTATTTAAGGCCATTAGCTTCTTCGTGAGGACAAGTATTTGGCACGAGATCAGGGGTATTGTCATATCGGTCAAGCCTTCACGCGCCGTTGGCATCTCAGTCGATCCAGGTTCAAGATCGGAGTCGTTGATGCTCAGGGGAAGTTTGGTGTCGAAACTCCCAAGAGCGATTGTAAAGTCTGTCCCTTGGTCCTCAGACGACCGCACGTCTAGCATGCATAATGCCCACCACGCTCTCCGTCGCATCTCTATTTCATAGGGTGTCAGATGTTTGAAATTAGAACCGTCGCGGTGTAAGCCGAGGGCTTGGCCCATCCTGATGGCAAGGCCTGTCATCATCCATACGAACCTGGGACTGTCGTGACGGCGAATGAGGGCGAGGAAAATGGAAAATGCTTGTACCAAGACAAGATCAGGGACGTTAAGGAAATCCGCCTTGGCAAGTGCATGTTCCATTCCGAGGCGGTACTTGATATTTAGTTCGGTTTTGGTTAGGCCGAAATTCGCCATGATCTAAAGCAGGTCAACAGGAAGTCCCACTAAACGTCTTTGAGATTGGAACTTACATCTTCTTCCTCCATAGAAGTTATAGCTGCATAGTAGATTGAAAACATCAAAGCTTCGTTGGCTGGTGATAAGCTCGTCATGTCGCTGGCACGTAAATGCCGGACAAGCTTTGTAATAGTCGGCATATGAACAAGTCGGAATATAGAATTGACATTTTCAGCAAAGATGTCCAACAGAAAGGGTATCTGTGACGGCAGTGGATGAAATTCGCGAAGGTCTGGGCTGGGAGAGCTCAAATTGTGACGAAACAAGAAACCATGCCGCTCTGAAGGTGTCCTTTCAAGTTCCTGGGTAGATGGTGACTTTCCGGGTGATGCCTCATCCTCCGAGGTTTCAGAATCACCAGCGGCTAGACCATGGCCGTCTATTTCAAGCTCATCAAGCTATGGAGGATATTAGCCCACCGTCAATCAAGTCTTATGAAGTGAAATGAGCGTTTCGGTCTGGTTAATTACCTCGTCGTTGACTCGTGACCAGAAGCCGCTACTAATGTAGCGACTTTTATTTGCATCCTTGAGAACCAGTCTTCCGAACTGTTTCTGTATAGTTCCGGTATTCGCACCAGGAGATGCCTCCTTCTGATTCTCCGTAGAGCTCTCAGGGGAATTAGACGCGGCAGCCGACGCATTGGCGCTAGCCGCCGCATTTGCCTGCTCTAGCTGCCCGCTCAAGTCCTTAACCAAACTCTCCAGGTTCCGCAACCGTTCCATAACCTGGGCAGGCGCCGGCGGGGTCGACGATGCCTCACCGCTAGCATTGTTGTCTCGCTGTAGTCGACGAGCCCATCTCGGCGGACGGTCGGTGGAAGGCAGGACGCAGGCTATGCCCGCCCGGCGGCAGTTGGAACACGGTGAGAGCTTGTCACAGCGGACCTTTCGGGATCGGCAAACGACGCAGCTGCGTGGTTTTGATGCCGGACCCGCAGCGGGGCCGGGAGACAGCGAAGTGGTGTTCATGATATTGTCTCACGTCGGTTGATGGTTTGCATTTTCGGGTCGCTTTCGGCTCGTTCTCGCGCTTTGTTTTGAGCTGACATCTAGACAAGATCAGACGGCACAGACGGGCGAAATCATCGCCGAGTCACGTGTGTGGCTGACGAATATGGGCAGTGATATTGAGTTCGATGGATAATTCAGAATACAAATAAGAGCGGAGTATAGCTCTTTGCTTGTCTAGACAAGTCGTTGATGAACCCAATAATTTTGTCTTTGTTGTGGAAGCGACATATCCGAATGAACTACATCTTAATCAAGAGGCTTAACAATGAGCTCTTTTGGCAAGTAAGTATGAAAAGAAAATTATTGATTCACAGTTTTACCACTTAAAACATGCATTGTTGGGCGGATGAACATGAATAACGAAGCGCATCAAGAAGCAGGAGCTTTGACTAGAGTAGAGCGAAAACTAGGGAAAGAATGGAAAGAAGCCGGGATGGATCTTGGAATTCTTAATATAAATAGAATTTGTTAAAAATTCCGTTTCCCAGAAATTTCTTTGCAATTTTCGAATTGTAATACCTTTTGAGCAACTTGCTTAAAAGAAGGCCTTTTGAGATATACGGAGGTACCTCGGCTAGAGCTCCTTTTCTGTGGTAACTTTGCTTTGTGGAAATGCTCTAGGCAGATTGAATAGATCCATTTCCCAGGCTTTAGCAGATAAAGCAGAAATCCAACTTTGAATAAAAATGAAAATAAAAATAGAAATGGTGAAATGGTGAAATGGGTTTATCAATCTGGGGCTATCTCCGAACCGAGCTAACGAACAGCTTTGGCGGGGAAGCTTCCTCCAACCTCACAGCTCCAACCCACCCCTCAACAACCCCAAAAATGAAACCACGACTCCCAATTCCCCTCCTCATCTCCTCAAGACCTCCCATCCCCTCTACCACACCCCCAAAATGCCACCGACGCTCCTCCACCCGCGCAAACCCCGAACCAGACCCGACCCAACTCCCCCCCGACGTCCCCAACCCCCGCTGGCTCAGCGAAATGAAAGCCCGCATAGGAAAATGCATCATGTTCGGCGGCATGGACACCGCAGCTATCGAGCACGCGTCTGGTGCCCTCAAAATGCTGTCCAGGGAATGGAGGGAGTTGGTTGCGGGGCGGGAGGGCTTTTTGACGGGTGGAAAGAGGGCGGGGTTGTTGAGGCATAAGGTTGTTTGGGGGGAGCAGGATTGTATGGTTTGTTTGTCCCTGTAGTATGTGGTTTGAGAGAGATTGTGCGGGATGCTAACGGATGGGTGGGGAGTAGGGTCATGTTAATAATGTTACGTATGTGCGGTGGGCAGAGAGCGCGCGGATTAATTGGGCGAGGAATTATGCTGTGCATATGGATCCGGGGCATAAAGGGGAGTGGAGTGATTTGTGGACGCCGAAGGGTGATGGGTTGATTTTGAGGAGTATGAGGACGGATTATAAATTTGTATACCCCCCGTCTTGATTCTGGATCTGTGCTAATGGTGTGCAGCCCATGACTTGGCCGGACCATATCTCCGTTTTCCATAAACTCCAGACCCTACCAAAATCAACAGATTCACATTTTATCCTCGATGTTCTGATACTGTCCGAGTTATACCAACGGCCGGCTGCGAGATGTGTGGAGGATATTGTTGTGTACGATTATAAGAAGGGCCAGAAGGTGCCGATTCGACCTTTCATGATGGAGGCTTTTCAGAAGACGTTTCAGGAGCAGGAAAGAGAGAAGAAGCGAGTCGCGAGGAGGATTATGGATGTGGAAAAAGCTGTGAGAAGAATAGAGACACGGACTTGGGATAAACCGGATGCGGTAGAGGATATGGGATCCGCCGGGTGAGGGGGTTGCAATTTATGGAGTAGATGAACGTGTGCAAGGGTGTATAAGCTGTACATAGGGGTCTGAGGTATGTAAATTTTTTGCAATTGGCTAGAATCTACAAAACAGAAAGGTTGTACGGCTACGTCCCAAAGATCGGGTGAGCCGCATTGCCTGGTAGTCCAGCAGAGATGCGGTCCAACAAGTCGGAAGAAGTCTTTTTTGAAGTCTACTTTGCTGCCAGCGCTGCATTTCGAGATGTATACAGGCACAGGATATCCTCAGATTACATGGAATTATCGAGAGCAAACCACTCCCACTTTCATAATATCTCCATAACGTCACGCAATTGTCAACAAGTGCAATATTTTCATTTTCATCAATATTCTTCAAGGTATCTTTGTCTTGTGTGGGCCCCGAAATAGTACCGGCAAGCAGCTTCCCGCATCACGCCCTTCCAAGGACGGCCAGGGCCAAAAACTCCTTCACGCGGCTGAGTCTGAGTCACGATCCACTTTCGAAAATATATAAGTCACTACTAACCCAGTCAATTCCTCTCAAACTTCAGTCACAAACCTCAAATCTCTTCAATTCATTCTTCCACATTCAGCAAAACAATGGCAGACCCCAAAGAACCCACAGAAGCCAAGTACCATCTAATAGGCCTCTACACCCGCTACTCAAGTATTCCCTCCCCCCCCTTTCCCCACCCCACAAACTCACAAAACCCCTCCCCTAGGCTGGACCGCCCGCATTGAGCTCATCCTAAAATACTTCTCCATCCCCCACACCACCCAATTCATCAATTTCTCAGACATCCCCACACACTCCCCAACATCCGGCCTCGTCCCCCTCCTCATCGACCGCTCCCTCTCCCCAACCCACCCAATCCACGATCCCCTATCCATCGCTCTCCACCTCGCCCACTCCAACCCTTCTCTCCCGCTCTTACCTCCCCATCCCCTGCTGCGCGCATTGGCTCTTTCTGCGATTGCGGAAATGCATTCGGGGTTTCAGGAACTTAGGGGGACGTATCATACGAATTTTTTGGCGAGGTATCGGGGTACTGTTCCTATAAGTGAGAAGGGAAAAAAGGAGATTGAGAGGATGCTGAGGCTTTGGGGGGAGGCGAGGAAAGTTACTGGGGAAGTGCTTGGGGATGAAGATGGGGGTTATTTGTACGGGGGGTTTGGGGTTGTGGATGCGTTTTTTTGGCCGGTGCTTTGGGTATGTTTACCTACTTCCAAAACATTTACATTGGGATGAGATTTATGCTGACTGTTATTGTCTTGGCTAGCGGTTCCGAACTTATAACCTCCCGCTTGACACTGCGACTCCCGAAGCGCTAAAGTGGATGCAGAAGATGTGGAGTGACCCCAAGATTAAAGAGGTGTGTAGGGATTATTTTAGGCAGGCTGAAAGGGAGGAGACGAGGGTTGAGAGGTATGAGGATATTTTTAAGGGAATTCCGGGGATTGAGGTGGGGGTGTTTGGGGAGGATTGGGAGTTTGAAATTCCTGAGAACGGAGGCTCTAAGTGATTAAGTGGGTGTTGGAGTCTTTAGTGAACTAGTACCGCTATGCACTCTCTCTGATTTCATGGGCTGAATTTGTGGTTATATGAACTGTGGGAGTTGAATTGCTTCTATGTTGCAGGTTTCTTTCATGAAGAAAAACGTTGTCAAAACTCGCGTGACTTGGATCAAAAGGGGGGTTTGAGCCATACTGGAAAGGGGGCACAATATATAAGAAGTACGCAAGTTAGTATCCTACGAAACTTTTAATAGAAGTCCCATTCCTACGGACAATAGAGTGCTGACGCTTGAAATCTAAACTATCAGCCTTGTCCAGATAAGTCAATCCCAGTACCAGCACCGCCACATTTCCTCCACAGGACATCCCGCCAAACCACAAATATGCGTCCATTTTGATGATAGATATGTCACTATTGACTATCATCATCACCACCATCACCATTGACCCCTTGACTCCCCCTCCAAAAATCAAAAGCATCAACCCCACACCCCGAACCCCCCGCAACCCTACTCCCCCACTCCCTCATCCCCATCTTAAACCTCGCATGCGCCCACCCCGAAAAATAAGCATCAAACGCCTCCCCTGTCACCCACCTCCCCACAATCCTCCTCCTCTCCTCCCTACTCCACCCATAATCCTCATCCAACATCTTCCAATACACCACCTCATGACAATAACTACTCAGCACCTCAACCTGATACCTCGTCACATCTCTCTTATCCTCTCGAGCGAACAAGACGGTGGGATCGCGCCCATTATTCCAGAGTGGGAAAGCGGGCTGGCCCCATTCGGCGATGCTAGCGCAGGGGTTGGCGTTGAACAGGATTCCCCATGCGTCGCGGTTTTCGAGGGGGTCCCAGATCATGGAGGGCTGGACTTTGGTGCTCCAGCTTGGATCTATGGCGCATTTTTTTGCGAGGAGGGGGAAGCCCATGTGCTGGGAGATGGTAGAGATGTCGTCGTAGGTGGAGAATATAGGATGGTCTTTTCGGATTTCGACTTGGCGGTATTTATCTTTTCCTAGGAATTTGACGTCACCTGAACAGCTTACTTTGACTGCTTTGATCCAGTTGCTTGAGTCGCGGATGATGAAAAGGTTGGGCTTGGAGTCCTCGAAGATATCCATGTTTTGGGACAGGGTAGAGAGAGCACCGCGGAGATCAGAGAGGGTTATGTCGCGGTACTTTGCCACCTCGCCGTTCCTGCCCTGTTCCTCAAATCCCACGATAGCTCTATGTCCATTCCAGTCGTGGATAGAGATCATTTTAGCGGACACATCACGGGATGCGTAGCCTTTGGTGAGGTAGGACAGACATTGATTTCCTTCGAATTTCTCTTGCACATCATCGGCGTAGATCTGGAGCTTGTAAGGGTTCGGATCGATATGAAGAGCGCGCGGAAATTTCCCGACATGTGTGTACAGTCCTTGGGAGCAGCCCATCGAATGGAAGTACATGTTGCCATCTTCGTCTTCTTCCTCGTAAGCCTTTGTCTCAACCCAGATTAGCCGTGGGAGATCAGATTTCTCGGGGAATAGCAAGGCGAGCTTGTGCATGTCACTAGGACGTGGGTTGTGCTTGGTAAAGGGCTTGAACTTTGAGCAAAGCAAGTCGTGCAATGCGAGATCTTGCTTCTGGCAATCATCGGAGCAGTAGCATGCTGAAGCGCAGATGTTGCATTTGAGAGTTGCAGCCTTCTGGCACACAGCGCAAGTAGAGAACGTCATACCGGCGACAAGCAAGGCGTGAGTGTGGTGAGTTATTGCTGGGTTGCAAGCAAGATCGATAGATCGATGTTGAAGAGATAAGAAGAGTGATTGAACGAAAAGAAATTTTCAAGTTTTCTTTTCCGATTTCAGTCGTAGCAGTGAATTGCCAAAGAAACTTTTCTCGGCAATACTTGCACCTCTTGGGCCATCCTCTGCATGAATATCTCAATCTCCTATTCTATATGAATTTATGGAAAGACTTACCGATGAATAACCCCCCCGGATTCAATTTGCCAACATGAAAATCGAAGAGATACAGCGTGCCGTGAAAATTACCGTAAACCAGGAGAAGTAGAGCCCTTCGAATGTATATTTTGGTCCACTTGAACCAGTCCTCAGATGACTTTCATCAAAATACCCCTCGATGCTTACGACACGCCCAAACTGGACAAAACTCAATTCATATCCTTTCTCATTAATCCATTAAACCATCTATCCTCCTCATACCAAGTAATACCATTTACAACTTTCCCCAAAACGCCATACACCAACTTATCCAACCCCTTTCCTCACTCCTCCATCTTAACATCCCCATCAACCGGATTCTTCCCCATATTCTTTAACAAATAACTCCGCTTGAAATACTCATTTGGATGCACAATCGTCTCCAGCTGTGCCGCGCCCCAAGTCCCTTCATCTCTGACTTTCTTGATTTCTTGTTTATGGGCGTATTCGAATACCCTATTGCCATATCAAGTTAGTAAACGTATTTCAAAATGAACAGAGAGGGAAACGGAAAGGGAAAGGGGAAGGGGAAGGAGCACAAACCTATTACAAGCCAAATGATACTTCTTCTTATCCTTATGCACATCCTCCCTCACCCCCTTCAGCACCTCCTGATCTTTAACCCCCACATCCTGCAACAACGCCATCAAATTCTCCACACTAAAATGCCTATACGGACACCCATGCGCATCCCCAGTCGCCGGCGGATGCTCTGTCAATATCTTTTGACAACTATAAGGGCTATACCCGCCCCCCCTCCTATTACTATCCCCGCCCACATCACCATACGTATGTCGCACATTATACCTATAATCCTTATTAAACTTCTCATCCGTAATATTTTTAAAACTGCTGCGCCAGAAAATGAGACATTCTTCTAGGTTCAGTCCGATGCCTTTGAGGAACAGGGTGTATTGCAGACGCCCGAAGTGTTTCAGGTGTGCGTCGCGCCGGAGAGAGCGGTGCAGGTTTTGCATGCAGAGCGGGAAGGAGGAGGATAGGGTGTCGATGTTGCGGGCTGAGATGTCGGCGCCTGTGAGGGCGGTGGAGGAGCTGGAGTAATTTGCGTCGGGGGTGGTGAAGTTTTGGGAGAGGTGATTCAGAATCGGCGTAAGACGGTCATCTTCATCTAGACGTGGCAGGGCTCTCGATGTCATCTAGCAGCAATTAGCATTTCATTTCCATCCCCCTGGAATCAAAAATCGGAATAAAAACCTCAAGAGCCTTCTCAAGCTTATTAGTAAACTCCGCCACAACCATCGAAAGCTGTTCCCGTCCAGGCACATACGCCTTCCCCCCCCTCAAAAACACCCTCCTCCCCTCCACCAACTCAGGAACCCTCTCCCAATCCACCTTAAAATAACTCTCCTCCTCAATGCGCTTCGGAAACCCACCTCCCGCCGCCCTCAATTCCTCACCGAACTCCCTGCGCTCCTCCTCCCCCACCGTCTCCCAATCCAGATTCAGGCCCTCCACAAACGCCTGTCGTTCCCTTACATCATCCGCTTGAAACCTGATTCGAAAAAGCATAGATTCTACGCGAGAAAACCGCCTCCGTAAATCCTCGGTGCTGGCGAAAGCGAGACGCAGGATAAAATGACTGTAGTGATCTTTCTGCCTCTCGTTCTGCAATGTCGTAGAGCCGGATGTAGACGAGGATAGAGGAAGGTATTTGTCGATGATAGGCTTCATGTGCGTTGCTGTCTCGGCCGGCGTTTTGTTTCTAAAGGAGCAGGCTTCGAGTTCTGCGAGAACTATTCGCATTCTAATATCAGCACACCTTCAACAAGAAGATGGGTATGAGACTTACCCCGCAACCGATCAATAGCCCATTGCTCAAACTGCTCGAGCGTAATATCAGCCGTCGGCGGCGTAACGTAGAAATTCAGTCGGTGCTTGTACTCGATATTCTGGTACGCGGGCGTCGCGAACTGTTTCTTCCTATGGTCGAGCGCCGCCCGCCTCTTGGTATCGATTCGTGAGAATTCCTGCCGGATCATCGTTGCTATCTTCTTATGTTTATCGTGGGGAAGAGAAAGATTTATCGTGGTGTTGAAACGTCGAGAGGTAGACGCGTCGAAAATCACTTTGGGACGCGACTGCAACGCGCCAAAACGCCAAGCGAGAATTAGACGACAGGGGGGACGACCAACATCACCGACTTTTAACTTGCTTTTTCTTTTGGGGGCTGAATATTGAGATGTGCAACAAAGCTGAATGTACCCTTGAGGCTGATCTGATTATTGCTGGGATTGTAAGTAGGGCCCGAGCAAACGGTACGTAGCGGAAGTGAGGCGATAGAAAACTGCCCTCAAGGTTCATTTGGATAATTCTGCGATGACGACTTCATGTAGATGAGGCGGGGTCAAATTTTTTTTGGTAAATTTTTGAGCCTATGGGTGTATTTCATTGTGTCTGTATAATAATGTGGGGAATTGGGGATTAAACAAGTGGTGAAGTAAAGCTACTCGGAGAACCAGAATGGTGAAAGTTCGGGTTACATTGCTCGTGGATCCCTTGGCATAGAGGGGTAAAAATTCTAGCTGGTAGCTTCAAGGTTGCATGAACATCATTTTTACTATGCCATAAGGCCTCAATACGAGAGTTATTACAATCACACATCATCACATCAGCAAAAGGCATTAGAACAATTACAAGTAATCAACCTCAATTCCGAGTAGCTTCTAAATACTCATCGTGTCGGTGAAAGGAGCATGTACGAATTCATCACAAAAACATCAAACAATACTTGGAGTAGGTATTCAACAATCACCACTTCGCCAGGACAGCTTTCCCATTCCCGACTGGACTCTTCGGATCACCCACACTACCATTGCCACTTCCACTACCGCTGCGACTTGCACTCCCGCTTCCTGAACTACCCTTATCTACCTCATCGCCCCAAGCAACCGTGCCGATCGGCGGAATAGGAAAGGAAGGTCCAGGTCCACCCTCCCCGCTGCTCTGCGTGAAGCCCGAGACATTGCTCAACATGCTACTACTCCTGCCTCGCGTCCTGAAGCTTTGTGCCGCGGCCATGGGTGCACCATAACCACCAGTAGCATAGAGACCAGCTGTGCTGGGTCCAGGCGGGTTCCAAACATAAGGCGCAGCATTCTCCGGAATAGCATTCGGGTCTGCAGCAAATGGACTGGCGGCGGCCATGAGGTTAGGGACGCTGGCGTTCGGGCTATCCGTGATGTACATCTCGGCCTGTTCAAACGTCTGGATGGCCATTATGACGCCGTTGAGCGCGTCAGATGCAATCTCGATCTGGTTGTTGAGCATGTCGAGGCGATTCAAGAACATGACGTCCATGTTGGCTCGGCTGGTTTCGTTGTCGATGCGAAGTTTGTCCTTGCGCTCCTTCTCGTCCAAGCCCTTGGCGTTGGCTTCTAGAATGCGCTCATGTTCGGCATTAAGCTTGGCGATGCGGGCCTGGTAACGTTCGCGTCTTTGCTGGATACTGGTGAGCTCATTCTTCAAGTTTTGGACTTCGCGGTCAGCGGATTGCTTGGCTTCCTGAATTTCGGCGCGGAATTTCATGTGGGCGTCCCGGTGGGTTTGGAAGGTGGATTTGGCCGAAGCGTATTGAGCAGCTTCTTCAGCGGGAATAGTCTCGAGTAGTTCCAACTCGGTTTGGAGGGCGACCAGAGCATCCTCAGCTTGCTTCATGTGCAGATTGCTTTGCTGGATCTTTTGCTTGAGACGATCATCGTTACCACCAGCCGTCGCTAGATTGAGAACAAGTCGTTCAAGCTCCTTGCGTACTGAGCCCAATTTTGTTCTCTGATCTTTACGTTCGCGCTTCTGTCGGCTTCGCTCGTCGGCAAGCTTCTTTTCTGAAGTAGCAATGGATGTTTTGAGGGTCGTAGTTGGAGATCCGGGTCGGCCGGTGATTTGAGGATTCGTGGGAAGTCCGGACGTCGTATCGGCGGTAGGCGTTTGGAGCGTTCGAACACTCGTAGAGAAAATGATATTGCCATCAATCGTGCTGACAAAATCACACTCGTAACTTGACCCAGCTGCGAGCCCTGAAATCTCTCCACTCCATCTCATATCCTGTCCCGCGGGCTGCTCCGGATCCGTTGACGAATTGATTCGGGTTAAATTCCAAACGGTTTGGTTGACTCGGACGAAGAAAGGCTTCGACTTATCCACCCCGGAAGAATCCAACTTCCTCTCCTCGCAATCCTCTGGCGTGTAGGTGGGAAAATAACTTGTGCTGAAGAACACCTCGTCAGATCCAACATATGTTATCCATATCCGATCCGCTTCGGTGTTGAAAGGTGCGTTTCCAAGATTGTTGATGTCTGTTGCATTTGTGCCGGCAGACTCGGCTGCTGTGTGTGATGTTTCGTACTCCTTTACCATGACGATCTTTGTACTAGCTAAAGCTGCCCATAAAGGCTGCCGTATACGAACCTGAGCGCTCTGCTTCCTCTTCTTCTTTGAATTTATCACTGTGCTGCTGGGAAAAGAAGTCGAGGAATCGTTGTCGGGGTTTTGCGTATTAGGCGCCGAGGAATCGTTGTTGGCATCTGCCAATGCTTTGCCAGCCTCGGGATCGCCTATTGATGCTGAATTGACCTGCTTTTCTCTCCTCACATACCAATCCCTAACATATCGTACAAGGCCTTGGGCTAAAATATGTATCGCAAGAATACTGCGAATCCAACCATGCGCTCCTTTTTTATTTCGACTTTGGGAATTGCGCTCCAACGGATCGTCGGTATCCGGGGAGCCCATTATTCCACCAGAGGAAGATAGGAGGGCACGGAGACCAGATTGCTTTATACTACCGCTTCGGACCAGATGGGAGACCCCCACGATGCCAAAGCAAACCAAAACATTATTCATGCCGGATTCTTTGCCACTCGTCCCACCCCCAAGAGTCAACGCAATGACTGTCTGGGCCAGGTCCAAGCCAATATCCTGGAGGGAGCCCCATAAAAAGAGCCATATCAGCAATACAAACAAATCGACCACCACAATGGTGGCCACTGATGGTGTACCCAACGCGCCTTCGAAGATATCCGTGAAGCTTAATCCAGAAGTCGGAGAGGTCGAAGGAGGAACGAAGGTCAAGGTAGCAAAGAGTAAGTGAACCAGAGAGAGGAAGGTTGGGGGGAGTTGGAGGAGGACGATGAGGATGGCAATGGTATCGGCGAGAGGACAGGACTTCAGCACCGTAAGTGCAAGGCTGATGGGTCCCAAATCACGATGCACGGCAGGATTCTTGGCGGCGTTGACATCGATTCGGCGATGGTTTTCATGGGAAATGGAAATAGCAGGCGCGTTATGGGAATAGTCGGACGAGGAGGATTCGGAATAGCCAGAGAGAGATGTTCTCCTCAGAGCATCGGCGGCCATCTTGCTGTCTGCAGCGGAATCAGCAGGATTTGTCTGTCGTGTATAGCCATTCGTATGCGGAGGGGTCGCAGGCACAGGAGGCGTTGGTGGATGGTTTTCTTGTTGCTTCGCATGCCCGTTGAGATGACCATTGCTCTTCTGCTTCTGCACCCTCTTGCCCGGTCCTACAAGCCCATTCTCATGCCTGGTATCCCGCTGGTTCGCAGCACCCTGCTGTCGCTTTGCTGCGGGCTGGCCACGAGGCATGCGCCTGAGTTATGCTGACCCAGAGCGACGTTCCGAGTCAGCGAAGTGGGAGCTGGAAGGCACCGCCGCCTGGCTGTCCGAGGCGTCTGTTCCGTACACAATCCTCTTGTGCAGTAATGAAGCGTCGACCCGGGTGAACATGTGTATGGGGTCGTCCTCATTCGAAGGATTGGTCGTGGGGGGTCGTGAATTTCGTGAGGTTGTTGATGGGAGGTGAAGGTTGAGGTTTGTAAGTGGTAGTTTAGAGTTCTGCGTGTTTTGACGAAGAAGTCCGGTCGACTACGGCAGCACCCAAGGACCGTCAAATTTGGCGAAGACCACCAAGACCAGCACCAGCACCAAAGTCTCACCAAGACATTCAAATCCACCCGCTTTTTGCGCTTGCAACTTCTCCAGACTTTACAACCGCGAATGAGCCGCTGCTGACAGAGCCAAGCTGCAAGGATCAAGCAGAAATGATAGTAATAATAATAGGATCAGATGTTGTTGTCCATGTCCTGGTTTTGTCTGAATTTTCTCTCTCTTGCCCTGTCAAACTCACTACTAACTAGTCCCTGGAGCCAGCAGGATACTAGGTACTAGAAAGGCACAGCTCCCATCTTGCTCACCCCATCTTCTAATAAAAGTGCATCTGGATCTGGTTCCTCTGGTGCATTTCGACGGTAGTAGTCCCACCAAGCCACCCGCATTTCACAAGCCAAGCCCCTGGCAAGCTGAGTTGGTCGTTTCGGTGCAGCACAACCCGCAGCACATCATTCAGTTCAATTCTCGCTGACACCAACAAAAAATCCTCAGATCTGGCGCAGGGGAAGACGCGCACAGGGCACGCAATATATTCATGCAATATGCGCACACTCGATTATTCACATATATTGCTTGCAGCTGATCGTGTCCGAGGCATCCGGGAATAATCAATGCAAGTAAAGTTCACAGGTAACTTTATATCCCGTGTCATAGGGCTCATGAACCCCTCTGCCTTCCTCTGTTCCTCGGCATCCTGTAATCAAGCACCGAGAAACGAAAAAAAAAAAAAAAAAAAAAAAACGGCCCCCAGCCGTTTGACATCGAAACATGCAAAGATTGACGGTATTCTCGCACAAACAACAAATCAAAATGCACGAGTCAGCTTGTAGACGAATCCTTCAAACACGAATCCCCGATTAGACTGGACTGTGCGAGCAGAGCCCCGTGATCATTGAAGCTCAATCGAGTAATAAGGTTCCAGAAACCATGCAGTCGTCGATCATTTACTATGAAGCTATCACAGATAAGCACTGTGACTGCTGCTTCCCAACCTGCATATCCAGCTTCCAACATGCAGCATTTCGCACACACCATCACTGAAAATTAAATTATTCAGCGAGCGCATCTTCGTTTGTGCGGAGAATGACCCCTGTCGCCTTGCCTTGTTGGTGCACCATGCGTTTTTGTCGGCCGGCACTTGAAAAGCCTTCATCAATGACTCCCGACCACAGGTGTGTGTGGGCAGCAACGTCAGTGGCCCATCCACTCCCCTTGAAAGCCCTATCTTGATTTCACTATCGGCTGCACTTGTAGCTGTTGCTGTTCTTGATTGCCTGCGCTTGACTAAGGGTTTGACGGCTGAATGATGATCCTTGAGGTCAAATCATCCGATAACGGTCGTGATATCAAAACATTGTTTTCGTGTTCCCCGCAGAAGCCGAGGAGCTCGTCCTCGTAGACAAACGGCGTAAGAGATTTCGTAAAAGAAAGAGAAAGGAAATTTTAAAGCACCCACGTACATAACAGACAGATAACAGCGCTGAATCATCTCACCGCATCCCCAGCCAGCCAGACCAGTATTGCGGCTTGTAGCGGTGACGAGAGAGACGGGTATAAAAATCGAGCTAAGGGCGAGGGATCCTCCGTTTGTCCAACTCGCATGTGGGAATGCGCACTCTGATTTGATGTTCTGCATATACATACCCAGTTTGTCAATGAGTGCATGATTTCGCGATTAACTTCAGTAAGGATCTTCCTCGGGCAAAAATGAGGCGAAATGCGGTGGCTAATCGCGGCACGTGATTGATACACAAAAAAATGTTAATCGTTGGTGAACCTTTGGGGGATTTTTATGAGTGAGAATTCATTAGATCGATGAAGCTGGGACTTTTGTATAAGAGCCGGCTTTGCAGTTGTGTGCTAGGTAATGCCAGTAAACGTGGTTAAAGAGGCACTTCAAGAAGTAACTTTTTCTCCCCTGTTTGGGATTATGAATACCCCACATCACTCAATTCTGCTCGCATTTGCAAAGTCTCGTATAATTTATCTTCAAAGAATAATTGCCGTCTTGTCAGAAACCAACTATCCAAAGGTTTTCCCAAAAACAAGTGAATTCCCCCAACCCCTCATTTACTCCAGCCTCCCATTCACTCAATCGCCACACCAAAACCCAATGATTATTTCCCATAACCAACTAAAAAGTAAATTTTACAAGTGATTTACTAAATCCCTCCCCGCCGCTTCCTCGTTACTTAAAAAAATATCTGCAACCCCCCACCCCAACCAATCACATCTCTCTCCCCGGCAAAACTAAGGCCCCATCCTCCCTTCCCCCCTAAGTTACCTCATATATCGAATTATCAATTTCCAGCCAACAAATCATCATCTGGCCTGGTAAGTTCACTCCGATATTTCAGAGTAGAAGTGAAATGTAAAGAGACTAATGACAAAAATAGCTGGCCCAATGGCAAGGCGCTTGACTACGATTCCTTCTCTTTCGAAATGGAATTTGATATCAAGAGATTGCAGGTTCGATCCCGCAAGTTACTCTAATCCAGCTTAACAGAAGCTCAAACTAACATTCTGAAGTGCGTAGGTCATATAAAAGTTGAAGATTGATTTTTTTTGTAGTTTGGCGGTGTGTAACGTTCGTTTGTTATGCTGTGTTTTGTTCGCTTGTTTTCGGCACGGAATTTCTGGGGAATGATGAGGGGGGCTACTGAATGTTTCTTTACTATGGTTGGTATTCACTTTTGAGAAAATTGATATGGAAAGGTTGGAGAAGTTGGTACGGAGAGGGGTTGCGATAAATTCACTTGACTAGTAAGTTCTCGTTGAAAAGATATTTGGCGGTAGTTTGAGGGACTCAAGAGCCCACCAGGCCCCTTTCTCTCTATCAGAATTCGCGTCTCACTGAAGTGTTTCCTGTGCTAGCAGGGCACCTCAACCTTCTGAAGACCTGAACCCTTCTTTCATAGGGTTGATTTTACTACTTGGCTTGGTTGTCAATTTATCTCTAGTCCTTGAACTAGATTTTTTTACAAAAAAGTATCTCTCCAGCCGTCCTCAGCTTCGAGAAGGCCACCAATACTATCCGAGTAAGACTACAGCAAGGAGACATCATAGAATACCCCATGTAATTCTTGCTCCAGCCCGGCTTGTAAAGTTGGACCGGCTATTGTCCGCTCTAACTGGAGGAAGTTGATGTAGAGCTTGATTGTTATCTGTCGTCTTTTCCGAGGGATTCTCGGGCTAGGTCAAAGCCACAATCCAGCCTCCACGAACCAGACTTTTGAGATATTTTGAACTCACGAGAGAAAGCGATAATAATGATCCCGTGGTAAAGGGGCAATAAAATCAGTGACCGTATCGTCTCGCAGGCAAACCGGTGTCTGTACACACTAGAGTCCGAGTTTTAAACTTGAATGTTATGATTACTATTCATCTAAATACTTGCACCTATTGAAGTAGGTACAGGCACGATGTCGAACCCCTCCCCGCACATGCATCTACGACCTTGCAACTCTCAAATCCCGAAGTGAACAGTTGGACGGCATTAAACCGTGCCGCAGATACCAAGACTTTAATCTTGCTATCTTCTTGAGAAGCGTCTGAATCCGGAGACGGGTGGTGCAACGCTGGCTCATTATTGGCTTAATCGAGATTTGGTATATGATTACTCAACACGGCATTTTGAGACGAAGTAACGAAATGTCTAATGCAGCATGCTTAGCAATGGGGGGAAACGGAGATAAATATGGGATTCTCGTACGAGTCTACTTCTATAGGCAAAATAGCAATGGATGTACCATAAACATTCCGAGTTCCTGTCGTGAGTTCTTACTACTTATAGGATCAAAATCCCCCAGAAGTGAATTGCGAATAATCAAATAACTACTACCTATTCCAACAATCACCAAACTTATCCACAAACCCCGCCCTTCCTTCCCCCAAAGCCAAATAGAAACAATGTCCAAAACGATCCGTCTCGGCGCCGTTCAAGCAGAGCCAGTCTGGCTCGACCTTCAAGGCACAGTCGCCAAAACCATCAAAATAATTGAAGACGCCGGCCAAAAAGGAATCAACGTCCTCGGCTTTCCAGAAGTCTGGATCCCAGGCTACCCATGGTTCGCCCCCCATCCTCTCCACCCCCTTTTCTCCCTAACATAACTAAGGAACATCTGGACACAAAGCGTCGGTCAAAACCTTGAAATGGTACACAAATACATGGCCAACTCTCTATCGCTCAATTCTCCCGAGATGGAAGCCATAAAAGCCGCCGTCAAAGCCGCCGGTATCTTCGTTGTCCTGGGGTACAGTGAACGAGACGGTGGTTCACTTTACATGGCGCAATCCTTCATCTCGCCAGAGGGCATAATCGTAAATCATCGCCGGAAGATAAAGCCCACGCACGTTGAGCGCACCATCTGGGGAGATGGTCAAGCCTCTTCTCTGAAAACGGTAGTTGGTACACCCTTTGGAAAAATCGGCGCACTGTGCTGCTTCGAGCATTATCAGCCGCTTTTGAGGTATTACCAGTATTTCCAGGGCGAACAGATTCATGTTGCTGCTTGGCCGGCTTTCTTTGAGGTTCCGAAGGGAAGCCCATGGTTGTATCAGGGCAGTCCGGCGGCGTCTTTGATTGCGAGTCGGTTTATGGCGTTGGAGGGGCAGGCGTTTGTGATTGTTAGTACGCAGACTGTTAAGGAGGGTAATCTGGACTCAATGCATTTGCTGGAGACGGGTGTTACCGACAAAGTAAGTTGTATATGTGGAGTTTCAAATGATAATGCTGATTTTTCGTTTCTAGGCTGCTGGGGGATTCGCAATGATTTATGGTCCGGATGGAAAGGGACTTGTGGAAGCACTCGCTCCTGACGAGGAAGGGATTTTACATGCCGACGTTGTGCTGTCGGATATTGACTATTCGAAGGCTTTATTGGATCCTGTCGGACAGTACTCGAGACCTGATATGTTGAGTCTGCTGGTCAACACCACCGAAGGGAAACATGTTATTGAAAAATGAGCCCTGGTAGTGGGAGATCAAAGTCGAGATTACTAAGTTTCATGAAACATGAATTGCTTACTACTTTGTTTGAATTTGCTATTCTAATAGGAAATTTCAACTCACTAAACGTAAGCGGCCCTGGTTACCCGAGTGGGAATCATAATAGCTCTATATTATTTTACTTTCATTGTTTGAAAAGGCTTTCTACAAAATTAAAACTAGTCCGCTTATTGCCATAAATTTTCCAAATATAAATACTCCAGCCTCTCAAGGGCCAATGTCAGCATAGCAAGGGAACTTCAAATCTGCCGTTTCTTCCTCAAACCCAACACATTTCCAACAGCCCAGCAGACCTTCCGGATCATACTTCTTCTTAATAGCCAGTAATCGCAGGTAATTCTCTCCCCACCACACTTCACGCCAATTCTTAGTCCACGGCGAAGCTTCATTAACGTATGTCCCACCTCCAGGAGTTATCTCCACAGTCATAGCAGTCAAGTTCGCCAAAAGCTCATTAACTGTTCTCTTCTGAGACACTGTACTATTCCACGCCCAATTGGCACCAAAACCCATAGTCCAAATTGCTTCTCGCCACGCAGGGGTTGCAGATGTTGAGTTTGCGGGATATGGAAACAGCCATGGAGTTGTTGCCGGAATATAAGGCGACAGTCCAACAGATACGATATGTGACAAGAATGAGAGAAGCTTCGACCGTCCTTCAGCATTATCGAAAAGAGAACTCGGAATCATTCGTCCGGCTAGAATTCTTGCTCCACCCACAGCTGCTTCATTGCTTTGGACGTACTTAGTGTAGAAGCTGTACCAGGATGGAAGAGTCTCGATCACGACTGTCCCGTTGTTCGCTTTGGCGAAAGCAGCAGCGGGTGCCATTGATGCTTCAGCTTCTGTAACGTTCAGCAATGGCGTTACGCTGAGAATATTGCTTGAAACGTAATGTCCGCCCCAACCCTGATTCGCCCATTGCAGAGAGTTGTTGACCAGAAGTTCCAGCCATTGATGGATGTTACTTGTTGTCTGGGTATACTTGATGAATGCAACCGAAAGGCCCATTGAAGGTTCAACTTTGTGTGTCGCTTCCATGACCACCCCGAAGGTTCCCCCGCCGCCTCCACGGAGAGCCCAGAAAAGGTCCGAGTTTTGGCAAGCGTTGGCAACTCGAAGTACGCCATCGGCGGTTACCACTTTATACTGAAGAACTCGATCAATTCCAAGACCATAAACAGGTGAAAGAACCGAGTGACCACCTCCCTGGACCCAGCCTCCAGCTGCACCAATAGTTGAAGCATACCCACCAATGAAGGTCACACCCTCGGCATCCGCGAACTTGTACACCTCGTCAGAATTGACCCCTGCGCCAGTCGTGATGGAGTCAGTAGGAACAGAGTAGCAACCTTCCGGGACGAAGTCTTTGGTCCGAGATAGACCTCCAACTTTCCGCATCCAAAGCGCGAGTGAACCTTTCAAGCTGCTTCTCCCAAGATAGTCATGCCCGCTGTTCTTGATCGAAAGTCTAACCCCACTCTCTCGTGAAAATGCGAGAGCAGCTTGAATATCTTCTACGGACTGCACAGCAATGTAATATGGAGAAACGCTCCCTTGGTTACAGCTCTTGTTCGTAAAAGCAATGGGATCAGTTGGCTTGCTGTTATTCAATAAACATTGATCCGTGTCATTTGACGCGCAAATCTCATCTTGATTATTCGCGAACCCATTGTAAAACTGAGCTCGGAAATCCCCTGACGTATATCCTGCTTGCACTTCGGCGCATAGCGATGGGCTCGGTGTTACGGCTTGCCCATTGAAGATTGAGAAGCAAGGGAGCGAAAGCGGAGTGGCGGGGAAGAGGCCGCCCCCAACTGTCTGATTCAGAACCTCCCAGCTCGGGTCGCAGGCTGCCGTCGATATGATTCCGGCAAGGAAACACGCAAGAAGTGATTGGTTCCGCATAATGAAAAGGAAGTCGATGGCGAAAGCAATTTACAGGAAACAACAATGCTCCAGGGATGAAGTGCAGAATATCTGCAGTTCGCCATCGTCTTGTACGACTAACTTCGGACTAAGGCGGCTTACTGTGCGATGCTTAGGTAGGTAAGCAACTCGCGGCTGACGCTTACTCGTTACGATTAGTCACAAACTAACAGCAACAAAGAAACATACTCAAAGGTATTTCTCTGCCTTGACCCAGAACTTGAAATTAGATGGTTGAAAGCAGATAAGTCAATCAGAAAAGCAGAAATCAGTTGTTTGGGATTTGATTTACGACAAGGATAGCACGGGTACCGAAGTTGGAGCAGGAGGAAAAACTCCCCCGCACCCGAAACTGATATATGAAAATGATAAAAATTTCCGAATTATAAATAGAGGGGTTTATGGGGATAGAAGATAAATGAATTCATTTGATAAATTAGACGACTTCTGACGTACACAAGAAGACAAAAGACAAAGCGACGCCTGAGCGATCAAAACTGAAAAGAAAAACGTGTTTCATTTTGATGGTCCTCAAAAATCTCTTGGCGGATCAATTGGTGCATATACTTCAAATAATTTCCGTGCCACCTGACTTTCCAGCGGATTTTCCAAGCCCCAGAAAATCCATCTATGATACTGGCACAAATCGGAAAATGTAACCCTGCCATGCAGATACACGGAGTTGCGATTCGCCAGTTCATTTAGCCGGGACGAGGCTAATCGGCAGTTGATATTGGGTAGGCAATTTATTTTGCATAAAATGGCTCCGTTGGTGTGTTTCATGGAGCCGCGTCCCCGCATTCTCTTGCGCCGCTTTCCGAATGCTTTCTTTTTCGTCTCCACTATAACAGTCTTCTCGTTTCGGACAAACAACTTATTATCACGGATTATTACAAGGGATTCGTCACCACAAATGGACAGTTATTCCACCTACCATTGCACATTGAACTGGACCAATGTAGATGATGTATTGGGCTACAAATAGGTATATAAAGCTTGGCTACTTGGCACCCAAGAACTTCACCTACACAATCATCCACACCATCACTCATTCTTCTTCCCCTGCCAAGGATTGACAATCATTGCCATTCTTCGCCATGGTCGCCTTATCTGTTCTCCTTCTCGGTCTTTCAGCCGTTACTGGCTCTCTTGCGGCTCCGGCTGCCGACCCTCTCCCTCCCCATGTAGAGAGACGAGGACCCAGTGACTTCGTACTGACAGCTGATCACCCTCTCATGATCGCTCGTCGAAATGCATCTCTTGAGGCTGCATCCCTCGAGGCACGAACCAACTACGTTCAGGACTATACGACTGGTGGCACCGTCCAGTTCAGTCACACATCCAATGGCTTCTCTCTCAACTTCAACACCAACAACGATTTCGTTGTCGGTGTAGGATGGAACCCGGGAAGCACTGCGTAAGACAATCTCCTCTTGCATTCTCGTTGCAGTGTTCACTGACAATGTCATAGTGCCATCACACACACTGGATCCTTCAGCGTCTCCCGAGGCCTCGGCACGCTCTCCGTCTACGGCTGGACCACCAACCCACTCGTTGAGTACTATGTGATCGAAGACTCATCCGGATTCTCCCAGACCGGCACTCAGAAGGGCACAGTATCTACTGACGGCGGTTCATACACCATCTGGGAGGCTCAACGTGTCAACGCACCCTCCATCACCGGCACCGCAACATTCAACCAATACATCTCCGTCCGCAATGGTGGCCGAGCTAGCGGTACCGTTACCATGGCCAACCACTTCAACGCTTGGAAGAGTCACGGCATGAACCTTGGCACCATGAACTTGCAGGTCGTTGCCGTGGAGAGCTGGAACGGTGCAGGAGCTTCCCAACAAACTGTCACTAACTAGAGCCGTGACCAGCCCCACTGTCTATGCTTTTGATATTGTCATTCTTTTCATTTATGAGGGGTGACTTTTCGGCTTGCCTGGCAATTTTCGTTGGTTGCTTGGAGAAGGGGGGTTGGTTACTTAGCAAAATTTTGTACATACTACTTCAATTCTACTTCTCATCAGAGAAATATCTACCAAATTGATGCTTGCAACAGTTGATTTTCATAGACTATCACTAAAGGCCATCAGCTAATACGTCGGTTTGACGGTGAGAGGAAATGTGGTCCTCTATTCAGACAGCCTCTGTCATGCAATTCTGCAGCCTCTAAATCAGAAAGTATTCTCATTTAATCCATCATTACAGACACACCATACCTGGTGCTCCGGTTTTACTGACGGAAAAATATTTGTGGTGTAGCTTGCTGGTGCACTGCATGACAAACTATATTGCTTTGTGTCCGTAGCCACAATGTTGACGAGGAATAAACCACCCGGGAGTAGCGAAGTGACTAGATCCCTGGAATTGAGAGATTTCGCTTCTGTGGAAATAGGGGGAGGGGCAAGCGTCGCTACGCACGGACCAACATCTCAGCCACATCAAAATTTCCCCACCTCCTCTACAACCATCCACTCGAGAGCAAGATTCACATCTCAAGCCTTAAACCCTATTACGTTTCACTTCTCTCCTCTCTTGACCTCGGTGTAGAGAAGATGTCAGAGCCCCTCGAGCCGTCTGAGTCCTCTGAGGCCTCCGAGATATCCGAGGTCGAGCCCCACCGCAAACGAGACAAGCTGAACGCTCTCTTGTAAGTTGATATCTCAACCTTGCTGTACACACGAGAGTCTGATCCACCAAAGCCACAAAGGCCTCTCAACCAGCAAAGAGAAATCCCTCGAAGGTCTCCTAAAAGGCAAACTAGCACTCGAGCACTCCCTCGGTCTCGGCGCCAAACCCAACGTAATCCCCCCCGGCGAACCACGTATCGATGCTTCCCTTCGCACCGTAGAAATCGGCTGGCACCCCGTCGCAGGCATGGGCGGCAAATGGCTTGCTGAGAAATCTGGGCTCGGGAAAATGATAAGCAAGGAAGTGGGCAAGTATCCGGATCCGACGCAGCATTGGGCGGTGTTGGTGGGTGAATATGTCCATCAGCTTTGGATGGACGAGAAGCTGGATATTATTTATATTAATGAGAGGGTGGTGAGGGAGGAATGGACTGTGTTCGAGGTAGGAAAGACGAGGTTTACCGATGAGGCGTTGAGGCAGGCTGGTGAGTACTTCCTGAGATATATGTGTTTTGAAACTGACGTGTGCAGCGGACATGGTCATCCATAACATGAGAGAGAAACGGCCAGCATACAATCTAATCAGTAACAACTGCCAGAACTATGCCGTTAATCTACTCGATGCCATTCAAGTCGGAGCCCACCGACAGTTCGCGACAAGCTTCGCCGTATACCAAGCAGCTACAGGCTCCGGTACCATCAAAGATCTCTTTACCGATACTCACCCAGACGAGCAGAAGGTGGATGCAGAAGAGCGACCTGAACTCCAACGTGTGGATACCGTGCAGAATGCTCAACAGGTCATGGACGAAAATACTACGAAACTAGATAACCATCGCTCCTTCATTCGTGAGTGACCGAGTGGCTACTTGCATGACGGGGGGTGATTGGTGGCTGGGAGCCAGGGGTATGCTTGTTCTTCTAAAGGCCTCCATGAAATAATTAGGGAAACTGTATGAGACTTCTAGGGAAATGGGAATTTGACGATGGCACGAGTAACTCAATGGGCGAGGCGCCGGAAGTTGGTCATATCCACGTAGGGGCAATTCATGGAATTCATTAGACACGTTGCATTACAGAGATGAGTTGAAGTAGCTTTTTCGAAATGGCCTACGAACATTAAAATTCATAAGTGTACCGAAGCTTGTTTTGTGCCTCGACGAGCTGAGTGATTCCGGTTTACTTGCACATGTTTACAAACATGTCACAAGAGGCGATCTTGGACCCTGTAAATTTCAGTGGGATCTGCTTAAAAACCGCCCTCGGTTGTACACAAATCGGAATGAGTGATTTACAATGCCGGCATCTAATTGAGCATAAATTAGGCAGCAGCAGCTTTGCTTTCAAATTTCAGACTTCATGAAAACCGAAGTCTTTATTTGGATGGCCTCCACCAGTTATCGCTGTTTAAGCAACGGAAAATGCGCCTCTGTGCGACATGTGATGGTTTGAACATTCCTCGCCTTCTTCTTATCTGCCTTGCGCAATGTCGAGACAAACAAGAAGCTCTATCCGACGGTGAGGTCTATGACCCCAAACAACCCAGTTATGAGGGATCTGAAGTGAAACACCACTGCGATATTTTCCAAGTTGAGAAAACAAGCAAAGATTGCGATCTTTGTGAAATTGTATTTCAAGCCTTTAAGAAAACCAATGTTCAGGATGTGGAAGTTGCAAGAGGCTTGCAGATTATATTTCGTGCGTCGGGCGGCAAAATTGAAATTTGTTATGATGCGGATGCGAAGGGAACATTGATCAAAATATGCGGCCTCGATATGTACATGGATGAGTCTGATGGTGAGCATTACCTCTAATGATTGGGTAATTTGTGCAATGGAACTGAGCTTTCTCCGCAGTCGAAGCATGCTTCCGAAAATGTCTCATAAAGGAGGACGATTCACCGCCTATCTTGAACATGATGGAGGGGGCCCTGGTTCCCATAGAGTATCTAAAATTGCTTCCCGCTGGTTGAAGAGTCTTGTGGAGAGCCATCCCTCTTGCGTAGATTCTCCTGAGGTCAAGAAACCGCCCAGACGGCTACTTCACATCGGCAATACATCCAATACAAGCCAGAAACCTTTTCTGGTAGATACGTTCCCTGATCTCCGTCACCTCGACTGGGTTGCATTGAGTTACTGCTGGGGAGACGACCCTTCGATGAAACTTACCGAAGACACGATGATACGTTGAAGACTGGAATCCCTTTGACTGATTTCGATGCTACAATTCGAGACGCTGTGTTAGTCACTCGAGCTCTTGGGATCTCGTATATCTAGATTGATGCACTTTGCATCCTATAAGATGGCAAAGAGTGGAGGCAAGAGGCCCCGGATTTTCGTTCTCGGGAGGATCCGACGAGCAAGTCTGGGACAGCAGCTTTAAAGATAATAACGGCAGGGTGATAATGGGAAGGGGCACACAAAAGCATATGGAAATGCGTAAGGCCTTGCGATGCCTGTTAGAGGAAGGTGTAAGATATATACGTCTCCTGAAACTCCCCGGAACTCTGAAATCAGCAGATGGGAAAGAGGAGGGGGTTGTCATTCTGGTAGTAGCTAGTCTCACTATATTGATACACACGGATGGCAATACAGTTGGGGTCCCCATCTCGAGAGCGGCCTAGCGGAACAAAATAAAGTCCTCTAGCATTTGGAAGTGGAAGTTGGCTCAGAGGATCCGGGACGCGGAAACAATCTAAGCGTAGACCTTCGTTGGTCATTGAGAATGAAGATCTGAAGGGACAAAGAGCGTTAAATCTCAAATCTGCAGAATTTTGGAAGCCTGCTGGAGAGGTAGCCAGCGCTCCAAGGTATCCCGATGTGCTCCCTGTCCAAGCAAATATAGACATATCGTTATCCTTCTTCATTATCTCGTATTAGAGTCCCATAAACGCCCTGCGACCCTCGCCATACATGACTGGCATATCTACTTGAAAAGGGCCCATTAAACAGTATGCGATATCTTCTCGTCTGGTCATCATTCGTTCAGAAGCCTAGGACATTTTCCCCGTAATGTATTGGTATAATGGGGAGTCGTTAGACTCGTAGTCTTAGTATCAAATATTCCAAACTCTGTCTACTCCCTATCTCGGCCCAAGCTTGATCGAGGAAAAGGACTGACGAAGGAGCGACTAATTCCTGAAGGGCCCAGCCTCTAGTAAACCATTGACTCTGGCGGAATGGAGACTGTGCCTCGCTGTGGCTGTCTGTTTCAAAACAATTGACTATTAAATATATATAAAGTCGTCTGGGATTTTATAAAATGTTTCATTATTATTGATTTTACAATCTGCAGGGTGCAGAGGGCAATAGGTGAATATTGGTGGTAGGCGAAATATTCAATATTGCTCTCTGCAGAGGTTGGGCAAGTTGAGAGATAATCCGGCCTCCGAGCTTAGCTCAGCTAAGGAACAGCTTCTTATTGGCTGCATGACTACTTCGGTGTACTTAGGTAGATACATAAATATATAGGTTACGTAGGTGCACTTCTTACAGCTGCATTGTAATGCGCCACCGTCCAACAATTGTAATTATTACAGCTCACGATAGTTTTAATTGAAACATATCTGCCTAGTTAATTTGCATATATTGCATCGTGTTGTATATCGTGACGTGGATATATTAAGGTGCGTAGATGTATAAGTGCGTAGGTACAGCCAAATTAAGGTTGGGTCCATGCACGTCCCTCAACTTGCCCGGACCACCCAGAGTGCAATTTTAATTGCACTCCACCCCAGATTGATAATCTATGAATTTATATAATAATAAATTTATTTCTAATTACTTTATTTTATATACGAAATATTTATTTCTTAATATTGTAAACGACTAGACGGCAACCCCGTATCAGGTAACTATAAAAGCGCCGCGGGATCTCTAAAAGTTAGTAGCTTATTATCATATCTGGTTGTGGGTTACGACCTTCTCCTTTAGTAGAGGCTTGCATACGGGAACTCTTTTACTGGCTTATATCCACAACCTTATTATTATTCTTTTCAAACCGGGCAAAAAAACTAGTGGCTAGTTGCATGCTCACTCAGCTATGGTGCATCAAGGGGAAAAGTTCCGAAATCCAATAATAATAAAGCTTTACAGGAGGAAAACGTTCTAGCCTTAACAGATATCACGTCATCCTCACACCATTTCCTAACCAGACGTACAGTCAGCAAACCAACTCATGTCTCACGAACTAACTTTAGGTGACGTTCTGCGGCTGCATACTACGTAACCCCGCAAGCAAAGTAACGGAAAGGTTCCAATCAAGAATACGAACGGGTAGCCTAGGTTGCGGAGAAGCACCAACCCCCGGAGCTTCGTCTAGTATTCGCCAGTAGCAGTGAATGTGAGATGACTCTCGTCGACGACTACCCGGTCTAGCTCCCCTAGACATGCAAGTCTGCAGTCTACCGCAAGAAGTTATCACTTGCAGCTGTTTCTGCAGTACGCCAGGAATCGCATGTTCAGTATACATATCAGGCTCCAGTTCGGCGTCACAATTCCTGTCATTTGCTTCTAGACCCTGCCGGGGGCGCGGCAGCATTGTCTTTATCAGTTTATCATGTTTGACTGGGTCGTCTGCTCTTGCTTCGTCGCTTGGGCTTCGCTACATATATACCTGAGGACCTCCCCTCGAGTCTGATGGTCCCAGAAAGAGCGTAAAGTTCTCCATCTTTTGATAAAATAGAATTAGAGTCGTCTCATTCTGCAGAAATCCCTGCACGTAAGACCTCTTAATGTCTACAAACCACCCATTCGGCTTTCTTGCAAAAGGCGCCGTGCGTTGCGCCCATCTGGATGACGGGTGTCGCCCCGCACCCAACACCAAACGGCTTATAGTTTGCTGTGATGGGACATGGAACAACACGTGCGCAACCTTTTACTCCGTGCCACTGCTAAAGATCTAATATGAATTACTCAAAGTAATGACAGGGCGGATCCCGCCAGTAACGTGAGCCGCTTGTCAACCGCTTTCTCTCCGTGCTGCTGTTCTGGCATGCCTCAGGTCATTTACTACCACCCGGGAGCTGGAACCGAGACGTCAAAATTTGCCCAGCTCCTGGGTGGGGCGTTTGGGTATGGAGTTCCACAGGTAAGTGAAAGCTAGTCTTTGTCAAGACATACGCTTGGTGTCGAATTCATCCGTTTTGTTTTCCAGGACATTGCCGAAACTTACCGCTTCATCTGCGACAACTACCGCCCCTACGACGAACTTTTCCTCATTGGATTCTCACGTGGCGCGTTCACAGCTCGCTCCCTTGCCGGCATGGTGTGTTCTCTTGGTTTCCTCAACCGCGCTGGTATCGAGCAATTGCCTCACATATTTGGCGACTACTCGCACTGGTCGTCCTGGACGAGCGAGTCCCAGTTTAATGACCAGCTCCACCTGAGGGCCTTCACCCTTGAGAACATGGAAAGGAACGAAAAGATCGATGTACTCTGGAAGAACATAAAGGCGGCCAACCAGAAGGCGGAAGAGGGTCATTCCCAGGAATCTGGCGTCCCCGAGCGTTCAAGCACCAGGAGTACCTTGGAGCAGAATGATGCTCGCGCTGAATCCGAGCACACTTACACTCCTAGGAGGAAGAGTCAGTTGAAGGAAGAGCTGCAGAAGGACAAAGAGATTTTGTTTCAAAACATTGTGAAGGCAAACGGAGCGAGTGGCACCAATGAGGCGGCTCAAGTGGCGAAGCTGTACCGGGACATGTTGGTGAAGGTCGGTAGCTCTAGGCTATGCCGCCCACCTAGATCGCCTCCTTTCATGGGACTGATCTGTTGGCAGTACCGATTGGTAATGACATCGAAGCGTCGCTCCGAGAGTCCCGAACCAAAACCTACCGACTCGGCAAAGTCGGGCATGAGTTCCCAGCATTCTGTAGCCGAGAATGTCAACCAGCCCGGCACCGCCGGCCGTCCAAAGGAAGGAAATTGCAACGAATCGGAAGAATTTCCGATTGAGGGAAAGGTTCGGGCAATCGGTGAGTTCATTCGAGAATCCGCGGGAATCTCGGACTAGCATGTATCGTTAACACTTTGCGTGTCAGGCGTTTGGGATACAGTGGGAAGCCTTGGTATACCGAAAACTGCTCTAAGTCGCACTATCCGTCGAGCACGAGAGGCAAGTTGGTGGGAACATCTCCCGAGGAACACTCTAGTCTAATAATCCAGTACTAGATGCAATTTGAAAGCTTGTACGTTCATCCCAAGGTAGATTACGCCTTCCACGCAGTCGCGCTTGACGAATGGCGCACCGCCTTTCGCCCGACCATGTGGGGGAAGAGGGACAACGGCCACACAAATCTGCGTCAGGTCTGGTTCCCCGGAAATCACGGCAACGTTGGCGGGGGGTGGGAGGACCAGCAAATTGCTACAATCGCCCTTGCATGTACGGCGCTACCTCATGGCCCTTATTTCAGAGTTTCCAAAACCAACAGGAGCTAACGAGAGAAATAATAGGGATGGCGGACCAACTGACACCGCTCGGAGTCGAGTTCAACAGGCGGGAAATGGAGCGCATCTTCTCGTCCGTCAATCCCGGCGTCCAAGTTCGGGAATGGGGCATGGGGCGTATCTGCAACCCACACGGCGTTACCACTTACTTTGATCGGGTCTTCAATCTGATGGCAAGGTCTTATCGTAAACTCAAGGGAATAAACAAGGACAAGAATCCGCGGGAACCGGGCAGGTACTTTGACGAAGACAATGCTCACGTTCGCACTCGTCTTCAGGAGACGAACGAGCTCGTCCATCCATCAGTTCGAATCCGTTACCTCTACGGCGGTCCCGGCCTCGATGATAAGGGCGCTTGGAATTGTGGAGCTTTGGTCGGGGATGGCTCCTACAGACTCCAATCCGACCCGAATTCGATCAGTCCCCGTCAGGGTCGTCAGCTGAACCAGAGCAAGAGTGAATATCAGTGTGTTGTCGGCGTGGCTATTTCATACTACGGAGCGCCGCCCCACAAGAAACCCGGTGGTGGGGGCAAGGACCGGATGTTGGTCCGCGTTGATCAGCCGAACTGGTTCAAGACCTCGTTCAAAAACGCGATTAACAACCTTCTTCCTCCACCAGAACGTCGTTGGTTCTGGTTACCTGAATTTCATGACGGGGAGATACTAGAGGAGGAGCATTTGGGTATATGGGAGCAAAAGTTTATTCATATCAACGACAAGCTCTTGAAGGAGCGGGCGGTCAGTGATGGGGTCGGTACCGGGGCGGAAAGCGGGGATGGCGCTTCCCGGTATACATTGAGAGGGGGTTATGGGCTGCCCGAGGGTTGCTCGGAGTACAGACTCCTGGATGTCAACAGGTGGGAAAATTGGAATCCAGTGTGATATTGATTTGGGAAGATATAGTTTGTCATTATTGTTTGTACTTTCCAATCTTCAAGTACTTCCTATTTTTGCTCCAGCGCAGTCCCTCACCAGCGGGGCCTGCAGCGTTTCGCGGCCGGCAGGTGTGGCTGGGCGCGCACGGATGCACTAAGCCGCGAAGCGTAACTCTCTACATCATGTAACCTCTACGCTAGTCGTTGAGATGCGTGGCTGTCGAGGAGATACAGAGGTAGCGTGTTGTGCCTTCTTCGCAAATGCAGTAGTTTGGTCAACCATGCGAAGCGAGAGACAAGGGGGCCAGAGTGTGGGGGGCTGTAGCTTATGTTGCACAAAGACACGCACTGTGTGTCCGTCTGTTTCCAAAGCTCCGGTCAAAGTCACGATCCCAATTAAAATAAGTTCGCGTGCCAGGGAATACCTGCAGTATTATTTCGTGTAAGGTAGGGAGTATTGCACTATCCCATATATTATTATTATTATAAAAAAAATATGGGATATTATCAGTGAGAATTTAGAAGTAGGCAGTAGCAGCGTTGAAGGATTCCACAACCCTAACATTACCCTTATGCCCAAGGCGTGGGAAATCACAACAATGTAAAATCCAGACCATTCATCAACTTCACAACACCCATGACTTCCACAGGCCTGAAACCAACGTCACGAAACAAATATGAAGGGACGCATGAAGGAAAAACTATAACATCTATTTCCATTCCCTCAGGCGCAAAGTTAATACCCAATATCAATACACGACTGCGGCTAAGCCGTTAAGTAAAAATCCCTAACCATAATACTCATACTAGAACGCAATAAACAGCATGATCCACCACCAAAGCCCATTCTAGCACCTTAACAACGAAAGCCGAACGATCCCGTCACCTCATACTAACCCCATCCAACTTCCTGCTCCAAAACGTCTTCCTCAACCACTTGATTCTCATTTAAGACACCCGACAAACAGACACCCGAACAACAATTCTGTTATACCATTCCGCTTGAGTTAGATTGCTCTCGAAAGCAGGGTCTGCAATCAATTTCTTCGCATGGTCGTTGAATTCTTGCGATCCCCACTCGGCCTCGAGTTTAACACGATTGCTGCTAAAACATCATTAATAAGACATATCAAGTGCACCAGGTGAGGTCATACGTACATCGAATGTCCGGTTTCCGGCTCTGCCAATAGATTACTAATAGCGATGATCAATTCATGGTTTGAAATGTCACTTCTCCATTCACCTGCGTTGGGATTTTCAGCATTTGTCAGCTTAGTCCAGTGAGGAGCATACCATCAAAAATGCCGTGACAAATTTCACCAGAGCAATTAATGTTGGGGTGATAGACTGGTGTTAAAAACCGTACAGATGGTGGCACCTTGGGGTAGTCTCCCTTCATGTCGAGATAGAAACGGAAAGTTGCATTCGCATAAGGAGTATTTGGTGGCTGATTCTTCAGTCAGCAAATACAAATATTAACCAGGTTGGACGACTTAACCCCTTCAATTACGATCTGCCAGAACGAAATATCCCTTTTAGACACGTAGACGTCGTAGTTTTCCTTTGTTCTCCCAAGTATGTTTTGTACCTTTTCGGCTCAGCTAATGTTCTACAGTAGACACAGGCAGAACTCACCTCGTCACTGATCCTTCGTCTCGAACCCAAATTTCCAGAAACATCGATCAAGTGCTCTAGGGTGCCTTGCGTAATGTCAGATATCCCCCTAAAGGAATCACCTAGGCGCGTGTGTCCTTTAAGCTGACGAAATCGTCCTGGGCCCAATTGTGCATGTTCTGATCGCTGTCCCGAGTCAACTACATTGACCATCTTTTGAAGGGGTATACTGACTCCATCTTCATTGTTCAATTGTTCATGGGCGTACATGTATGGAATCCGAGCTTTTGGCCTCTCAAGCTGGCTCAGGAATTCCTTCCGAACACAAATGTCCACGGCCTCCCTCATTGAACTAGGGTTGAATAGAAAGCCGCCGGAAATATATGAGATGCATGAAATATCGTTGTCTTCATCGTTTGGCTTACCGAGGAAAACCGAGTCAATTGCTACGTGTTCATTCTGACATCATATCAGTACATCTTTTTCTGGAAGGTGAAAAACTTACATAGCACTTCATTGCAACATTCTAGCTTTGCTGCCTAGGTCTAGGCATTATATCTTCGCCGGCGGAGAAAAAAATGATTCGTTTCTTGGCGCCGGGAAACTGTCGAGCATGTTCAGATAGTTTGATGTTAGCAAGGTTGAGCGCATTCCATCGAGCCCACTTTCCTCTCGGGCCCCGTGGACGAATGCCGTTCAGTACATGCAAGATGTCTTTTGATGGACATGCGAAAGCGTGTTTGAGCTCGACCTCTGCTTTCACGCATTTAAGCTCTGACATTTTTTGAGATGTTATGAGTCCTGCAACCAGTTAGCTGAATATCAGCGCAGATAAGCTCTACCAAACATAATTCGAGGCTTTTCGGAGTGATCTAAGCAGTACATACCCAAATGAACGTTCACACTATCAGCGAGGAGCTTTTTTACGAGTGAGTCGAACATGTTTGTGAGAACATTCCACTAGGGACAGTTAGTTTCGGCAAAAAAAGTGACCTAATTTGAACATACTCTAGACTTTCGGGTCGGACGCTTGTCTGCGATATACAGTCGAAGAACAAGAGGCCTCTGAATTTTGTGGAATTTACGAAGTTTTTGCATGAGAGCCTGAGCATCGAGGCGGGCGTCGGCGGACGGATCATCTGTCCCAAGGATATCTTCCTCACGAATATCTTCAGGGTACTTAGGCGTAAAGAAGATAGATAGCGAATCACAAAAGTTTGCGGTGTATCCAGAATACTTTCCGCCTTCCTCCTGCCGCAAGGCTAGCCAAACGGTTTTGGGCTTAATGCACACTGACGGGTCTGTTCGTAGACGTACTCTCCAGTACCGAAAGACAACACTTTGAATGATACCAGTCGTATTCTTCGAGACCCAGGAGGAAAACAGCATCTGATGGTCGACCGAATGATACACTTTGACCAGGCAAAGGCCTTCGTACTGACTGGCAGACATTACAGCCGGCAAGCTTCTTTCCGGGTTATTAATAGTTGGCAAACGTCTCCAGTGCTGGAAATTTGACTTGTACGTAAAACTCTGCGCTGCTCGGAACTAATGTTGAAATAGGATTCTCGGAAATAGGTAGGATCGCACCCTCGAACGTTAATTCGAAGTCTATCCGCGGGCCATGCATCCTTCGATATTGCAATTCATAGAGTTCCTTGATGGGCGCTGAGAGGTAAAATTGTCTACTGAAGCACTCAAGGCCATCGATAAATAAGATATCGACTTTACTGCGTGGTTGGTTGTTGGAAGTTTCGCCCCTGTCGTTTGCAACGCCCGTTAGATCGCATCCGGACTTCCACGACATGATTGAAGATCTGAGTGCATCGTCGGCTTCTAACTGGTTAGTTTCTAGGATCGAGCCGGTCTCGGGGCATGAAAGTCGAATCTTGAACCAACTTAAAATGTTAGAAAACGCAAGCGGATTTGAACCGGATCTCCTCACCTTTCAATGTTCTTCCGTTCATAGACCTTTCCAGTACAGATCCGGACAGGATCATACATGATATCTTTTGACAGTGGGCAACAAAAGTCTTTGCACCCAAGTTCCCACTCAGAAGCCAGCTGTTCGCGACCGAGGCCAGTTTGAGCAGCTACTTCCTCCCCCCGTGTGCTTCCTTCCAAGTTTTGTGGGAGAATCGCTTGTTTCTCGAGAAAATCGGAAATTCCTTGCCGACAGAGTTCCAACCGAGCGATATTCTCAAGCCGAGCTTTCTTAGCTTTTGTCGGATCTTCGGAAATGCTATGGGAGCCTTTTCGGTTGCGGCCTTTTTGGTTGCGCCAAATGCACTTTGCAATGTATGCCAGCCGCTCATATTCGAATTCAATGAGACAATTGATCACCCTAGAGGCCCCGTAGCGAGACTCTCGAACGATAGACAGCATGTCTACAAGCGACTCGTGCCCAGAAATCCATACTAGAAGAGGGGAAGATCAGCCCTGTGACAAGCAAGATTGTGAATTCTGTGGTTCGGATGCAGGACGAAAGAGAAACAGGAACTACATACCTTTGAGAGACTCTAAAGCCGAAACGGGGTCCAGTCCAGTTGAATCGCTCCCGAGGCCTTCACTATCGGAGGAGTTATTTCCATCATTTTGGTCATCGGATCTGGACTGCTCGCTAATATAGCCTTCGTCAGAATCTGCTTTATGAGTCTTCCTGGCAATGATGACATTATGGCCATCGCCGTAATCTGATCCAGTAGAAGCGACGCTCTTAAGCATGTTCTGGCTGCAATCCACACAGATCCTGACTATCTCATCAGGCTCGCGTGGCTTCTTTTGGTACGCTTTAGCAAATCCGTCGAATATTGAGGTGCCGTCATGTTGTCTACGCTCGAGAATTGGGATCAGAACATGATTAATAGATGATGGGTCAACTTTTTCTTTGCCGCGCATGGCCCGATAGAAAGTAAAATCCTTGTCTTCAACTGATTTAGGCTTTGTTAAGTAAACGGCAAGAAGTCCCTCGCGATCCAGGGTGAGCGTCTTGGGGTTGAAGGAGCCAAGAACCCCAGGAGGAATGACGGATAATCCGTTTCTGGAACAAAACTTAGAAAGATCTTCCAGCTCGGGACCTTCGCCTAATTGTAGATCTTCTGCCCATTGTGCACTGCCATAAGCAGAGGTATTGAAAACAGTTTCATCTAAAGTGGTAATATGTGGAATCGCTCCGCCACCAAGGGAGTATATGCGTCTCATGCGCTTTTCCAGTGTCATTTTCGAAAGCTTGGTGTCCACATTGATCCAGCTAAGGACACCGCCTTCCTGGAAAGCTTTATAATGGCCAGACTCAACTACGCCTTGGCCAGTTAATACGGGCGTTGCAATCGATTCTAGGGTTACAGGATCTCTTAAATCGTGAATTTGCAGCGAGGACATGTAAGGAAGTTGGGCTACATTCTGAAGTCTTATATCCTTCGCCTTTTCGAGGACAAATCCAAAGAACAATCTTGACCCTTCCAATATTCGCCGATTGTCCGAGTTGATAAGCTTCCTGGGGATGAAATCTTGAAGGACCTCGTATATGGACTGCGATAGTGCAGTACGCTCACAGGGAGTTGGGACTTTACCTTTCATGATTGCGTATACAGCTCGGACGGCGGGTGGGAATCTGGTTAGAAGATGGACAACGTGCAAAATGGCATCTCGCGATCGGTCATCCATGTTCTCAACCAAGGATGTGAAGACCAGAAGCGAAGATAGGAGCATGGCAACCCCCCTTTTTGAATGAGAAATTGGACATGGCTATGAAGTAGATTAGCAATTCGATGAAGCGGGTGCGTTGGATCAATTAACTGACCCTGGTCCAGGTCGAGAAGGCATCACTTACGCCCAACTCGGTTTTACTGTAGCCGGGCGAGATCTTGCGCTCCACCACAAAGATATCCAGCACACCATTATCTGCGCAGTCGTCCAATCCCAAGTAGCCGATCGTGGCATTAATGTTCGAGTTGGTAATCATGATAGGTACGGACAAGGTGTACATGTCAAAGACATACTGCGCACTACGAGCGTATGTAGGGCTTGATACGCCTCCATGTCTCCCTTTCGAGCATATGGCAACGATTGGCATCGTCGAATATTGGTCACTGGAATTCACGTCAGTATGCAAACACAATCGAATATACACGCACTCGTACTCACTTATCCCTTTTTCCGCCAAAGAAGTTGATCTTCTTTGAGGCAATCAATTCTTTGCCTGCCCATTGAGTTACTTTTTCTCGGAGTGAAAGTTCGTCAGAACCTAATGCTAATGCCTCCAAGATGTGAACGAGATTTCTACCATATAGCAGAATCAATTTGAAGGATACTTTCCCGCCCGGGCTCGTGGTAGCTTCATATTCATTCCTATCGTTAACACACAGCCAGAGTACATGCTTCGCAAAGACGCAATTGCATTCTGCAAGTTCTGGGACGGTGTGCTCAAATGAGGATCTTAAATGGCCCGACACCAGATTTCTGACATCCCCGAGTGTGCTTCGCGTCGTGATGGAGGACTTCAAGATGGGAATACAACGCCAATCTTTGTAGGCGAGCGCAAGTGCAGGAGTGATAATCCGAAGCCTGATAGTTTTTTTCTGGAACCTTTCGGGTCGTGATACTAGAGGAGCCGCTGTTGTGAGGTGAACTTCAACGATTGATCGAACGGAAAGGTCTGTGAAATTGCAACACACGTACATTGATTAGTGGGATAGCATAATTTTTACCGGGATAAAATGTGGCAGTGATGTGCTGGGGTTTTGAGACGAACATGAGCCCCAAGGCCATTCCACTCCCCGATGATGGATCCTGTGTCTCCACCAACGCGAAAACGGAGGGCGCTTAAATCGGGTCGAGAACGACGGTGGGAAAGGCGCTTCTTGATCTCCACCACAAGATCAAGCCCAGTGAAGATTTGCGTCGGGGTAACTGGTATATTAAGCCACAGAGGTTCGGTCTTTGGAAGTATGATCATGACCGTGTGAGTGGGGAATACGATATCCATGGCGACAATGCTGTAATATTCGGAACAATACAAGCAATCAGCAGAATGATAATGTTGACAGCATCGAAGAATGGAAGGAGAAGGAGAAAGCATGAACGCGGAAAGAAGGGAACGTGCTGGATCTCCAGTTGCTGTTGAGGGAAGGAACGATGGTCTTCGGATCGAAGTTACCCTACATCTGCACTCCGCCTACAAAATCCCTCTGAGCCCATCAGGTTCATATATCAGATCGCATAACAATGGCAATGAAAAGCGCTCTGGCTTGTACTACTGGGATCGAGAATGCTAGGAATTGTTCAACTGCTAGGAGTGTCGCAGGACTGACTCAATCCGGCAGAAAGGACTTACTGAATTCATCAATATTGATTGTGACTAGAACATTTATTTAGAGGTGCTTTGAATGTGATGTTATTGTCTCCTGCTGAATGCCAGTAGGCAACTAGCTGACGAACACCTTCCTGTATCGCCGTCATCCTTCACCACGACTTGGGTATCATAAAACGATCGTCCCCCGCGGCCTCGAATATGAACAGTCAATCCATTCTTCACCCAGCCTGAGTTCCATCTCTGGTATGGACTTGTTGCCCTTCGTCGCATCCCAAGCTGACCTCTTCAGCCTGGTGGTACTAGTCCCTCGCTAGGCGCTGCAGCCCTCGCGAACCAGACCTGTCTCCCTAATGCTGCTCTTATCACCATGACCTTTAGTCAATATAGAATGTAAGTTCCCAATTTCGAGAGCCGTCTTCACGAGACCTTCCGCTGCTGTGATCTAGACTTCGAGACCCCCATCCGCCCGATTCGACGACTCTTCGACCTCGTTTCCATCCTGTGTGCACTAGGAATCTCGCCAGACACCGCGCTTCGTTTTGCTACCCGCTGGTTCTTCAGGGGACGAGAGGATCGGTTGTAGTTGATCTTAGGCTGTGGTACTGGGGTCACTCGGCCTGAAAAACACGTTAGTGGAGGTCAAAATCATCGGAACAGCACACTCACGTCGCTTTCTTCGCTGCTGAAGGTCGTTCGTAGCATCCGATTCAGAGGTCGAACGCCGGAGAGGCAATCGAGGCACGCTCTTGTTGTTCGATCTCCGGCGAGACAAAGAAGGCCGGAGGTGATCAGAGAAGTCGTTCTGCCAGGCTCGCTGGTCGTGGGATTCAGGTGTAGGAGACCGCGAGAGCGTCGGAGGCTCCTCGACGAACTCCATGACGCCGTCAAAGTACGCTGCCAGTCTGCTTCGTCGAACGCCGGTCTGCTCCTTCAGGCGCTGCTCGACCCAGCTGATGTCGATATGCTCGTAGGGACCCGCCAGGCCGAGCAGGCCGGTATGGTGATCATTCGTATCCATGTATCGCAGTCGTTCAATGAATGAATATTTACGAGGGCGGACGTGTCTTGTGTTGGAGGTGATCGTGGGTTGTCAATGTCGTTGATCAGTTGTGGCGATGAGGTTGCTTTTGTGATTGCAGTTGTCAGTCATCCGCTGCCCGCTTGCGGCTTAGTGGCGGTACCTGGGCCATCACCAGACAACGGCACTTCGATTTTGATATTGCGACGCCACAAAGTCCACGGGGCGTTTTATAGTCTGAAAAAGACATGACTATATATTTTGGATATATACTTCTAATATGAATCCAATTTCTTTTGAATTTTCGTTTTTGTTCATTTTTATTTTCGCAATTGAAATTCGGTCAATTTTTGGTTTTCCTGGCCCGCTGACTCTTAGCGAGACACTCTCAAGGCCCGCGCCGAGAGACTCCCGTCAGCCCAGGCAGCAGACATCTCGACAACTTCATTATTTCTTCATAAATTTGTATATTTTGTATATGGGACTTCAACTACATATTTCTATCTCCTTTTACTTGTAACTTTCTGTTTACCGACCTTCATGGGCGACACAACGTCATGGATACCCACAGAGCCTTCTACACGCGTCTTAAAGGAGAGAGAGTCAGAAAGGCTAGCCGCCGAGGAAAGTCTTCAAGTCAACAATTCCAACAATGAAGAAGATGTCGCAAAGCTGCTAGAAAAAGAAGGAACTTTTGCAAGGCTCGTTCCTCAAAACAAATACGCCCGCGATGCGTTCAAAAGGCTAGTTCATGCCCGCGACGGGCCAGCACATCAACACCACAAACAATTCATTCATGTCGACAATCGCAAAGATGTCGATCCACTGGAACGAGAAGACTGCTTCATATTCTCTCTCGGTCTTCTCCCGGAATTTCCTGCCCTTGGTTGGAGAATAGGCAAAGGAAGACCGAACCGACCAAATCATTCAGTGGATATCCGAATCCACGATGGCGAGGGCATGGCTGGAGTCCACGCCCGATTCTGCTGGGTGAAGGGTGGGGGAGGCTTCTTCCTCATCGCGGACAATCTTCGAGAAATTCCCGTCATCTTAAATGGGGAGCTCCTCAGACGAACTCAAAGACTGATCCCATATCGGAACTCCATCACTCTTGGCGAATGCAATTTCAGTCTGCAATTCCAGGAACGATCGCCCGCAGAAGAGGAACAGTTTCAAATAGAGCTCTCTGCTTTTTATCTGAGAGTCATGCGTGAAAATGCACCGTTATTGCTACCTACTCCATCTGGGCACGAAGTCACGATTGGGAATTGGATCGTCAGAAATCCTATTGCAAGTGGAAGCTATGGACGTGTTTCTGTGGTCTCCCATATGCATACAGGACAACCGGCAGCAGCAAAGGAGCTTTGGAGAACGCAGCGTAATCGATTCTCTGTTGATCGGGAAGTTTACATTGCCAAGTATCTTCAAGATTACAAACATGTTCGTCCTCTCCCTTCCAATTCTCGAACCGCACTAACGATTCTCCAGAAACGACTTGGCATTCCATTTGAATTCTATCACAAAACGATAGTCGACAAGGCCGAAAAGCTGCGCTACGCAAAACTCCTCGATGAAAACTGGAGTCCAGGTCAAGCAGATGCAATCGACCTGCACATCCTCTACAGCCCATTATCAACCAGCAATTTCCTCGCTTTGATCAAATCAAAAGCGTCCCTCGATACCCGAACTCGCCTTTTCGCTCAGGTCCTAGACGGGATCGCTTTTCTCCACAGTCTCGGCATCTCACATCGAGACATCAAACCCGGCAACCTGACAGTGAGATCTTACGACCCCCCAGATGCACAAATCATAGATTTCGGTTGTGCCACCACGGACCCGCGCACGCTCTACGACAGACCGGGCACCATCCCCTATCTTGCACCCGAACAGGTTGATGGCCAATGGCACGACCAAAGCGTAGATTACTGGGCAGCTGCTCTTGTTGGAGCAGAGCTTGTAGGGATGAGGAGAAGAACTAATGAGCGAATTGCGGGCGAGAACTATCTACTATTGTGTCACTGGTTGGATAATCCGACTGTGCAATCCCCCATTATTGAGGTTTGCAAAGGCATGCTGAAGATTGAGCCAGCCGAACGCATGAGTGCTGCGGAAGCGCTCGAGACGCATCTCTCTGATTTTCATGTTGAGGTGGATAAGGGCCGGAAACGAGCGACTGATGAACCTACGTCCTCGTCGAAGGGTCTTCGTGTGGTGTGAGCCTTTTGACCCGAGTATTTGACGACGATGATTAATGATGTTGAGATAGGAGATGCCCCCTCAGAGAAGTCTTCCGCTGGGGTCTAGTCTCACAACTCTCGTTACTTTGGAAACATGGCTGATGCGGTCTGTTTGTTCAAGACAACCCACATAAGTTCATCTGGCATGGTTGAGGTTTCTGGGTTCGTTTGGAAGTGGCCGCTCATTCTTGAGGGGCTTTCGAAACATACTTAAAGCTTTCAGGCTCGAATACTAGATTGAGTATCACCTGATTGAGATGATGTGGAAGTTCTCAACTAGGGAATCATTGGTGGTTTGGCTACTAACTACCGGTCCTCGGGAGTGCCCACTAGTATACCATGCATGATCAAAAATGGACTACACTTCGTACCGGTAACGGCCCGCACGGATGATGTAATTACAAATCATCTTGCAACATCGCTTCCAACTGCATCTCATCCAACAATACGATTACGAATCATCGAATCTTCAAAACCACACATAAACCCGCTCCTCGCTTCATATCAGCAACCCCCACTCTCAAACCTCTACACGAAATCTCAACAGTCATCAAACATCACAAAATGTCCAACTTCGACATCAACAACCTCTTCGGCATCAAAGGAATCGTCGCCGTAATCACGGGCGGCGGTTCCGGCCTCGGCCTCTACATAGCCAAAGCCCTCGACGCCAACGGCGCCAAAGCCGTCTACATAATCGGGCGGCGCCTCTCAACCCTCCAAACAGCCGCCTCCCAAGCCATAAACGGCACCATCATCCCCCTACAAGGCGACATCACCTCCAAAGAATCCCTCACCTCCCTCGCCTCAGAAATCCAATCCCAACAAGGCTACATCAACGTCCTCTTCGCCAACTCCGGCATCATAGGCGTCCAAGCATCCTCCCTCGGTCTCCCCACAGACCGCAAACCAACCTTAAAAGAATTCAAAGACGCGCATTTCGCGCCATCCATTGAAGATTTCACTGCTGCGTTTAATGTTAACGTCTCGGGTGCTTTTTACACCTCCCTCGCCTTTTTGGAATTATTAGACGAAGGCAACAAACGCTCCAATTTCCCCCAAAAATCAAGTATCATCGTAACATCCTCCATCGCCGGTTTCTCCCGCCAAATAGCAGCAGGATACGCCTACTCGGCCTCCAAAGCCGCTACCAACCATCTGGTTAAACTCCTCGCTACTACTTTAACGCCGTATAAAATCCGCGTTAATGCTATTGCCCCGGGTTTGTTTCCGAGCGAGATAACGGCTGAGCATCCGGCGTTTAAGAATCGGGATCCGACAGTGGAGGGTGGGTTGAGTGCTGAGTTGGCGCCGCTGGAGAGGACAGGGACGGAGGAGGACATGGCAGGCACGGCGTTGTTTTTGTGTAGTAAGGCGGGTGCGTATTTGAGTGGGAACGTGGTTGTGACGGATGGGGGACGGTTGGGACAGTTGCCTAGTTCTTATTGAGATCTGGATTTAGATGATGGGTGATATGTACAAGAGAAGTTAAGATCTAGAAATTAGACAATAAGTTTACATCTAGCACGAGCATTGAAATCTCCACATATTCTTCTGTCTTTGAAACTATATAACTTTGAATCGATACAAAGTCGTCCGAACTACATAACAATCACGGAAAAACACTTCTCAAAACATCCCCATACTCCTTATACGACAACCCCATCTTCTCCACATCATAATCATTCCAATACCCCCCACCCCCCAACTTCCCTCCCCCACCCCACCCCGCAAACTTAGTTTTCGCCT
>Ga0247778_1000193_pt1 | contig 105715 bp, 125 predicted proteins | sample UWRJL049202B5_FD_179939 | JGI IMG/M metagenome (GOLD analysis project Ga0247778, IMG submission 179939) | Plant litter microbial communities from Arlington Agricultural Research Station in Wisconsin, United States - UWRJ-L049-202B-5 | ecosystem: Environmental > Terrestrial > Plant litter >... | reverse complement strand
AGAAAGAACAACCAATACAAGATTCTTTTTCCTCATTATTGAGTTCAAACCGCTATTAAAAGGGATGCGGTATACTCTTCTTATTATTTGGCCTTTTCAATCCCAAAAAAAAAGTATAAATTATATTTGTAATTTTAAAAATAAATTTAAAATAAATTTTTTTTTTTAATATAATCTTATTTTTTTTTTTTGGTATTTTTTTGTATTAGTTTTAATATAGTAAAAAATTTTTATATTTGATTTATCGAAACCAATCTTATTATGATTAATATATAAAAAGAATTTCAATGAGTTACACAAATTTATATAAAATATTGAAATATTATTCTCAAAAGTATTATTATTAATATTTTAGATTAGTTTTAGTAAAAAATAGATCAGCTTTTTATATAATTGATTAAACAGTTTATGTTTTATATCAAAATTTTGATATTTAATAATAATTCAAATTTTATATATTTAAAGTATAATACAAATTTTTCATATTATTAGATTGTTATTTATTAGTAATATTAATATTTTTTAAATAATTATTGGTTTCTTATTTCTAAATATTTTTAATATATATTATTATTTTTAATAATAACAAAAATAGAATATAAAAATAAATAATAAAAATATATAAAATTCCAGTTAGATTTAATACAAATAAAATCAAAAATATAATATAAATAATACTTATTATTATAATTGGATAATTAAAAAAATAAAAAATTTAATAATTTGAAATAAATTGGTTTTATTTTTTAATAAATTAATAAACGTAGTATAATCTGTGGAATAATATTGTTTTTCAAATCATTCTATTTTTTTCAAAGATAAATAAAGATATGTCTAAAATTTGAGGACCCATACCCCTCATCTAATACCGCTTCATGCCTGTTTGTGACGGCATGTAAAAGGAGTTGATCACGGATAAGTTCTGTGTCCAAGTTCCCCTCATTTCCTGGATGGAGAGATTTGACTAGATCTTCCTTAATGGTAGTTCCACTTCGAACAATACGTTGCAGGATTTCGGGATAGCCAATGTGCTTCGTCCCTTTGTGGGGAGTGCCGAAAAGAATGACAGCCGTCACGGCTGAAGTGACGTGCTTCATCGCATCTGGCTTAATTAGGGCCTGATGAAACGCAAATGTCAGTCTGGGATGTGCCATGGCAACGGGTCATCATACCCTCTCAATTATTAGGCCGCCTAGACTATGGCCAATGACAATTAATGGGCGGTTCGGATATTCCTAGATGCATCATCAGCTCCCACTTGACGTATATTCGAAGGCTGCAAAATCACCTTTCTCTCGCCGTCTATTGACCTCCAGAGATTAGACGCCAAGGTATCCAGACGTAAAGTGGCGGCTTCTTCTCCCCACTACTGACTTGCATGGTTGAAAACCATGATTCGAGCCCGAGGAACCGCAAGAGGCAACATTTTAGGGTCGCTGAGCTAATTGACATATTCTGTAACTTCTGTCGTTTTATCTTCCACAGAATCTTTCTTCGCTGTCTATATCGTTTTCGGATCAGCTCCGAGACCGTGCACAGCAACGATGCTTCTTCAGTCAATGCTTAATACTGCTCAACAAAACGACTGAAACCTATTCGAGTTCAAATTCTGTGTCAGCTTCAGCAGATTCATCTGCTGGGTACAGCGTCTGTATGTCTAGGAGCTTCACGTCAATCTTCTATTGCTTTTTTGGCGAATCGTTCTTCGAAGACAGGCGGGCAACTAGGCGAATTATCTGATCAGAGACGCTTGTTGCAAATGCAAATGAGCATTTACTAATGAATACCGACGTGAACGAGACTAGGAGAAGCGTCGGTACAATGTACACCATCCGCGAGGAAGAGACCGCCATCATGGCAAGCACTGGCTCTTTTCGAATGGCTCGGTGGCAGAATGAAGGGCTTTGACAGAGACAGATATCGGGAAGGAAAGAAGCTGACCTGGAACGAGGCCTAAATTCTGAACTTAGAGGCTCCTATGCCCCTGATTGTGCCTTACCCACATTATCTGCACAGTACCGAATCTGCTGACTGTGCCTCACCCCAATTTGGCGACAGTACCCCGGGAATAGGGAACCCTCGTTCAGGGGCGCGAGCACCCCGGCCGCGAGCTAGCCACTCCCAGCACATTATCTGCACAGCATCGTACAGGGTCTTCTTAACCGGAATGAAGAGAAAGGAAAAGAATTAGGTAAAGGTAGTTTGTAGATAATGTAAGGGTTTCATTAATTAAAAATCCAATGGATACGATTATTTATCCTGTATTTGGGGATCAAATTATGAACAAATTCCTTGAATATTACGATGAACTTTTCTTTCGGGGGAACTTATACCCAAACAGGCGTCTTTCCGGGCTTGAGCTTAATCAGAAAGCCGATTTCACTCCGGTTGACAAGACTCTATTCTATATCACCGTACAGAAGGCATTCAGAGGCCCACCGAACTCCTACCCCCGGCCCATTCGTAACAAAATCTTATCCTACATTGTCCCGCTGTCTAGGAGTTGGGATGCTGGGAAAAACATGGCTACTCGACGTACTCTACTCAAGAAGTAGAAAGCGCTGCTTATGTATTGCAGGGCTTGGCCGTTATGGTGGATTCGAAAATGACAAGCTGCGCCAACAACGTGGGGGCTGGATTCGGTCAGGGGAATGCTCAGCTGAGAACCGCTCCTGCAGCCAAGCAAACCCCATGGTAAGGCGGCTTAGATCTTTGGGCGTCGTGGCGCCGCCTGATGACAATCCAGGATTCCAGACTGCTCGGTCAGAAAGTTGAATGCTTGGCGCGGCACAGCAAATTGAAAAAACGTGGCCGGCGACCACTGAATATCCCTTCATCTATTTGATCAGAAATTACAATACAGGAAGGCAGAATAGAAAGAAACAAGCAAGGGTGCGGAGATGCAGAAACAGGCACCCTCGAGGCTGAGCACTATCACAGCGGTGAGCCCGGCAGGCTTTACCGAATGTCGCCACTTGACCTTTAATCCCACAGTGAAAGACGGGGTAGTATTTCTCCAGATAGTCCCCTTCAGCAAAACTCCAAAATTTGTGTTTTGTTCCAAGAATCTCGTTCTCCATGGCGGCGTCATCAGTCCCGTTCGTAGAAAATGACGAGCTAAATGGCGACCTTAAATGCACCAATACTACCAGGACCCTGTTAGGATATTTACAAATCTTTCTAAATAATATATTAGAACTTTATAGCTTTTTATTAGAAAAATTTTATATCCCGACACTTGAAAAAATAGCGCCGCGACTATAATAGATATCGAAGTAGTCCAGCGTGTATATATTGCTGCTCTACTATTAGACTATTAGAATACGACGAATTGTAATTATAGAGAATCCCGAACTTTACTTAATCTGGTACAACGATATGATCTATATTAAGTCCCTCCCGAAGTCCCTCCTCTCCCATGTCTTCTGGACCATCTACCTCTCCCCCTCCCCCTCACCACCATTGCCCTCACGCCAATTACAACATTGCTCCGCTTTTGGCTTCATACGCACATACCGGCACCTCATTTAATATAAATCTGACTTTTACATTGCCCACGAAGCACGCCTCATCCCATCTACTGCAATTTGGGAGACCTTCTCAGTCTTCATTGTCAATTTAAAAAGTATTGCTGACGCAGACGTAACGTAGCACTATTATTATAACTAGATCCGGTTTTCGCGCCTGAATTTCTATATCAAAATATTGCTAGGGCAGTGTTTTTTTTACAAAATACACGCGCAATATAATACGTATTTTGTGCGGTAATACGGGCCTCTACTCTTTGTTTTCGGTATAATATCGTTGCTCTTGAATGCGCTGCAGGTGGAAATGATCGTAGAGCCGCTGGTGGCGGCGCAATGGCCTCGTGTTTGGCTGCTGGCGCGGTACCTGGGGGTGCTGTTTGCGGCGTTTGTGTCGTTTGTGTTGGTGGTGCTGGGGACGCTGCTGGTGACGAAGGTGGCGACGGAGTGGTATTTTGCGTTTCGGGATCGGGATAGGAAGATGAGGAGACTGAAGGAGAAGAATTTGAGGCGTGCGGGGACCGTTTGAGTCCTGCAGGGTGGTGAGCTTTGAATGGTTTTTCTTTGCTGTGAACCTTGCTCAGCATGTCAATGGAATGCTTATCGAAGACTTCTGCAGTAGAATATTTGGATCTGAATGGGAAAACGGCTCTGTTATATGCATTGAGCTAGGAACAGCAGCAAGTAGGTGTATTCCACACAATAAGGTAGCACCCAGGTGCGATCATTGTCGATTTTATCCGAATTCTTGAAACCGCAGACTGGACAGAATGTGATTGCGTGAGCAAAGGGATCCAAGTACAAACGAAACGATTGTGCGAGCATAATGCAGGTCCTGAAGAAGTATTTGTACACAAAGCAATTAGCCTAGGAATCACACTCGAGACCCCGGCGGCAAAAAACTTTGGTTTCTCTTGTGGTTCACATTTTCTATTCTTTCAAAACTGCGTCTTACCATTGAGTCTGAATTATGGACTTCGGCAAGGAACCAGAACAAACTCGTCAAGAAGTTTGTTATATTTCTTCTTCTGAGTCCGTATTTTGGCAGCTGACGAGTATACTAGTCTGTATAATTATAAGCTGCATCTAGGGATTTAACCTTTCTGTTGAATATGCGCTTGGGTAATGAAAAGTTATCTCGAAATGGTCGATATATTTGCCGCTTACCTCTAGCTTGAGGAGGTATCGTCCTTGAAAATGTTATTGCGGTGATCTTAGGTGGGGGCTACTCCTTCAGGATGAAATTAAACGAGCACTGGGAAACAAGCTCGGTTCCGATGCGGCGGATTTCTCGCTGGAGTGCTTTCTGGTCATTGTCTGGACTTCCAGTCTGCGGCGTATGTACAGCAGTGATGTTCACTACAGATCTTGAAATTGGAGTTGCCGTTAGGTGGGGACTTCCATATCTCTAATACGGGGAGCCATCACAATGACAGCCTGTAGCGTGTGATTGAGAGCTCATAGATTGAAAGCATAATTAGATACCCCAAAACAAATAGAAGCAATATTTGATTGGACAAGTCTGGTTGATTTTATTGCCGTCCTCGGCGCTAAACCCCTATTTTTAGCGAGATAGGGGCAAATACGGAGGTGCTTTCTCGGCAATAAATTGACAAAGCTCAGTCCGTGCATTCCGTGAGAAGGATATTTAGGAGATCAAAGAAATAATGAACTTGATGAATTGAATTGAGCTTGGAATAAAGCTATTGAGTGTGGATATGTCGTCACGACAGTATCACATCTATTAATAACCCATTATGATAAAGCGGGTAACTCCTCCGCCGAGTGCCGAGGAGAGTACCTCCGGCGTTTCAACGCCACGTCTCGAAGTCTCTCCTCATCGCGATATTGTACATACGACTCTACTCTCCAGGTCAATCAATCCCAATCATGGCCCGCTCACGATTCCTCGAAATTCCAGGCAAAATTCGTCTAACCATTTACCACCAAGTCTTACATTTTGCCAATAACAAATAAAATTTCAGTAACCATTATAAAAAATACAATTTTGATCTTAATTTTTTTTTAAATTTACAAATAAATCTATAATAAAACACACGAAGTCTTCTGCCGAAATAATATTTTTATATCAATTTAAATATTATAATCTAAAGTGCAGCAGTATATTGTTATTGATAGTTATATCCCAATTGTTATCTTCGGCGATAAAATGCAAAAATTTAAAAATAAATATTTGATAATTGATATTAAAAACGGTATACTAATATACAAAAATTTGCATCAATTAAGACGAAAATTTGTAGTTTTACTAAAACATTTGTTACTATTTATGGAAATATGGAAATATTTTGATATATCGTATCTAGGTTTAAATTTATATCTACGATTGATATTAATAATATAAAATTTATACCAATTCGAATTCGAATAAAAAACAGTCCTAAAAATTTTCCAATGAAAACTTCTTGAGTTATTTGGGATATTGAAATCATTATACAATGTTCAAATACGAGGCAAATGTTACAATTCGATCGAGAAGGCTTTGAGGGAAGAGATGGCGGTACCATATCCTTCTATTGAACAGTGCCTGGATGATTCCACGAGATTAAAAAATAAAAAAAACGAAGTTTTATAGAAACAAAAATATCATGAAGTCTTAAAACTTTATGAAGAAGCTTTCCTACCCCTCTGCATTATTTGCAACAACCGGCGTCGATCTGTCTGGGGTAATGCATATTTCCAGAAAGAGTGTCATGGTAGGGCCTTCAATGGGCAGGATACCCAAACCGTCCGGTTCATATTACGAATTCGGCTAGTCTCCAATATTATTATAATATATCTAAAATTTAAAAATTATAAAGAAACTAGATTCTGGGATATACGATCCATCGATCTATTTCCGCCGGGAATGGAGAAAACGGGGTAGCTATCTGGCTTCGCGGGTGTTCATAAAATAGGGAAGATATACTATCATATTGGTGTCGTTTACAAAAAGTTGGGCGATAGAGGAAAGACTCGCGATTTGATAGCAATTACTGCGAAATACTTGCCAAATGACAAGACTGTACAGAGGGACCTGGCGGCTTTGTCACCGAGGATTCTGTAGGTCGAACATAGAATCGTATGAGCTCGAGAGACATTTATATATGGCGCGGATGAGCGTCTTACCTCAGCCTGCTTGTTTGCTTTCCTTTAGATAATTGCATGGTGCTGGACTTGGGTTGAATTTGCATTTGGGTCGGGAGTTTCATTTATGTGGATACGGTGACGATATGGGTTCTTCAAGGTGATAAGTAGCAGTTTCCAGTCGTACATAATTCAAGATGTAAACTATTTAAACATACTACACGCAACGAAACCTTTCATTGCAATTGTTACGGAGAGACAATTGGCCGGCCTATGGACGCCTGAAGAACCACAGGCAGCCCACACCCTGAGGCTTAGCGTCAAGGCCCGGAATAGGGGCAAAAGAATTAAGCGACTCCCCAACCCCCGCCAACATCCTCAACCCTCATTCATCCACGACACTAAAACTGCATTTCAAACTACAATATAAAACATAAAGATGAAAAAGAACATCGGACATACCGGAGATATCGCGGAGATATCGCGGAGATATCGTATAGATTAGGTAGCCATCAGGCAACGATTCCAGGATATTCACGAGATACCCACCTATATATACCTCTCACTCCCCACACAAACTCAAAATACAAACCTTCAAGTAAAAGCTTCCCACATTCCATCCTACCTATCCATCCACATCGCACCATGAATCTTTCTCCTGAAGACCAACTCGCCCACCACCGCACATTCTCCTCCTCCCTTCAACTCGAAATCAACCTCGCATTAGACACGATGGACACTGACCCAACTAGTGCCTTCGACCCCCCTTTCGACATCGAATCCACCCTCGCATCCATCCACCATAATCTCCACTGCTCCAATTTTCCTGCTGGGTACTTCGAACTCGAACTCCATAATCTCTGGACACAGCTTATTGGCTCTGCCAAAGCGATCCCGGCTGATGATACGAGGCAGGATGAACTTGCTATGTTTGTGTTAAGGGTGAGGGAGTTGGGAGGAGTTGTTAGTGAGAGGGGGGATGAAGTTTTGGTTGGGGATGGGGAGAGGGTGTGGGGTGATCTTCCGTATTTGACGCCTGATTTCGTTGAAGCGTGGGATAAGATTGGGGAGATGCGGCCGTTGCATGTAAAGAATTTTGCGGCGTTTACGGCGAGGCTGGTGGGCGTGGGGATTTGTGGTGATGAGTTGGGGGCTTGTATGCTGCAGTTGTGCAAGTATGTGCTTGAGGTGGAAGAGAGTCCGAAGGTTGAGCTTCTGCCGGCAGTTACGCAGTGGTTTAAGTATTGTGGGCGGAAGCTGAATAGACTTACGGTTAGAAGTGTGACGTTTCAAGACGAACCACAGATCTTACCTGCATTGGCATCTGCGGCTGGTGTTCATAAGCCTGGATTCAGTGTGGCTCGGTGGCTTTTCTGGCGCCAAAAGGTCAAGGGCTTCGCGTTGTCTGATGATGTGGAACTTGCAGCTGAAGGAAAGCGAGTGTTTGTTGAGATGATGATGGTGGGTCGGTTGACTGAGAGTAGACTTCCTGGAGAGAAGGTCTACTGGGACAAAGTCAAGGAGAAGATGGATCGATTGTTGGAAGAGCGATTTAGGACCGGTGGCAGAACGACTGTAGAGATGGAGGATGTTGAGCATGAGATTGATCTGAATTGGGTTGATGCAGTAGTGACTAGTGATGCATAGAACGTTGTTGATGGCTAGTAGGCAAGTGGTCTCATGGAGATTATCAAGACAATGATAAAATATTGGCCAAGAGCGTCAATCCAGGCTTGTTCTTGAGTTCGTCTCAATAATGGCTTGGGAAGAAATCTCACGCGTATAATCGTGTCGGAACAGCAGTATGAAGAAAGAGCAATCTCATTGTAGGGATAGCATTTCCGTCCTCGTTAACTTGATTTCGCGGAGAAGGTGCGATCTCAGAAATTCGTGAATTGCGAGGCTGCTGCTGCAAGGCTGGCGCTTGGGCAGCCATATGGGGAGTGGTTCAGGGCAGAATATCAAAACGGTTTAATCCAAAAACTGTACTTTGAGTATATAATCCAGTCGAATAGCTCCAAAGCTACGGTAATAAATACATGGAAGGCATCTTGCCTCGAGGCTGAGTAGGAAGCAGGAAAAAGCAAAGATGAAAGCGGCGAGGTGCCAGCCTGGCGTCCGCACTTGCAGAGCCAATGAGTATTTGGATATTTCAATCACCGGAAAAAAAAAACCAAAAAAGGTAAAGAAAAGCCATGTTAAAGATATCCAATTTCACATGTGTTTATGAAGAAGGAATAATGAAACTCTGGAAAAGTTAAAAAAGGTCTTAAATCCTACACGTGCAAAGCGAGAAAGTCTTGGGCCGTTTAAGCGCGGCCTTTCTATCCGAACCTCAGGAGGCTGAGCAGCATCCCTTTGTTAACATGCAATTGAAATAACCATATCCGGATTTCACATACATCATGATCTTGCGGTCAGTTTCAAGGTGAAAATATACTTGGAACGATGGCCAATCCGGATGCTGAGAACCTAGGTATAAAGGATACATCATGAATGCCGGATCACTACTAATAATCATCAGTTCCCTCCTGGACCAGTATATCAATGGAAATCCTACGAGCAGAGTTGGCACGGCGAGATGAAGAGATTACGAAACCGCAGTATGGATCCGGGGCCAAAGGAAGCTACAATACGTCAATACATGTGTTTGTACTAGTCTTGATATTGGCATTAAGTATAACTAGTATTTTCCCCTACTCCAGGAGATAATTGCATCTATTAATCATCTCTTAATATATAAATTCCCTTTATTATCTCGAAAATTGTCGAAAAATATTAGAATAAATAAATTTATATTTATATTATAATATTTTGGGACTAAGGTTTTTATAATTATAATATTCGTCTATTTTTTGCTAATTGTATTCATATCATTCTCGAATTTATATCTATTATATTTTTTTAGTGAAGGGTACCGGCCACTACCTGGTTTGGTTGCAATATTTTCTATGTTAGTAGTTATTGTATTGGAGATAGTTTTGACAATTCGAGGAGCGGGGCATTTGTATTCGTACGGAGGAGCTTGGGATGCGGTACTGGATGAGGAGGAAGTGCCCATACAAAATACAAATGGATCCGCGAAATCCAAAACGAAGACAGCGAGTGGGAGATTAGGGAAGCTGGGACTGAATCATCGCCCAATTTTAGCGAGTTTATTATATGGTCCATACACTAATTAAAAAATTTAAAAAAAAATTTAATTATTATTAATAAAAAGTTTCTATTTATAGAAACTAATTATTAAGACTAATAAAAAAAATTCTTAATCGGGTCAGATTTTTAAAAAAAATTAAAATTCTTAAGTGAGAGTTGTTAATCCTGCTAATCTGGTTAGATTCTCAGCTAATCGCGGGAAACTCGCGAATCTGCTAAGCCGATTTTTTCCGAAAAATGTGATGAAAAATGTGAAGGTGCTGATGAGTATATGGTTCGTAAACATATAACCATACGTATATTAGGACCCCTACAAAGTATCGGATTAGTGGGATTCTCGGCTAATCCTAGGATTATGTCAGAATCCTAATGGATTTCCATCCTCGTTGGGATTGGTGCGATTAACCGAAATTTTTAGGATTAATAATTTCTGTTCAAATTAGTAACTTTTTTTTAGATTTTTAAAATTAATAAATATTTTATATATTTAAATATTTATTTATACCAAATTTAAATATAAAAATATTAGATTTTATATAATTAATTTTTTATTATATAATTAATATTAAATATTGATATTTATTAAATCCAAACTTTAATAATATTATATATATATAATACAAATATATATATATATAAATTTTTAAAAAAAATTTGATATAACTAAAAATATTTATATTAATATAAATAATTATAATATAAAGATTTAAACGAATTTATTATATAATTCGTGCATCAATTAAAAAATTTAAAATTAAATTTTATTATTATTAAGAAAAAGTTTCTATTTATAGAAACTAATTATTAATATTATCAAGACTAACAAAAAAAATTATTAATCTAATTTTAATCGGGTCAGATTTTTAAAAAAGTTAAAATTCTTAAATAAGAATTATTAATCTTATTAATCTAGTCAGATTCTCGGCTAATCGTAGGAAACCCGCGAATCTGCTAAGCCGATTTTTTCCGAAAAATGTGAAGGTGCTGATGTATATAAAACATTTTCCTATAACTAGGCTTTTATTCTTTAGTCAATTCTACACCAATTGAACTCCCTCCATATTTATGGTTGTATTTGTCCTTATAGTGGTCTGGGTTGAACTTTAGTCCACGCTGAAATATTCTGTCTTGGGTTTGAATAATACGTTCACCAGATGTCACTACATACGGGATTACCCCCATGGAATCTTCCAAACGAGGGCGTATTTGCGAATCGCCCGAAGCCTTTCCGTCTCCGCTTCGTCATGCCCGATAACTCCTACAACAAGGACACTGGCACGCTCGTCGGGTTGGCCGAAGTCTCAGATGCGAGTCCTACGAACCCGCTGGAAATTTGGTTGGGGCGGGGCGAATTATTATTTGGGTGAGCCGGGATCAACGAGCTAGGGGAAGCTAAACAAAACTGTCAAAGTATACCCGGAAAAAATCTAAGGACAAGCGTTTTGAGATTTCAAGAACGTCCCAGCGATATCAAATATGTAGACGCTTTGAGCAATTGCGAGAAGAAAGAATGCATGCAGAAGAGCAAGCCGGATTCAGCAAACGCCATGAAAATTCTCTCGTTCTCATTATCTTAATAGAGATGCCCAGGTAACACTAGTTAGCAGAGCGTAATTACCTGCGCTTGAATTGTGGTTTCCTCGTCCCATCATTGAAGTTTGTAGGAAGTTCGACGCGCTTCAAGGGGGGGATCGCTAGCGCGTTGACAAGGGCCTGAAGTGCACACGTGACTATTAGATAGTTCTCCGATTTCAAGTTCTAATATATTACTAGATAATGAAGAGATCCCTCGAGCATGGAATTTGCAGGCTCCAGTCTACAGCTTTTCAAGATTCCCAGTGATCTTGCCAAGTGAAATGACTCTTCAAAATCACGTGCGAGACACCTCGTTCAGCTCGAGTCATCTCACTCAGCTCCGGGGCTCAGCAAGTCACTTGTGCAACCCTCACGTAATTTTCTCGCTCCTGGTACTGGTCACTTGTATCTCATATCACGCATACTGGTCTTGGTAATGAGATGTAAAAAAGGTAAATCATCTCAAAGAGGTATCTAAGTGTGCTGTACTCCCAAGCTAGCTATCCTTCCCGCACTGGGTAAGCTATGCTATGCAACCTAACACCGAATCCAGAGCCAGAGCCACCCTTCCCTAATAATGCTATGTAAAGGGTAGGCTTCTATCCATCCATACCGAAAGAGAAGTGAGGGTAAGCTATCCTTCCCGTACCAGGGTAAGCTGTACCATGCTAGCCACGCGCCAAACACCGGAGTAGTAAATAATCAAAAGAGTGTACCATCAAGGTAGTCTCATCCTCATTACAAATCGTATCTCGTATCCGATCCCTTAGATGAGCTCAAAGCCCTCGTCATCCTCGATCTCCTTGGTTGGAGTTTTAGTAGCCTTCTGCTTAGGACTCTTCTTGCGGCCCTTGAGCACGGTGGTCTCGCCCTGTGCATCCAGAACTTCATACTCGCCCTTCACAATCCGATCTGTCTGCTCGCTCAACCACTTCTTCTCTGCTTGCTCTACTAGACGGCCTAGTTTTACCTTGCTGCCCTCGCTGCCGGGGCTCGCGCCTTTGTTGTCGAAGCTGTAGAGCACACCAGCCTCGGCATTGAGGGCAGTATGGATGGCAGATTCGGTGTTATTGGCGTGCTGAGGAAGGAGTTCGAGGAGGGATTTGGAGAGAACATCGGTGTCATTGGACTCGGTCATGGCGTCGACTTTGCGCTCGAGACGGTTTCCGGCTAGGCCGAAGGTGTATGAGGTGTTGGAAGTTGACCTGGGGTTCTTGTTTGCGTGGGTCTTGTGGTCACTGGTTCTGTGAGAAGAGCAGGTTAGTTTGCTTTCATATGTTAGGGGAGAAGGGGAAATGTACACTTGGGACCATTGCTTTCGTGGCCGGACCTTCTCCTGTTGGGCCTCACTTCCGCCGATCAACTCGTCACCGGTAAGGTTCTTAAAGGATACACCAGCTGATGGTCGAACTCCATTCGCCCATTTCTCGCTGGCGTCTTTGTCACGCTTGAATGCTTGAGCAGCAGATCGGATATCGCGGCGTTGGATTGGTGATGTAGGGCTGGTGGTCGAAGTAGCAGACATATTGATTGGCGTTGGTTCAGAGGTTTGAGCGGAGTATAGAATGATAGTAGATGATGGTTTGTTGGAAGCTGTTTGCGGTCGAAGCTGCGTTGATATGCGTGCTTTGATGTGAGTCAACCGATTTACAAGCTTCTTTGTTCCCGGTGATCCGGAAAGGACTCGGACCAATTTGAAATGGGTCGTTGGTGTAATTTCGTAACTGGGATATTATTCTATGAAGATCGGAAGTAGGAGAGCGGGTGCAGATGATAAAAGACCGTCTATCGAAACGAGGGAAGTAGCAAGTGTCGCCGGATGACTGTGCCGAGAGCAGAGTCACAGGAAACGAGGAAGGCGCGGACCACAGACAGTTAAGTAGTGGTGATAAATGACGTGCGAGTACAGGTGGACCTGCAAGACAAAGAGATGAGATGCGTGAAGGAGGCGTTCGTGGTCGATGCTCTTCGCGGCGAGTGAGTCAGGCGAGGCTGAGGGCAGAGATAAAGAGAGTCGGCTGGATAATTGGCAAGTGAATGCAACTATCCGTCTATTGAATGGAAACAAAGAGGGAGACTTTATTGAAGGCTGTTTATGGATGATTCTTGGTGGTTTATTACTTGGATTGATAGATGAGAGAAGAGAAGGGGAGCGGGGACGCGTTGGCTCTTATTTACCTCATCGGATGTATCAGGATCAGGCTTGGGCTTGGTCAGAGTTGGCACAAACACACTGCGCCCGTGAGCGTGAGCAGCCGGAATCACTCAGCCATTCCCATCGCGGCATCGCCCATGACCTCGGTCAGCGGACTCAGCAGTGCCAAAGACAGCAGCCAGGACACAGCCGGACCTGTAGCGCGGGCACATGTTTGGGTGTGGTAGAGTGAGTGATAGTGAGATTGCGGATTTCTGATTGCGAGGTTGCCGCCGCGGGGTTTGCAGCTGGAGCTGCACCTCGCTGGCCGATGCGATAAAGCTATTGTGATGCTGGCGTGCATGAGATATGCAGGCAGATAAGACGGTGCCACGACCAAGCAATCGCGCCATGTGCCTGGATGGCCAGCAGAGAGGACGCCCGGTATTATATTGGCACCTGTATGGCATGTTTCCTCAAGAGGAGCACTACACATTTTATGAATCGTATCTGGAGAGTGAGTTTGCTTTCCAACCTTCTCATCACGAAGGAAGGGACAGATCAGATGAATGCAGTTGGATCACGTGGCACGGTTCTATTTTAAGAAGTCACTAAGAAGTCACTCTCATCGCTTCTTGCTTCTTATCGGATAAGTCCGCTGCCCATCCCATCCCATCCCATCTTCCTTGCCAAACGCGTCCTGTGTTGCCTCAGCTCCTTCCTATAATTCCCCATCAATATTCCCGGGCGAGACCAGTCTACCGAGTCGGATTAGACCAGTTTCTACAAGCAGTGCCTTGCAGTCAGAGCTTCAGCCTGTTTGGAGAAGCTTCCAAAAGCTGCATCACTGAATTACAACGCGGAATTCGGTATTGGAACTGTGTCACCAGACTGTTTCAAAAGTCCGACGTATGCTTCTCTTCCACATGTTCCCGGAATCGGCAAACCAATCCTCCAATTGCATTTTCTTTCCACTAGCATGGCGAGCGTGTGTGGCTTGCTATCACTGGCACTGCCAAGCAGGAGATGCATCATGACGCTTTGGGAAGGGATCTTGCTTGACAAGCTATTGTGGGTTCTGAACCCGATCTGTGTTTTGACTACGTCACGCATTGAACTGGATTCAAGTTCTAGAGTTTCCGATGAAACGAGGAAGTTTCCGAAGACCTTGCCCCAGAGCTTGCCAGGATATGTATTTCCCGGCTTGTGTCACCTGAATCACGTGCCTCGTGGTTCTCCTTTTCTTGGTGAGATCCGCTCCATGATGCAATCTCTAGATATGAACCCTTTATTTGTCTAGTTTCTGCTCAGTTACTATTACAAGAATCTGTGTCGAGGATGTAAAGTCACGTGTCTGTTCATCAATGAGCATTTTGGTTTCAACAAAGCCCTGCCAGCGATGATGAGGATTGGGCACTAGGAAAACCAGTATCTAGGAGCTGTGTCGCGTGCTTTTTGAACTGTTGTCAATTTGAAATTGACGGCACCTAAAGATAGTAAGAAGTTATATTGGACTTTGCATGTTGACGATAGGATTCACTTTCCTTGAGGAATAGGTTACCACAACAGAAAGTATGTACAAGTGTACACGACCAGAGCATTTATCTGGGTATTTTCACGGCATTGCTGATTCACAGGAGACCTTACTACAGTTACGCCTGCAAGAATCGACAACTCAACTTCGCTTTTACATTAATGAACGTCATCAGAATTTCGCCATCCTAAAAGAACTATATCGCTATTCAAGACTGCAAGACTGCAAAGCTGCGCGATTGATCACAAGATCGCATCATGTTCGCGTCCCCGAAATGTCTTTCGAGTCTCATTCTGCTACTTCCGCTGGCGTACTGCGTAGAGCCAGCTGCACAAACATACCCCACGACAGTCGAGGTTGATCTTGTCTTCCCTCGCAACGAGACATACGCTCCCGCCCAGCTCATGCCCATGATCTTCGCTCTCCAGAACCCCCAGGCGGCCGTACGACTACATCTCAATATTGCATGGACATTGGGAAGAGTGGAGGGGGATCAAGGCGCCGGAGACTCTGCCAATTACACGAGACTCTTACAAGACAGCGACAACTTCTCACAGGCCAATCTTTCCACAAACGATCCTTATTTCATTATTCGGTATACCGAGAAACTGAACAATACCGAGGGCCACTTCTGGCTTGCATGGGGCGCCGATAACGACAACTGTTCGCGAGCTGCCAATGGAGATGTGGGGCGCGGCTGGGACTCGAGCTACAACATCACTTACTTCACGACGAAGAATGGAGCTCAGCAACCGAGTCTTGTTACTAGACCCGACACATGTCCCCTTGCGCAAGGCTTTACTTACAACGTCACTGGAACTATGAAACTCTCTCCCGCTAGTCGAGGCGTCTGCCCAATTACTGCAAATCCACCGCCACCAGCAACACCCTGTGCGCTCAATATCAGTGATAGTCAGGCCTCAATCATCATGGCGAACATTACGGCTGATGCATGCTTCTGGGCTCAATCGTCCTTCCCAACTTTGGCAATCTGCTCTAGTGATGCTAATCGCACTGTTCGAGTGGCAGCGGGTGTGAGAGAAGGAGAGTGGGATAAAGTGGCTCTTAGCCTTTTAATTGGTACTATTCTGGGGGCTTTTTTGTTGTAATTATTGTTTCTGGTAGATAAAGTAGATAATTAGCAGTAGTACGGAGTCTACGAATATACGAACTTGTGGTCTCAAGAATACTAGATGACTGTCCCTGGTGTCAGGTTCTGTTCTCGTGAAGCCGGGCCGGGGTGCTCTGCAATTGAATTTGCAACATGCTTTCTGAGAGTTGCATCTTGTTTAAGGCATTCACCCCCAGTCATCATAAAAATTATCAAAATGATCTCTACATCTAAAAGTACGCGTGCATAGCAGAGAAATTTGACATTCTCTCTTCGCCACCACACAACTTTCGAATTTCCAAATCAACGAAACCTGCTTCAAACATTTCACCATGCCCTCCTCTTGGAAATCTCTCCTACGTTTGCTCCTACTCCTCCTCACACTTGCGCAAAACTCAGGAACACAAACCTACCCAGCCACCATCGAAATCCACCTTGTCTTCCCCCTTAACGACACCTACAGATTTAAATCTTGTGCTAGCCTACGCCTAAGATGGGTAATAATGTGGAATCTAGTAACAATGTTCTATGCTTCAGGTTTGATAAACAGTTTTTGCGGACAAGGAAACTTATCATGTCCATAATTCATCTAATTTGACTATACAAGAGTCCCCGATTTTGGTAACCAAGGTGGGGAATATCTAACGAAGACTTTTGAGTAGGAGAGCTGTAGCATAAAGGGAATGGAGTTTTGCCTCTGCGCTTACCGCGCACTGTGTTCTACTAGACAATAGTAAGCTCCTCAAATTCCAGATTTTGAATCCATCCACCAAATGTATGACCTGTTGGCATCGCAGATTTTTCATAGAAAATTCCAATTCGCACCCACTTCCCATCCAGAGGCATTATCAACAATCCTCCATACACAGTCAATAAAATGCACCAAAGAGGCCCAGGAGCAAATCTAGCCGCAAGGTTCTTGGTTGGGGCATCTAGAAAGACCGAAATATTCTCCTCTTCAAGCAAACTGACCATGCACTGGAGATCATCAAGGTCTCCGTTACCAATGCTTCCCAATTTTCTAGTCAACGCTCGGACTTTCAAAATACCACTCTTAACCCGGCCAAATGCCGCCGTGCCTGCCAGTTGTACCGAGCATTCTTCAATACTGCAGACCATATCCTCTTGTGCAAGCAAATCGGGTAATGCTTGCCATGATATCTGATCTGGCTGCCCAGCCCATGACCAACTAGGCGCTGTATACACATTCGATTGCACCGAGTCCGAGCTAGAAAGGCCTATACGCTTCTGTACACTCCAAAAAAGATTTTCGATGAAGTTTAACTTGTTTGATTCCGAATACCAAAGTCCAGCTTTGTACTCCTCGCTCAAAAAGCAGGCGAACCTAGATGCGATGCCGGATATCCCGGGGAGCACATCTTCTCTTTTGGTTAGGGAGCGGCTAGTATAGTTTTGAACAAGTATCTGCCAGTTAAAGCGCACGTTGTGTAGGGTCTCGAGTGTGGGTTGTTGAGTGGGCGGAGAAAGAGACGCATTGCTTGATAGAAGCATTGGCAGCATTTGGACTTTTATCAGGTCCTTCCGAATACTATCCACCCTCCTCGCTTTATTCCCAAGCTCTGCTTGGACAGAACGACACTGCCATATCAGCTGTGTAGTGCTGTATACAAGTTTTCGTGATGGAAGGATAAATTCTTGCATTGTCCAACCACGATGGTTAATTGGCTGATCCCCTGTGAAGTAAGGATCTGTGGGCTCCAGAATTAGCTCTCCCAGTTTCCCATTCGGACAAAGGAATGGTAATTTGAAAGATCTCCACTCTTGGACCCCCCATGGGTATGACCTCCGCTGGAGAAAGCCCTGCTTGCAATGTGTCGCACTTGCCGCTACAATCGTGACTGTTGCTGTCTCATAGATCTCTCCCATTCGCTTGATCTCGGCATCTTGATCCGCTGGCGAGTCCTGAATGATGCAGAGGGCATCAATCCAGATGTAACGTAGGCCTAATTGTCGAGTGACAAAGATAGCTTCTTGGATTGTCTTAGCCAATGATGGGGTTGGAACATCGACGTAAAGAGTTTGGATGTTCGATTGCGTAGTAACTAGCGGCTGTGGCTCAGCTCCCCAGCAGTAACTCAGTGCCGCATAATATCCAGAGATACCATTTGTTGTTATCAGCTTTTGCTGGTTTGAAGTTGACGTCCCAACGTCGATGACACGGGTGGGCAGTGGCACAGGTTTCAACTGAGGACAATTGTCGTGTAAATTTCCACAATTGGTTAACCACTCCTTTGCTATCTGGAAACTTCTTTTGGACGCTAAATCGTATATTCTTGGCTGGCGGTTGATGTAACTTGCTGCTGGATTACCTGGGTTTATTAGCTGGAAACGTATAACATACGCTAGTAATTGCAAATACCTTCGTTCGCAGCTACATTGAAGTCCTCTACTTGTTCCCACTGTAGGTTCCCCTCATCTCGCACTCGAATATCGACTCGTAGAAGTTCTATTTCAGCAAAGTTTGCTGAAGCGTTATCCGGACGCTGGTCTCTCCGGCCTGTATCCCCATCACGTAATCGAAACTCTATATTCTTGGCAAAAGTTGAAGCTGGGATTCCGTCAACCTTGAAAGGGCCATCCCTCTTGAATTGCAGTTTTGACGATATCAAAATGCAAAATTCACAGCCTTCCCGACTCTTCTTTAGAAGGTGCTTCCAACTCCTGTAGAAATTAACTGCTTCGCCTGATGCCAATCTCTTTACACGCTTTCTTTTACGTAGTAAGCGGAAACATTTCCAACAAAGCAGTGATGTCGCTGCTGGTTCCGGCTCAGCCTGATCCATAACAACAGAATCGCTGGATATATATTTTTTGGATACCTAGGTATATGTAGGTTGAGTCAGCGATCTAGAATCTATCAGCGATATTTGCAGATTCCTTATCGCGATATGACCTTCGTGACGTTAATTGCGCGTAGGTGGAGAGCTCAAGGGCTTATCGCGTATTGTGAAGCGTTTTCGCCAAGCCTTCGCCTATCTACCTAGAAACTAGTTGAAACATTTGCCCTAATCTAGATAGTGGGAAATTAAGTAAAATTAGTAATATGTCAACACAGTTGTTGTAAGGGCATACAACCATAATATGGAGGGAGAGCAATAGGTGGATATTGCCTAAGAACTAAGTCTAGCTACAGGAAGAAGCCTTATATGCAGATGGTCACGTGTCTGCGAACCATGTGCCACATCCCCTTTTCCACCACTACACTATAAGAACCATTATCATCCATCGCAGCAGTAGTCTTAGCCACTTAACCTTATCACGTGTATACTTGCGAACATGGATCCAAAAGTTCCGGGGGATCTCGGTTATAAGGGGGCCAAAATATGATCTATGCTTCCAAACAAGGAAAGTACAACCAGGCCTCAAGGGGGCCAAAACGAGCCCTTTGGGACGCTAAAATAGCCTCTTAATATATGCTCAGGCTGAATCTGCCGCCGTCCACTTGTTGCTTACCACTGCTCACCTTCGCCTCACCTTTACTCACCTTGGCTCACCCAGCATTGCCGATAAAGCAGCCCTGCTCACCTTTTCGAACAGAAACAGATTTCGTGCAAGTGAGGATTCAGGTTATATCTACTTATCGAGCACGGTTTATCCCTCTCAACTAAGTTGAACCAAGAAGGAATCTTCATGACTCTTTTCGACACGCCGGATACTCTATAATCTCCGCTATCTGTGATAGTTGAGAATTACCAGGGTACCTTTGTCTTCTTTCCTTCAAACCAGCGCTGTTTATTGGGCGCCCTATAGACGACATATTTGCAATGCCCGGAGTTTGAGATTTTATCTGTGTTACATGGTACAAGCAGAGGCTCCGACATATGATTATGATTGGTCCTCCAATCAGGCAACAACAGCCACTACCCCACATCCCACACATTTAACTTAACTCCAAGTCCTTGCCATCACAACTTTGCAAACTCCACAACTCAATCTGAAAACATGACAGATCAAGATCTAAAACTCTACCACGGAAACTGCCACTGCGCAGCCTTCAAATACAACATCACAGTCCCTGAAATAACGAGCGTCAAACCCTGTAACTGTAGTTTCTGCTCCCGCGTACCTGTTCCCTTCCCCTTAGTGCTCTCAAAAACTAACAAACTCAGAACGCAATCGCATGGATTTCCCCCTTCCCAGAAGCAAAGCTCAAATTCGAGCGAGGTAGTATTGAAGGGCTATCCGTCTACGACTTCGGCGATAAGAAAAGGAACCATTATGTGCGTTGCCCCCACCGCTCTTCTTTCATCGATACTGATTTACTATACTAGTTCTGCAAAAAATGTGGCTCCTCAGTCCTGGCCAAATACAAAGACGACAACGCTGATCCCTCCGGGCGCGGTCATGTTTACCTCAACGTAAGACTGGCCTTCCTCTTCCCACTTTTCCCATGCATAATACGCTGACGCAAAAAGGCGAGAATGTTTCGCGATATCAAGCTCGAGGAACTTGATACCGAGACATTTGAAGGTGCTGATATCAAGAGCTCGTATACGCCGCCTACGTTTCCAGCTCATGGCGAAGTGGAGGAAGGAAAGCGGATCTATGACGGGAATTGTCATTGTGGAACTGTTACGTTTTCCGTCAAGTGGAAGCCCGTTGAGGAGATAGAGGTACTGAGTTGTAACTGCAGCTTATGTTCACGTGTAAGTTCACTTCCGTTCCTAGAGAAATCTATTGGGATCCCGGGGGACCGTAGCATACGGCCCACTAACATCTGCAGAATGGCGAGCTCTACATTTATCCCAACGCTAGTGTGGTGACCGTGCACAAGGGAGCTGAGAAACTAGTTGAGTATCCACTGGTGAGCGACAAGAGTCTGCATACATTTTGTGAGGATTGCGGGGTTAGCTGTATGGTGAGGGTGTTGGAGGAGGGTGATGCTGTTTGTCCTGTAAACGTGAGGACTTTTCAGGGCGTTGAGCTGGAGACACTCAAGGTCAAGAGGTATGATGGATGGAACAAGGGGCGTCCGTATGTTGTTACGTAGGAATATGCACTTCTTTTGGAGTTCGTGAATATGCTGTGTCGGGTCTTCGAGAATTGCCGTGGACATTGGAATGTCTCATCTTGGGTGGTAGATTCACTAAGCCAAATGGAAGACAAGATATCCTTGTCCATTGTAATGCCTCACTCCAAGTGAGACATTCACTCTGCAAAACTTGAGTAATACGTAGTATAATGTACTTGGCCAGAGATTTACATTGTTCCATCTTCCATTGGCAGATCAATTAAGTGCCTTGAGGGAATATTTTGCTTACCAGACACTGTACATAATGTCTAAGTTCCTTTGGAAACCACTGTGAGATTATTTAAGAATAGAAAAACCGATGTTTATTATATATTATACAAGGGTTAGGAAGGAAAGGAGAAGTCCATGAACCTGGGCAGTTCTAGGGAGCATTAGCGGTACTTGGCTTGAAAGCGGGGCACGCTTTAGGGGCTTTGCCACTGTAAATACTGCCTGTGAAACTTCTACATGGTTTGGACTGGGGAGGTTTTAGCGAGCTTCTAGTGGGCCATGCCCCGTAACTACTCCGGATAGTGCCCGTGTCTCCCAGCATACACACATCTCTGATCACTCTGAATGATATACTTTGATATTTGTTGCATTTCTAGGGAAACTTTGGGCAGTCTCTCTGCCTTTATCCCAAACGATTCTTCCTTTATGAGATTCCTTCATTAGAATGCGGCCATCCTAGACGCTCAAATGCATCCAACCGAAACTCCTCTAGGTACAGATCCATTGTCGAGCCAAACACTTAACCCTTGGGGTAACCCTCGTGGTAACCTTCGAAGTAATCCTCGGGGTAAGGAAAGGGCCTCCCCACCAAGACTTCCTCGCCTTGCCTATCCATCCAAAATTGTACCTCTCGAATTCTAATATGCGCCGGCACCTTCCAATCATTATCCACTTGAGCCCTGTATGCTTCGAAGACATCCTGAAATCTCTGCAAAGCCACATCCTCATCTACCGCATCATCGCCAACGACTGCAGCAATTTCTTCATCATCCGCTATGTCAAGGAAAATCTCCTCTGGGTTGTAATTAAACCATTCGCGGTCGATGGCAAAGGTTAAAGAGTCCAGGTTCTTGAATTGACAGATCCTGTCAAGGAGCTGTCGTCCTTCACCCGAAATCGCATGTTGAACACCATGGCATATGTCCGACGCCAGCTCGTCGTCGAAAGTCAAGACCAGGTGACGGGTCTTCTCAAAAATACCTGGATAGCATACTTTGATATCGGCAGCGTTGACGGCTGCGGTTGGGAAATTGTACTCATTGACTGGTACTGGTCCATGACGGTGAAACCTCAGTGGTAGGCTTCGTGGCCAGTTGGCATCAGGAAGCCATTTTGGGATATAGACGATATCTTCCTCTGGGTCCCAGAAATCTTGACCTGAGCACTCGGGTGCTAGAAGGGAGCTACCGACTGCATATTTTGACTTTCCGAATTGGCGGCTATCATGGCAGATGTGCATAATCAACGGGATATGGCGCTCCCCTGAAGCGCGTACGGGGCTGTGTGTTGTGGTAATGTTCGGGTCGCCGAGGAGGAGTCGGATTACTCGAGGAGGCAGTACTAGATATTCCCAGATCTCCAGTTTAAGTTCCGGGGCAATGTGTTGAATATGTGGCCTTTGCGCAGAAACTTGGCTGTCTCCGTTCTGGGGTAGGCTGGTCTGCCCAGGTGCTCCATTTTGCGACGAGGACTGAGTCGAATCCTGGGGTTGCGGAGCTGCATGGGTTTCCATAGAGTTTGTGATAGATGGCGAGGTGCTTGGAATTATTAGCTTTGAGAAAGTGTGTTGTTTGACTGCTGGACTTACGCAGCTATTTCCGCCCCCGTTTGCGTGTCAACGTCAACGATGCTTCCAGCACTTCGAGAATCAACGTCCTTGGCCAACATATCTTTTTAAGAGACTTGATTAGAAAATATTCATATGAAGTGAGTCGTCAAATAAGGGCTCTACCTTGCGTTTGGTTGAAGTTCTGGTGTGGACTCTGAGCTCCGGATACACCTGGCAGCGGTTCCATTTCGACAATTTAGCTAGTTCGAAAACGCTCCTGTTGTTGATACGCAAGGTACAATGCGTCGAGAAAGTGCCGCAGATGCTGTGAGGAAGGGAAAGGTCTCCTAGCAAGAAGTGTAAGGTGTGAGGTTGGCGGGGTAGAAAATTAAAAAAGTCGCAAGATTTATTTTGCCCAGGCGAGTTTTCTGCAACGACTTTTGATTCCCCCAAGTTCTGCGCTAAATTTGGCGATTTTCCGATTTTATCCCTTGTAACGCCTCTGAAAAAATTGTTTTTGAGGATTTAGTATCAAGGCCGTCTGGTATTGATGGATGCCGAGGGAAGACTACTTTGAATATCATCTGTCGTAGAGCCTTGAACTCTTATTGGAAGACTGGAAATCCTGCCTAAGTAGCTCTAAGTTGCTGTCAAGGCATTGTTTGGGTTGTAAGATAGGCTTCGATCGACGGGGGTTTTTTGCTTTTGCTAGATCTGGTGACCCTTCTAATACAATGACATAAATGTGGCGGAACAAGCTCATAAGCATTTTCATTCGCAGAATTTATAAGATTCGAGTGCGCAAAGTTTACAATTAGCGGGTCGAAACAAGTAAACAAGGCAAATATCATATCGGATCATGGGGAGAAATCGACTTATGCGATTCAACGAAAGAGCATAAATAACATAATAATTCGGGAGGGGTACTCGCTGGCATGCTTGACACTGTAATATTACTGTACACTTTGTTGGTTTCTCCTTCTATCCAAAATCTCTCCTCAGTTCAACTGTCACCGCCGTTTCGAACGTCCTCGTACCAGGCAATCCGTTTTTAAACCAACTACCGACGATCATTCGGCATTATCAATAGTTCAAATCCGCGGCATCTTGAGGTGAGATGACTCTCTGAGGTACGAGGTCTGGCACGGTAAAGTCTCAAATCTTCTCGCAGAACTCAATCTGGCGGAGTTTTAAAGTAGGTATCCTCCAATTTTGTATGCCATTCTGCAGGCTGGCTTGGGACGACCTGAAGGCCATGAGGATGTGGGTCAGGATATGTAGCGTCGTTGCGGCTGTATGACCAGCTGCTCCAATGGTCTCTCTGACCAGATAATCAGATGGGATTGAAAAATGAATCTCTCTAGGATCGTAGATCCACCAATCTGGATGGATGACAAATGTGACGGTTAGGAGGTTGTTGAATGATGAAACCCATTGTAAAAAGCCATGAGCACCATCTGCAGACAATGCATGAGCGCTGCCTTGGAAAAACACACCGATGATTTGATGATCAAAAGGTACAGCTAAGTGACGGATATTTCCTATCTCTGAAAGACATTGCTGAACCGCGGTGGCGGCGAACCCGGAGTCTTCAGTTGCCGGAAAATTATATTGATCGGTGTAAATATCTTCTAGCTGTGCGCCATCATAGACTTCATGCCGCTGGCTCCGTGGCCAATTTCCGGAAGGGAGGAAACGAGGAAAGTAAAGAATGTCGGATTTCGGGAGCCAGTATTCTTGATCCAAGTGTGGGGAGCCAACGAGGCCGAAGCCACCACTTTTATAGATTGCCAAGCCAACTTCGCGGGAGATTTGACAGACGTGGAGTATGGCAGGGATTTGTTAGGTCCCAAAAACGCGCGATGGTAATGTGGGGGGCGTTCCTGAGTTATCGATTTGGTACTGGAAAATTCGGGGAGGTGGTGTTGCGAATTTCCAGATAATTATTTGGACTTCTAGAGGTAGCCGAAGAAACGGTGTGAAGGTGCGAATGTACGGATCTTATCTAAGTTCTTCGAACATAGGCAGGTAACCCTTTAAATTGCCGGTGAAGATGTAGCTGAAAGCGGGGTAGGTCCGAAATCGTCTAGGAGCGGCTTGCTGTCTCTTAACCGGGGACGGTAAATGTGAAAAGAGCTGTACGACGGACAAAATCAGGTTCGAAAACGCCCTCTGTCTCCTCAGCAGTAAAAGCTTTGAAGGTATAGGGGTCATGGGAAAAGCTTTCTCGGCTGTCAGTCTTGGTCGGTCGATTGGTATTTTGGGCAAACCTACAAAACCTCTCCTCCATTGACGCCATTGGGTAAAACTTTAACGATAATATTCGTGTATCTATGAGCTGACTGACCGCGGGGATTGTAGCGCAAGGGCTTATTAACAATTTCTTGACAAAATATTAGCTCGGGCCAACACTTCTGGTCCTTGTGTTTGGGGTTCATACGGTAAAACCGTTGCAGTAGACGGTTGCCATGGTCCTAATGGCATGCAAGGAGGTCGATCCAAGGTACACTCATAATGTTCAAAATGTAAAAGGTATAGAGTGGAATTGAAACAGGTGGTAGTGTCAGCGTGGTGTTGATCTGTAGGCTCAATAAATTTTGGAGTCGAGGAAGTCGTGAACTTTTGAAAGACACTGTGGGCGAAAAATCTCGCCCTAAGAGCCTCATGCGACATTTTAGAGCTGGTTCCTGGGCGCGTAGGCGACTGAACGAAAATAGGGGAATCCCCTGCAGGATGAGATGGCCTTGAATGCCCGTTGGTAATACTGCTGCTTGATTTTAACAGCCCGAACGCCAAAGACCGGACGGCATGCCTCAATATTCATCGATAATCATATAGAAGACACCAACAAGAGTTTCAAGAACGATCCTTGAGCTCATTGAGGAGGACGACGACGTCTGCATCACCGATTGCTGGCCCTATTCGCACTGAGAGCATCGCTACAGCAGTTGGCATGACTCGGCAGAGTCCGCGATGAGCAGCCTCGCAAATAAAACGCCGGGAAGGAACAAGAAGAATCATTTGCAGATTCAGCTGGCGCAAATACGACGAGGTGGTCGCGCAGGGGATGACGCTCAGGGAGTTTCAGGGTGTACGTCGAGCCGGTGAAGACGACGGGAGACAGTACCCACTCCTCGTTCTTGTCTTTCGATGGCCCATGACCAATATCTCGATCGTTGGGGGAACCCATTCAGGCTCTAACACGCGCTTGTAATCATCCAAGGCACCCTCGAACCGCCATTCGAAGTCGGCTAGTGACTCGCCCCCAAAGTCTTCGAGAACGGAGCCCTCTAGAGGCTCGTACAGCAGTATGTCCCCCGTCCTGTACCAAGTTGGATAGTGATCGATCAAGAGGCTGACACTTTTCAAGGCAGAGAACCCTTTCAACCACCGCGGCCCCGCCGCTCGAAGTCCCCAATCCTCCCCCTCGAATGCACCGAAGGTCTCAAGAAACTGTTCCTGCCACGGTAGAGCGAGATGCTGTACGGCAGCAATGGCAGAAGATTGACGAGAATGGCGCCTCATGTCCAAATCCGTCCAGCCGTCCCAGTTCAGATCTTCAACCGGAGGATCGGCTTCGGCCAAATACCCGCGGGTGACTCTGAGGTCCCAATGAGGGGGTGGCAGCCAGCCCGGAAGATAAAGGATATCAGCCGCAGGATCCCACCAATCTCTATCTCGAGGATGGGTGCTGGCACCGAAGCCAAGACGAAAGATTCTACGGGCCACTGTCCGGGAGTCTCTGCATATATGGAGGATGGTTGGAATTTGAATTTGGCCCATGTGATACGCGCGTCTGACGCCGCCGGGAAAGATCTCAAATGCTATTCGAAGTACTTGAGGCTCTGGAACAGCCAATTCCCATATTTGAAGCCTTAGCTCCGAAGGAAGATTCATAAGATCAGAACGCGGCGCAGGTTCCAAAGGGACAGTTCCTGGATGGAGAGACTCCATGATGCTTATATCTTATCCAAGATCCCCCAACTCATGTATATCTACAGTGGATGAAGCAGAAAGATGTAGCAAGGGTGAATGTCGTAACCAATACTCAAGCTCATATGTAGAGCTTTGGAATGTACTAAGATTGTTCACAGAGACCAAACTGTGAGACAACAGTATCAGTCATCAAGAATGTGGCGGGATGAGTGCAAAAATCAATCAGAATGATGTGGTACGTAGAAGACAAAGACAAATCAAGACAGTACAGTTAACAAATACAGATAATTACGCTCTTGAATCAAAAAGAAGACAATTACGACGTTCAAAATGAGAGAGAAAATACGAGTGGCGGAAGTTAGGTCACGAAAATACGGTGGCCTTGGCACTCGGCATCCCTTGCGCGTCGTCTCACTGGGGAATTCCCAGCGGCCTTGTCCCACTTGGGAAGCGGAGATCAACCAGGAGCGAGAACTATTTGATCCTAAACTCAACAAGGAAACAACAATTAACAGTGGCTGCAGCATCAATCTTGGCCTCTAACAATTCCAATGTGCCCTCGGCGTGACGCCGAGCAATCTGCTACGTCATCTCGTCCCTTCCAAGGCTTGTCAATGCCTTCACTCGTCTTCCAAACCTTCCTCCAGGGGCTCAAAAGGCATATTGAAGGCGAAAGGTGGAAATCCATGAGTGTGGTGGCGTGGGGAAGCTCATGAGAGCATGAGGGCGGCGCAGAGCAACACTTGAGACCCCACCGGATCCTGCCCCGCGACCCTCAGACCTCCTGAGCGGGAGTGACCAGCAAACGACTTTGAGCCACAAGAGTGTCACTTGTGACAGAAGAAATCATGGAATGGGTCGATATTGCCTTACGATCATAGCGATTGTTGTGTTCCTTACGTTCTTGATTGCTGGAGAACAAGCATGTTGTCCGACGTGTTAAACCAAAAGGAGCAGGCACCGGCCATTGAAAACAGCATGTACAGAGAAGAGGCTTTCAAGAAGTATTCTGTGTGTCTGAGAAGTGTGCTGCCTTGAACCGTAGTTCACTGCGTGGCAAGCATAATTTTTATTCGCGGTTTTCACACATCAGAAAAGGTCAGAAAAAGAATCAGAGCCGCCCCGCTATTCTAGTTTTTGACCATGGCCCTTATACAACGACAACAACTTGTCATTTTCCAATGAGATATCTGGTTTTCTCAACATGGCCATAGCTAGCCTCCAGACTTTCGTTAGAGCTACATTATGATTTGAATTTCTAGTTAAGTAAATGTTTTCTGCCTTCTTCACGTTGGGTAAACCTGTCGCCTCTGAAAATCCCTCACAGCCCTCTTTTATTCTTCATCCTGGTTATGGGATGAGCTTCATTTTTGTTTCAATTCATTCATTGTTTGAGGCAAAGGGCGGGATCAGAAGCCCCGCGGGCGCGTTTTCTTTTCAAATCACCTACATCCTTCCCCGCATGACCATCAAACCCAGATCCGAGAATTTTCTATGGAAACTATTGACAGAAGCTTTGAAATTAAAGAACCTGATTATTACTTGAGTATGACAAGCAATACGGCTTGAATCACACTCTCGTTGGCAAGAGTATCGACTTGGAATTAGTGAGCCAGTCAGCTGATCGGGTAGACCGTTTGCCCGTCGGGTTACTCCATGATATTGGTCGGGTATGGTTCTAGTCCATGGCTTTCGTCCTTGAAGTCGCACAATGGAGGAATGCAATTACTAAGACGGAGCTATTCCAAGTTACAAATCCCTTGTTGGGTTTTTGTCAATCGTATTGAAATGCGGCAATTGCTGCGTAAGTGATGCAGCTCAGCTAATTTGTGCGGAGTTAGAGCGCCCACGTCGGACTTGCTGAGGGAGATATTAATATTCATCTACTCCCTCTGCATCCTGCAGATTGAGTTTCTGTCCAAGATCATAGTAGCTTCCGTTATCAATCGCGATTGCTTTTCAATTTTGTACTTTCTGTTTGTCATCCCTTGAAGTTATTTCAACGTCAATCATTCATCTCGCTCGCTGAAAACAAAATTCATCGTCCCGACCAAAATGTCCAAGTCACTAGCAACAACAAGAACAGTCCTCATCACAGGCTGCTCGGATGGCAGTCTAGGCGCCGCTCTCGCAAACTCTTTCCACAAAGCCGGCTTGCACGTCTATGCTACATCACGAAACGTCGCCAAAATGGCAGGACTTGCTGCCCTCGGCATCGAAACCCTCCCTTTAGATGTCCTAGATCAATCCTCAATCGACGCAGCTGCCAGCAAGATACCACATCTTGACATCTTAGTCAACAATGCCGGCACTATGTATGCCATGCCCTTCTCCGATCTCTCGATCCCCAAAGCCAAGGAGATCTTCGATATCAATGTCTGGTCCTATCTTGCCGTCACGCAGGCTTTCTTGCCATTGCTTCTTAAGTCCAAGGGAATGATCGTTAATCAAACGTCCGGTGCATCCGTCCTCCCCATCCCGTGGCAAACTGCGTATAACGCTTCAAAGGCTGCGATGGGAATGTTCTCGGATATACAGCGCCTAGAGCTGCAGCCATTCGGGATCACTGTTGTGGACCTGAAAACCAACGCCACGAAGTCCAACGGTATGACAATAGACGCAAACAAACCACGACTTCTTCTGCCGAAAGGCTCACTGTATGAACCTCAAAGAGAAGCAATCGAGACGTGGATGAATTATGACAAGCTTGCGCAGGATGCTATGGATACGGAGGAGTATGGCGAGGTGGTGGTGGGGAATTTGTTGAAGAAGAAACCAGCGCCGGTCATGTGGTTTGGGGGATTCCAAACGTGGGTGCTTCGAATTGCGCTGGTGTTGCCCTTTGGGACGTTAGATGGGATGCTGAAGAAAATGACTGGGCTTGATACCGTTGTTTTGAGAGGTAGCAAATGAGGTTATTCTCTTCTAAACACACGACATTATAAATCCTGTGAAATGTTCGAAACGCTTTCGTATCACACAACACTATATAATCTCGACTAATATTTCCTACCTTTGTTACCTCGTGATTGTGTGAGCAACGCCGATATTGTTTTTACCCCACAGCTTCTTAAAACAAGCTCCCTCAATTGGCTACCATCCAACATACGTGCGCTAACGATGAGGTATCGTTTGGTTGCTGTTAAAACCCGCAGCCGAATGTAATGCCAATACTCATCCCAGTCGACCATCGGTGAGCTTCGGCCTTGATGTCGCTTACACGATTGCGACGAGTAATTGCGTCACAGAGGTGAGCAGCGGCCATGGATTGATGAAATGGAGGCGTGATGTTCAGCTGTCGCAAAATAGAAATAGAAATGAGGTGGCGGTTCATTTCCTTGGTTCTTAGCACGAAAATTGTAGCCTTATGTCTCATTGCTTCAGCTGGGGCTTCTGGAGGCTTTGAGTGGCTTTGAGTGGCTTTCTGGTGTACCAAACAAGTCCAACCGGGAACGAAAGATTTTGTTGGTGTCAGACATATCTTTTTATACAGAACAGGACAGGAGCAGATCTGGGTCTGTGCGTAGTCTTGATTCTTGAAACCACTCTTGACCCGGAAGTCGGGATCCGTCTGTGTGTCTTTAGCTTTTTGGCCGGCTTCTTGGTGAGACCTGCATCGGAGTGTAAGTAACGCTACGGCAAAAGGTCTCAGATGCGCAGGTTCGGCGAATTTGATAAAGGGGCTCGGTTACGTGCATGTCCATGTCTTCAGAAAAGCGCCAGCGCCGTCGTCAGCAAGCGGCGAAACGTTTCACCGATCGGAGCGGCCGCCATGGTGGCCCCTCGAAAAATATTCAGCCTCGCGTCCAAAAATTCGTTCAGCCTTTTTCGCATTTTCGAGCAACGACGCATGAAACATCTGTGGGCAAGAGCAAGCTTCATCCTCCGAAAGCATGTAATCTATGAGCAGGGCCCCTTTCGAGCGCAAAAATTCTACCGATTCTCCACCACTCAGACGATGTCCTCGAATCCTCTCCCTGATATCACGGCGACGCCAGCCGCTGATCAGCACCTTCTCCATGATGGAAAGGAGTATACGACCATAAAGGAAGGTCTTGCGCATATCTTGGTGCCTGCATCTGCGTCGAAAACTCCTCAAACATCACCGAAAGGAGAAAATCAACCTCAATCCGTATTCTACAACCCAATTCAGCAGTTCAATCGAGATCTAAGCGTCCTAGCGATCAAGGCATATGGCGAGGAGGTTCTAGAGAGGAAGAAGAACAATAAGATGAAGAGGAAAGCCAAAGAGAAGAAGCGGAAGCGGGAGAAAGATGGGGTGGGAGAAGCTCCTCGAAAGGCTGGCAAACTTGACGGCACGGATCCTATCGAAAAGGAGGCCGCAAATTTGGAGGAGGATGATTCTATAGCTCTGGATACCGAATCGCAACTACAGGAGTCAGGGCGGCTTGTTGCGGAAGAACGATCCGTAGCTAAGGATCCTCTTGAGACAATTTCCCGAGCATCAAACCCAACAAACACAGCCCCTACCGAAACTGAAAACCAGCCTCCTACCACCAACACAATTCCTCCGAATACAGAGGCCACCACCAATACTCCCTCTGCCCCGCCAAGCTTCACAATTCTCGATGCACTGTCAGCAACTGGTCTCCGAGCTCTGAGATATTCTCAAGAAATCCCTTTTACGACTTTAGTCACAGCAAATGACTTGCTACCTGATGCTACAAAGATGATCAAATTAAACGTAAAGCACAACAAGGTAGAAGACAAGGTCGAAGCAGTGACTGGCAATGCTTTAACCCACATGTACAGCGTGGCGCACGGAGAGTCTAAGGACAGCAAGAATTCGGCAAAGCCGAGGACAAAATATGATGTGATCGACCTTGATCCGTACGGCACCGCCGCGCCATTTCTTGATGCAGCAGTCCAGTCCGTTCGAGAGGATGGAGGCCTTCTGTGTGTCACATGCACGGACGCTGGAGTTTGGGCTTCTAATGGCTACCCTGAGAAGGCGTTCTCACTTTACGGAGGTATCCCAATCAAGGGCATGCATTCTCACGAAGGAGGACTTCGGCTCATTCTTCACTCCATTGCTTCTTCAGCTGCTCGGTATGGCCTAGCCATGGAACCCCTACTCTCACTCTCAATTGATTTCTACGCTCGAGTTTTTGTAAGGATTCACAAGTCCCCAGCGGATGTGAAATTTCTTGCCGGCAAAACAATGGTGGTTTACAATTGTGACCAAGGCTGTGGAGCATGGACCACGCAAATGATCGCAAAGAACAAGCTTGCGCCAAACAAGAGTGGAAAGGGCCATTTCTGGAAGCATGTTTTTGGGTTGGCTCCCGTTGCGAGCGAAAACTGCAACCATTGCGGCTCGAAAACACATATGGCGGGTCCAATGTATGCCGGTCCTTTGCATTCCCCTGATTTCATTAAGAGAATCTTGGACGGGCTCCCAACTCTGTCTAAAGACACATATCAAACCACAGAGAGAATTGAGGGCATGCTTACTGTCGCGCTTGAGGAGATACTTCCTTCTTTGGACGAAGATCCAACTTCTCCTACAGCAACTACCAAAACCGGCAAGTACGACCCTGCCGCGATCGACCACTTCCCATTCTTCTTCCTTCCCTCAGCCCTTGCGAAGGTCATCCATTGCGTTACACCACATGAAAATGCGCTGCGAGGAGCCTTGAGGCACCTTGGATATCGAGTTACAAGAAGTCATACGAAAGGCGGAACCATCAAGACAGACGCACCATGGGATGTGATTTGGCAAATCATGAGAGAATGGGAGAGACAAAAAGCGCCGATCAAGGAAGGAGCTGTCCGGGACGGCACCGCAGGCTACAAGATCTTGAAGCTTAGTGAGTCAAAGGATGCTAAGGGAAGCAGCAGCGGCGAGGTAATTGGTGAAGGCGAACGTCAAAGCGGAAGCCAAGAGGGAGATCCGGCAGTGAAGCATAGCGTGGAGGTCGTGTTTGATGAAAACCTGGGGAAAGACAAAGATCCGAAGAAGATCGTAAGGTACCAACTAAACCCAAGAGAGAATTGGGGCCCAATGAACCGTGCCAAGGGGCATGCTTAGGAACCTGCAGTAACGCTTTCAGCTGCGGAGAATTTTTCGGATCTCGGATCCTCAGACCATTTATTCCTTCGAAGATCTCCTCGGGTCGAGGCCCTGTGACACAAGCAACGAACTATAGGCGACAGAAGTCCGTGCGTTCAGGGCATTTTATTCGCTAAAAAACACCTCCAAAACCAAGGCTCTTTTAGTATCACTTCAAAATATCAAAAGACTCACCTGAAATGATTTTCTATAATTCTATATATAAATTCATAAATACTGAAAGTATAATATTCATCTGAAAAATTTATTGTTTTAATAGAAATTGGGGAAATTGAGCGAGATGCCCTGAACGCACGGACTTCTGTCACCTAGTTCGTAATGCATGTTCAATTCCTTAGCGCGATTTCCCTTACGTTAACCCCAAAAAGCAAAAGCACCAGCCCACTTCTAAGCCCTGCATTAGAGATTAAGTTTCCCGTTTCCCGCGTACTCGAGTAATAAGGCCATAATAGAACAAGTGGGCCGGGAATGAGTGCATTACGGAAGTCCAAGCGCTACCTCAATCTTCTTTTCATTGGCTATAAGCCTTCCAGGGTGCAGTAGCCTTACGGCGTTATTGGTGCTCATGCCGAACAGGGAACAAGGCACGGACGGGGAAGAAGGCTGCCGGCGGGTCAGCACCGCGCATCCCTTTGAAAGTTGAAACGACCCTTACTGGAGTTCATTAAGATAGCGTTTGCAGCCCAACCCTATACACGATTTGTTCGCAATTTTGCGCATCACTCTATCGTCCTGAGTGCTAGCATAAAACTCTCCTGAATTCCCATTCTTTAACCTCCATGTCTTAAGTCACGTTCCCTAACCCTGATACTCCGCCTTTCCTCTTCTACGATCTACGATGGTCGACAGCTCTGTCACCGGCGGCGTGACCGCTGGCCTCCCAATTCTCATGACGATCGGTGCCTTCTTTGCCATATCTTTGTATAATGTCTTGGAACTAAACGTCATGGTCTTTACGACCTTCAAACGATACGGTGGATTATATTTTTGGAGCCTTCTCATCGCGAGTTGGGGTATTGCCCCGCACACGGTCGGTTTCATACTCAAGTTCTTTCGCATCATTTCCGTAGACTGGGTCGCGGTAGCTATGGTCGGTATTGGTTGGTGGGCAATGGTTACCGGACAATCTATGGTTTTATACTCTCGACTACATCTTGTCGTACACGATCAGAGATGGCTCCGCTGGGTCCTCTACCTGATTATCTTCGATGCTATCGGATTCGGTATCCCTCTTTTGGTTATGGCTTTTGGCGCGAACTCCTCAAATCCTGCACCGTTCGTTGGCATCTATACAATATGGGATAAACTCCAAATTGTGGTATTCTTCGTCCAGGAATTTGGCATCTCGGTGCTCTACATCTACGCGACCATCAAATTATTGAAGCCAGCTGCTTCGATCAGTCAGGGCGCGCTACGGAAACTGCTCGCTCACCTAATCGTTGTCAACATTGTCGTTCTGATCTTCGACATCACTCTCTTGGCCACCCAATTCACCGGACACTTCGAAATTCAAACATCATACAAAGCAGCTATCTACAGCGTCAAATTGAAGATCGAGTTCTCCGTTCTGAACCGCCTCATCGATATCGTCCAGCATAAGAATCACCCCTTGAGCAGTGTTGTCAGTTACAGCACACACAGCACTCCTTATTTTATTCCCCACCAGATATCTGACCCATCTCCTCAACACACGTCGCAAGGATCTTCTTACCGCCCTTCTTTCCCAAGTGAAACCAAGTCGATCTCGACTTTTGGGGCTGCTAGGAATGCCGACTCTGTTCATATCACCGAGATAGAGGATAGCGGCGCTCGATCCCCTTCCTCATTTACACAAAACGTTGACATCCCGCTCAGAGCGATAGATCGCCGGCAATTGGGTGTCAGCACTGTTCACTAGAAAGATCAGCAATTTGTATTCGATAGCATTTCAATACTACTTTTGATCACTACCTATTCCACGCCCAATATCAGTACCCACCTTACCTCTGAAGGATGATTCGTGGTATCTTTGAACATCCTTCGAAGCTCCACATCGAGAAGAATCAACTCTCTCAACCAGTCATTTCGGATACCTCTTTAATATATCAGTATTATAATAATCCTTTCAGTTCTAAGATACGCATCTACCTGCATTATACCCAAGACGAATCGCCGACCCCGCCTCGGCTCCCTTTGCCTCCCCAATGTCGAAACAACATCTTCCTCTGCAGAGCCTTCCATAACAGGAACATCTCATGGATACCCGGATACGTGGCTGGAATACCACTTACTTCCAAGTTCCCTCGCGCAAGTCAGGCCTAGTGCAAGAGAGTGTGGGATTGACTAGCGTTTTTGGGTGGAAGGTATGGCATTATGGTGAAAATGGACTTGATGTGTAGATCACAAATCAGGAGAGGGAGAGAACAAGAGGCAGAGCCGGTTCAAGCTCTTGTGGTGCGTTTGATACTGGTTATCATAGATGTGGACAGCTCGGTTTGAGATACGATCACGCCGTAGTTGTGAGCGTCTGATTTGTCTGAATATATTATAAGTCACGAGATTTGAACCATTTGCCAAGAATGTTTTTCTGGGGAACTCGTTGCATGTTTTGGGTATTGGGGGCATCGAGATGATACTCGGAAGAGCTATTTTCGAAGATCATCTGCTGGCCTAAAGATGATGCCTCCGAAACTGCCTAAAATGATCATGGTCCTCGCCAAAGATTTGTCTCACCGTTTCAAGATGATCCCCGAACATCGGAGCATGAAAGCCTTCCCACGCTAGTGCCTCCTCCGCTTCCGTTCTTCTTTCTCCAAACTGATTATGTTGCAGCTTTGATGCCAACTTTAGCATGCGTATTGCATCATCCCACTTCAGATTATCAAATTACCCCGTATCGAAAGTTTTGTCACAGCGCCACCGTAAAGCCACTTCAGGAGTGATAGCATGAGCGGACACATTGGCTGGAGGAGTGAGTTCTTGAAGGCTTCCTCTAGGCTTGTAGCATGTCGCGTAAGCTTGTAATTCGTAATTGTTGTAGCCGTCAGTGTCAATCTTGTATGCTTTGACGAAGAGCTTTGTTTCTGAGCTACGCCCCACCCTGATATCGGAGTCGCGAGAGTCATAGCGGTGTGAGCTTAATAGCATTGATCTATTAGGTCCGTCGAAAATTGGTTCTTCGGGAGCGAATGGCACAAATTCCTTCTGGGTATCATTGAGCAACATGCATTTGATTTTGATCTCAAGGGCAGCGCCTTCGCGTGGCAAACGTTTATGCTCGATGAAGTCGGGACTTTGTGGTGTTTCTAGAGCTGACATGGCTGGCGGTGATAGTTCAAGGGTTACATGTTTCAGTTGCCTATTATTAGGTGGCCATTTCGGTATACATGACACTCTCTAAACGAGATTATAATCTCCAGATACCCCTATCTCCTTCGAAGCTAGGTTTTCCTTGTCAATTTCTTGTCGCTGAACCATGGCTGAATAAGGGTTCGTTCATCATGGAGTCTTCAATTGCTCGACTCTCTTCTCTAGACCGCATCTTTCCATCCTGATTGAACAAACCTTGCCACGTCGCCTCAACACCCTCAAAATAGCTTTGAACTCATCTTGAATCAAATCCCAGTGTGGTACTTGGTCTACAAACTGCGAGGTCCATCCAAACCCTGTACTTCCGAGGCCTGCAACTTCTGCACCGGAGACCGTGGCGGTTTCAATCGATGCATAGAGCTTATACAGGCTTGCGGCATTATCTTGAGCGTGAAAATTTGCATCTGCATCAATCACGATGTAAATATAGCCCAAATCGGCAAAGCCTCCAAGGCCATACCGCTGCACAATTTCCTTCGAAACTATGTATGCACTCCCAACTGGATGGAAAGTGACGAGGTCTGAGGATCTTTGATTCCAAGGAGGGATATCCCAATCAGGCCAAGAAATCTCCGGATCTCCCCTTAAAAAGTTCAGCAACAGGCACGTCAGGCGCTCCTTTGGGGTTGAATTTTCGCTTGGCCGATATAATTCCTCGGTTAGGTCAGATGGACTATTGATGCGAGGGTTCAGGTGAGTATCAGACATTCTCAGTTGTTACAGTTGTTAAGCGACTTTGATTTGTTATAGTCGCCCTTGAATTTGGGCTAGGTGCAAGTCTTATAGTCAGTTTTCTTTCTCCGGGAGAGTGCTTAGGAGGTGATGCAAACCCCTTTCTCTCAGTCATATTAGGTTGTGTGAGTTGAATGCCGAAAACAAACTAACGCTGAGTGGACTCTCAAACGTTTCCTAGACATAGCTTGGAGTATCCAGTTGGAACGGTTTGGCGTTGAGTCACTCCTCGGTTTGCTCGTCCAAAATTTGAAGAATGCTCTTTCTTACTCTCCTCTGATGAATCGAACCACAGCCTCAATTCCGGAATCCACGGCTCCCCTCCAGCATCTGTCCAAAACTATGTAACTCTACAGTCACCCCTAGTATTAGGAATACTGTATTATAAATTCTGACTCGGCCACCGCCAGCGACCCCAATGCTCATAACTGTAGTGGACTGATGTTTACTACATCGCCAAAGGCTGGCCAAAAGATAAAAGAAGGCATGAGTAGAATATATGATTCTGAGTTGATAAACTGTTGAACTATAGTCACGGATCATCAATCTCATATCTCAAAGTCGTGTAGAGTATGACTGGATGATTATCAAATTCAAATAAGACACGTCAGGCAGGATACACCTGGAGGGGTAGTTTTGGGCATCTATCAGAACACGGGAGTCATTCCTGTCTTTGCATAAATATATCATAATGCCTTATCTTTTGTAGCTACCTCAAAATCTTATTGGTCTTCAGGTACGAATTTCCCCTTCAAAATGTCAGCACTGCCTCCAGTCCGGTCCAGATCACCGATGAATACAGTCGTTCGAACATGTAATGCCAGAGAGGACGCCGCACATAGGGTGTTTCTCAATTGTTGTCTCTTCAATCTCTTGCAGAACGATCTCGATCCTAAACCAGGACAAACCACAGGCTTTTTCATGCACCAAGATCTCATTCCATTTGAATTATACTGTCAAACCGTCCCAAAGTCCACTTTCATGCCGGTCGCTCGTGGCATATTCTCGAACCCAATGGCAACCTGGGTCACTTACAAGATCATCGCACAAAAGAAACCCCAGAAATCCCAAGATAATACTACTTCAGATGAAAACTACTTCATCGTAGCTGATGTTGTCGCTGTTGGCGCGGAAGGCAATGTTGTCGCAGAAGGTGATTCTTTGACATTGGTCTTGGGAAAACCGGTGGATAGTCAACAGAAATGGGATTGGGATCACATGGACTTTTGTGATATTTTGGAACTACTGCGGTGGGCTAGTAAGGTGAAATATGATTCACACAGAGAGATGCGGACGGAGACTGAAGCATCTGTGATTGCTCAAAGGTTACAGATGTACGGGAACTGGGACATAACTTTTCTATGATAAGAGGCCATTAAACCTTGTAAGGAAATGAGCAATGGGTAACAAAACTGGAGTTCGAACTGAAATGTGAGGGATTATGGAAAACGCTGAAATGCAATGTCTAATTGTTACCTCTCCTTTTTCGTATAGTTGCTAATTTTAACCCTAACCCAGCTCGCACTTCACAATATCCCGTTCTTCTTTTGTTCGAGTCTCACCATAACAATTATAATACAATTTAGCCTTCCATCTCAACGCTCTCAGCAGCTCCGTGACGGTGCCAATCCATGATCAGCGACTCCCAGCCTCACCTCATCGATTTCATTTCCATCCCCATCGGTGACTGTCATTCGTGCCTCAACTAAATACTCATATTTTCTAGGCTCCTCTGAATCATGATCAACGGTTCTTGTCACCTCAGTAGCGATAGTAATTGAAATGCCATCAAGTGAGTGGATATTATAGGCCTGTCCTTGGAACCAGTTATCCGGAATCAGGACGCTGTGAGAGATCACAATTTTGTTTGAGACGAAATCTTGGTTTGAATGTTTTGGTAAGTTATTTAAGAAAAGACACACTAGACGCTGCTTGTCATTGCTGCGAACATTAAAACGGGGCACGCACGTTCGCTCGATGTAACCTTTGGGACTGCCCGTTCGATGAATGTGAGGTTCTGACATTTCTATCTCTAAAATGGGACAGGAATGAGAGTATGATAGGATTTTGGATGGATGGAGAAGCAGTTGAGAAAATTAACATACTTGAGTATGAGTATACTTCTTTTTATACCCCGCTTCTGATTTGCAAACTTTCGTGATTTGTGGCAATAACTATGATTGTTACTGGGACTCTAATGTTTGCCCTATTCAGTCAGAGAGAATCAACATCGACTCTCAAGGCCAGATTCAGTTCTCCTTAAAGTTTCCTTCCAATATGTGTCACGAGACACACGAAGCTCCGAATACCACCAGTCAAACTAAGACACTCGTGGATGATATCGACCTTTTCGATGATTATATTTCAATTATCATTTTAGTTTTATGAGTATGGAAATATTTAAGCCCTAATTGTGTTGCTTACGTAATTTCGATGTTAGTCTGGACTGGGAGGCCATCAAGTCTTAATTAACAAGGCTAGTCGAGCGGCCCACTTTAGCTCCGGATTAGGCCTTTTAGAGCATCACACCACAGATAAATTTATCTGAACTTTTTAATATTAAACATCTTCCTCTTGAAAATCACATTCTACTTTATCTCTATCATTCCACTTATTCACTAAACCACCACAATGTCTCTCATTCGCCGAACCCATACCAGCACTCCAGACAATGCGCACAACCGCACATGTATCCCGAGGGACGACGCTACAGATGATTTTCGTCTGAACTGTATATTTTTGAACTACCTCCAAGGAATTCTCCAACCACTCCAAGGACAAAATCAAGGCTTCTTCAGTCACCAAAGCCCGGTACCGATTAAACTACATGAGGGAGACACCGATTATGATTCCCTCTTGATACGCGGCGCCGGTCCCTATCAAAACCCTCCAGGTTTTATCCAGTTTACTATACACGCTCACAAATCTAATCACTTTTATATCTACGCCAAAGCTAAGGTCCTCGATGGCTATGTCGATGGCGAAACTATTGCAGTGAAAAAGTTGAGGATTCGGATTAGACGGAGAGAAGGCACGGAAAGGAGATGGGCTAATACTGATTTTGACACGGTGCTGTCGATGCTTAGGTGGAAGTGCAAGGCAAAATATGATTCTTTCGGAAGAGAGCGGCCTTTGGCAAATAGGAGGGCATTGCGAAGATTGGCGCCGTGGGATAGATATGTTGATCTTTGAGTGAAAGTAAGATGGCGACTTGCTTGTTTTCGCCGTGCTGGAGGCTCAATGATATTTTCATTGGCGTTATACCCCAAAGTTCGATGTAATTATAATCTGGTTGCTGTGGTGTTGTACCTCGAAATATGTTTGGTGGATTCACTGGACATAGGAGGAAAGCGATCCCCTGGGTAAGTCACATATCAATTCAAAGACTGGAATATGACTTCATTTGGAGGGTCAGTTAGTATCATGTAGAAATTAAACTTCAAATTTATTGCAAAGTTCATTGACTCGGGTCAGCCACCAAGAGTCCTCGAAAAGCAGTCATACGAGTCGGCAGCAGTATATCAACTATCTGGATGACAGATTGATTATTTAGACCACAGCAGAGATATTTCTGATCTGTATCTTCTGACTTAGGCCTGCATGGTCGAGCGATCCTGCTTGTTTTGTGGGGTTTTATGGTTGTGTGTTTGAAAATGGAGCGTTTTGGTAGAAGAGAATCAATGCTAAAACAATTTGAGCAATAGAGAGATCATATTCATATGTGAGTACAGACAAGATACTTAATCTTCAATCCAGGAGAAAATCCAGGAATTTCTTGCCCGCTGGGGGAGGGGGTGGGATCACAGTGATTTCTCGCGTAATTGGGAGAATGATATCCTTACTCAGTGCCAAACTTCAACGACACTTTCAAACTTATTTATTTTTAGTTCTATAAAAGAGTGTTCTTGGTCGAATCTCGTTGATTCTGCAGCTCTTCATCAACCAGAAACGATCCTGGACTACAATTCTGAGGCAAATAACAAAATGCCATGAGCTTCGAGATAGTCGGATCCGATCGAAATTCCGCGCAGCTTGGTAATTCCCCCTATCCAGCCACATCTGGACTTTCACACAAAATGATCCACTCAGTTCATCGTACCCTAATTTCTAGCCGCAGCCGCACCCTCCGGATCATAAGCCTCAACATCAATCTCAAGATGCATCGGCTCACCACCACCTAACTCTTTAACGCCCAACATAGTCCACTGCAACACAGGGGAATCAGTATTATCCTATCCAAGAAAGTTTTGGGGGTGTGATTTCCTCTTTGAGAAATGGGTGGAGTAAACCAGAGTACATAAAAAAGAAACTGAAGATAATTGGGAGGGCACTTGAACGAAGACCCCGAGTTACTGACCACCGCCTTATGCTCCGGCATCCACTTCTCCAAATTCCTCACAACATGCTCCATCGCACTGCCAATATCAGTGCTATAAGTAACCACCCTATAAACCTGCTCAAACCCCTTGCCACCAGCATGCAAAAGATTATGCTGGCAGTTTGCAAAAGCTTGGTCGATTTCGGCGGCTAGTCCGGGGACGATGATGTTTTTTCTCTCGCTGCCGGGTTTGGTGGGTTCCCAATCTCCGGGGTTGTTGGGCATCCAGCCGCCTGGAAGTGAGGTGTGTTGTTAGAATGGTGGTGGGGGAGGGAGGGAGGGGAGGGGAGGGAAGTGTACCTTGACCGGAGCAGTGGATTCGGTCGCCTACTCGGATGGCTTGGGTGTAGGACATGCTTTTTAGAGCGTAGGTGCCGAAGCCTGGGTAGGCGTAGGACTTGAGGCCAGACATTTTGAAGTTGGATGTTTGTTGGTGATTTAGATTTTGGAGGAATTTTCAAGATGCTGATGATGAATGATTGAAATTCGGAGGGAAGTTGTGGATGTTAAATAAATAGGAGAAGTATATCTCAGAGTATGGCTTATGAATTATGGATTTATAAGATCTTCCATAGAATTGATTTGTAAGAAAAATATATACCTACTAACTATCACACGCGGCTCTCCTGTCTACATCGTGACCGAGCTCGTCCGAGAATGGGAAACTTGCATATCTAAGCCGAGCTCGTCCGAATATTGGCAAGTTCACATCATTCGAATCCATAAGTACGGGCATTAGCTCTCTTCGCTGCAGCATAGCATCCTTGGCAATGCTGATCATCGATTCTAAAACATCAACTAAAACACAAGCGCGGGGATAAATTATGTGCCAACACACTGTATCATTCATCACACAAAAGATAGACCTCAACACAAAGCATTCTGCGATCTTTGGCTTACTTTGGGCATGTCTGTGCGTTGTTTCTTTTTACTCTCGGTGCACAGAAGATACCACTTGGGTAAGAAATTGGACGACATATATGGATCATTCATAGCCTTGCTACAATAATGTTTTTGAAAAGGCGAGAAGTCAATTTAGCAAGCTAAAGAGACTTTTTGATGGTTGGTGCAGGGCTATTGGGACAAGTTCGGAATGACAAGATTTTCGAACAATTGGTGAGACGTTTGTTGTAAAGTGTTGTTCGATACTTGCGGCGAAAGAATATAAGCGGATGAAAGAAACATCAAAACTGAAGCAACGACGTTGGAATTTTTAATCAGATGATAGGGAAAACCATGAAAAGAGAAATATCAGAATCTATAAAAAACCATCGACACTGCTCCCATGATTCTCACACGGTCAAGAGTCAGAAGTAACATGTCTCCTAGCCCCTCTCCACCATAAAATAAACTTCACACACTCCCACAAAAGAAAAATACTCCACCACAAGCCCCAGCACTCTAATAAATAAAGATTTTCTGGTCCTCTTCACCCCCAATCTTTGGAGCCCAGTTTAACAAGTGACTCCCAACCTCTGGGCCCTAAACCCTTAGCCCCCCCATCCCACCCACTCACTAAAATCCACCAAATCACTAAATCATGGGCTAGAAATTTTTAATCTTTTGCACTGCTGCATATCGCGACTCCATCTATAAAGCTAAGAATGGGATGGGGGTATGACGACAAGACAAGGTGGTCTGGATTAGGAAATTGGAATGGAAGGGGGGTTGCTATGGGGGTGAGGAAAGTAGTCGATGTGTACGTCAGTACATCAGGAATGGAAATCTGGTCTATGGGGACGGATGAGGTAGGATTGCTGTTTCATGATCATTTATTTGTCTAAGCATCGATCGATCGAATGGGGGTTCCATATCCATACATTCGTAACGCTGTCCTCCAAACACAACCTCCACGCATACCCATCTCTTTACCAAGTCTCCTGCACATAACGCTTCGTCTTCTCCATCTCCTTCAACTTGGCCTCCACATCCGCCCGTCCCTTCGGAAATGCTTTCTCTCCACCTTGATCCAGCATAACAAAGATAATAGCCTCCCTGACTGCCTTTGGCATCTTGCCCGAGGAACCACAGACCATAATTATCGCACCGCTTTCAATCATCCTCCAGACATCCCTCTTCTCCCGCCGAATAATGTCCTGAACATAAATCTTTTCTCTCTGGTCTCTTGAGAATGCAGTGTAGACGTATGTAAGTCGCAGATGCCTAAATGCCCATTCCTCTTGGTAGAAATAATCGTTATTCCTGTTTCGGCCACCGTAAATGAGTATGGTGTCCGCGATGTGTTTTACGCTGCCTTCAATGCCGTAATTCGCGCGTTCCCAGATGACAGAGCGACAAGGTGCGATGCCGGTGCCGGGTCCAATAAGGATAAGTGGAGTGTTGGGTCGGCAGATCTGGAGGCCCAATTGGCTTAAACCAAAAGACATTTGGAGTCGGGTTCGGAGAGGCAAAGAGGCGAGGTAGCGGGAGCAGAGGCCTTGACGGACTTTCTTGAGGACGGTCTTGTATTTTACAATTGCGACGAGAAGCTGAAACTTTATCTTGCCTTGCTGGTGGAAACTTTTCTGTTTACCGCCGGTGCAGATGCTGAATGCCCGGGATCGAATTAGAGGGAAGAATTGGCAGACGCGTTGCCAGGGTATCTTGACGCTGGGAAAGTCTTGAAGGACCTCGAGGATGCTACGGCGTGGGCGGGATGTATAGTCGTAGAACTCGTCGGAGAATGCTGGATTTGTGAACTCGAAGAGTCGCTCCCTGTGCATCTGATCATTGGTACTGAGAGCGATGACGTCAAAGAAGGAGCGCTTGGGAATCGCGGTGAAGTCGAGATTGTGGGTAAGTAGATCTCGGAGAGTAGGGTTATTAGTTGGTAGAAGACCAGGAACCTCGGAGAGGAAATTGTCCGCCGCAAAGTAGTCGGGGGCGACTGGGACAAATGTCACTGGCTTGTCTGCGACAGCGCCCCAACCTTGAAGATCGATCAAGGTCTGAACATCTTCGGGAAAGTTCTTGGGCCAGATGTTGACGATATCGCCGGGGTCGTAACCTCCTTCTTCAGGCATGACAAAGGTGAGTTGGCGGACATCTTGCCAGTGATCCGGGGGCGTCATGCGTTTGTTCTCCAGCAGCATACACTCGAAGGCGTCTGGAGGGTTAATGAACTTGGAGGGAGGAAACGCGGAATTGGCGACAGCATCAGGCTCGCCGTCGAAAGGCTCCGTCAGCTGGTCGCAGACTGGCTCGTCGTCCAAATCTGGCAGTGTCAATTCGTAATGATAGGGGTTATTTGGCTCCACCTCGGGTTTCTTGGGTTCGGCCTTGCTTACTAGATTGCTAGGGAAAAGTTCCGATGGAGAAGTAGGAGTTTTTGATCTTCGACTCTTGTCCCGTTCAAAAAGCATGTTCTGTATACCAAGTCTCTGCTCGGGGGTGCCAGGTTTTGAAAATTCCAGTCCGGCAGGGAGCTTGGGCTTAGGCTTCTCGTTGATAAAGAAGTCGGACGGTTTTGATGGCTGCATGTCTGCTAATGTCTTCGATGTTGGTGTTGCAGGGATATCTTCTCGTAACGCAAGAACGAATTTTGGGGGGAGAAGCACATCCGGAGGGATGGGGACTACTCCCTCTGGAAGAGGGTAAAGTGAGAGCAGGTGCTTTCGAATGTCAACCGACCATGAGAGGAAGGTTCCATCGATGCTGCAGCGCGTCAGTGAGGATCCACGTCTTCCGCTTTAAAGTATGAACATTCAATTGAATGTCATCTTAACCCACCCTTGGTCATGTTGTTCATCAGCCTCGCCGCGAGGATAAAATTCCTTGGCTCCTAATTGTTCTAGGCGTTTGTGTAGTTTTCGCGCTGAGAAATTGTATCTCCATCGAATTAACAAGAGTATCTATGCTTGAACCTTCCTCACTTACTGCGGGTAGGAACTATCCCCAAGGCCAAATGTGGTGAAGTCCACGTGACCCAGACAATTAGGAGGCAAACGTTTTCTGAGGAGACTTTTCCAGAACTTCCTTGCATTTTTGGGGAATTCGCCTTGGCCCGTAGTCGAGATTGCGAAAATAACAACCGTGTATTTCAAGAGTGTAGTCTGTCGGTGGAGAATGAGCACGCGGAACTACCCTGCAGCATGGACATGGACATGGAGATGGAGATGATGGAACCACGTACAATTTCGACATGATCCATCGGATACACCCTGGTCTTGAAATGAAGTCGCTCCGTCATGCGGCCCAGGTCTTCGGCCACATCTTGACTGTTGCCCGTCTCGGAGCCATAGAGGATGAGGGCGCTTCTATCATGTCGTTGGCCTTGTATATCTTCCGCCATGTTGGTGAAAGAAGGATTGGGAGATGGATGTTATCGCCATCATTGACATTGTTTTTGGTACAACTTTTCGAGGTCACGGGATCAGAGTGAAATGTGAAATCTCCGAGGAGTGGCGCCGATGTTTACTTGTCTACGAATAAAAAGAGGGTATTTTGAAGCTTTTGATCCTGGATCCTGGATCCCGGCTGCTGTCATTATGCAATGTTTTTGCCCCTGGGTAGTCCACGAGGCCCGGATCTCTCAGCCTCGCCGGCGAATGACTCCTTTTTTCACCGGTGCTGTTTTTTCTGGAACAAATAGAAGATGCTGCACGGATGCATGAGGCCGTGGGGACAACAAGGCCAGCATTCAGGACCAATACAATATATTAGCGCAAATGGCATTCAATGCAGGTGGTGATACGTTGATTGTGCAGAAGAGGCTCTGTAGGGCAAACCGCGGGCACACGAAGTGGAATGTTTTTGTATCTGACCCATCAGTGTTTACACCCCCCTCTACTCTATGTGAGGCGGACATAACACCACGTCTGTTTTGCTGTTGACATTTGCCCCATCCCTCTATCCTCCCCCCTCCCCCCCCTTTCCATAGAATTCCTCGACACCCTCGCAGTGAATCGCCATTTCCCTTTTGCCTGCGATTCTCATCCCCGCTAAACCGCTTCCGGCATCGCCATCTCGCTTGGGTGCGGCTGCCGTGTGGAATTTATATTTCGCACGCGCAGCCTGTCGTCCTCCCTTTCCTCTTCCCTTCCCCCTTCACATCAACCAAGATCCGATCGAGTTCCATTCAACTTTCCACCCCAACTCTCAAGCAAAACCCAGACCCCTAGGGCACCAAGCTACCCTTACTCCCTCCCCCATTTGTGCAAGAGACTTCTTTCCTCTCAGCCAACGTCGACAATTTCCACACACAATCTCAAGTTCTTCAGTCAAACACCACCCACTCCAATCTATCAATCATGTCTGCCGTCGTGGAGAAAGTTTCTGACACTGTCAACAACGTTGCTGCCGCTCTTGGCAACACATCGCTCTCTGACAAGCCTGCTGAGGCCACCGCCACTGGTGGTGACAAGTCCACCAATGCTGCCCACAACGAGGCAGTCCTGGCCAGCGCTGCAGAGGGTCGCAGACTCTATATCGGTAACCTCGCATACGCGACGACCGAGGGGGAGTTGACCGAATTTTTCAAGGGATACCTCGTGTAAGTTACTCTTGGCTGGGCTTACTACCTCAGCTTTGGCCCCTATCAATTTTCATGCACAATTATGAAGCAATTCATTGTTTGGCAATTCACAGACATCAGCCAATTTCATCTTCATTCCATGCAAATGAACAGACTCCAAATTCGATCTGCAGCTGCTAACATCTCTTCTCACCAGTGAATCCACCTCGATCCCTAAGAACCCGCGCACCGACCGTCCCGTTGGATACGCTTTCGTTGACCTCTCGACCCCAACAGAGGCTGAGCGTGCCATTTCTGAGCTCTCCGGCCGCGAGATCTTGGACCGCAAGGTCTCAGTTCAACTTGCTCGCAAGCCTGAGCCAGCTGGTGAGAAGGGTGAGCCTACAAGCGGAGGTGATGCATCCGGTGGTGAAGGCCGTCGCCGCGCATCTGGCCGTGGACGTGGCCGAGGACGTGGCAAGGGAGGCCGTGGTGGACGCGCTGCTCGTGGTGTAAGTACTCCAATTTTTGGTTTGATCGCACCTTCTAACTTTATCCAGTCCAAAGGCGAGGAAGGCGCTGAGCTTCCAGCCGTTACTGAGCCCCTGCCTTTGACCGACACTACCAACAAGGAGGCTACCGAGAAGACCGATAAGGATGGCAAGACCCAGGCTGCTCGCCCTCCCCGTGAGCGCCGTGAGCGTGGCCCACCTGCCGATGGTATCCCATCCAAGACCAAGGTTATGGTTGCAAACCTGCCATACGATCTCTCTGAGGAGAAGGTAAGTTCTGCTCTCTCTAATCTTCTTCTACAACTCTAACTTTCCCTACAGCTCAAGGAACTTTTCGCTGCATATGAGCCATCCTCCGCTAAGATCGCCCTTCGCCCAATTCCCCGCTTCATGGTCAAGAAGCTCCAAGCCCGCAATGAACCCCGCAAGGGTCGTGGCTTCGGATTCGTCACTCTTTCTTCTGAGGAGCAGCAACAGAAGGCCGTCGAGGAGATGAATGGAAAGGAAATTGAGGGCCGTGAAATTGCTGTTAAGGTCGCTATTGACAGCCCAGACAAGACCGACGATGATGCCAATGCCCCAGCTGCTGAAGCCGCTGCCGAGGGTACTAATGGCACCACTGAGACTACCGTTGCTGCTTAAGCGTAGTTGTGTATTACTTTGTACGATCAGTGCTACATTTCGCAAGACAATCACAGATGCATTACTTTTACACGTTGCTTTTGGACCATTGTCTCGGCGCATATGGAATGCACTTGGGGATGGAGGCTGGATTTGCTTCTATGATCTTTGATGGAAGTACTCCAACTTTCAACGACTTTCTTTTTGAGTGGAACTATGTGCTCGGTGGTGGGATTGACCGGCGTGTCTTCTAAGATCTGTGTCTCGAGGCTCATTTCTGCTGGACTTGACGGACTCTTCAACTGCAGGGTTTCATAGTTCTCGATGACCTCTTTTCACGCAACAATGTCTTATTACCATTTCTCACGCATTCTCCGGGCTGTACACTAGATTTCTTGATGTGCTCTCTCGGGATGGGAAGGGAATGGAAAAGTTATTGATTAGTGATACCATTCTATCATTGATAGTAAAAAAAAAAGCCATAATAGTGATTTAATTTTCCATTCACCTGTGACGTGACAATATATACCTAAGAGCGTTAAAACTCAAGATGTAGGTGAGACATTCAGCGATGAATCAATTCCCCCAGACAAGATATATGCCTAGGTATGCATTAGGTATGCGTGCAAGCTCGTGTGCAGCCTTGTGCGCGCGTCATTGGTCTGGACCACACTTATCCGAAACCAGCAACTTCAAACCTCAAGGTCCCGTCCATCTCCTTTTAATTATCGCTGGCGCCGAGTGCGAGTGCCCCACAAAGAAACAACCACACCCCTCCTTTTTGCTGCCCATTTCCCCTGCGCCTTCAATTCTCTAGATCGGGCTTATAGAAATTCATAACACGACCCTTTCGCATACAACGTGGCATAGAGCCACGAACAAAAAAGACCAGCATGGCCAGCAAAGCCATGTGGGAGGTTGATCCCGAAACGCGATCTAAGGTCCTCCCCTCCATCTACCACCCCCATTCCAATTACGTACCCCAGATCAATACCGTTACTGACAGAATAAACTCCCAGCTCCTCGAGATCCAAAAGACCTCTTCCAACGACCGATGCTGCGACTGCGGCGCGCCGTCCCCGCAATGGGCGTCCCCGAAATTCGGCATCTTTATATGCTTGACTTGTGCTGGCGTGCATAGGGGACTGGGCGTGCATATTAGTTTCGTGCGGAGTATTACGATGGATGCTTTTAAGGCGGTGGAGATTGAGAGGATGAGGTTGGGGGGGAATAAGGTTTGGAGGGACTTTTTTGAGGGGGCAGAGGGGAATCAGATGGCTGGTGTTAGGTAGGCTTGCTTTCCCTTTCCTTGCTCGTAGAATTGGTTTTCTGCGGTAAATTGGCTTTTGGGGTTGGGGGTTGGAAGAATGGGAATGGGAATGGGATTAGAGACTGACGGACATAGCTGGGACGATGCCACGATTGCGGAACGATACTCGGGGGAAGTGGGTGAGGAATATAAAGATCGACTTACGGCGAAGGTAGAACAGAAGCCCTACGTCCCTACACCGAAACCTGCGCCCTCCTCACGAGCTTCGACGTTCGCTGCTTCCTCTACCAACTCCCGCTCCCAAACTCCTTCTGGTGCACGCACAGAGTCGCCCGCTCGACCTGGCAAGGCGAAAGTAGATGATAAATACTTCGCTGGACTGGGCGCGGCTAATGCTTCGAGGCCTGAAGATTTACCTCCGAGTCAAGGAGGGAAGTACAGCGGGTTTGGATCGGCGCCTCCGCCGCCTAGGGATGAGGGCGGGAAGTTGCCGGGCTTGGATGATTTACAGAAGGATCCAGTGGCGGCGTTGACGAAGGGGTTTGGGTGGTTTACTACGACGGTGGGGAAGACGGCCAAGAGTGTTAATGAGGGGTATATTCAACCTACTGCTGCTAAGGTACTTTCCTTTCCCCTTTCACTGTCTCATTCATCCCCCTCTTCAGAATCCATTTAAAATTTAAAACTTGTACTAATTCTTCGTACCAGATCGCAGAAACAGACCTAGCAGCCCAAGCCCGCATCACAGCCGCGAACGTCGCCAAAGGCGCGCAAACGGGCGCTAAATCAGCAGCGGACGGCTTCAATCGCTTTGTGGAGGGGGATGGGAATGGAGGTGGGGGAAGTGGGGGGAGGTATAGACAGATGCCGTTGGATGAGAGTAAGAAGGATTTTTGGGATAGTTTTGCGGAGGCGGGTGCGAGTAGGGCGACGGGGCCGAGTGCGATTGGGACGAGTGCTGTTAAGAAGAATGGGAGTGTGGGAGGGGTGGGTGGGGTAGGGGGGAAGAAGGATGATGATTGGGATAAGTGGTAGGAGGGGGAGGAAAGGTGGGGAGGGGAAGGGGAAGGGGCTTGTGTATCATGGTAGAGGGGGAAGATGGGAAGGGAAATAGATGATGGGATGGGATGGGATGGGATAGGATGGGATATTGTATGTATGTATACGCACGCAAGCGAGCAAGTGGGATTGATACAGGGATTTACTCGATATTATAAAGAGGTATTTCTGAGTATCACATGGGAGTAATTGGCCTCCAACTATCTAGATGGACGAAGTCATTCTTCTGGGGCTGCTGATATCGGGATTTTGACGCAGTCGGTTGGCTTATCTCGGACCGAAGCTGGAAGACCCTATGTGAAGTTTTTGATTAGTAGAAGTTTCGACGAGTGTTTAGGTGTAGTACGAGTACGAGTACGAGATAGAATTGTCTCAAGAGTAGACGGCCCGACAGAAAATCCGGCCCTCAACGCCTCGATCACCACCACGAAGTAATGCTCGTCATCATTTTATCAACCTCATTCAATTCAGAGTGAGCAGAATCACAGATATTTGAGGATATATACATAATGTGTCCTCCGAATAGGCTCATCTAGTGCTCCAACTCTATCCTGACTTCAGCCGATTTGAGCTTCCCCATTCGCCGACCCTTCCTCGTTTCCTGCGCGCGCGGGAGCACGAGACTGGAACTATGGCCCTCATCCTAATCATCACCACCGTCTTGGTAGCAATTCTATCCTGGCCTACTTTCCACTTGCTTCGAAACTACACCAAAGCGCGTAAAATCGGTCTTCCCATCCTCATATCACCCGCCGACCCACTGAACCCATTCTGGCCTCTCGTCACGCCTCTCCTGCGTCCCTTCCTCATCCGGCTCCCCTTCGGACTCGGAGAATTCGTAGATATACTGAAATTCGGATGGCCTTACAATGATCGGAATCGGCTGCACCGCCGGCTGGGACCTGCGTTTGTTATTGTGACGCCGGCGAGCTTGATGGTTGTTGTGGGGGATGCGGGGGCGGTTGAGGATGTTTTGGCGAGGAGGAAGGATTATATCAAACCGCCGAATATTTATGGGAGTTTGGATTTGTTTGGGAGGAATGTTGATAGTGTTAATGGGGAGGATTGGCAGAGGCATCGGAAGATTACTACGCCGCCTTTTAATGAGCGGAATGTGAGTACCTTGGGACCTTTTTTATCGCTCTCTTAAAATCTCGGGGGTTTTGGGAAACTGAACTGAACTGACTTTGCAAAGAGTAACCTTGTCTGGAAGGAATCGCTCAAGCAGGCGCGGGGAATGCTGAAATCGTGGGTTGCAGCGGGCAAGTCTGGTATTTCGAATACTCGGGACGACACAATGGTCTTAGCTTTGCACGTCCTCACGGCGGCTGGCTTTGGAAAGTCATATGACTTTGATAATGCAACATCAACTGTTACCGAAGGCCACAAGATGACTTTCGGGGACGCTTTGCATGTCGTCCTTTCCAAATTTGTGGTCGTTCTCCTGAGCTCCTCTTTGAATATTCCAAGGGGGGCTGTGGCGAAGATCCTGCCCCGAAGCTTTACCGATGTGCAATTTGCTATTGCAGAGTTCAAACAGTACTTGGTGGAGATGGTAGCGGAAGAACGGGCGTCTGTGGGAAAGAAAAGTGAGGATCAAGATAATTTGATGAGTGCGCTTCTTCGTGCTTCTGATCTAAGAGATGCGAAAGGTGATGGAAGAAGTACACTGAGTGAAGATGAGATATACGGGAATTTGTTTATCTACAGCTTTGCGGGTCATGATACTACTGCGGGCACGCTTGCCTATGCTATTACTCTTCTCGCCAGGGATAACGAGATACAGTCCTGGATCAAAGAAGAGATAAATGCTGTCATAGGAAAAGAACAAGATGAGACTTGGGACTATGAGAAGTTATTTCCCCAACTCAAGAGATGCTTAGCAATCATGGTAAGTTTATCCTCTGCCATCGTCATAACAACATCCCCGCGATTTCATCAGTCCTAATTGAAGAAACAGTACGAGACCCTACGAATCTACGGACCTGTAGTCGTCCTCCCAAAGTGGACAGGATATTCCAGTCAAACTTTCACCATGCAAGGAACAGAATACATCATCCCCCCCGACACATTCGTCATGACCAATTTCGTAGCCACCCACCTCTCACCCACAACATGGGGACCCGACCCGCACATCTGGCGCCCCTCACGCTGGCTCACCAAAACCTCCTCTACCGAAGAATTACTTCAACCTCCCCCAGGCAGTTTCATACCCTGGGCCTCAGGTCCCCGAATCTGTCCGGGCAAGAAATTCGCACAGGTCGAGTTCGTGGCTGTTATTGCTAGGCTTTTTCAAGGCCATCGGGTTATGCCGGCGCTGAGGGATGGGCAGACGGTGGAGGAGGCTGAGAGGATTATTCTGGAGACGGTCGAGGATTCGGAGGTTGTTATGACGCTTGGTATGAAGCATCCGGGGAGAGTGAGGTTGAGGTGGGAGGGGGATGGGTGAGTGTTGGGTGGAGGCTCTGTCGAGCTCTTCGTTGCGCTGGTGGACTGTAGTCGTGTCGAATATTGATGCGGTCGAAAAGTCCCTAATATTTCTGGATTTGGCGCATTGTTCTGTCTGAACAAGATGCACAAATTCATGGGTCTCACTATCTGACCCTTTCGCACCACTCTACTCGATTTTCTTAATTTCGTTGTTACTCCCATTTTGAATTTAGGTGATGTATCCACTGCACATAATAGTCTTCTGTGCCCCGCCACCGCCCTAAAAGGGCGTTGCAACACAGGGGAGTCAGCTATTTCCTGTTCAAGAAGGTTTCGGGTGTGTTATTTCCTCTTTGGGAAATGTATAGAGTAAACCGGAGCACATAAAATTAAACTGAAAGTGCTAGGGGAGTATCTGAATAAAGACCCAGGGTTGCTTACATTCGCAGCATTTATCCGACTTCAGCCCCGTACAGTGCTCACTGAAAAGATTACCCAAGCGGGATGATCTTCATGGTTCGAAAGCTTATTGTATTATTGCCATACTTATGTTTATCCAGGGCCGAACTAGTCCCAATGGGCCAATGATGTTCTCGTGGCCCAGTTTGGTGGTAGGGGCCATGTCAATTTCGAATTATACTTTTATACTTTTCAAAGTTCCAACACATATTCATTGTGTTCTATCTATGTACACCTATTTCCACCTTTTTTGCCTCCTTTTTCCTAGCCAGCTCGTAAGGTTTGAGCTTACTATGCGATTCCGAAGAACGCCAGATCCATCGTCTCGTGAACTGGTACGGTGTGGCCAACTCCCTGTGCACTGTATCCTACAAGCTGTGCCGTCGTCGTTGTACCATCACCATAAATAGTCTGGGTATATCCGCTTTGGGGAGTGTTGCTGGCTTGCTTCGAAGTAGTGAGACCCAAGACGTTGGACCATTCCTTCAATTGTTCTTGGTCTACGCGGAAATTAGCTTCTGTGGGAAGTTCGACAAGCTGGGAACTTACAGTTGGGATACTTAAGTGTGTTATCAGATGTCCCGTGGAAACTATATCACCAAATATCAGATCAAGTGCTTCAACAACGTCCTCAAAAATACAATCCTTACATTTGCATTCTTGGCCGGGCGCCAGTATAACCGGGATAATAAGAGCGCACCATATCGCCCCACTGCGCAGCTGTCTTGGTAGTCTGACCATTGGCGCAGTTGTTGTTCCATCCAGGTGGATCTTGGGTCGCGGTTGAGCCTGACACGTAGAAACATCCGTCTGGCACACCAGAATAGACGGATCCAGCTTTGAATACGTCGGGGTAGGCTCCCACCATCACGTTGGTCATCATGGCGCCGGAGCTGGAGCCGGTGACGAATGTGCGGTTGGCGTCGCCGCCGTAGTTGGTCACTGCGTAGCTGACCATGTTTTTGATGGTCTGGCTGTCGCCGCCACCGTTGTGGGTTAGAGCTGTGAGAAGCCTATTAGCAAGTTTTCACCCGAAGATAGGTATTGTATTGTTTTTTCTGTAGCGAATGTGGGAATGCTTACTAGCTGTTGAAGCAACATCGAAGCAGCCACCGCCGGATTTCGAATTGGGATAGATCAAGATGAAGCCGTGCTGATCAGCCAGTGGCATATAATGACTCTCAGTCGAGTATCCCTGTGCTGATCCTTGACAGTGATGGATTGCAACTATGATTGGTGCCGGCTTGGTGAGTGTCTTGGGCACATAAACATACATTCCCAGACCAGTGGGGCCGGCGTTGAAACCGTTGACTTTTGTTATGGATTGGGCATTGCTAAATGAGGCAACTGCCGCAAACGTCGCGAGTGTCGTCGAGAACCTCATTTTGTCGATTCACTATTTACAAATATAAGAAAGTCAGGAGTCCGTGTCGTGTCTTCAGAAATATGGAAGGCAGACTCCGAGATATATATTCCAATCCGACCAGCCATCCCATGATCAACTTGTGATATACAAATCCCCGTCGCCGTTTCTCCGAATACATCCATTTTGACGTTTGGGCTTTCTGTTGTGGCTAATCTCTCGATTCGGCAGTTCTGTCACAGGCGGAAAAACGGCGGATTGTAAGTCCCCGCGGGCGTGCAAGGCTATTCTATTCAGCAGGGGGTTTAACCTGGGGAAATGCGGGGAAGAAATGGACATCTACAGAGGTGATGACGCAAGTCTTGGCTCTTCCATATTAAAGGTCAATTAAATAGGGGTCGGGATTTTGCAGTTCTTTTGTTTGGTGTTTTTTCTTGGCTAAGTGTCGGAAGAGATGCTTCGCTAAGTTGGCCAGTCACCTCGGTGTGTGGTTCAGGGGCGTGAAGCACGTGGGAGGACAGTATCAAACAAGCTGGGAATTAATGAAGGGTTATTTGATGGGTTTTGAGTGATGATACAATAGCTTTGATCGATCAACAGTCGTGAAATACGTCTCAGGAAAATAGGGGCTCACATCTCACATACAGGTACTTTTTCACGTGTCTGAAATTATACAGCTTAGGTACGGGCTCAAAAAGATTCCAGACAACTAATACTAAAGAGACGCGCCTTATTATATCCCCTAGTCTTCATATTAGCTATAACGATCATGTATGGTGGTAAAGTGTTGGATTGTTCCAGGGTCCCCTGTTTTTACACTTCCTGTCGAGAAGCAAGAGACGGCGTCCAGAGTAAAGAGTGATACTTAAAACGTGCTGAAAAAAACCTTATATGAAACAAGAGTTTCCCAAATTGTAAAATCAAGGTACTGTGATACTTTAATATGAGAGGTAAGGTCTCTATCATAGCACACAATTTATTTTTGTCAAAACGAGTAAGTTGACGAATATACTGTCTTAGCTGCGCAACACAAAGCAGACAACAACGGAACTTCTAGTAGATTATTTCAAAAGTAAGGACTTGAGCATAGAACGATATTCCCAGGGAAGCCCCCATGTTCTTCAATAGGGTCACGTGCATCTGAATTTTGGCGGCGGATGCCTTTTATCACCAGCTGCACTTCAGAAAGCTTGAAATATCGCAAGATATCCCAAAAACAAAATCCCAAACTTTGACGCACGAGGACATGACCTGGGTCGAGCAGAGATAACTTCGGAATTGTCCGGAGCACGTGGTACAATAGCCCCTCGAGCGCCAAGTTTTCCCGCCGAGTTTTCAACAAGACTCCGCTCCAATCTCCAACACTTCGGGCACGACGGGCATGCAGCACACGAGCACAAGGATACAAACATTCCTCTTGATAAGGGTGTCCTGGATAGTTCCAGTCAAGCCTTCTGCGTTATTTCCTTGTTCTCCCAGGGCCTCCCTTCGAAAGTGCCATACTACTGCTGGTCCTCGGTTAGCCAAGGTGGCGGTTCCAGTCGAGCCTCTCGCAGTATCCACCGAACGTCCCGTCTAACCTTCTGGAATATTGGCTGTTGGAATTAGCATCCACACCACCGCGATTAGAACTCCGCTGTCTCGCGTTCGTGGACTCTTATCCTCTCATATGGCTACAACATAATTGGCTGGCGCTCGTGAAATTCGTCGATCGCGGAAGACCTCGGCGCTTGGCCCATAGCGGGCGCGCTTGGCGCGTCTCTTGGCCCCTTATCCATCGTGTCCACAACCGCCAATATTTTGTATGCGGATATCCAGGGGCTTGGTAAAGTCTTAGCCAACGAGTCGTTTTCGTTCTTCTGTACTTGGCCATGCTGGGACCTTCTGCATTTGGCAGTTACTTCTTCCCCAGATTATAAGTATTGCTCGGCAACGTGGCACAGGCGATATAATGATTCTTGGCCGCCTCTCTATCAGAGCTTCTCCTTGTCAAAATACACAAGTGTGTGGAGCAAAGCTCGTGATACTAGTATGATACAGATACCATTTGCGCCCTTGGCACTTAGCCCACCCTTTTTTGGTAGGTGATAAGAACTATGATGGAGACGATTTAGATGATATCATGATAGGAGCCGGCCTTTCACGCTACCAGGAAGAATATATGACAGATGGCATCCCCCCTTACCTTCTCTTCAGTTCCTGTCACTCATCTTCGTCGCCAAAATGAACGCCTCAAGCGAGCTCGAAACTATGGAGGTGGCGAAAGGCTTCGACGCCAAGGTCCACGGTGCCCCTCTCACCACCACAAAGTCTAGCATTGATACGACCTCCGCTCAGGGCGAATTCACTCACCCAACAGCAGAGGAACTTGCGACTTTGCGCCGAGTTTCCGGCCAGATCCCATGGACAGCTTACACGATTGCGCTTGTGGAAATGTGCGAGCGATTCTCCTACTACGGAACTACTGCTGTTTGTATGTGGTGCATCATCAATCAAGCCTTGTATGTGCTAACCGGTTGGTAGTTGTCAATTTTATTCAGCAACCTCTTCCACAAGGGTCTAATACTGGAGCCGGATTCGAGGGCCAGTCTGGAGCTCTTGATATGGGGCAGCGCGCTTCAACAGGATTAACAACCTTCAATCAATTCTGGTCTTATATTGTTCGTCTTCTATTTTTTTCAATATATCAGTTCTGAGCTTCATTAACCTGGGACCGATCTCGCAATAATCGATTTGAAAACAGGTTGCTGACTTGAGTAGATGCCACTTGTTGGCGCTTATGTGGCAGATCAATATTGGGGAAGATTCAAGACCATCCAGGTATCGATTGCCATTGCGCTCGTTGGTCACATAATATTGATTATGTCCGCCATCCCCCAAGTTATTACCAATCCAAATGGTTCCATTGCTTGCTTTGCGGTTGGTATTGTGATCATGGGTATCGGTGTCGGTGGTTTCAAGTCGAATATCTCACCTTTGATTGCGGAGCAGTGTGAGTCGCCGTTCAATCCTGATGACATCAACAGTGACATCAACACGTGCTGACATTCCCATCTCAGGCACTGAGACCGTGATGCACGTGAAGACTACGAAGTCAGGAGAGCGAGTGATCATGGATCCTGCAGTGACAGTCTCTCGAGTCTACCTCTATTTTTACCTCATGATCAACATTGGTTCTCTGACTGGATCCATCGGCATGGTGTATGCTGAAAAATACGTTGGCTTTTGGCTCTCGTATCTACTTCCTACAATCATGCTTTGCGTAAGAATCTGGTCATGTTCGTCAAATGTATGCGGTGCTAACACATTTTCCAGTTCTGTCCCATCGTGATTTTCGTCTGCAAGGGAAGGTATACATTGAGTCCACCATCTGGCTCAATTATTCCGACGGCAATCAAGGTTTTCACGACGGCCATCAAGAGCCAATGGAGCTGGAACCCAGTGACCTTGTAAGCTCTTCACTGCCTATGTTTTCCCCGGCCCAATCCCTTTCGTCAGAAATAATATGTGGCTGTGCAACAGCTGACACATCAACAGCCGCAGAAATTGCAAGAAACCTGGCTTCTGGGACCCAGTGACGCCGTCGAAACTAGGCTCAGCAAAGCCAGCGTGGATGAACTTTGACGATGCTTGGGTTGACGAAGTACGAAGAGGGTTGCTCGCATGCAAAGTCTTCCTCTGGTACCCGCTATACTGTAATCCCGCCCCGTTCCATCAATCTTTGTCCATCATCGATCTAACACTACCTAGGGCTTGCCTACAATCAAATGACAAACAACTTGACCTCCCAAGCCGCCACCATGAAGCTCAACGGCGTACCCAACGACATTGTTTCGAATTTCAATCCATTGTTCATTGTCATCTTGATTCCCCTCATGGACCACGTTGTTTACCCCGGTCTTCGGAAGTTAGGATTCCACTACACCCCAATCAAACGCATTGCAAGTGGTTTCCTTTTAGCTTCATGCGCCATGATCTCAGCTACAGTCACACAGTGGTATATCTATAAGATGAGTCCCTGCGGGAATAAGGCAGGCAGCTGCGAGGACGAGAACGGCGACCCACTCGTGGCCAATATCAGTGTCTGGGTCCAGCTCTTACCCTACGGTCTTATTGGCTTCTCCGAGATCATGGCTTCTGTTACGTCTCTCGAGTACGCCTTCACAAAGGCACCCGTCAATATGCGATCCACCATTCAAGCCGTCGCACTCTTCATGACCGCTTTCTCAGCTGCCCTTTCGCAAGCATTAGTCGCGCTGGCCGAGGATCCTCTTCTGGTATGGAACTACGGTGTCGTGGCTGTCATTGCAGCACTGGGTGGCGTCCTCTTCTGGTTGGACAACAGGAAGATTGACAAGGAGGAGGATAGTTTGAACGTTCTTCCTGCTGCTCATTATACGTCGGGAGCTCCAAATTCAGACCTTGAAAGTCAGAATGACGGCTCTCTTCCCTCGGCCCAGAACGAGAAGATCGAGAAACTGTGAAAGTGGTATGGGAGTTGCTGAGCAGTAGAGAAAAACTAGAGTTAATAAAGTGATAATTAGAAGGCGAAGGAAGCATATCCACACTTGATTGTTATCTATTACGCTCCCATCCAGTGAAGTATCCAATCCCCCAAGGCTTATTTCGACATCATCCAGTGACGCCTCCACCCTATTCATACACCCATATAACTTAACTCCTTAATAATACGAGACTCCTAGTAGACACCCCATTCAACTCCTCGCCAAGCAAGCGTTCCAATTACCCTGAGAAATTACCAATACCCAATCCTGCCTGAGCCGCCACAAATGTGGCAGCCGTCTGCGCATCAAGCCCGTACGTGAGATGTGGAATCAAAATAAGATCGCCGTGATCACAGATATTGTCACCAACATGGCAAATGACCTTCGTCTTCGACGCTGCAGCACCAGTGACAGCCTGTCCCTCATCTAACATCATCAGTCAAACATGTTTCAACGCCCAGAAGAGGAATGACATACTAGGATCCCCGAATATAACAACGGAGCTAACCTTCGCCATCGTACTAGCCGGCAGCAACGCAGCAGCATTATGGACCAACTGCCCGCCCTGCGAGTACCCACTCATCACAATCTGCGAATTGGGACAACTGGTCATCGCAGTATTCACAAGATCCGCCCTATTCGCAGTCAGCTCTCTCATTCCTCATCCCGCCACAATCAAAGAAAAGAAAAACCAACATCTTCTGACTCCCCGCCTGATCACCACCAACCAAAAACCCCTCAATACTAGCTCCATAATCCACACCTTGCACCGTCACCTGATCCGCCCCCATCATCTGGCTCAACGCATCGAAGAACGGGGGACCGGCCACCAAGCCTACATTACCAGGTTCGGTTGTGCCACGAGCGAAAATCACGGTCATGGCAGCGCATTTTCCGCCTGCTGAGAGACCGTCTTGCGTTGTGTCTGTGCCGGTGACTGCTGCGATGCCGGTTTCGAAGGTTGTGAGGCCCGTGGAGATGGCGTTTACTGATTGGCCGATGAAGGGGAGGTTGACGAGACCGGCGAGGAGGGGGTTGAGGGGGTTTGATTGGGCTTTGTTGGTGGTGGAGACCGCGGTTAGATTTAGGGCCGGTGATCTGGTGTTGACGTATAATGTGTGAGAGGAGGTATCATTGCTCGTTGGTTGGATGATTGGAATGGCGGAGGTAGAGGTAGAGAATGAGAGGAACAGTAGGAGAAAGAAGGAGTCCTGCATATCTCTATAAGCCGCCTTCAATGGTATGGGTGAGTTGAAAATTATGTTTAGAAACTATGCGGAAAAAGAATGTTGGTGCTGCGACTAAGTAAGTCTTTTGCCACAAAGGGGGGTGATATATTTGTAGAAATCATGATGCTCATCACCAAAGTATATGTCGGACGATTTATACCATATGAATATTCAGTTGCAGCAAATTGGAACTCATCGCATCAATAACTCCTCGCATGGAAAGGCTTGGGTGACATGCATAATTGCATATTTGTGCAGCTCGACAGACGCTAGTTAACATTCAGGGGGATTTGATACTTCTATTTGACTTGACAAATGAGAAGTTCATTATTTGGATTTGTAGGATTGATTTGAATCCATGATGGAAGGGTACTCCATGGAAAGTTTGAGCAGGGGTAAAATCCAAAACTGTCCATGTTAATGCTTTGATTCAGCCGGTCGCTTGCTTGTCCATCTAGAGAAAATGATGCGATATTCTTCAAAAACACAACCGAGGCACCGAAAACATTTAAAGCTCGTGAAATTCTATGAAAACATTATCGAGGGGTTTCTTGCTGCAACAACAGACCGAGGAACGAAGGAAAGCACATGTTACAGTCACGTGTCTGAATGACGAGCAAGCTCGAACCCACCCACGACATACAGACTTCTGTAGCCAGATCACTTCAGCATATCTTGACATGATTTTTGAGAACTCAGAAGCCAAAAGCAAAAGAAAAGGGGGCTGCTCAAAGTCACGTGTTTATCATGCCCCTCAGCCAAGCTTTCGACGACATGCAACCTTCTTGCGTGATCCACATTCAACGCCCCCTGTGTCAATCCTCGCACGAAAATCAACGCAGGCGATCGATGAATGAAGCTATCCGCATGAGTATGTGTCTTCACAAACTCACATCGTGGCGCGTTGAACAAAAAAAATCTGCAGGTAGGCGTTTTGGTGAGTCAGAGAGTTACTCAGACCGAGCCGACAGCTGAAGATCCGGAACGCAATCCTGCACGAGGACTTCCGAGTTCTACGGCTTATTATGAGGGGATCCGCAACTCCTTTTGGCCTTGAGGCAACCAATTCAAACGGTTAGGCCTTTTTACTTTCCAGCTCATTCGTATCCAACGACTTTGAAAAAGGGAATTGCAAACAGCAGGCGCAATTCACTCCGCAACCATGACGACCAGTACAGAGGAAGCCGCAACCACCATTCTCTGCACAAGCAAACAGACTCGATTCGATATCAAAAACCCCGTCTATCAAGAGGTGCGTTATTTGCCGGTGTTTAAGTCGATATTCCGCTGACGTCTTTGCAGCTGGATATTGAGGGTCTGAACATCACTGTGACCTCGGGCGCGCGAGCCGGAGTGAAAACAAAAGGCAAAGCAAGAGCGGAAGGGCTTGAGATCTTAGCCAATGCGAGTCTGAAACTCAAGGGGGGTGTTCATTACGCTCTGATTGGTCGAAATGGTACCGGAAAGTCAAGTGAGAATCCTGGTTTCCGATAAGTCAGATGAGGGTTCTCGGGGTCCAATTTAATCTCATGAACAGAAAAGTTCTGACCTGATGTATAGCGATTCTGAAAGCTATTGCTCAAAAGTTGATACCGGGAATCCCAATCCAGACGAGGATATCTATCCTCCAGCAAACAGACGCGGATGAAAGCACGGAAGTAGCAAAGGAAATGGAGAATCTCTCAATAGCTCCAGAAAGGGTTATGTCTGTGTTAGAGCAAGTAATCGACAGGGCGACGTCCAGGAATGAGATCCAAAGTGAGATTGATGGTATGATTCACGAGACTTGGAGAGAAAAAGGCTCCCACTGATGTTCCACAGTTCTCTCCAAAGCGATTGACGGTCAAGGGTCTGCACTAGCGCCTCTCAGGGCTTTACGTCAAGTCCAGTATCAGCGAATGAAGAAAGAGCTATTCGAATTGGATAAGGATGCTCGATTGCGTAGTGGCACGAGGGGCATGGCCGCCAGGAAAGCGCTTCTTGCGTTCGAAAAGAAGATTGCAGAATTTTCGGAACGGTAAGAAAGTTCCCAGATGGAATTGATCAGTTTCTGACTGTAAAGTTCAGAGTCGCGCAAAAGGACGATGACATTGATGAAGCAACCATAAAGGAGGAGACTCAAGCTGCGAGTGACCTTCTTGTAGAACTTCAGTCGCAGCTCGAGCCTGCACGAATCGCAGATATCGAGAGTAAAGCACGGAATATTCTGTCTGGTCTTGGATTCCCGAAAGCCAATCTTGAGAAACCAGTCTCAACTCTTTCAGGAGGTTGGCGTATGCGAACCAATCTTGCAAGCGTTCTCCTCCAACCAACCGATATTCTCATTCTCGATGAACCGACCAACTTTCTGGATCTTCTTGGCATCATCTGGCTCCAGAAATTCCTCCTTCAGCTTCCGGACTCCGGACCAAACCCACCAACAGTGGTCCTCGTCTCTCACGACCGCGATTTCATCAACTCGGTTTGCCAAGAACTTATCATTCTCCGAGATCAGGAGCTCACTTATTTCCGAGGGGATCTTGTGTCATATGACACTTCAGTCCGAGCCAAGAAACTGTACCTTGGACGAATGAAAGAAGCACAAGACAAGCAGAAGGCTCATATACAACAGACAATCCAGCAAAATATTAAGCAAGGCAAAGCAGCAGGCGATGAAAACAAGCTCCGACAGGCTAAATCACGCCAAAAGAAGTTGGATAACCGAATGGGGATAGAGAAGAGTGCTACTGGTGGCCGTTTTAAACTGAACAGAGATTTGGGAGGTTACCACCTTAAAGCCAGAGCCGACATCGATGTGCCCACCGATGAGAGGGGTGTCTCGATTCTGCTTCCGGATGCCCCAGACTTGCGGTTCCCAGGGCCATTGGTCTCTCTGGAGAAAGTCACATTCAAATACCCCACTGTGAAGAAAACTCAACCGCCGCCCCCAATCGTGCTCCAGGATATTGATCTCACAATCCACATGGGCGATCGAATTGGTGTTGTCGGCCTAAATGGATGTGGAAAATCAACCCTAATAAAGCTCCTTACCGACACTACGAAACCAACCAAGGGGACCGTCAGTCGACATCCGCGGCTACGAATGGGATACTACTCCCAACACGCCGTTGAAGATCTACAAACCCTCGGACGTACAGACCCTGAGCTCACAGCTCTATCACTCATGACTAAGGACGTAGAATCTGAGCTCGATGAAGGCGAACTCAGAGGTCTACTTGGCTCATTGGGTCTCCCAGGGCGAACGGCATCAGATGTTCCCCTGACCAAACTCTCTGGTGGGCAATTGGTGCGATTGGCTTTGGCAAGATTACTATGGAAGTCCCCCCAATTACTTGTTCTTGATGAAATCACCACACATCTCGACTTTCATACCGTTACAGCGCTCGCTGATGCATTGAGTTCATGGAATGGGGCGATTTTGGTGGTGAGTCACGATCGGTACTTGATAAGGCGAGTGGTTGAGGGGGAGAAGGACGAGGTGGGCAGTGATGAGGAAGATGAAGAAGACGAGGAGGAGGAAGAGCTGCGGAGGCGGACGGTATTTTTGCTGAAGGGTGGTGCGATGAAGGTTCTGGAGAGGGGTGTGGAACAGTTTGCGGAGAGTCTTGAGAAGAGGGTTGAGAAGCTGCTGAATTCTTGACGGCGCTCTACTACCATGGTGAATAGGAACTGCATTATATTTTCCAAAGCCTGAAGCGTCAGCAACTGCATATAAATCCATGCCGAGTTATGATCGTAGCCGTACCCCGCGTCTCCAAGCTTGGTTCTTGTCTTTCGGCATTTTCTATCGGAGAAGAGCTAATGATACTTGCTTCAAAACATGAATGTCCCGGTAAATTTCAATACCCATTCGCCTTCCGTGCGCCTCCTGGGCGGTCACTCGTCTCGAAGGTAGCCTTGTCATGGGAGAAGAACTTGTCAACTTCAACAGGGTAGAATCCGTAAGATCTACGAACTTCCAACCTAGATTCTTATCAAATTCGAATTTCTTCATCAATTCAAGGCTATACTATTCGAGTACAGACTTCCCGAATTTCTGCACCTCTGCCACCATGCCATCAGTCCACGACAGGTGCGGCGAATGCCCACTCGGGCATTTCACAATATCAATATCAACTCCATCCCTCTGATTCTGCAGCGCAACCATACCCTCCTGATACGCCGCCGGTAACGCAAGATCGTTTTCCGTCACCAGATACATGCATGATAGAGCAGCATAGGCATCATTTTCCAATACGGTTTTGAATACTGGTGATGCGGTCAACCTGGACTCGTAATGCTTGGCCTTTTCTTCATCTACTCCGTTGAAGAAGTACTTTGCGCCTTCGTTGGTCGAGGCTAGACCGTCTATGCCGTTTTTCTATTACAAATGTGTTAGATGTATTGGAAAGAGAGATAAACGGAAATTATGCACAAAGACAGGGAAGGCTTACATGGAACTTGCACCAAGGTGGAATGACCGGTGGACTATCATCTCTGGGCTGGAAAAAGCTGTGTACAGACTCTCCCACGGGAATGACGAATGCACAGACATAGAACAGCCCGATTATGCCCCCAGAGGCACCATCCTTTTTTCGATTCTGTGCTTGAAGCTCTGGTACAGCTGCAGCCGTTGCGGTGAAGCCACCAGAGGAATGCCCAATCAAGATGACATTCTTGCCTTCCTCGATAATGAGCTTCTTCAACAAATTGTTAATGACCTCGACGTCGTTGGCTGGCTGTGGATACCCTCCGGGAGGGGGAGCTCTGTCAAAATCGGGGCTAGAAATATCTCCGATGTTCAATTTTGTCAGATCCGATGTTGGAAGTTGAGGGCAGTGTGCCTCGATTCCAGCATTTTTCAGAGCGGTGAGGAAAGGCTGGTAGGGCTCAGGTGTATGGTACGACCCATGACAGACCACTACCGTGAAATTCGAAGACATTGGAGTATTCGTCTGGTCAAATTTTTGAATGTCAAGTATAGCAACCACAAGGCTTTTTGTTAGGAAGGGCTGTTCGGGGTTCTTGAGATTTTGGGTAGTGGGTTGATGCGGGGATACCAACAACCCCTAATCATCCCCACTTAATATTTAGTACGTAAAGACCCCCTGTTTTAGTCCTATTTAAAGCTCAAACAGTGATCTGTCATGCAGGAACCCTACAAGATCGTCCACGCCTTCGGGTTCGTTGATCCAGTGACTGCCCTTTTCATAGCATTTCCATGTTACTTTGAAACCGAGTTTCTCCAAGCTATTACACAGTTGCATACCGTGTTTAACAGGAACGACCTCGTCGTCTTCTGAATGCGACGGGAAGATGGGAGTATCCAAGCATGATCCATAAATATTGCCCATGGTCTCGGGAGATACGTCCAAGATTGAGTTAACGTGTCGTAATCTGTCACGTTTTTCTGAGATTTTGGCAAGGTCCGCAATCTTCTCTTGGAGGGGGAGCCAGCTACAGAAACGCACAAACCCACCGAGTTGCATTCCGCTCAAAAGCAATACATGTATAGCAGTGGCGCATCCTTGACTGATTCCTCCGAGAATGATCCGCGACGGAGGGTGTCCAATACTTCGTTGAGTACGATTTCATAGATCTCTCTTGTGCTGTCCCTTAGCCCATTCAATTGAAGTTCTTCCTTCTCCGTTGGCTCCTCTACCGACCATATATCAAACCACTGGGACAAGTCTCCTCCGAATCTCGCTGAACTTCGCATTCCCGAAGATGGAAAGACCCATTTTACAGTAGGAAAGATCTCGAGTAAGGTACGATCATCTGATGCTTGGCTCTCGAAGTACTCCTCTGCAAACTCAGACGCCTGGCTATCGCGACCATGAAGAAGTATAACCGTGTGCGTGTGTTTTCCCGCCAGTGGGGCGACGATGTGAGGGTGTTGGCTATGTTGATTTGGTGATGATACCGAAGATTGTTCTGTTGGGTTGGGGATTCCCTGAGTAGTCGACGATCAGTTTTCTTTGCGGTTGATTTGGATTTTATACAGAACTGAGAAAACTTCTTTTGAGTGGTGTGTGTATGTATCATCGGCTCAAGTGACCATATATTAGCATCATATTGGGACTGTGACCGGCTCACGCTGGACAAAAAAAACGCGGCACTGAACTTAAATGTCCCAGGGCGTGTGCGGTATTCAAAGTCTGCAACATTCGTGCCGCCTTTTATGTCTACCGCGAGACCGGCAGGTGTGCCGACGCGGAATCTAGCCTTCCAACACACAGTGTAGTCGCTCTTGCCGATTGGTGTAGCGCAGAAAATTTAGTGCATCCTTTCCACTTTCCCCTTCAAAACAATTCATTCGTAGACGTTTTGATGTGGAAAAAGTATATCCTAAGCAGCCACTATCTCCGCTGTGTTTGAGAATGCGTCTGCCCCAATCCACCCGATGCGACTTAAGCAAAAATGCTTCTGGCCATTAACTGGATTCGAGGACTAAATCTCCGAGAATTGACCTTTTCGACTTCAGTACCTGGATTTCCAATATCAAAATTGTTGATTTAAGGATTAGCTTTCGTCGTCGGCATCAACATCGTCATTGATCTTTGAGCTTTCAGCTTGTGAAATATCTGGTTCTTGTTGGAGCCGTGTTGCCAGAGAAGAAGGGTCAACTGGAAGAAACGAAGAGACACCACCGAAAGTGTTGCGTTTACTTTGGGCGGTCTGGGAATTGGCCATAGTGTCGGCTGTGCCTTTGCTTTTTCTTCTTCTTTTTCTTGCCTCGTGACAATCCATGCAGAAAATTCCCTGGCTATACCTTGCGTATCGGAAATTTTCTATTTTCCGTTTGCAGTTACGACAGCGGGAGCAGGAGGCGCAAAAAGCTTGGTCGCCTGTAAGTATTGCAAGGTCTTCGATCTTTTGGGAACAAGCGCTGCATGAATATGTGCAGTTATTACAAATTAGCGACCCGTCCCCAAGCAACAGTAGATTGGGATCCGAGTCGAGTGAAGTACCGCACGTGTTGCAACGAAAGCAATCTAAATGCCAAGAATTTCCGACTGCATGTGTTAGTGTTGATGACTTTTATTGAAGGGAACACGTAAATGACCCACCCAGTTCATATGCTTTGCCTTCATCGATCTAGAGCAGGTTAGTCAAAATGCTGAAGAAGGTTTTCTAAATGAAAGGGTAACTTTGCTTACAATAATGCCGCACCCTTTACATGGGCAGGGGTATGCAATATCGCCTTCATCATCTTCTGAAGGGGAGTCTCGAGCTTGGTCCTGATTTTCATTTACTGCTCGATTCGCATCCGGCGCTGTTACCTCGTTCAACGTCCCTATCTTGGGAGAGACTTCGATTCCCTCTTCGACGCGGGAGATTGGAAATTCGCCAGTAATAGGATCTGATTCAAAACCCAACTCCGGAGCAGTGTTGGTTTCATCGGTGACAATGCCAGTGTTCCCCTGAAAACGAGATTCTACAAGCTCACTGGGCAACTGGAAATGCGAGCTACTATTTTCTCGGTCCATTTGAGAAAGGTCCTTCGAGGTCTTACTTTGAGGAAACGTCTCTTTCGGGCGAGGAACATCAAAGTCGTGAAAGATTCTGCCTCTAATTCGAGGATCAAAAGCCTCAAGAAAACCGTGTTCAGATAATCTCGAAGGTGAAGCCTCCGAAGATTGCTGTGGCGCTACCGGTATGATGTTGGCCAGTGCTGATCGTCCAATTCTCATATCAGTAAGTATGGTCTCTCCTTTCGATATATCAAGAAGATCAGTGGAAGATGGGCGACCAAAAAGGCGACTGAGGCCTCTGCTCTGCCGCTTGTCTTTCTTTCGTATTGCCTCCCAGTTAGTGTTTGTCGATTCCAGGAAGCGCTGGAAACGGAGAACTTGGGTCCGGCAGATGGCCAAGGTCTCAATAGCCTTTTCAATGGAATAGCTAGGTAGTTTTGAGCTAGAAGCTGTGAGTCGACTATTTAGTGCGGATAAAGCCCGTAGCTCTTCTGCAACGCTTGCGAGCAGGGATGAAATCTTCTCTGAGACACTTATAGGCGTTGATTCAACGAGTTCGGCACACTGCTTCAGAGTCTTCTGGAAGTCTTTAGCTATGAAAGTCAGGCGATTTTGAGAACCTGATGTGAAGGTGAATTCTGTCTGGCTGTCTTGCGACCGAGTGTGTTTGTGCAATGCAGATGTGGGCAAATGAAACTGCTGGCTCGGTGTGTCGAAGGATTCCAGTAGCTGTGGAGGCGATACTGATGATGCGCCTGATCCCGGATTGCCATTGAAAGTTGAAGAAGCGTGGTTCAGCCCAATGGGGGCTGCTGGAAGGGAGGATGATCCTGAAGGGGAGGCTGGTAGGCGTAGAGCTGATGGAGGAGGGTCCAATGCAGCACTTCCAGGTACCGGTGTCCAGCGCGGCGCTTCCTCTATCTCAGCCACCCGTGCCCACCATTGTTGGTCGGTCATTGCCTGAATTGTTAACACAGAGCTTCAAAGGGGACGTATTTTGATTGCTTACCGCAGTTTGATCGGGTACGCCATCCTCGTCGCATTCACCTGGCAGGGACAGTGGCAAGGGTCTGATGGAACGTGCCGTGTTAGGCAGACTTGTGACCGTCTCGATACTCCCCTCGCTATCAGATGACCCTCTATCGCTCTTGGAACTACCATCTTCTGTTTCTTCTTCGTCGTCAGCATTTTCGGGGTGGTCATCGTCACCATCATCGCTATCATCACTGCTCCCTTCTTCACCTGACTCGTCTAGGTTCGGAAGAGCCGCTAATGAAATCTCCTGCAGATGTTTTCCAACATGACTAGCAAAAGCCTTTTGATTTATTGCCGGAATGGTGAGGCAGAAGGGGCAATTTTCGGCGGTGCCATCACGAGGAATTATCCGCTTCGACGCTGACATAACCTCATCTATTTGAGATGGTGCGACGTCTTGAAAATGCAAGCTATGGAGGTGGCCTTGGAACAAATCGTCTGATTCGAAAGTCTCGGCGCACAGGTTGCAAGACCACTGAGCAGTTACCCGATGATTCTGAAATTCATGTTTCATCCACTCGCCACGAGACTTGAATGTCTGTAAACCAAGGGTGCACTCTATGGCAAGACATATATAGGGCTCCAAATCGTCATAGACATGTTTTCTAGATGGTGTAAGTATACGATGAATCAGCTTGCAAGCCGTACGTGACTTACTTCCAGTCAGCCCTGTGCCGAATCCGCGTCACAACATCGCCACAGATAGGGCACTGAAACGGGGCATCATAGTCATGGTCTGGCATGTTGGGTATGCGCCGTTGCCCATAGCCTAGCCCATCTGCCATTGAAGTAGCAAATGAGGTCATGGATTCTGCGAACGAATAAGGCCGGCTTGTTCGCGGGACCGGTATTGACTGATTATCAAATATTGACGGGTCAGAAAATGCCGAACCCGTGGTAATCGATTCATAAGTGCTAGGAACGCTCAAACTCGACCGAACCGTGCTTGCTAGAGTCGCGTCGTCTGGCGCAATCTGGCGTCGACGGCCAACAACTGTATCGCCTGAGCTTGAATTGTCATCACCTAATGAGGGATTTCCGGTCACTACTGGAGCAACAGAGAGCTTTTGGCGCAGTCGTTGACGTCGTTCCCAGTTTGCCTCTCCAAGTTTCCGAACCAACCCAATTTCCAAAGAAGGGAAGCGATCTTTGATAATCAATGCAAAAGGTCGAGCGGGCTCAGAGATTCCAGAAAGCTCATCGATCATAACAGCACCCAGGTCCTCGATGATGGTTGAATCCATAGCCGGATGGTCAAGAGAAGGTGACAAGTCTATTAGGCTCTCCATGTAAGCTCTCATATCTTCAATGATCTCGTCAACATTATCGTCACTTGCGGAAGACTCAGTGTCCGAGTCGGGGTCAGAATCGTACTCAATTCCAACGGTGGAGACGACCGAGCAGTGTGAATTCATATCAATGACAGCGGCTCTTGCAACTTGATCAACTTTGTACGCAAGAACTTCGAGTTCTGCAAAGGTCGCAAGTACAGATGTCCAGTCATATTGGGGCATTGTTCTCGGTACTGCGAAGGCACACATATCAGTCATGACATAGACAAAAAGGTTTCTTCGGGCCATTGAAGTCACATACTTTTAGAAAGGGCACGAGCCCAAAGGACCATTAAGTTAAGAACAGTCCCTTTCAAATTCTTGGAGGATGAAAGAACTTGGTCCAAGTCTCCAGCTCCTGTACAGAAGCCTTCGTTCCACAGATAAAACTTTCGAAATTCTTCTCGTAACAGGATATAGAACCTCGGGTCAAGATCATTTGGATCTTGTGTTAGAGTCCGCGATAGGGAAGCAAAGGCCATCGTGGTTTCTTGAAATAAGTGGCAGGCCGGTCCAGACTCTGGCTGTTCATCTTGCTCTACGACGCCTCCTTGCCACAGTGTAACGTCAGGACCCGTATCCATTACGCCAAATGAGCATTCTATAACAATGCATCACATTTCAAGTCGTTGAATATCCAAGAAGCCCAGGCTTTTCATCGACTCAAACAAGGCTGAGCAGGAAACAGCGCCCAACCTCGTGGATAGCCGGTATTTGGAGAGTAATAAATGAGCAAACGAGCAGCAGAAGACCTGTTATATATTAACATAGTATAACATTTATACATAGAAGTTTTCCATAACCAGAAAAGAAGCCTTGCCCAAGATATGTGCTGTTAAGAAGGAGCTGAATATCTAAGCCCGTTTGGGCTAGCGTATGAAACGCCTCATTTGTCTACTTCGAGATACCTATCTTCTGGGCTCCTCAAGATACATTCCCCGGTTTCCAATGTTAGGCTCCTCGGTTCGCAGAGCGTATATCTGTCATATATCATCAGCAGCTGGACCTTTATACCCTTTCCTCTGACACTCCTTGCCGAAAGGTATCCATCCATCCAGGGCCGGCGCGAGGCTGAGGGCTACGCGCCGTACCACTTGCCATGAATGAGAGTAAGAACTGTTTCCTCCTGGCTCCAAATCCTTTATTTTACTGATAGAATGCACAGGTAGACTCCAATGGACCCTGCCACGGTCGCTGGTCTTGTGCTGGGGGCGATACCGCTTTTGATATCCGCGGTGGAAAATTATGAGGTCACCTTTCAGCCCTTCGTCACGTACCGCAGATACATCAAAGAAGTCCAGAGATTCGTAGCGAGACTTGATGCACAGCGGGCTATATTTCACAATGAATGTCAGCTGCTATTGTTGGCGGTGGGGCAAAATCTTACGGATATCCTCCAAGATCCAAATCACCCATCACGGAGCGATCAACAATTGTCGAAGCGACTCGAGGACCTTTTAGGCTCCTCTTATAAGACATGCCTATCAACACTGCAATTGATAAATGATACTCTTGAAGAAGTCACCACAGAGACCGCGGGGTTTGGAGAGCTTGTAGAGAAAAAGGTTCGTTGACGCTCGTAGCCGATGGCGCCCCGGGAGTCCATTTAGGGTTTGATGCTAACGATGGTTACAGAGATCTAAAGGGAAAGGGCCTTTGGCACTCTTTCGACAAAAAATAAAGATCAGCTTTTCCAAAACACGACTGAACGAAATAGTTAATGAATTGCGACTCTACAATGCGGATCTCAGCAGGCTATCGTCCCAAATTCGAAGGCTTGGAGCCAATCCTCCTCAACATACATCGAGTACAATTAGCGGCGCCGCGATATCACACTTGCAAATTACCCAACAAGCCTCAAAACGTTTATATGATGTTTTGGCCAGTAGGTGGTCGTGTGACGAGCGGATCGAGCATATTGCTAGTATGGATCTGAGGGTCGATGAAAGCTGTCGACAAGCTCACTCTAAAGTGCGGTTCAATTTGGGTGTTTCATGCAATCAGATCGCTGTTCAGTCTGCTCCTTTTTGGCTATCGGTTGAGTCTGCCCCAACGGACAGGTTGGCCGAGCTTCCAGGGAACGAGCATGGAGAAGCCTTGCAGGCAACTCTAGAGAAACTGGGTGCCACGGGTAAAAGCGTAAAATTTGCCCTCCCTCCCTCCTCCAAGTCCATCCGAGCGGCTACTAGTATACCTCCTTCAATGCAAGGCCCGCAACTTGACTTATGTACGGTTGAACAGCTTTGCAAATATGTTCGACGATTAGGAGGTCATAGTACCAATGATCCGTGCATTGGGTTCTTGGAGAAGACAAAGACTTTTAAGCACTTTGTATACACTGATTCTATCACGGAAGGTACCCGAAAGAAGCCCCAGTCTTTGAAGCAAATCCTCGAAATTGTCGCAGACAAAAAGAGGGATACGGATTGGATCGAGAAATTGCAACTCGCGAGACTTCTTTCGCTGGCCGTTCTTCGCTTTCATTCTACCCCATGGCTCTCGGATGCTTGGGGTAGCAGTGATGTTTATTTTTTCGGCGTGGCCGGATCAACCCAAACAGGGCGACTTCTTGAGTCTCCCTGTCTGAATGCGAAGTTTTCACACAATCCTACGAACCTCCAAATATCCAGGATTCAAACCGGATCTAGCCCCGCGAGCCTAGCCTCCAACCAAGAACTCTTCAGCCTTGGGGTTGTTCTCATAGAGCTTGGGTATGATGCTCCATTTGAGACTGTCAGTCAGCTGGATGGTCTTTCAGTAGGCACTAACGCTCAGGTAAGAGACTTCCTCGCAGCGAGGCGATTAGGGGAATCTGTTCACAAAAAGTTGAATATGACCTATGGAAGATTGGTGGAAAAGTGCTTGAATTGTAATTTTGGAGTGGCAACAAAGCTAGGCGATGCAGAGTTGCAAAGTGCTGTGCTGATCCATGTTGTAAATCAGTTGGATGTTTGTTTGGAGCAGTACAAGAAGTTCAATTCTTTGGCGCCTGATTTGAGGGGCGGTAGCGGTATTCAAGAGCAAGTGTTCAAGTGACGTAGGAGGCAAAATGCAACCCATGATGGAGAAGTGTTTCGTCGAATCTCAGTGGATTCCTAGACTCGACTCTGATAGGGCTGCTTATGAAGTCGAGGCGAAGGAGGGGATCAGAAAGCTCTTTTGAATGAAGAAGAGGAGGGCGCCGCGCCTAACGAATCGGTATATAAATGCTATTGAGGGGGATTATCTATTGCCATATGGAACAATGTATCCCTAGCGATTATTTCGACGCGAGCACACAGCCCCTTTAATATTTCCAAACATTTCATCAATTCTTTGGTATTGCCCTTTCATTTACCCGCATCTTCGTCATTTGCGGCACCTCCGACATTGTTGCCCTGCAGTCTTCTCGCTACATCATCAGTCAAATAATCTTCTACATTTGGACTGATTACTGCTGCCACCAAAATAATCGCACCAAAGGGAAGCGTGCAAAGGAACACTGTCCTAAAAGACATCGAATACGCGTGCTTCACAGCATGTCCGACAGCTTCTTCTATTGTAGGTGTGATTCCAGGCACTTTGGCAAAGGACCCCGCTGTGATTCCGGCGAAAAGATCCTTGAGAGACGAAGCTGGTAGACCTGCCTCGGTTGCTGCGGGCACTACGTATCTTGGAAGATATTTCGTCATCTGGTTCGAGAGGATAGAAAGATAGAGAGACGTAGCGATGGACGATGAAGCGGTTCGGATACTTCCCATCACACCTGCAACGAGTCCGATGTCTTCCGGTTCCCAAACAAGAGCCATTGAGGATAAAGTTAAGTTCTCGACATATCCAGCGGCAGCTGTCAAGAAAACAAATTAGCCTTCCTCGATAAACGGGGTAGGGGTTTGAAAGCCATCCAAAAGCCACGAATGACTTCAAAGTTTTGGCCCTACAGGACGGTACTTTCATTGGAAATTTCACTTACCCGCACCTATCAGGAGAGACACGACGGTTCGAGTTCGAGAGTACTCGTCAACTTTGGCAAGCGATGCGACAAAAGCGACCATGATGATAGATGCAACTGTCATCTGGATTTTCATTCGAGGAAGGAACCGAATTCCCAGCCCAGCAGCAATTTGGCCGAAAAGGAGTCCTCCTCCAACGGCGCAAGAAAGCCAGCCAACCTCACTGACGTCCGTAGTGAAGAGGGCGCCGACCAGAGTGGGCCATATAACTGTCATTGAATAGTATACCATAGCTCCAATGCTTGCACAGGCGGTGATCGCATCGTATTTGACGTTCTTGAACAGGCGCATTGGGATTAGAGGGAACTCATGGCCGCTATAGGCTTCCCAGAAGCCAAAGGCGATGAGGGTACCGATTCCAATCAGCAGTGTGGAAAGAACGTGCGCAGATTTCCAGGGATATGTCTGTCCGCCCCTAATCAAAAGGGTAAGTTCCAATTCATCCATTGGCATATAATCACTTACCAATTCAAACCGATCAAAAATAGAACTAGCCCAGCACTGAAGAGAAATATACCAATCCAGTCAAGACCCTTCAGCTGCTTCATCTTTGACTTCCCGCCAACATGGAGCTGCAAGTAAGAGGGGGGATGATAGCACAGATAATACATCCCCGCGGCGATGAAGTTTATGATACACCCTAATATGTATGACCAGCGCCATTGAAGACCAGTGTTCTCATAGAACGCTCGGGCAACAGGAGGTCCAAAGACGGCAAACGGGATAGAGGTCGACAGTACGAGCGCATTGAACGGCCCTCGCTGTTTATTCGGTACCAATTCTCCTAGAATTACGCTGAAAGACAGTTGGCCAGCTCCGGCGAGACCATTGAGGCAGTTTGTTCCGATCAGTTGGTTGACAGATTGAGCTGATGCCCCGATGATGTTTCCGACAAGAGCCATGATGGAAGAACCGATGAAGAACCATCGACGTCCAAAGACTGTCAACTGGTCAGTATGATTCTTCCTTCAAGGTCGGAGTCTCTTACTATCAGAAAGTCGGCCAACAAGGGCCAGGCCAATGGTAAACCCCAAGGTCCAAGCCAGCGCAACCCAAGTAATGTTTGGCGACCCGCCAAGCGACCCGTTTATCAGCGTCAAAGTATTTGCTGGAAGTACCCATCCAAGATAGCCACTGATCTGAGCAAGGCAAGTTGCCTAATGGGAGTAAGTTTGGCTCAAGAGTTGTGCCTCCGGGTCACATACTACGACCGTTCCAACAAAGTCCTTGCTCCAATAATACCCCTTTGGCATCTCGTCATATAGTCCTCCAATAGCTTCCGGGGCAACGGCATCGTGGTGAAGTGCCACATCTGCTGGGGGAGTATGCATATGATGAGCGGCTGTCTCTCGGTGCTCGAACACAACGTTGTTCTTCTCGATGTCGGTCATGATTGCGTTGCTTCTCTGTCAAACCAAATTTAGGAAAGTGTTTTCACGAAATGAAATATGGAGATTCGAAAGGAGGAACCTGGAGATAGAAGTATACATACCATGGAGTTGGGATTGCAGATGTCGACTTCAGACGACAACGCCTCTTTGGATCTAGGCCCCTGTGCACTAGGTATAGTCTGGAGTCCCTGCGGCTGGTGGACCTACCCCGGACTTCTAGTGCCAAGAGATGTCAATGGCTTCTCAATGCGGGGTACCAGGGTGAACCGTGGTCCTGGAAAACGACATCCGACAGCTGAGCCCCTATCGGCCAACAAGATTAGATCTTTGTATCTGACACGACGCGTGGTCACTAACTTAGACTTTAGTATCTGGGGTCTGGGGCTCTCCAAAATTTCAGACGAAAAGGTTTCACGAGTCAATGACACCGGGCTGGGCTCCTGCACGTGATGCCTTTCGAGACATCTAGGCCTTTGAAGACGCGAGAGCAGGTCAATATCCTCTAGAATCTTTAATATTCTCGAGCTAACAAGCCCAACCGCCATCAATACTCTGTACTGTACCAGTCATATACGAAGATCCATCACATAGCAGCCACGAAATCAGCTCCGCCACTTCCGAAGGCTTGCCTTCTCTGCCCATTGCTATGTGCGGCAAATTCGTCTCCGCATCAGTCTCCTTCCACTGCGCTACCATAGGGGTATCAATGGGTCCTCTGCATTGCACTATGTCAACTTCTTTTACTATCCCTGCAAGCTGGTAGTAGGTGAAGAAAAATGCGAAACTTACGGTGCAATGGCATTGACTCTCACGCCCCTAAGGCCCTGCTCCTTCGCCGCCGTCCTTGTAAGTCCAATGACAGCATGTTTACTTGCAACATACGCCGCATTCTTAGCCTGTCATATCTCATCAGCAAACCTCTCCTCTGTGCTTTCTTGTAACTTACAATTCCGATAAGGCCGGCAATACTAGAAGCATTAACAATACTCCCACCCACTTTCTCGCCCTCTTTCTCTCTCATAACCGGAAGTTCCGCGCGCATACAATTTAAAACTCCCCCAAGATTAACACCCAGTACAAACTCCCAATCATCATCCTCAACCTCTTCAATATTTGCAACACCAATCTGTTTTCCAATCACTCCCGCTAAGTTCACCGCTCCATCTAGTTTTCCGTGCTGGGATACTATGTCTGAGATCCAGCTTTCTACAGAGGAGCGGGAGCGGACATTGACTACCGTGCCGCTAATACTAGCAGATGCAGAGAGCGAGGAAGAAGTGATGGCGGAAACGGCGGAGTTGAGGGCGTCGGGATTGAGGTCTGCTATGTACACGTGTGCACCGCGTGAACAGAGCAGGTGAGCTGTTGCGAGGCCAATTCCCGAGGCGCCGCCGGTGATGACTATGAGTTTTCCTTGGAAGTTTGTAGACATTAGGTCGAGATTTCGGATACCTCGTGAACTTTGAGTTTTGGCTTTTTGGAATGTGAGTGAGGTTTTTACTTATTTCATTCTATTGGTATGTATTATTTCTATACGTGCTAGCTTTGTAGATATTCCCTGTAAGTAAAATTTTGGATCTAATGGGTACGAGCAGGGTTGCAGAGGAAGCGGCTGGGTGGGTCGGGGTTGGACATCCCCACAATCCTGGGGCCGGGTGAGCTTCTCCTGAACAACCCCACGAATCACGATAGTCTAACCGAGCGCCAGAATCTGGTTCGCGGAGCTGACATTATGACAGACAATCTCGAAACTTCATCTGTGAAACTTTGATCCTGATTTCGAAATGCTTCCAAGCAGAGGCTCGAAAGGTGAATTTCGTCAATTTCCTCCCCGATTAACATAAACTGGATTCGACCAAGGTGCGGCGTTGATCGAGATGTCCGTGGGTTTCGACTTCAAATGAATCGATGAAGCAGTTGATATGAGTTCCTTCGTGAAGAGGTACTAAGTATTTTGTACTTGTTTATGTCACATTGCGATGGCACGATGATGGAAAGTTTGAATGTGCTACCAACATGTGCAATTACTGTTGCGGGGACCGGATTCCAGGGGTTTGAGCTGCCGAGTCAGAAGCCTGAGGGAGATCAACGACCTGAGTCAGGTCGCTAATCACTCCCCTTGCTCCCCGCACCCCAGTGTTCGCCCCCTTTTTTCAACAAATGGCAGATTGGCATTCAGCAAGCGCAGCACCCGAGATTCGGGGCTTGCCGAGTGTCTTGTTTGAGCTGTAATCAACTTGGGCGACCTGCAAAGGTGTACTTGTATGACTTGGCGCATCCGTGGCGCGTGTCTTCGGCATGACAGCCGGGAATATTCACCCGTAGAAACCAATGCAGGTACGGTACTCGAATTCATGGACCCGCTTCCGCCCAGAGCCAGTCAGAGTAATGCTGGGCAAGGCTACAGTCCATGAGATAGGGTCTGTCTTTCTTATCGTTGCGATTGGATTGAGGGGTCCCCGATGAAGGTGGGATTTCGGATTTCGCAGGGGGTTAGATCATGGTAGGGTAATTTTTCGTTGCTTGCTTCCTCAGCTTTTCGAATCGTTCTTTCTTTTTTAATTTCCATCCTTGAACCAGAGTGATTTTATGGCAGCTACGATGGACCAAGAATTCGACCTCTCCCCTCTTATTCTACACAACGCCTCCTCCGACCCAATCCAAACTTCGTCGACAACCTCTCCAGCACCACAACCAGTGAAAGAAGTCCTACCCAGACCAATTTCAAAGCGGAGAGGCAAGAGGAGATCCTCGAGGGCATGCACGACCTGTAGGCAGAGGAAAGTCCGGTGTAATATTGTCGCTCATGGAGCACCGTGTAGCAATTGTCGGCACGATGAAATTGAGTGTGTTCTGCCACTTAGTCGGAGACAGCGGTATGTGTTCTGCTCCTGCCATTCTGATTCTGTAACGAGGAGCTGAGTACTTCATTTTAGGACTGCGAGGGAGAGAGCCGAGCAGAGTCTGAAGAATTCAATTTTCGGATCTGAAACAGATGACAGGCAAGATTATGATGGAGATACAATACATCTCTCTCGGGGGTTTGAAATGACCCAAGCCGCGCCGAACCTTGCCCCTCATGGGATGAGACTTTCAGAACATGTATTATCTGAGATATTCCCGACAGTCCCTCACAAAGAAACAATTACCCCACCTCAATCTTCATTGAGAACAAAATCATGGATACAAATCAAAGCTCCTCTGGCTTCGGCGCCCATTCACAGATCCGCAATCCCAGAGACTCCGGATCGACGACTACCAATCCTTCCCAAGGTGTTCATGCCGTTTCCCCGACACCTCGAAACTTCAGATCTCACGTACCTCCACTCCCGCGATGCCCTCACATTGCCAAATGAAGACATTCAAGTTCAGCTTCTGGAATCGTATATTCAATTTGTTCACAGCAGCATGCCCCTGCTTGATCTAGAAGAATTTCTATCCGCCGTCAAATATGGCTACCAAGGGTTGGATGATCAAAATGGCATCGGAATCGAGTGTGAGAAAGCGAACAAGAAGCAGATCGACTTTCTCCTCTTCCAAGCTGTGATGTTTGCAGGCGTTGAATACGTACCCATGAAAGCTTTGAGGGCAGCTGGATACGGAAATAGAGAGGATGCTCAAAGGGTATTCTTCAGCCGAGTACGGGTAAGTTTCTGCTGCCCATCAAACTTTAAACAATACTGATGCATGCATTCTAGCTTCTTTACGACTTCGACACTTGTACAGATCGCCTTACAATAATTCAGTCCCTGTTACTCATGACTCTATTCCCATTCAGCATCACGCAGAAAGACAGCAAAGACGCCTGGCATTGGCTGGGGCTTGCCATATCCCTCTCATTCAGCTTAGGCATAAATCGCAACATTCCTCAAGCGATCCCAAACCCACGTAAGAAAAGACTCGAACGGCGAATATGGTGGACAGCATTTATAAAGGACCGCATGTTAGCATTGAATGACAGCGCGGGGTTTGACAAGCCGGTGAGGATCAAGAAGGGAGACTGCAATATTAAATTATTGTCTTTGGAGGACTTCGAACTTGATGACGAAGAGGATGTGAAAGCGAGGAGAGATGCGAAGGATTGCGTGGACAAGGTTATGCTGTGCTGGCGCACTGACGATGCTTTGGTTGCGAGCTTTCCCGGCAATTATCTATCTCCACTCCCCGCGGCGCCGCGGAGTATATTCATACCGCAGTCCAAGCTCACGGGTCCCCTGGAGCCTGAAGGAGGGCTTTACACAAGTACCACAACGGCTTCCGGGTTCGACGAGCAGCCTTCATTCTTTGGAACCCCACCAATGGCGGAGACGGAGAGCGGATACGGGAATATTTCGACATCACCAAGCGCACATGAAGACTGCATGACACCAACAGAGGGAGAAGTAGACCCGGATGAGCAAGTAAATTGCAGTAGCCCTTTGGGCGGCGGATATGGCGTTGACGGCGAATATGACGATTACCTAGAGTATTTGCGCCCAAGTATCGAAGAAAAGTCAGAGAAGAGGCCGAATGTAGTGCTGCAGAAGCACCTGGAAGGAGAGAATAGGAGTACGTGGGCGTTTCAACTTGATTGTGATAATGATCGGATTTTATCAATTTAGATACACTCAGATTGATTAAATACCATACTCTTTCGGAATTGTGATTGTAAAGTAGAGTATGGCTGCTGCTTTGTCGGTCTTGCTTGATATCCCAAAATCTAAAGCCAATGCCTCCTCCAAATGTTGAGCTCGTCATCACTCCCAGCCCACTATATTTTCAGTCAGTAACAGCGAATAAAGTGTACAAGAATACAAGATACTTGCCTCGAAATGCACTTCTAAAACATCTGCGAACCCCTCACTTGTTGCTGGCTTTTCAAAACTTGTTTGCAGCTTTCTGAAAGGCGTCCTTGCAAAAATCCCTCGTTTTTCCAAATTCATCTAGACTATGATCAGCAAAAAAATGACAAGTTATAAAAGCAGCAGAAAATTAAATAGCTGAGAGTGGTCGTACCGGTGGCCCTCCAAGAGCTCTCACAGCATCGTTGTGTAGACATAAATCCACCGGTGTCGTAAAATTCAAGGCTCGAGCCTGAATCCCGTATTTTTGGGCGAGTGACACCCAGATGCTTCTAGTTGCAATAGTGGAATTAATACCATCTACGAGTTAATACGATCAGCAAGTTGCGGCGGGTGGAAGTGGCCTGTTTATAATTGATGATGGGTACGGACCTATGACAATCTAAATGCACAGTTAGAATAGACGCGCGTGCTAGGCTAGGCTGGCTCACTGATTTTCCTTCCAACAAATATCTTTCTGCGGCCTGAACACACTCTTCAGAATCATCCAACTCAAGGGGAGCGAGTCTCTCAAAGCCTCTTGGCTGAAGAAATCTGCGGTAATACGTTGACTTCCCGCTCCCCGGCAAACCAACAAGGACAATCAACTGCGTCTCTAAGTACTCAATTGGAGGATCTAAAACTGTGCAGAGAATCAGTAAGTGAAAACAAGTAGAGCTCTGACCTTTCTTACCTGGTTTCAAAGCGGAACTTCCACCAAAACTAGCCGGAAGATACCAGCTGGGATGGAACTTATGTCCCGATACTTGCGTCTTGTCCCCCAAAAAGAATTCTTCTGGCGTAAAGAATAAAATCCCCAAGTTCTCGCAGAAATGGACATCGCAATCCGAGTGGTCGGTTTCTCTTCCTGCTGCATCACCTACCATGAAAACATCCATCTCGCCTTCTTCCCTCACTTGCCGACCTGCGCCAAATTCCTGGAGGTGGACTGGCAAAAGAAGCCCTAAATCCATACGCAGAAAGTCCCACATCCCAGTCCTCGGTTTCCTATACCCATCATTTGCACAAGCCGCATACAAAGTAAACGGAACACCCAGCTCCTCCGCAATAGCTTCTATTTTGTCCTTGAAAACGGACATTTCTTTGGCTTGGGAGCCGGTAGTCGTTGTAAGCCGGCCCTGATTGGTGAACATGATAATAGTGTAGCCTTGAGAGGAGAGAAGGCGGAGTTTGGGGGCAACGGTGGGATGCCACCATGTCCAGTCGTGGCTGTCGGTGGCGTGGAGGCTATTGGATTTGGTTGATATGAGAGTGGAGTCCTGAAGATTGGGTTAGTAGAGGATAAAAAGAGGAAAGAGAGGTCGGTACGAGGTCGAATGAAGCTATCTTTATTTGATTTGTTGAACGGAAAGCTGGTCTGCGGCTGACTTCTGCTTTCGTCTCGACTGTGTATCTTCCAATGAGAAGAGACCCGACTTCGTTTTGAATGAACGTCCATGATAGCATTCTTCCACGGCCCGGGACGAAAAGTTTTTATCCTGCTAGACTAGAGTAATTTTGACAGCCAAATCTCTTCTTTTTAAGATTCGAAGGCTGGAGTAATACTTTCGGTGAAAGCCCCTACAGGGTGGGGCGGGGTAAGCCTGCGCAAGGCTGCGCCACACCATTCACCACATGAAATCCGATGAATGCCTAGAGATTAGCCCTCATGAGCAAATCCTGCGATATAAACCTTCAGAACTATAAGATGGGTAAGTTTGAAGCGAGTGTTACCTGCTCAGGCTGATCTCACCCGGAAAAAAATCGATGAGAGATACATTCCGCCTTCTCGCTACTCCAGTGCCTCTACAAACTCAGTCAATCCGTGCAAACTCTCGGTTAGTCTCCGGAAATAGAACTCAATATATCATCAAGGAGCCCGCCAAAGGGTCTCTGGGCGTCTTCTCTAGTCATCGACCATTGAAGAAACAGTAACCTTGCTAGATTGTCCCGGAATAGTTGTAGCTAGCATTTGTTCTCCGCTACTGGGACATCTGTAAGAACTTCCGTGAAGACTGTCTACTTAACGAGTTTGCTAAGCTCTTGAAAGGCAACCGTGGCTTGGTTCTCGGAAGATTTCTTTGTGTTCGAGGATTGTAGACCGCCGGCTAGAGCCAGTTGGATCTTCCTCATTTGACGATCTCGCACACTCTGTTTGATCATTTGGTTAGACCATTGCGTGCGAGAACCCAAGCCTCATAATTTCGTCTTACCTGCTCAATTGTGTTACTCATCAGGTATCGAATAACGCAGACTTTTTTGTCTTGGCCAAGACGTAAGACGCGTCCGACCGCTTGATCTTCAACGGAGGGATTCCACTGTGGTTCAAGTATATGAACTCGACTTGCGACAGACAGGTTGTTGATTCTGTGTTTGGAGATAAGCTATAAATATGAATCATTGAGAAAACGAAGGTCTTACCCTTGCGCACCCGTTCCTAAGGTCATCAGAAGTATCTTGGCGGAATCGTTTTGACGAAACTCTGCGAGAACTTCCTGCCGCCGATCTGGAGAGAGAGTACCATCAACTTGGCCGAACTCAAGACCATTCTCATGAAGAATCTGGGCCATCAAATCAAGGCTTCGTTTCCAAAACGAGAACACAATGCTGATCACATGATTAATAGGTGAAGAATATCTTCGTGGGGTCGGGCTACCTTTTTTCTTCAGAATAATGCTTCTTTATGTCAGAGAGCACAGCTGACAGTTTCGATGGATAAGCGGACATGTGCGGAGTATCTTCAGAATTAAAATCGCCCTGATTATTGTTGTCTTCGGTTGACATTGAAATGGACGGCGTATCAATCCTGCGTGCTGGGCTCTGGTGACCTTGAGGGGTAGTCAACTGAACGCATTCGGGGCATTTTAGACGACGGCGGGGACTGAGACTTTCTCCGTCTAAGATTTCTTTTGCGCTGAATAACGATACGTCGCAGCCGCATTCGATACAGACGGGTACTTCACCACTTTGCTGCAGTAGACTATTGAGTTCGTCCGGGTTGAATCCTTCGATGTCACTTTCCCCAGATAGTCCAACACTGGCTAGACCTGTATTGCAAAATATACGCAGTCGTAGCAATGCAGTCAGAATAGCCCTATTTCCTTGCGCAGCTCGTCGCTCGCTGACCGCAGCATCAACAGATTGCTTGCAAGACATCGCAATCCCGTTGTACGCCCGCTTTTCAGCTTCCGAAAGATGTGGGCGTTCAGTGAGGAAAGTGACCCCAAGCGATAGCGAAGATATGCTTCTTCTCAGACATATTGACCCAAGAAGCAGTTTGAGATTCTCATAGTTTGGCTTTCGCATTGAGGTATCTTGTCCTGTTCTTCCCTTTTCAGCAATGTGCTTTCGAAAGACTGCTGGTTCTTCAAATTGTGGGACACGGAGAAATTGTACAAGAGATCGAAGGTCGTGTAAAGAATTCTGTATGGGGGTTCCTGTCATACACCACCGAATGTTTGCCGAAAGACTGGTAACGGCTTTGAATGATTTTGTGGTCCAATTTCGAACAGTGTGTGCTGGTGAACACTCAAGTCAGCCTTTGCCGAGTGATTTGCCTTGATGACATTAATTGGTCTCACCTTCATCCAAAATGAGTCGATACCAGTGAAACCATTTGAGAACACCGCCACCCCTCGCAAAATCGGCCGCGACTGTGCCGTAAGTAGAGAAAACTATATGATAAGGCAGAGGAGATGACGGCGAGGATGCGAGGTGTCTATCTGGTCCATGATATTTGTAGACTTTGAGGGTGGACGGGGCAACGTGCCTGATATGTAAGTAAAACTGCAGCAATTCTATGGAAGTGTGCACATTACCTTCGGATTTCGTCAACCCAGCCATCCAACAGCACTGGAATATATCAGCGTTGTGAGAGGCAACCTTCGGGAATACTGACAGACAGAAGGCACAATCACTAATGTCGATATGACTGGAAGTGGACTAGATCCGGCTCCTTGGACGACACTTTCTCCTGCTGCGAAGCTCGTGGCACGAGAAACGGTTGCAACAATTGTTGCAATCATGGTCAAAGTTTTACCAAGCCCCATGTCGTCAGCGAGAATACCGCCGAGTATATCATTTGGTATTCGACTTTTCAGGCCAGTAATCTTATGTCGAAATCTTATTTCCAGTTAGTGCATGGACTCGACGTATGTGGGCTTTGATGACAAGCCATCAAAATTCTGTACGTACACTGTGCTACCAACGTTGAGGTTATCGATATGCCAGAGCATTCTAGGACTTTGTTTATTGACAGACTCCCTGCCAAGCACAAAATCGAGAGCTACTTTTTGATGGCTTCGATCAATTTTAGCCAGTCGCCAAAGTCATGTTCGTACTCTCGAACTTACCTCAGAAGATTTGTATTGATCCTGTCGTCTACGTCTACCTCTCTCAAATATTCGTGCTTCGGAAGACTATTTATCACTCCTCTCAATTCTTCCAGACCATCATCGGACTCGTGGGAGACACCATAGATGTCGAGTCTTTTTTGCTTCATTTCTACTGAAATTGGGGGTAGAACAGCCCCATTAGTGAATGAGGATCCAACAACGCTAAGATATTGAGGGTTCTCATAGGCCGTACTCAAAGGTTTGGGATCGGGGTGTTGCAAGAAGAGGCGGAACTTGGACAGCTCCTTCGCGACAATGTCAGCAATAGAGCGCACACCAAAAAGTTGGATATTCAAGGACCAAGGAAGCTTGTCTTTTCCCACTCCAAAGGCTTGCATGACTGCCTGAACTTTTTCTTTGAACTCTGCTTGAAGGACCAGTGCTTCAAATCGGGTCGTCTCCTTCGAACAGGCCTTAAGTCGCTGGAGAGCATGCTGTGCTTTTGTTTGCATGGCGGCGATATTGATACCCTGGAATTGCACATCGCAACGATCTTTCCCGAAGATCAAATCAAGATACACGACGCTATCCCCATCCTCTCTGATATACTCGAAAGTTTTTAAGTCTCTGTTCTGGTTGCTAATGATTTTGATTTCAATCTCTTTCAACTAAGTCAAATATGTTAATAATCCCTCGGTCAGTGGCAATAAAAAGCCAACAGATATTTCAAGCGAACCCAGGGGGAAATACCATTCCAAAACATATTTCTTCTTCTTTCCGAGCATTTGATCCATGGTCCCAAGAGCCAATTGGCGAGGAGAAATGTGGTACTTGAAGGAACTGGCTTGGAGGGGTACTTTGCAGACCTGGTGGTAATGGGAGCCCTTTCAGCGTTAGCAAATAGGCGCATGTATGAGCATCTGGAGCTAACAGCTCTTGGGTGGGGCTTCGGAGACTCCCCCGTGAATGGGAGTAGCTTCCTCGCTTGCTATATCGAGACTCGAGGCTTTGCCGTATGAACTTCTAGAAGAGGAGCGAGAGGCAGAAATGGATCCTGAGCTCATCTCGTGCTGATACCTCTTCAAGTTCAAGCGTTCAACCTCGCGCCACGAGTCATCATCACCATCAGCCTCGAGCGGCCGCTTTGGAGTTGAGCGACCGGACATGCTAGGGTGGACCGAAAAAGACTGTTTTGGAATTTCCCAGGCTGCGTGGAACAGTACAAATTCAGGATCCAGTGCCACGTTTCTGCCTATTTTGAGAGATGGTAGATGAATGTATAGTGCGGCGGGGTGAAACTTCAACGCTTCAGCGGAGTGGGCTGGCGGATCAATGCTCAGCCACGTGATTCACATCTCAGTATAAAAGGGAAGCAGTCGTCAGCTCAAAGAGATATTTTGCGGCTAAACGCGGATAAGGCGTTCACAGGCATGTCACGTGTAGTATTTGTACCATGTATATCCGACTGGCAGTGGCGTTTTGTTGGGGGGTCTAGCTAACGAAGCTTAGTCATTAGCGTGGAGCGTCCCTTAAGCACCCTCCGATTCTCGCTTAGTAATACCACATTCTGGTATCCATCAATCAGAACGTATTTCTTTACTGGGATTTGATCAAATGCGTATGCGGTGTAGCATCGCTTGAAGCTAATAACTTTCAGGTTAGCAGATTTCACAGCCCTCGAATATCAATTGAAAAAGCTTCTTCCCTATTTGCACATGATCAATGGGAGCAAAGGCCATAAAACATTTTCTACCAAGATGGACAAATACAATATCAATATGTAGGCCGAGTTTGGCATTTTGTTTGCAATCAGGCTACTACGACATCAAGCCCATAACGAGATTCTGAGCATGTGACCTTGACATGAGCTGAGGATCCCATTTTTATTGGTGCCTCAATTCAACGGCGCAAGGAGACCTGTTTTCCTGAATGTTACACCGACAGGAGATATATATTTGCAAGTCTGACACGTAATATTTAGTATCCTACTAACAAAGGAATTAAGAATAATTATGAATGCAACATTTATCACACGACAATTACAAAAGTTTGATGGGTTCGACGCAACTTCGTGCGGACGAGTATTATGGCTTCGATCTGCGCAAGGGATGTGCTCCAAAAACTCGCTCCTTCGACCATGGCTGCGAATGGCCAGATAACGAGGAATTACAGGGCAGAGCCGAGGCAACGATAAATCAAGTTAGCAGATTTCACAGCCGACTTGAAAGGGCTTAACTATTCGCACGTGACCTAAAGTCACTGATCAAATTAGACATGATAAATTTTCCACAGAAGCTGGTCAATATACTACTCCAAGCCCTGATTGAAAGCCAAATACCGCAGCGGAGTATTTGACGGTATTTAGACTGGATGAGAACAACACAGTGGAATGCTAGACACGTGATCTCATGGGATTTTGAGTGTTGACTCAACACATATTTTTCCCTATTTAGTTCGGGACCTAGACGGTGTGCAGGTTCAAAGTTTGAGATATTTCCCCCGTTTCTGGCTACTGTAAGAAATAGCAATTCAACGTACCTAGTACCGGAGTACTAGTTGGCAGCGAGGTGTAAGCCTTAAGCCTTCCGCCATCGCCCCTTTCCATTCTCGAAGGCGATCTTCTACCACGTGATTGGTATCTTAGGATAAGAAGACAACTACTGCCTCTAGGGGATGATGGGAGAAGAACTATATTTTGCTGCTATCAAGGGCTCTGAAGAGGTTGTCCAGATGTAATAAGGCTTTCACATGCATGTCACGTGTGGTACGTCGCGACGGTCATAGAAGGTGCACTCAAAGAGCGGTGGACAAAAAAATGGCACTAATTATACGCGAGTGATTTGGTGCTAATTAGTGCCACTTTTTTTGTCCACCATGAGCCTCGCACCTAATCGTTAAGTGGATTCGAAAGCTGAACCCACGGACACTTCAGTTTCCTTGATTGGCAATACCAGGACTGGCAGGGCGGGTGCTGCCTATTGGAGTATTTGAAATCATAGGTATCCTCGCTTAGAGCCTAAGCGAGGAGTGGGAAGCACAGATAGGCCGCACAATTGATTGTCTGCATGTTGAAATCCATTGCCACCGACGCTATTACAATTCAGGTTAGCAGATTTCACAGCCCTTCATTTCGAATCGAAAAGACATCTTGCCAACTTGCACATGACTTGAAACTACCGGGGAGAGAAGACACATGACCGATCCGCCAGCAAACGGGCCAATATCATACCTATCTACCTATACCTATATCTATGGACTAGTGTGAGTATAACAGCCTGGAAGCAAACCTTGGACCAGATGGAAACCACCCCGTATAAAAATAACACGTGACTCTACTCAGGGAGAATCACACTCCCCGGTAATTGCACCCTTATGGAGACCACAGAGCCGTAAGAATTCGACAAAAGATGGTAGCAGCTTGCCGGCGGCTAGCAATGCGTCTGCATTCGTCCCTAGTTCATCCGTCAACATATTTTCACCCTCGGATTCGCCCGCGCCTTCTTTCAATTTCTGTAGCACAAGTGGTCGAATGCACTGTTGTCCAGCTTTGCTTCGAATGTGATCCGCCAATTTGTCCGGTCGGCCAAAGGAAGTCCCACAGCCCCATGTAGAGTCATCGTCAAGTCGTCCAAAGCAGGTGAACTTCTTATCACCGTGACCCTTCTCATGACGGTCGCAGTCACTTTTGCGCGTAAAGGTCTCCCCGCATATACCACACTTGTAGGGCCTGATATTCTTATGTGTCCGCAAGTGAGAATCGAGGTTCGCTTTTCTGGTGAATCGCTTGTTGGGGCATAGATGACATTCGAAATTTGCTGGGTTCTTTGCCGTGCTAAGCCTCGGTATTTTTGGTGGAGGAGGGTATTCCTGGCCATCGAATGCATCAATGCCGTGCCAATCGATGACATGCTTCCTCAGCTCGGTTTCCGTCGGACAACCGAAAAGTTGCATTTGACATCCGTCGAATACGCAAAGAAACGGGCGTTCGTGTCTGTTGACGTGGTTGTTCCTCTTTTCAGCTGTGCTAAACCCTTGGTGGTAGAAATAGCAGCTAATACGAGGACATTTGAACCAATTGCTGCCATAAAATTGGCATAGTTCTTGTCTTTTGGTTTCTGAAAGCGAAGTGGATTGCAGATCCTCAAGTACTCTTCTGGTTTTGCTTGTGACTTGCCATAGATCCAACGCTTCTTCCCGACTTGGGCTCACACAATGCTGCCCCAATTGTTTATTCGACCATTCGACAGCTTGAGCGACTCTGTGATATGTTTCGGGCGATGCCTCGTTCTCAAGAATAGATAGGGAGGCCCGTACTCTAGCAGATAACTTCAGAAGTTTTGCGGTTAGTGACCAATGTAAGTGGATGAACGGGTCCAAGGTCTCTAGCAAGACACTCAATTTGTTTCCGTCGTCTGGCTTCGGTATACCACCTTGCAAGTGCATAGCCCAGCAAGCTGTTGCGTAATCATAGAATGCGTGAGTGCCGCGCTCAAGGTCAGCGGCAATATTGTCATCACTCCGTTCTTTGTCGACCTCGGGAAATGCGAGATAGGCAAGACTCAGCATCGACAGTGAGTAGTCCACCTCACTGGGTTGGACAAACTTAGTCCGCTCCAAATATCTATGGCATTTAGCATATGGTGCCAGAATGGAAGGATACATGGTCTTAGACTTACTCCCGAGCGGTATCATGGACGAGCTGAACTGTTCCGTCAGGTTCCAGCTCCACGAGAGATGCAAAAAGGTCTTTTGGCGAATCCGCAAGTTTTCTGTTGTAGTCAACGATCTGATTTTCCGCGTCAAGGGATATTGCACCTTGTATCTCGCGCCATCGCAGTGGTCTCTTGGCCCAAACAATCCAACCAAGAATCATGCGAAGGTTATTGATGTTATCCTCATTTTTGGATTCAAGGACGCGACTAAGAATCCGCTCGTACCTATATGATAAAAGAAGCCTGTTAGGTAAGATATCCTGAAGGCGTAGTCGGGTACCCACACATCATCCAACTTGACTGGTAGCTTTTCGGGGCTGAGTTCCTTGAGCAGGGCCGCTCGACTTAGCTGGCTCTCCAGATATTGTGCCAATACCTCTGCAAAAATGAACATGCCTTCAATCGTCAATATTTTCATCTTTTGCTAAGAATCCACAACTGACCTTGTGCCCGAGCCGAGATAATATTGGCAATATGAGTGTCACTCGAGCGTAACTTACCAAACTTCGCTTCGATTCTCTCGTGCCATACGACCGCAAAATTCTTGAGGTCTTCCTTGTTCTCGGTCGTGATTTTGATGGAAGGTAGATCTCCCAAAGTCTTTCGTGCGGTTCCATCATCTTGGCTAACAAACAAACATCGGATTGAGTCCATTTTGGCAGGGGCCAGAAATTCTATGATATTTTGAAAAGTCTTCGAAATGTGGGTTCGCTCCATTGACCCGCATTCATCAAGGCCGTCGAGGATGATGTACACCCTTTCACAACTATTGAGAGTCGTCTGTAGCATCTCGTAGGCAATTTCGGGTGATGACAAGCTGGTGCCGCTGCTGAGATAAGCCTTTTCATGGAAGTAAGGCAGAAGGTACGAGTTCTGAGAGAGGATCTGAGCCAAAAGCGATCTTGCGACTGCCATGAACGAATTTCGCATTTCATCGTTGTGCTTGCAGTAGAAAAACGCGAGTGTGGAGTCTTTGACACGTCGCACCTCGTCCACGACGATGGATGCGAGTATAGTCTTACCTTGAATCTCACTTAGTACACATCATAGTTAAATTATATCGCTTTGAAGAAATGGCCTACCTGCTCCGGGTTTCCCGTTCAACCAGAGCAAGGGTTTCGAGCAATAATCCGGGCTCAGCCAATCCTTGAACCTCGAGTCATCCAGAAGCCAACGACCAGAATCTTTACAGACCAATCTTGTGGCACGATGGGTTTCTTGTTGCCTCTCGCAGCTGAAAGAACACAGCCAAGAGCCGACAATGTCGCGGCGAAGATTGACTTGGTCTTGGGCCTGTTTCTCAAAAGCGTGGATCGCAAGTTGACGAGAGTTTTGCATAATTTCGAAGTCTCCGAGTGACCCTCCACTCTCAATCAATGCTCTATGGCGTCTCATATTCTCGCTGATATGCGTAATCGTAGTTGTGAAGTCTCGCCACGAGGATTTGAATAATCCCTGCCAGTCTATACCTCGTTCAATGGCGGTTGATTCAGACAAAGACCAAGGATTACTTACGATGTCTCTTGAAATGGAGAATTGCAGTTTTATGGAAGTCAATTATGTCCTTGTAGAGAACTACCAAGACATCTTTCATATAAGGCTTTGACGCAAAGAGCTGTTGGAAGCTCAGACAGGTAGGCACCTGCTCTCCAATCTGTTGATATGCGTCTAGCACGGAATGAAATACGTCGGGGACTGACTTTGCGAACTACCAAAACAATGTCTTAGTGTATTTAGGTCTCGGAACATGCGTCGAACTTCACTCACCGCGAGGATATATACCATTGGCCCCTGCAACAACTTGTCAGCCAAATGTTTTCCTGGGTCTTCGGACTCATCACTTACCCATAGGTAAGCAACCGTATCCGAAATATTGTCGAAAATTTCGGCATCTTCGACGACGTTCATATATCCTTTCATAGATACCAAGAATGGTTCAAGCCGCTTCATATACATCATAGATCTATTCTGCTCCTGCTCTTGTTGGATCAACCGAACATAATCCTGGAGAGAATCGAAGCTCGTTGCTTTGAACTGCTCGTCTTCGGCTGTGGTGAGGCCTGTCACCCGTTTGAAATCCGCCAGCTCGGCTACAAAGTCATATTAATCGGAGTCGTCAGACGGGCACTTTTGCCTACTTACATTCGATGCTCTTTTTAATTAGCTTGCCGTGCATACCAAGCTTCGGATCCCCTGTGCCTCGAGAGCCTGTGTCGATCTTGCGGCTCTCCTCAAGGGGCGATGATAAGATGCTCCTCGATTTATGGTAGGCTTTTTGTTCCTCAGCGGGCGTTAATGAAATAATGCTGGATAGCTTTGATATCACAACTCGATAGTACTGGGAGCCTTTCGTAAATTTTACCATGTCGGAATGAGTCTCGTCGATCGGAAAAGTGATAGAGGGATCCGTCTCTATAAACTTGCATGTTGCAGAATCTCGGCTCACTAGGATAGCAGGTGGTCCATTTCGATCCATTGTGCCGTCTCTCATCTTCTGCTTAGTGTTAGAATTCGACCGTCGCCCTTGAAAGTTGACTCACTTGAATTGTGGGAGACTTGGACGTCTCGTATGCCCAAAAGAACTTCGGTCGGCCTGAGAATGAAGCCCTGGAGAACAGGTCGTTGAGCCCATGAAGATAGTTTGAATTGCGAGCTATGTCTTCGACAAGAGCCGAATTGGGGTTGTTATGGGCAACCATTCGAAAGTGTGACTGTTCCATACCTAGGTTAGGGACGCCAAAAAACAGGGCTCCTCTGAAGTGTTCGAGAAGACTTCTGTATTCGTCATTTGAGCTATTGTAAAGTTGCACCATGGCCTCTCTGAGCACGAGTCCACCGAGGCTGTGGGCAAGAAAAACGACGGGCTTTGCAAAGGACAGGCTCCAGCCGTATGTCTGAAGTTGACTGATGAGCGCCTGAGCAAGATCTGTAATAGTCTGGAATGATTGGCTGCTATCAAGTCTTGTATTGTAGCCGTAAATAACTGCCCTGATGCCTAGCAAATCTTTTGGTAGTGCATCACGAACCCACATGAACGTCTTGTCTCGTCCTTTTGGCTGCCACGAGCCGAAAGGATGGCTTGCTAGGCCCGAGATAGCGATGCAGCTACTAAATTTCAGCGTCGAAAATATACGGGCAGAGAGATATGTATACTCAATTGCATGATTAGAACCCACGTCATTCAGTGGTGTCATGCCCATAAAATGTGTATCCAAAATAACATCCTCGTCACCGTGGTGTCCTCGAGCTGGAACACACCATTCCTGTTGTTTTTCATTATTTTGGATCAGTGAAGGAAGTGTCTGGAACATGACTGTCGCCACCTTAGTACGCCGGGACTGCCGCTTATTTAGTGTGTAATCCATTGTGACGGCCAGCGAGCAGACTCGAATGCAGCCCACTGGGAAGCCACCAAGCCTCAAACTCAAGAGGCTGGCAACATCCTCCATAATTTCGACATCGTTTGGCAATGCACTGACACGGAAAACCAATTTGGACCATGTATCACTGTGTTGGTCCATACTGAAGTACAAGACTGCAAAGCCAGTCTGGCGGCTCAAGGGAGTAATTGGCAGCAAGACACAACCTCGACAGGGTCGTCCGGATAATCAATCTGCATTACGATCGTCCTCTGTGAATTTCAGGATGGTGGGCCGAGCATCGTTCGAGAATTTGTAAAATAAAAGGGAAGGACATCATGGCGAGGCTCGACGCCGGAGTATTTGATGAGGCTGAGCATCGTCGGTCTGCCGCATTGGGGTCTCGTGACCGCTTCTAGATATCATGAAAGCACTCGATCACCATATCCACAGATATGTTTTCAATTCTGCATCGCTTTGCGGAATCACTATGAATTCCCTTATGTCGAAGAAACTTGCTGGTTGTCGACGTTGTCAAGGTACTTCTGATTTCGGATTAGTAATGGCTTAGTCATTGTGGCACTGCAAGGAAGGTGAGGCTGGGACCTTTCAAAAAGCAACATCTTCAACCGTTAAGAATATGTAATTCTGTGGTAGCTTCTGATGGTATTTGAATCATCGAGATATCTCCCATAAAATGCTAACCCTCACAGATGCTTAAACCTCCTTTCTCAACGAACATCGTTTTCCCACCATCTTCAACACAGCCTTGCCTCCACGAACCTCTCCCTACTTCACCTACGAGCCCAATCGATCATGCCCTTCCTACCGCTGTCCGACGCGGCACAACTCTCGCAAGAATCGCAGACGATCCGGACGCATACTACAAGGTGGAGCTGCAGACGGCGCGCCTGGACGATATCAAACAATATCTATGGCTAGCGGGTCTCCCCAGATGCGGAAGACCTTTGCATAGGCATCTTCTGTTGGGGCGGGAAATAATCATCACAGAGGATCCAAATGAACACCTCGTATGGCACAAGACACGAATATTCATCAAGCCCCTCCCAATATTCCTTCTTGATCTCAACTGCTGGACCCTGAAGATATGCAAATCCAAACAAGTTCACGAAGCTGCTTGTGGGTTTCTTCTTTCATACGCATGGCTTGTCAGACATGAGAGCGACTTTAGGATAGCCCGTGAGAAGGGGTTGTTGCCATCTTTCATACATTGGGCCGCCTGGACAGAATTCATCAATGAATTCCTCGAGCACATTGACTTGCAGTCTTTGAGCGATGTGTCGCCGAGATATCGATACGGGGAACTGCGGCTTTCGAGGTTGAACAAAATATACTGTCTGACCCGTTTCAGTTGGAGAACTTTCCTTCAAGGATATATAAGTACGTCAACGTGGTACCAAGACTTTTTCGCTCGCAACTTTGCATGGCTACTGGCAGCCTTCGCGCTTATGTCAGTGGCTTTGTCCGCAATGCAGGTTATTCTCGCTACATCGAAAGGCGGCAAGGCGTTTGAGAACGCCTCCTTTGGGTTCGCTATTGCATCTTTATTCCTGGCGGCTGGGTCTGCGCTCGCATTGTTATTGGTCTGGGGTTTCCTTTTTCTATATCATCTAGTAAGTGCAAAGATGTACAATTCAGAGGTTATGAAGGAGAGGCAGCACTTATTAGATTCTCAAGGAGATCGCAAGTGTTGAAATCGGTACATTCACTTGACGGCCATGCAAGACCTAGCATGTGTCACATTTCCCTTTGGTTCTTTGAGGATAAAAAAAAAAAACGAACATTCGACTTTGTAAGTAATTTGACAGGTAGTATGAACTTAACTGCTGAAGAGGGACACTCCCTCATGCGCGGGCGGATCTTAACGTATTCACAAATGGAAAATCGGATGTGTCGGAAAGACCTGCTCTTAGGCGTTACAACTTATCAGGGGTGACGAAGAGCGCGCTGAATTAGTTGCCTAGAAGGGGCGAGTGTGTTCTCTTTTAGACTCAGGGCTGGGTCTTCCAATGAATTTATCAGGAAAACGGTGCTATGCTACACGCTCAAATGAAAAGCTCTTCGCTAGCCTTTAGTCAGCGGATAATTCGGCTCTGTAACTCTCACCAAACCAAGCCCGCTTGTTCTCCCACCAATACGTACCTAACCTTATCTACCATTACTCTATCCCCAAAACCTTTTGACAGACGAGATGAATCAGAAAATATTCCTCTCGCATCTAGTAATGACCTGGTGATTTACATATCAAAGAACTCCCCGAAGACATAAGAATGCCCTTTCAATCTCTAAAACAGACAATTTGATAGTGGGTTGCAAAGTCACCGCTTGCAGACATTGCCACCTCTGTTTCTGGAAATACCTACTCTACCACCCCAATGACCTTCAAACAGCTTCTTCAATACGTGGCAGCGTCATCACCCGCCAAGGGAATCATAATCTTCTCCAGTCTCCACTTCCCCTGGAACCCGCTCGCTAAACCCCACCAAACTGCGGGGTAAATTCAGGGACGTTGAAGGCATGAAAACTACCAGCTGGCGGTATCAGAACTCCCCGTATCTAGTGATTTACATCAAGCAGAGCCAAACTACCACACTACAAGAAACCAATCTCAAAGCCACGAAGCGAAGCATCACGCAAAACCAGACCCGGAGCGTCAAAATATCAAAAGACTTTCGGAACCAAAAGAAGCAGCAACAAGAGAAGAAGAAGTCATTTCATCATAATTGACAATCGCTATTCGGAATCGTGCTACGGATTCTCAAGTTCCAGAACCATGGAAATTGGATGAGGGTTCGATCTCACGTAGAAAAGAAGTTCAGGCTTGATATGCAAGGTAAACACGGGTAGAGAACACTTGTCCTTTAATGTTAATGCCAGAAAGGTGAAGGATCTTGGGATGCGCGCCGCGGGGCTGCAGTCGAGTGTCGCGGAAAAGGATCATCTTTGACGAGGTAAGCACCACACAACAAAGTGAGCTTCATATATCTAACAAGGCGAAATGTTAGAGCAACGGAACAAGGGTATATATCTACCAAATCCACCTCTAAAAGTCTTTTCAACCTAGCAAACAACCCGAAATCAAAACCCAAACCCCTCTATCTCTCAATACCAGCAACATATTCTTCCCACACAGCCATCCCTTCACCCCTATCCTTCATCCCCAGCGCTTTCTTGATAGCAGCTGTCTTCTCATCCTTCTTCGTCGCCATCCGTATACCCAAAGCTGCCCCTATTAAGCGGCGCGCAACGAGATCCGTGGTTGGGGGACGGCGGTGTGGTGAGCTCCCAACGGATAGTGAGACTTTCTTTTCTGGTGTAGACGGTGGAGATGGGAATGCGTGGTCTTGATTGCGAGTTGGTGAAGTGACTCTTTGTGGGGTGTGTGGTTCGCTGGCGTATTCTCTGGGAGGATGGGCAATCTTCTCGCATGAGGATCTTGGTGGAATCGCCATGCTAGCGAATAATGCTTGGAACTCAGGGCTTGTAATGGCGAACCTCGCAGTTCGGGGTGCTGATGTAGAGGTTGATGTTGAAGTGGCTTGTGAATGAGACATAGTTGAGGTATCGGGAGTTGAAGGTTCGGTGACTGGATCTTTCGAAATTATTGAACGAGTTTTAGGGGCTGGTTTGACTTCAACAATCATTGTCGCGGGTGAATGATGAGACACTGAATCTACTGTAGCAAGTTCAGATGCCCCAGTCTGTGTATCTTCTTGCATCATGCGTGCCAGATCTTCACTTTCAAGGACTCCCGGCGACTCATCCATCTTTCCAGGTGCTGTTGTAACCGCGTGAGCCTTCGGCTTCGCTTCGATAGCCATACTGGCAAAGATGTCCCAACACTCTGGGCTGGCAGCGACAAATCTCGGTTTGTCAAGCGGCTCAACCTCAGCAGATATGAGTGGCAGGCTGTCGGTTTCCGCTGATCTTGGCGGTCCTTTACTTGCCAAATGTACTACTTCTGAAATTCTCTCGCTTTCAATCTCGTCAGATGCTGATGTGAGATTTGGCTCCTTAGGCTCCGTTGGCTCTTCTATCCTTTCAGTTTCGACTGTATTGTTCTTTCTCCCAACGGCCATACTGGTGAAGATATCCCAGCATTCTGGGCTGGCAGCCGCGAATTTGGGTCGCTCAGACAATCCGACTGTCCTGAGTGTTGTACTCGGGGGTTCTTCATTAGCCTCCGCCTGCGCAGGTATGTCATTGTCGAGTTGTGCTTTTGGTTGGTCCATCCGCTCCGATTCGACTGCGTTAGTGGGCATTGGCGGTAGGCTTTCTCCCTCTATTTCCGATTGCGTAGGCGCTTTAGCTTCAAGATCTGCCATTGCTTCTTCAACCTGTTCCGCTTCGTTCGGATCAGGTACTGATAATAGGCTTAATTTCTCAGCTTCAGGCTGCACCGCTTCTCCAGCGTCTGGATCTGCCACTAATTCTTGTATCTTTTCAGGTGCAACTGGGATGGCCTTCCTCTTGATGCCCATGCTAGCGAAGATAAACTGGTATTCCGCGCTCGCCGCAACGAACTTAGTATTCACAATGGGCTCGATATTGGGGAGCGAGGGCGATAATCTGGCGTCTTTTGTTTCCGCTTGTGCAGTTATTTCGGCTTCAGGTTGTGTCATTGGTTCTTCTGTCTCCCCAGATTCGACTTGGTTGGCCACCGGGCCGGCGAATACTGGCTGGTGTCTCGCACTTTGGGCTTCAGATCTAGTGCTTTCGAGGGGTTCGGTATCACGGGGCGTAGATTGTAAGCTAGCTTCCGCAACTTCGAATGGTGTAGATATTTCAGGGTCGACCTGTCCCATGGTCTCTTCCGGCCTTGGCGATTCGACAGTTTTGACAAATGAATGAGCCGTATCCTTCCTCATAATTGCCATACTGGCGAAGACTGATTGGGATTCAGGACTAGCAGCCGCAAACTTGGCGCTTTGGATTGATTCAACACCACTATGTATTGACCCTGGAGGGGCTTCCTTCATGGTCGACGCCTGGGAAACTTCGCTGACGAGCCGTGGCGATTCTCCTTCCCCCTTCTCAAACGAACGTGAATCCACAGCAAAATCTTCCGTTTGCCTCCCCTCGACTCGCATACTCGTGACCGATCTTTGGATTTCTCCGCTGGCAGCTGCGAAATTCGAGGACCGTGAAGACGCGACATCCTCCGATATAGGCGGCAGCCTGACTCCAATGGCCATACTTGCAAAGACATGCGAGAGATTGGTGCTGGCAGCGGCAAATCTGACGGCTCGACGTTTGGTTGTTCTTCTAGGTCTTGTAGACGACGTCGACTCGACGGCTGGTGCTGGAGTACCATCTTTGTTTGTGGGATACGGACGTCGGAGAAGAAATCGAGGTGCCATTGCGGCGATTTAGGAGATGTGGTAGAGGGTATTAGACTTAGTATTGTTTCTAGAGGAGGATTTGGAGCGAGGGTCGGCGGTTACGTGGGTTGTAGAATGTTCGTTGTAGAATTTTTGAAAGACGTTGCGAGGTTCGCGAGGCAGGAACAACTGGTGCCTCGATATCGCGAGGCTGTGAATCACGAAGAATATTTTCCTCGGGCATGATTTGGTGAATTTGAACCCGGAAACTCGTTTTTGAGAATGTTTGGAAAGGAAAAGATGATTCAAAAAGTGAATGTATTCAAGTTGCGAACATCCCTCCCTCTCCTCTGGCCGAAGAACAGCGAGGTTGTCCGCTTGTCTTGAACTTGCGCAACGGTCATTGATATACATAGGTAAACAGAGACACTTATCACGTATTATTATAATATTTGCCATATATACAGTTTTCTTGCCTGCCTGAAGTTGATGGCAATCACCAAAACATGGAAGAAAATCAGGTTTAGCCCTTCCAATGCTCTTCGGGGTAACCATGCTCAATGTAGTCAGTTGAATTCTGACTATGTACATTTGGAAACTTACAGAGATCGGTCTTCTACGCAGTTCTACCAATTGACACTTAGGAATGCCCTTTTCAAGGTCTGCTTCCGTGGGACTTGCGTAAAACAGCTTCTTGAGCGTAACCATTGGTTCCTTATGGCGAAAGGACCAGTAGTCAGGGGGATTCATTGGCATGAACCTCCTCACATCATATTCGATATACTTTTGACCAGCAGGGCAATCGTCGCTCCACTCGGTATGACTGTCGCAACCAAGAGACACAGTCTTGAGGCTTTCAAACATGGCAAGGTCGCGATAGATGTCAGGATTGATACTAAACTCCAAACCACCCGGACGCATAGTTTTATATATGTAGAAGTCATGACTATACGGAAGCAGTAGATGTGTGACCTTTTTAAGATCTGCAAGGATCGTCGCAGCTGGTTCCTGCTCAGGTTCCTCGCACGCCCAGATATTATAAGGTCCAGTGAGACATGAGCTACCGAATTCTGAAATGCCGAATATATCCCCTCCCTCCAAGTCTGCGTATACGTTATTCGTGGCAAAGACAAGACGATATCGTTTGAGCGCAATTCTGCGGGACAGTTGGCAGACTTGGAGGGCGGCTGGATTCGGCGTGTGATCGCCCTTCCGGAACCAGAGTCCATTGGGCCCGACGCATCGCCCGTTGTACGAGGTTACTAAGAGCCGAGGACCTGGCAAGGAGTATTCCCATATATATTCTCGTATTTCGACGGGTAGCTTGGAGAACTGAGGAAAGCTCTGGGGTCGCGAATTCCAGTCTTTCACATCTGCATCTCGTAATCGCCTGATAAGAGTATCTTTCGTGCCGCTGACTGGCAAATTTCGAGTCTTGAGTTCGGACTTCAGCCTTGGAAGAGTCCATGAAGGATAGAATTCGCCGGGCATGCCAGATGCCAATTCTTCGAGGGTGGCGTTGAGCCTCTTGACGAGGGCACCTAACAGCTTCTGTTGGAGTTCGATTTTTTTGCCGTAGATTGGAATGCCATATTTTCTACATTCAACTTTGAGCTCCGCGAGGCTCATCCCTGAATAATGTGACATTGTTGTAGGCGTGCTGGGGGAACGAGAGCTGTTGAGAGTGAAAGCATGAAGGGTATGGTAATTGAGAGGAAAAGAGGAACGCGATCCTTCGACGCGTCTGCCTAATGCTAGGAGCGAGGTCATGTGTCACTTCGCTAACCCCTATTTCCCCCGCATTTGTGGCTGTGCGTGGCGCAGGCAATAGGCGTTCTGGTCGTTGCAATCCCAGTCTTGTGAGCCCCGAAAACATTGGGAAAACTACTGTATAATAAACCATTCAAGACGGGAAAACAGCAGCAGAGGACAGAGTAGAACGTGATGATAGCCTGGGGATCATTTTTGGACTAGAGAGATGATGGTGGACTGGTAGCACGTAAATTCAGATCCAATTCAACCGCAAATACATTATGGCGAACCATCCTTATTGTAGTCTTTAGAAGTTCAGAAAACCCTTAAGATTACATCGCCAGAAGCCTCTCTTCAAAAGGAGGGTGGCGAGGATGCGCTACGCAGCCATGCCCAATTTCAGCAGGTGAGAATGGTTGCCTGGGCAATGGTATTCTTGATACAGGCACCCAAATTCTCACCACAGCTATTGGACAACCAGATAATGAGAGAAGTATATAGGAAGCTCTGTTGTCGCCAAGTTTTACATTTGGGGACTTGGCTCTAATAAAACCTCAGCCTTTACATTCAGTCAACACAATTTCTCGCTGGAAAAGAAAATGGCTACAGCTTCAGGCCCAGTTGACACTCGTACGCTCTTCTTCCCCCTCCAGTCGCTCATTCGTTCTCATTCGTTTCCGATCGTCTTGAATGTTTATCAAAAACAAAAATCTGAGTAACTCTAACTCTCCCCTTTCAAAGGCACCGGCGGCCCAGCAGGCATCCCATGGAAAGATCTCGCCTCCAACATCATCAACCGGTATGGAACCAACGACGAAGTACTTGACAGCACCGAGATAGCAAAACTTAAGGATTTCGTATCTGATGGTCATCATTCCCTTTCATATACACTCCTTTTCTTACCTCCCCATCTTGCCTCATAATTCTTCTTTCACTTCATCTTCTACCTCAGCTCCCTCCGTTCTTATTCTGACACCCAAAAGAAAATATCTCTCTTCGTCACGCCGCCGAAGCACGCGATGATCATGCCCACACACCCTCAAACGGCTATCCTGTAGTCTTGGACAAAGAGCCTGAGATGCCGTCCAGTTTGGTGGAGTATATAATTCGGAGACATGGAACAGAGGAGCAGAAATTAATGGATGGGGAGATTGAGCAGTTGAGAGAGTGGATTAGGAATGGTGGGGGGGTCCTAAAATCGCCAGGTATGAGTGACGGAACAGCAAATACAGTCTTACATTTAGGGCGAAAAAAGGATCTCACGCTCGCATAAGTATAAGTACAACGATTGAAAGCTTGCATGATCATGAGCATGCTTCGTATGAAGAGGGTGTGCTAATTGTAAAGTGTTAATCAGAAGCGGGCCATGGTATTTTCGCAAACATGGGAGCTAAATATGGCCAAGTAAATACAGCAAGACGATTAATACCTTTCGTGCCAGGTTAATGTCAACCTTGAAGTGACAATGAAGTCACTCTCACATTCACGTGATCAACACCCTTTAATCACTTCCATAGTTTTACTCCTACCTCGCCACCATTCTCACGTGCTGTTCTCTCGGTAGTTCTGAGCGATCAAAAGATTATTGACGTACATTTTTCTCACTTTACCGCCACTCCCCCGCAAAAAACCATTCATCACAATCACCAACTTCCAATCCCAACCCTCACCTGCAATCAAGCATCCCTTTTAAGCCTTACGAGCAGTTTCACACATCACATCTGTCGGTACACATTCTTACCGTGGGATGATCCCGTGGGACGATCTTACCGCCATGGGACGGACCCTTTTTGTGGGGAAACCCCTGTCTATTCGGTAGGTGGAAAAACATTGTTGCCCCGCCACACCTTTTGATGTCACATACATAGCAGGGTAAATACCTGTAGCTTCTGTTTCTTCTTTTCGATCTTCTAGAATGTACCTGTACATCTTGCTTTCAAGTAGAAAAAGAGAAATCCATACGAATTATTCCTGTGATCTTCATGGTCTTCACTTGCTGGTGAACCGATCAACTCTGCTTTCTGATTTTCCCTATACATCAAACTTCACAGACCTCTCTCCAGTAATCTTCCTTCCCGTGTTGCAATCCCAAATCAAGACATGTGAATACTCTATGGCCACTTGGCTTCCATCACACTTTCGGTACCGGAGGATGGTTTTTGCGGTGGCCACAACATTCTGCAGGACGACGGCATAGCATTCGTCCGTTCCTGAAAATCATTCTTGCGGTGGTGTCACGTAATCTACCACAAAAAAAGGGGTTACGGTAGTTGGAGTACTAGGGTGGGGGCTAGCAGATAGGAGAATTTGATAGGGCAAGGCACGTAAGATGAGGGGTGTTTTAATATGAATCGAAAATGCGGGGCGAGTGGGATGTTCGCTGTTTCACAGCGGGGTAGCGAGAATCCTGGAGTAGTACATGTAGGGCTCCCACGCCGAGGGGAGATAGAACAGGGGACCTACCGATGCAGGATCGGGATCAGCTTCGGGACAGGGGTGGGGTGGGATGCGGATATGCACGTCGTGTAACATGGGTTTAGCGGCAGGGGACCTCGAGCTGTTGCGTAGGTGGTCATCCTTTGATCTTACTGTACTGTATTGGCAGGCAGCCATCAATGAAGATTGGAGGGAGACATGTCACATATGCCGTGAGTTAATTTCAACTCATTGGATATACGTTGATCGTAAAGGGGCATCGGATCTTGCGTGGAGCCGTGCGGGGCCCCGCGCTCAAAGTTACACCCTTCTGTGCGTAGTACAATAGGTCTTGGAGAATGCTCCGTGATCACGTTAAGTGGTTCACTGGTAGCTGCAAATAAACAGTTGTGAGGGGAAGTGCTACATGAGATATATTTTACACGACTTTGTTTAATCACTCAAGGTCACTGCCGAATGCAAAGATAAAGTAATTGCTTCCTTAGAGCTGCTATGCTTTTAACGCTGCCGCATCTCCCGAGCTGATCTGTTGTTACACGTGATAAAACATTTCCCTTCCCACTTCAGAGGGAGTGGACGTGTTGTGCTTCACTTCAAACTTCACTTTGAAGAGGAGTGAGTATTGCTACGAATAATCACTCGTACACATTTCACTATCTCTCTTCTCCCAATATTGTTCTTGATACCAGCCCAATACAACGTGATTTGCTGGTGTATGGAGTCTGTTTCGGGGTCCCGCGCCGCTCATCCGGTACTGCGACTGGAGCGCAGGCTGACACCCAATATAAAGTGTGGCTTTACCCCGTCTCCCAGCGCCTTGGAGCGCGAAAAGTCGGGCCTTCTTCTGTTTGGACTGCATTCAAATTCAAATCATGGCAAGCCGTGTCTGTCCGCAAAATCTAATTTCCGGTCGGAAACCTGTTTGCAGGTAGTTCCTGCTCCTCGGTGGCGTTTTCAGCCACCAAGATACGAGCGTCGCCGCATCTCAGCTTCGCGAATAATTTCCGCTCCAAGTCCTAGGCTAGGCGCAAGATGTGCATAGCGTTCAATTTCGACAACTACGTCGTTGATAATAGCGTCCACGGCGTCTAGATGTGGAACTAGAGTGGAGAGAATACCCGATAGGGAGGGAGACATGGTTGCGCCCATTATGAGGAGGGTTTGAGACACGATTGATAGTGCGCCTTGCCATAAATACGGTACATGACCGGCATGGCTACTTTTATGTCAGTGATCATGAATGGGGAAATGGCTAAAATAGAACTTACTGTGCAGTAATGTGCTCTAATTGTCTGATTGACGCTTCGAGACACTTGCGGCAATTTTCTCGCACGGACGGGTCCATTGCTGCTTGCTCATTATCAAGCACTGCTAGGATGTATGGCCGGTAGATGATTGTACGGCAGGCGAAATATCGTAGTCGTAGAACAGTCTGAACTGGGTCTTGAAGGAGCGAGCGATTGTAGGGGAATTGAAGGGCTTGCGGTAGACTTTCGTACCACTGTGCCAGCTGGAAATCCAGTTCTGCGACGACCGGTTCAAGACTTTGAGTCGAAGACATGGAATCTTTGGAATAGATGAGTTGGCTGACGCGGTTGAGAAGTCTTCGAAGAGCTATTTCAGCTAGAAAGTACCATAGCTCATCGCGGCCCACGCCCTCTTCGTCTTCTTGCTCGAAGCCTCCTGGTAGTCCTACGTTCTCTTCATATTGCACGATTCCAGAATGAGGCAAGTCCAGTTCTGCAAGTAGATCACTTTCAAAAAGCAATGCATTCCAGTAAACTCTCTCGCATAGTTCTTTTTGACCTGCTGGAATTCTCCCGGGTGCGCTTAGAAGCAGTTGAAGCTTCGTGCTTGTGCTGCTGAGCAATGTCCACGCTTCCAAAGGGCGCACCAAATAGAACAGATACGCGGAAGCAAGAACGGTGCACTGAGCAGAAAGCACGGTAGTTCTGGTCATAAGTCCTGGGAGGAGAGCCCATGCAGCAGCAAAATATGGCAATCCTGGAGGCTCCTCATTGCCTGGAAGTCTGGAAATGCTGCCACTGCAGCTAGCTTGACCTAACGCCAAGACCAACAAAACAATGCAGCTCTCTGGTCCCTCGCGAAATCCGTTTGACAATGCAATGCGATAGTGACTATTCCAGTTGAATGGGCTGACACAAGCATACCAGACATTCACTTTTGCAAAAAAGGCCTCGATATATGCTGAAGTGTTGGAGAGATCCAGGCAAGGTGTTTTGGAGAGTACCAGAGGTTCACGTGCCATCTCGAGCGAGAGTAGTATCTGCGGGTCGTATGGTCTCTGGACTAGATCGCGGATCAGTGGCCATTGAAGTAGATGCAATGCCGCGTTGGTGTGAATCTTCGGCATCGTGGAGATGTTCGTTGGGACTGTCCACGTCCCGAGACCTGTTGCGGGGAGCATTGATATACCATTACCATTCTGCATCATCGCTTCCTCGTTACTGATGGTGGTCGCGCCATTAACAGATGGAGATCCCGCGGAAAGAGCTAAGTTCTGCGCCTGGCCGACGAGCGTTGACTGAAGTAGTCCTTCAATGCGTGTCAGGTGCTCCAGGATAAGTTTATCACCAGCATCAAGTTTGATACCTGGCTCTCGGTAGATACATTCAGCGCCCAGTTCGGTGCAGAGCTTGCATTTGGGTTTCGTTCCATCGCATCGTGACTTTCGAGAACGACAAATTTCACACTGTGCATGTCAGGGAATGAGGAACTTCGGGGAACTGAAATACTCACAGCGATTGTTGCTCTCCGTCTTGGATAGTCGATACCAGCATCGGTACTTCTTCTTTTTAACGGATTAATCCCGTCATCACTCGCCGTCTGGCGGTTTTGATTCTGATGGTGGGTTAGCTTTACTTCTTCGACACCATTTTAACGATTTATTAATGTCCCAGAGGTTGGGGGAGATTTTCAGCTCGAAGTCAAAGACAAGCAAAAGACTCCTATCCTAGTCCTCTTACCTGATTTTGGATTCCGTTCGTCATCTCCCGTATGGATTCCCTGTCTGCGGAAGACTGCGATAAATTTCTTGCCTTCTGGGCCGAGCCGAGAATACCTTCACGGGAGAACTGTTGAAGCCGCCGAGCGTTCGGCGATTTGAGCGTATTTGGAGAACTTAAGTTCCCGTTTGAATTTCCGTGGCCGTTAGTGAGGATCTGGAGTCGTGGTGAAGGGATGTCAATCATGAACTGATCTTTGGACATAGACATAGAGAAATGTCGTCCGCCGGCCGAGGCTGAAATGGGTGAAGCGTCTGGAGAAGAATTTGACATTGCATTTATTGTGAGGCCCGAAGGTTGATATCATCGAAACCCGTCCATATGATAGATGTGAGCTGGGGCGCGTTATTCATTGATGGGCAAATAAACGGGATGTGAAAGTTGCTCGAGGTTCTTGTATCGATATGATA